>Ga0210384_10001426_pt1 | contig 32591 bp, 26 predicted proteins | sample IncBWH2MmetaG_FD_160574 | JGI IMG/M metagenome (GOLD analysis project Ga0210384, IMG submission 160574) | Forest soil microbial communities from Barre Woods Harvard Forest LTER site, Petersham, Massachusetts, United States - Inc-BW-H-2-M | ecosystem: Environmental > Terrestrial > Soil >...
AAGGACACTCTCTTCGGCACGCGGGTGGGGGCCGACCTCTCCTACGTCACGCTCGCCGGCCAGTACATGTACGAGGAGAGCTACTACGACTCGGGGGTCTACCTCGGCCTGGGCGCCTATCGCCTGGGGGGCAACGACGCCGTCACCGGCGCCTCGGCGAGCAAGACGGTCGCCGGCGGCGTGCTGGGGATCACCGGCGACTTCAAGGCGAGCAAGCGCTTCAGCGTGGTGCTCGAGATCTCGGGGCACTACATCGACATCCGCCAGGCCCACATCTACGGCATGGCCCACGGCGGGCTGTCCTTCCACTTCTGATCAGGGGAACGGCGGCCGCTTCGGATCGGTCTCGTCGAGGGCGCGGATGCCGTGCAGGCTGGCGTGCTCGACGAGGCGCCGGGCGTCTTCTTCCAGGCCTCGCAGCTTGACGATCAGGGTGGTCTGCGGACCGCGCCGGGAGACCTCGATCCCCTCGGTCTCGACCGCGCTCTCCTCGATGCACTCCATCACCTGCGACACCTTCTGGGCCTTCTCGAGCTGCAGCACGACGGTGCGCAGGTGGCCGCGCACCAGGAGGCGCTCGACGGGCCGCAGGGCGGTGAGGATGATCAGCAGCGCCACCGTGGTGACGACGCCGGCAATGTAGTCGGAGAAGCCGATCGCGATGCCGATCGCCGCCGCCACCCACAGGCCGGCGGCCGTGGTGAGGCCGTGCACGGCGCCGCGCGACTGCAGGATGGTGCCGCCGCCGATGAAGCCGACGCCGGTGACGATCTGCGCCGCGATGCGGCCGCCGTCCCAGGCGCCGCTCCCGGTGCCGCCGCCGGGCCCCGCCCGCAACGAGAGATGCGTCAGCAGGGTCGCACCGACGGCGATCAGCATGTGGGTGCGCAGGCCGGCCCACTTGCCGGTCCATTCGCGCTCGGCGCCCACTGCGCCGGCGAGGAGGGACGAGAGCGCGATCTTGAGCCCGATCTCGGCGAGCTCGGTCACGAGGAGCCCGTCATGCCGGAGGTGCCGCCAGCGCCGCCGTGCGGCAGGCGGGCGGCGATCTTCTGCCGCACCGCCGGATCGTCCCAGTCGACCTCGCCGATGAACTTCTCGACGATGCGTCCGCCGACCACCAGGTAGGTCTCCGGCAGCTGGTCGGTGCCGTAACGATGGGCGACCTCCCATTGCGGGTCGTAGAGCACTCCGGGAGCGCCCGCGCCGAGGAAGGCCTCCACCCGCGAGCTCGAGTCGGCCACCGCGACGCGCAGCACGGCGAAGTTGCGGTCGCCGCCGAAATCGCGGACCAGGCGGTCGAGCGCCGGCGTCTCCTCGATGCACGGCGGGCACCAGGTGGCCCAGAAGTGCACCAGGGTCACCGGCGCCAGGCGCGCCCCGAGGGTCGCTGCCCGCCCCGTGGCGTCGAGCAGGAAGCCGGCCGGGGCCGCCGTCGTGCCGTCGCCGCCGCGCGGCCAGACCAGCACCCCGAGTCCCATCAGGGTGATCACGGCGGCGATCCACCGGGCCTGCCGGCCGAGACTTCCGAGGCTGGGCGAGAGGGCGGCCGCCGCGGCCTCCGTGGAATGCGCGGCGGCTCCGGGCTGTTGTTCTTGTGCGGGATCTCTTGCCATGGTGCGCTCGCGGATCGCTCTCGCGGGTGGCCCGTGTAGGGTCGGTGGGGTTAGAATACCGCAGGACTCCTCCGAGAAGGCCCTGAACATCTTGCCCTCGCCAGACAACATCCAACGTCCGAAGTCCCGCCGGGTCTTCCTGGTCGGGGTGATCCTGAAGGGCCGGCACGCCGCCGCCGCCGCCGGCCAGATCGTCGAGGAGCACCTCGACGAGCTCGCGCAGCTCGCCGATTCTGGCGGGTACCGGGTGGTGGGGCGGGCGGTGCAGTCCCGCCAGGCGCCGGATGCCGCCACCTTCATCGGCAAGGGCAAGGCGGCGGAGATCGCCGCGGCGGCCACCGAGCTGGACGCCGACCTGCTGCTGTTCGACGACGACCTGAGCCCCGGCCAGGTGAAGGCGCTCGAGGAGGCGACCGACCTGGCGATCCTCGACCGCAGCGGCCTGATCCTGGAGATCTTCGACCAGCGGGCGAAGAGCCGCGAGGCGCGCACCCAGGTGGAGCTGGCGCGGCTCAACTACCTCCTGCCCCGCCTCACCAAGCGGTGGTCCCACCTCTCCCGCCAGGCCGGCGGCAAAGGCACCCGCGGCGGCGAGGGTGAGAAACAGCTCGAGCAGGACCGGCGCGTCCTGCGCACCCGCATCCGCCGCCTCGAGGAGGACCTGGCCCGCATCGACCGCACCCGTGGCGTCCAGCGCCACGGCCGGCGAGGCGTGCCGGTGGTCGCCCTCACCGGCTACACCAACGCCGGCAAGTCGACCCTCTTCAACCGCCTGACCGCCGGCGACACCCTGGCCGAGGACCGCCTCTTCGCCACCCTCGACGCCAAGCTCCGCCGCGGCAGCCTCGGCACGAACGGCGCCCACGGCTCTGCCGGCAACGAGGCCACCGGCGGCGCCGCCGGTGCGGGCGAATCCGGCGCTTCAGCCGGCGCGAACGGCTCCGCCGGCGGCCCGGGCCGGAGCGCCGTCTTCGCCGACACCGTCGGCTTCATCCGCAAGCTCCCGCATCACCTCGTCTCCTCTTTCCGCAGCACCCTCGGCGAGATCACCGCCGCCGACCTGGTGCTGCACGTCGTCGACCGCAGCCACCCCCAATGGCACGAGCAGATGCGAGTCGCCGACGAGGTCCTGGACGAGCTGGGAGTCGAGCGCCGCCGGGTGGTCACCGTCTTCAACAAGTGCGACCGCGTCGGCGCCTTACCGCGATCTGCCGGCCAGGACGGCGAAGGCCTCCGGGTCTCCGCCCTCACCGGGGAAGGCATCGACGCCCTGCGCGCCGAGATCGCCCGCCGCCTCCCGGAGCTGGCCACCGGCATTGCACGCCGCCAAGCAGGCGACATCGGCGAGCCGGCCCACGCCGGCCTCCCCGAGAGCCCCGCGGTCACGCCCCTTCCGGCGCCCATCGGCGCTGTCCTCGAGGTTTGACACCCCTCCCCCGAGCCCGCTAGACTCTCCCGCCTCAGTGGGGCCGTAGCTCAGTTGGGAGAGCGCTTGAATGGCATTCAAGAGGTCGACGGTTCGATCCCGTTCGGCTCCACCATCGTAACCAACTGAAAATAAGAGCTTAGATCGCCTTCGCTGAGATCCGCGGGCCGATTGATTTGCGTCCGTGGGGCGAATAGGGGGCGAATGCAGCGCCGCCTTTGGACCTTCGGACCCCTCGCCCAAAGGGAGCCGGGAGGGAGGGACCCTTGCGAGAAACGGACCCACCACGCTCCATTCAGCCCTGGAACGCCGCGGCGGTCAGCGGCGCTCCGGAGCCAGCCGGAACGCGGCCATCTCCTGGCCGTTGCGTACCAACAGTGTGTCCCCGACCAGTACCGGATGGTTCCAGGTCTTGCCTTTGATCGCCGGGAATCGCGCGACCTCCGTGAACTTGTCGGGGGTCGCCCTGACCAGCGCCAGCTCACCCTCCTCCGACACCACCAGCAGCAGGTCCTGATCGGGCAGCAGGACGAGCTGGCCGCTGCCGTAGCGTCCGCCCTCCCACTTGCGCGTGCCGTGCTCGAGGTCGACGCACGCGAGGGTGCTGCCGTCGAAGCCGTAAGCATGGCCCCGGTGCACGACGAGGTCGTTGAAGTAGGGACACAAGCCGTCCGACGTCCAGCGCTCGCGGACGATCCAGCCGCCGGGCCCGTGCGCGACCCCGAGGCGGCGGATACAGAGCCCGCCGGTCGCGCCGGCCGTGCTGGTCAGGACGTCGCCGCCCGCAATCAGCGCCGGCTGCACGATGGTGAAGCCTGGCCAGGCGTGTTCCCAGAGCACCTTGCCGTCGGCCGGTGCGACGCTCGTCGCACCGGCTTCGCTCAGCAGCAGGACCTGGGTCACGCCGTCGATCGTCGCGCGCTGTGGCGAGCTGTAGCTGCCGCCGTGGGCGGGGCCAGACCAGCGGGGATCGCCGGTGGCGCGGTCGTAGGCGACGAGCTTGCCGATGGCGGCGACGATGACGACGTCGTCGACCACCAGCGGCGAGCTGGCGAAGCCCCACATCGGGACCTTCGTGCCGGTGTCGGACGCCACGTTGCGCGACCACGCGACGGCGCCGTTGCCGGCGTCGAGCGCGTTCAGGATGCCGGTCGCGCCCATGGTGTAGACGCGGCCGTCGCTCAGGGTCGGCGTCGCGCGCGGACCGGCGCCGCCGTTGGACTCCCAGAAGCGGACCGGGTAGCCGTGCCGCCACACCGGTTGGCCGGTGGTCACCCGGTAACAGGACACGACCTCCTCGTCGCCCCGCTGCTCCTGGGTGTAGAGGAGGTCGCCGCGGACCGCGCAGGACGACCAGCCCGGTCCGATCGGCCGGCGCCACAGCTCGACCGGCGGCAATCGGGACCAGTCGGTCGCGATCCGCACGCCGCGAGCGACGCCGTCGCGACCCGGTCCGCGGAAGCCGGGCCACTCCGCGCGTGCCACCGCCGCCGCCGGCGTCGAGACGAGCGCCGCCGGCACGGCGCCGGACGGGGTTGCCGGCTGTTGCCGGGGAGTCGCTGCCGCTGCCGGCGGGACCGCCGCCGGCTCCTCGCCGGCCTGGGCCAGGAGCCGCTGCTCGGACGTCTCGGTCCAGCGCCAGGCCCACAACGAACCGGCGCTGCCGGTGATGCCGTCGGTCCGCAGGAGCGTCATCGCTCCGCACGCGAGCAGGATGGCCGCGGCCATCGAGGCGCGCCGCAGCCCGTCCGAGAGGCGGCGGCTGGCCACCACCCCGGCGACGAAGGCGGCGCTCAGGACCGGGATGGCGTAGAGCATGAACATCCTCCCCATCATCCCCGTCGCCACCGACACGTGGACGATGCGCTTCGTCGCGACCAGCGCGACGATCGCCAGGGCGACGGCGCCCAGGCGCTCGGACCAGGGCGCCCGGCTGAAGAAGACCCACCACACGACGATCGCCAACGCGCAGACGAAGCCGCCCACCGCCCCGAAGAGGAAAGCCCTGGGCACGACGACGGGGAGGACGTACCTCACCACGCACAGCAGCACCGCGGCGGCGATGCCGGGCCACAGCCGGAGCGGCTTCCGAGGAGTCGGGACGTCGGTCTGTGCCATGGCCATGGACATATCGATTGCTCCCCGGGCAAGAGACGTTGGAGATGTGGGTGCGTAGCGGGCGGACCGAACAGAGAAGCGTGCTGGATGTGGGTGATCCCCTTCGACAATCACTCCGCGTTCGAGTGGACCAAGGCCGAGGTGCTTCCGGTGACCCCCAAGAGATATACTAGCGGCCATGCCGGGTATTTCGCTTTTGGCGGGATACGGCGCCGGCCTGCTCGGTTGGGTCCTGGTGTCGCGGGCGATACGTGGTCTCTGGCCGGCTCCAATGCCTTGGGTCACCCCGCATCCGTGGCGCGAGGTGGCGTGGGCGCTGGTGGCGGTCGTGCTGGTGCTCGTCATTGGCTGGTTCTGGGGAGCCGGGTGGCTGCTGCCCAAGCCCTACGACGTCATCAACCAGGTGATAATTTCTTCGCCACTCGTGGCGTTGCTCGCCATCCGGCGACAACCCCTTTCTAGTGCCTGGCTGAGGACAAACCGGATCTGGCTGCGCCTTGTCGTCGGGCTCGGGTTGGCGATGGTGGCCATTCTCGTCTGCATCAGCGTACGGGGGGCCGGACCCTCGTGGTTAACCGCCGTATCTCAGGTTTATACTCTTAGCCATGCGGCCTACGCCGTGCAAGTCCTGGGTGAAGACTTTGGGATGGCAATCTTATTCGTGCGCCTGTCAGCCGCCGTTGGATCTCGCCTCGCGATTCTCTCGGTTGCAGTGCTCTTCTCGCTCGCCCATGTGTCGGGGCTGCTGCAGAACGGGGCTACGGCGGCGGGTCTCGGTCACCTGGTCCTTGACGCCGGCCTGGCGGTGGTCGTCCTTGCGGTCGTGCAGACCTCCGCCGACATCTGGTGGTTCTGGATGGTCCACTTCGCCATGGACATGATGCAGTTCACGGCGCCGCATCAGTAGGTGACCCCATGCACCCCTCTTGAGTGAGGGGCTTGACTTTAGCTGCGAACTTAACTAGCATAGCTGATTCAGGGCTACTCCGTGCTCTTGGAGCTCTCGAAGGCCTGGCCATGGTAGATCTAGTCCAGCGTAGTTGCGGAATCTGCAAGCTCCGCTGCCTCGCTCCGCGCCATGAGTCAAGAACTGGCGGCGGTTGAGCCGACGGGACCGGGGTCAAGGCCTGGACATCGCCACACCACGCACGGCCACCCGGGACTGTGCGACAGTGAGAGCATCTGCTCAAGTTTATGAAAACCGTCTTCTTGAATGCCGAGGAGAACCGCCTGCGCGCAGGATGGAGAATCCTCGTGCTCTTGTTGACGACCCTGATGGTGAGCCTGGCCAGTGCCTATCCGGCGAAGTTGGGCTGGTGGCCAAGTAGTTTCACCTGGGTCGCTTATCTGTCGATGGCGTCGGCTGCTCTCTTGGCGGTCGTGGCAGGAATCGATCGGCGGCGACCTCTCCAGGCGCTTGGCTTCAAGTTCGGGCGGGGCGGCTGGCGTGACCTCACGCTTGGATTCCTGGTGTCGCTTTCAGCGATGGGTTTCATGTTCGCGCTCTCCTGGCGCTGCGGCTGGGTGCAAGTCGATGGAGGGCCTCAGGCCGGAGCAAGCATCGCTTTCTATGCGAGTCTTGCGGGTCAGCTTGCGTTCTACTCGTTTTCCGTCTTCTACGAGGAGGCGCTCTGCAGAGGCTATCTTCTACGCAATCTCTACGAAGGCTTCCAGGGACGGCACCTCGGCCCCAAGGCGGCGTCGGTGATCGCCCTGGTGGTGTCCTCCTTGCTGTTCGGCCTGATGCACGTCCGCAATCGCAATGCGACGATTCTCAGTTTCCTCGTACTGGTTCTGCTCGGAGGCCTCATGGGATGGGTCTATCTCGTCAGGGGCTCACTGGCGATGCCCATCGGACTGCACCTCGGCTGGAACTTCGCAATGGGGACCATTTTCGGTCTCCCGGTCAGCGGAGTCGCTAGCGGTACCTCGGTGTTCATCGTTCGCGAGCACGGCCCGGCACTGTGGACCGGGGATGGCTTTGGACCGGACGCCGGCATGTCCGGGCTGCTGGCGCTGCTGACGGTGGTCGTTATCCTGAGTGTTGGCCTCCACGGCACAGCCGGGCGCTCACAGACTCTCTTTGGAAATATAAACTCGAGGCGAGGCAATCAACTTCAAGAAGGAGGCGAATGAAGAGAAAAGGACAATAGGATTCGATTCGAAGAGGCTAACCTCCTCGGCTTCCGGCTGGCGCAGCCAGCAGCGGTGCACGGAAGCTCCCCGAAGTACGTCAAGGAGAAAAAGATGAAACGCAAGGAAAGCAGCCCCAAGAAAAAGCCGCTGTTCGAAGAGTTGAGCGTCATGGAGCTCGAGGAGCGACTTGAGATCGCCTGCCGTTGCTGTTGCCGCGGCTGTCCGATCGCGCCGTAGTCAACCTCATCTGGGGCTCCCGGCTGGAGAGGCCAGCAGGCTGCCATTACGGCCAAACCAAGGCAGTCGGGAGGTACAGAGCCTGTTCGAGTAACTGAGCATCACGCACTCGAATAGCGGCTCGAGTTCGCCAGCCGGTGCCTGTGCCATATCAGGCCGCATCATGACCTGACCACGATTGCCCCCGTCTCGAGATGCTCGCCGACCTGGTGGAGGTTGCTTGGCCATCCCCACGCGTATCGGGGGCTCTGCGCTCCCGCGCATTTGAAAGGCGGTCTCATGCAGATCGACCTTCTGCATTTCGTCGCGATCTACGTCGCCTATGCAGTGCCTATCTGTCTGCTGCTCTGGGTGAGCCGGAGAGTGCCGGCGACGTGGCCGGCGCCGCCACGGATCGTCCTCGATCGCCCCTGGCTCGATTTCTCCGCGGCGATCGGGGCAGCGGTCCTCATCCTGCTGCTGAACACCGCCTACAACACGGATCGTCTTTTGCCACTCCCCAAGAACCTTCTGCTCAACCATCTGGTGTTCCTGGCCGACCTTGCGATCATCTGGTCGCCGCTGGCGCTGGTCCTGATCCTGCGGAGACAGGGCTTGGAGACCTGCCTGCTCTCGCTGCGTGGGTTGCCCCGCAAGCTCGTCTGGGCGGTGGGAATGTCGATCCTGGGGATGGCGGTGTTCCTGGTGGTCGAGCGCCGCTTCAGCGCTCTGGGTCTGGCGGTGACGCTGCTCTGGAGGTTCGATCCGATCCAGGCGATCCAGAGCATCCTGCAATTCCTGGGCATGGGTTTCCTGTTGGTGCGGCTCGCCGGGGTTGCGGGCCGGACGACGGCGGCCCTGTTGTGCGGCGCACTCTACGGCCTGGTGAAGTATCCGTATCTCAGGGGCGCATATGGCATGAGTCTCTTCTCCACCGCAGGGATCATCGCTTTCAGCATCGTGGTAGCCCTCGCCTTGGTCTACGTCGTCTTCGACCGCGGAGACGTCCTGGTATTGGCCATCCTCCATCTCTACTTATGGACCCTGATCCAGCAGCCGTGAGGCGTTTCCAATCTGAGGAGAGACGGCCCGATGTCATTCAGCCTCGAACGCTTCCTCGCGCTCTACCTGGCCTACGTGCTCCCGATCGGCCTGCTCTACGTCGTGAGCCGTCGGGCGCCGGCGACATGGCCCGCGCCGCCTCGGATCGTACTGGATCGCCCAGGGCTCGACCTCGTGGCGGCGGTGGCCGCGGCGGTCGCTATCTTTCTGCTCAATGTAGCTTTCACCGCCGGCCATCTGCTGCCGCCGGGCCAGGGTGAGATCCTTGGCAAAGTGGTGTTTCTCGCCAACCTCGCGATCATCTGGTCGCCGCTGCCGCTGGTCCTGCTGTGGCGCCGACAGGGCCTGGATACCTGCCTCTGCTCGCTCCGCGGATGGCCGCGCAAGCTCGCTTGGGCGCTGGCGCTGTCGATCCTCGGAATGGCGGTGTTTCTGGCCGTCGAGCGGCGCGTCGGCAGCCTCAGCCTGGCGCTGACCGCGCTGTGGACGTTCGATCCGATCCAGGCCATGCAGAGCCTGGCGCAGTTCCTGGGCGTCGGCTTCCTGCTGGTCCGGCTCGCCGGGGTTACGGGACGAGCAGCGGCCATCCTGGTGTGCAGCGCCCTCTACGGGCTGGTGAAGTATCCGTATTACATGAGTTATTACGGCATGAGCTTTCTGACGGCGACGGGGATCATCGCCTTCAGCATTCTGGTGGGCTTCGCCGTGGTCGCCATCGCCTTCGATCGGGGAGACGTGCTGGTGATGGCGGTGCTGCACGTCTTCCTGGATCGGATCCAGCATGCATGAGGCCGATGCCGGGGCCACCGGGGCGACTGCGTGTCGAAAGCTGAAACCCCATGAGAATGAGGAGCACCAGCAGCGCCAGCAGCCCCGAGAGCCCCGCCTCCGGTCCGAAGGCCCCGCCGGTCCAGAGCGGACGGCTTTGCTGCCGTAGGATCATGACCGAGGCCCCGGCGGTGGCTCCGCTGACCGGGAAACCAAAGACGTTGCCCATGGCGAAGTTCCAGCCGAGGTGCAAGCCGATGGGCATCGCCAGGGAGCCGGTGACGAGATATACCCACCCGACGAGGCCGCCGAACAGCACGAGCTCGAGGAAGCTGAGGGCGGTGGCGTGGGGATTGCCCGCGTGCATCAGGCCGAACAGCAGCGAAGACACCAGGAGAGCGCCTGCCGGGACCATCCTGGAGCCGAGGCGGCGCCGCTCGAAGCCTTCGCTCAGATTGCGCAGCAGAAAGCCCCTGCCGAGGGCTTCCTCATAGGTAGCCGAAAACGCGGCGAGAGCAAGCTGACCCGCGAGCACGCCCCAGAGAACAATGCCGGCGCTCGCACCGCTCCGCGGCCGCCCATCGACCTGCACCCAGCCGCAGACCAGGGAGACCGCGAACACCAGGGCCATCGCCACGAGCGAAGCCCCGAATCCGAGAGCCAGGTCGGTCCACCAGCTTCGCCCGATCTCGAAGCCCAGCGTCCTCCAGGGCCGCCGGTCGATCCTCGTCACCACCACCCAGAGAACCGCAGATGCCATGATCAGGTAGGCAACCCAGGCAAGGGTGGACCCCGCTCCCAGCTTCGCAAGCTGGGCGCTCGCCAGGCTTGCCACCAGAGTCGCCAGGAAGAGCGCGAGGATCCTCCAGCCCGCGCGCAGGCGGTGCTCCTCCGCGTTCAGGAAGATCGTCTTCACTTGGCGACCGCCAACGCGTGACTCATCGCCCGGATGGATGGATACGACCACGGCAGCGCCGGATCGAGAGGCCTTCCGAGCCAGCCGGCCAGGTCGTCCACCAGCATCACCGCGACCACCGAGTCGAGATACAGCGACAGCTGGCTGTCGGCCTCGACCGCCTCGCGCTCGACGTCGAGGTGGCGGGCGATCCAAGCGATCAGCCAGGCTTCGATCGTGACCGCCGTGCCAGGGGACAGCTGCGTCTCCGCCGGCCGGGCCACGGTAGCGGCGCCGGCCTGCCGCGGCGCTGGCGGCTCCGCCGGCGCCGGCCGGGCGCTCCGTTCCTCCCTTCTCAGCAGGGGATCCAGCACTCGATCCTCGTCGCCGGCGGCCTGCTGCAGGTCGCCGATCGCCTCGCCATAGGAATCGATCACGGTGTCGATCCGCTCGGCGTGGAGCACGACCCTCTCGGCAAGCTCCCCCTCTTCGAGATCTCGCTCGAGCCGCTGGAACCGGGCGCCGAGCCAGGCAGAGGCTTCCTCCAGCGCCTGCAACCTCTGCGCGGCGCCGCGATCGGCGCGGGCCTCGCGGACCGCCGCCCTGAGGATCTCCCAATGCGTCAGCTCGCCGACTCGTTGCCGGAGCCAGAGGCGCCCGGGCAGCGCTTGCAGGCTGTTCCACCCTGGGGTCGAGCGCGCCTTCAGGCCGGCGAGCGCGCGCCGCAGGTCCGCCGCGCCTTCGGGGTCCCGCGCCTCCAGCCAGGCGAACAGGTCCGCCTCTCCTTGGGCCGCGCGGCTCCCCAGGTGAGCCAGGAGGACCTCCGTCGGTCCTTCGAAAATGCGCAGCAGGCGGGCGTCGCGCAGCATGCGGGGAGCGAGGTTGGTCTCGACATAACCCCTGCCACCGAGCGTCTGGACGAGATCGTCGGCGGCCTGCCACAACCACTCCGCGCCGGCGATCTTGCAGGTGGTGGCAGCGTCGACAGGCAGAGTCCCGGCAGCATCGAAGCGCCGTGCGCAGCTCTCGACCAGGCACTCGAGCGCCGTGATGGCGGCCGCCAGCTCGCTCAGGCGCACCAGGATGACCGGATGGTCGAGGAGCCGCCCCGTGGCAACGGTCCTGCGCCTCGCATACCGCGCCATGAGCTGCGCGCAGCGCTTCATGCCGCCGACGGCCATGGCCCCCAGCCCGAGCCGTGCCATGCCGAACGTCTCCTGCGCGACCCTCATCCCCTCGCCCGGCGGTCCGAGCAGCTCTTCGACCGAGACCTGTGCTCCCTCCAGGTGCACCGCGCTCTGGACCATCCCGCGGAGCCCCATCGTCAGGCTCTCCGAGCCGACCCGCAATCCGGGCTTGTGCCGCTCGAGCACGAAGCCGGTGATCCCTTGCCGCCCGTCCGGGCCACCGTCCACCCGCACGAAGACGTTGATCACTCCTGCCCAGCCCGCCGTGCCGCTCCAGATCTTGCTCCCCTCGAGGGTCCAGGTCTGCGAGCCTTCGTCCCACCGTCCAACTGCAGCGATGGCGAGGGGGTTGGAGCCCGCTCCCTCCTCGGTGAAAGCCAATGCCGAGAGCAGCCGCCCGGACGTCAGCAGCGGCAGCAGGTCCCGCTTCACCTTCTCGCTGGCGTAGGCTGCGATGGGATGAACCCCGAGCAGGTTCTGCCCGAGCACGAAGGAGGCGACCGTCAGGTCGATCGCACCCAGCTGCTCGAGCACGGCGGCCAGCGCACGCGCTCCCAGGCCCAGGCCGCCGTGGGCCGCTCCGGCCATCATGCCGAAGACCCCGTGGTTCCCCAGCTCGAGGACCAGGTCCGGCGGCATCGACCGCCGCTCGTCCATCAACAGCGAGCTCAGCCGGCTCTCGCTCCAGGTCCGCAGCCAGGAGACGATCCCGGCAGCCCCGGCGGCCGGCGCGCGGCCGCCCGCGGGGTACTGCTCCAGCGTTGCCAGCCGGCCCTCGAGAAAAGCTGCCTTGCAGGCACCGCGCTGGATCTTGCCGCTCGAGGTCTTGTCGATCGTCCGCGGCGAGATCAGCACGACCGCGTGGGGCCGCACCTCGTGCTGCTCGACGATCTGCTGGAAGATCCGCCGGCAGATCTCGCGCAGCCCGCCGGCCGCCGCCTCGACCTCCTGGACGACGACGAGCTGCTCCTCGTCGTCACGCTCCACGGAGAAGGCGGCGCCGCAGCCTGGACGCAGGGACGGAGAGCTGCTCTCCGCGGTCAGCTCGATGTCATGGGGGTAGAGGTTGCGGCCGCGGACGATGAGCAGGTCCTTGCGGCGGCCGGCGATGAAGAGCTCTCCGCCGTCGACGAACCCGAGGTCGCCGGTCCGCAGGAAGCGCGCGGGGGGATCGCCGAAGCCGTCGAGGAAGGTTTCCCGCGTTGCCTCGGGCTGGCCCCAGTAGCCTCCCGCCAGGCTCGGGCTCGCGATCAGCACCTCGCCCACGTGGCAATCCGCCCGCCGCTCCAGGGTCTTGGGATCGACGATCTCGACGCGGGTGCCGCCGACCGGCGCCCCGCAGCTCACCAGCGTCCTCGCGCCGCGCTCCCCGGTGCCCGGCACGACCCGGCCCTCGCGTTCGAGCGCGCCGACGTCCACCTTCAGCACGCGGAGCGCCGCCCCCTGCTGGCGGGTCGTAACCAGCAGCGTCGCCTCGGCCAGGCCGTATGCGGGGAAGTGGCTGGCGGCGGAGAAGCCGCAAGGGGCGAACGCGGCAGTGAACCGATCCAACGTCGCGGCACGGATCGGCTCGGCGGCGTTGTAGGCCATCTGCCAGCGGCTGAGGTCGAGGCGCTCTCTGACCGCGCCCTCGATCTTCCGCACGCAGAGCTCGTAGACGAAGTTCGGCCCGCCACTGTGGGTGATGCCGAGCCGGCTGATCGCCTCGAGCCAGCTCGCCGGCCGCCGCACGACCTCGGCGGCGCTCATCCGCCAACACGGGTGTCCCGCAAAGATCGGCAGGACGTTGCCATGCACCAGGCCGTCGTCGTGGGAATCCGGCACCCATAGCAGGGCCCGGCTGTCCTCGCGGTAGCGCCAGGCCAGCTTCAGGTGCGCGGCCGCAGCCATCAGGTTGGCGTGCGTGATCATCACCCCCTTGGGGGAGGCAGTCGAACCGGAGGTGTACTGGAGCAGCGCCAGGGCCTCCGGCCCGAGCTCCGGCGGCCGGCGCCAGGTGGATGCCAGTGCCGGATCGACCCCGTCGACGGTGACGAACGAGACGGAACCACCCTCCGGCGCTCCGCCGGCGAGAACCTCTTCGAGGCGAGGCAGCAGCACCGCGGTGGTCAGCACCACCGCCGGCCGTGCGTCGGCGACGATGGCGCGGAGCCGCGGCAGGGTGCGCTGCAGCCTGGCCTCATCGGGCACGGCGGCTGGCACGGCGATCATGCCGGCGTAGAAGGCGCCGAAGAGGGCCCGCGGGAACTCGCTACCCGGGGGCACGAGGAGGAGGACCCGCTCGCCGGGACGTGCCGCCCGCGCGAGAGCCGCCGCCACCGCCCGCGCCGCGCCGTCGAGGGCGCCGTAGGTCGTCGCGGTCGCGGCGAGCGACGGCGAGGGCGCGAGGTGGGTCAGGGCCACCCGGTCTCCCTGCCGCCGGGCGCGATCCGCCAGCACGTCGACGATCAGGTCGCCCGCCACGTGGCGGACGTCTCTCGTCGCCGCTCTGCCACCCATGGCTGCAATCGTCATGGCCCTCTCCCTCATGCCCGGGCCGGAGTGGTCTCGAGCAGGTTCAGGAGGCGGAACCTCGCCAGGTCCAACAGCACCGCGTCGCGCGACCGGCCCCTGCCGACCTCTCGGACGATTCGCCCCAGGGTGCTCCCCGCATGCAACCGCTTCAGCAGCCTCCGGGTCGGCGGCGAGACGAAGAAGTAGCGGTGGTTGACCGCATCCACGAACAGGTTCTTCCCACGGATCCTCATCACGAAGGCGTTCTCCGGCTTGACGGCGACCGGGGACCCCGGAGTCCGCTCCAGCAGCGAGGCCAGCGCCTCCGTCTCGCCCGCGAGGACGGTGGAGTCCGGATCCAGCTCGCCGAACCTCGGCGGCGGCGGCAGCCACTTGAAGAAATGGGGCCACATCTCCCACTGCGCCGGATGCTCGAGGACCACCGATTCGAGCAGGCCGTAGATCTCCTTCAGGCAACGTTGGGAGAACTCCGCCAGGCTCTCGCCCTCGTGGGCCAGGATCGGCTCGAAATAGTGCATCTCCGGCCGGCCGCGGGCTCCCCACAGGGCGATGACCGGGAGCACCGGGGCCCCCGAGCGGTAGCCGAGATAGGCGACGCCATGCCGCACGTGCACCTGCCGCCCGAGAAAGCTCAGGAGGATGGATCCCTCGAGGGTCCGCTCCTCGCCGCCGACGCCGATGTTGCCGTCGAGGTCGAACATCACCGCCTCCTGGCGGCGCAGCGCTCGCATCATCTTCAGGGCGCAGGTCGGCTCCTCGACCGCCAGCATCGTCACCTTGCGGACTCCGTCGACCTGCGGCCCGGCCACGAGGTCGCCCTCGACCCTGCGCACCCACGCCGCGGCGTGCCCGATGAAGAACTCGGTCATGGCAGCCACCACCTTGAGCTCCGCCGTGCCCAGCTCCGAAAAGCTGTAGCGCTGGGGCCCCAGGTGCTGGCCCGCGACGACCACGCCCTTGCCGTGGGACCGCGCGCGGGCGAGCGCATCGGCGTTGTAAACGTCGAAGCCACGCCACATCCTCGGCGCGTTGTACAGCACCGTGTTGTGGAGATAGACCCCCACGGCGCGCAGCGCGAGCCAGCGCAGCCGCCATGGTCCGCGGCCGGGAAAGACCAGCGAGAGATTGATGCAATCCTCGTAATACGTGTTGACCAGCTTCTTCACGAAGGTTCGCTTTTCCGGGTAGCCAAGCCCGCGCGCGATCAGCGTCGGCGAGCTCCGCACCAGGCGCCAGGCGCGTGACATCCGGCCGTTGCCCCGCGCCAGCGTTCTGCTCGTTCCGTCGTACATCTCAGGCCTCCTTTGGCGCCGCGCCGGCCGCGCCGACGTCTGAGCTCCCGTTCAGGATTTCTGGACCAGGTCCAGGTAGAGATGGAGGATCGCCATCACCAGGACGTCTCCCCGATCGAGAATGATGTAGACCACGGCGAAGGCGACCAGGACGCCGAAGGCGATGGGCCCGGTCGCCGTGACGAAGCTCATGCCGTAGTGGCCCATGTAATAGGGATACTTGACCAGGCCGTAGAGCGCACCGCACACCAACACCGCCACCGCCCGGCCGGCGATGCCGACGAGGCGCACCAGCAGGAATCCCATCCCCAGGAACTGGATGAGGCTCTGGACCGCCTGGATCGGATCGAACTTCCACAGCAGCGTCAACGGCAGCCCGAGAGCGTCGAAGCGGCGCAAGACCACCAGGAACACCGCCATCCCCAGGACCGACAAGGCGACGCCCCAGGCCAGCTTGCGAAGCAAGCCGCGAGGCGACAGCAGGCAGGTCTCGAGCCCCTGTCTGCGGATCAGCAGGACCAGCGCCAGCGGCGACCAGATGATCGCGAGATCCGCCAGGAACACGAGTTTCCCGAGCTGGACGTTCTCGACTCGCGGCAGGAGGTGGCCCGAGTTGTAGGCAATGTTGAGCAGGAAGACGAGGACGGCCGCGCCGATCGCCGCGAAGAAGTCGACCTTGGGCCGGTCGAGGACGAGGCGCGGCGGCGCCGGCCACGTCGCCGGCGCCTTCCGGCTCACCCAGAACAGCAGGCAGATGGGCACCGCATACGCCAGGTAGACCGCGATGAAACGTTCGAGGCTGAACTTCATCTGCACGCCTTTCCAGTGATGCCAGAGTCCGGTTCATCGAGCTCTCCCCTGCCCGGTCAATCCGGCGCTTCGACCAGCATGCCCCACGCTTTGAGCTGCGCCAGCGCCGCGAGCAGCTCGGCGCCCGGGTATCGCGGCCACAGGCGGGCGCGGAGGCCGCGATAGGACCGGCGACGGCCGAGCAGCTGCACGAGATCGGCCAGCAGCCGCCCCGCCTCGACCAGGCTGCCGCGCACGGCATCGACGAGGACCCTCCGCTCGCCCAAGCGCAGCACCAGGACCCGTCCCCGATCGACGCGGTAGCGCGCGCCGTCGCCCGCTGCGCTGAGCTCCAGGCGCGCGGCTTCGACCGCCTCGCTGGTCACCGCGGCCGCCGGGCGTGGCGCGCTCCACCAGCGGTGGAGGTACATCCAATGCTCGAACTGGGCAGGGTCGCTGCGGATCTCGTCCTCGGCGAGGGTGAAGAGCCGTTGCAGCGTGCGCCGGCAGAACTCAGCCGCCGGAAGAGCAGGGCTCGGCACGATCGGCGGCAGACAGGTCATCGCCGGCCGCAGGCCGGCCTGCCACCAGGCGACGATCGGCACCATCGGCACCTGCTTCGCGTGGGCAATCTGGCAGGCCCCATGCCGGACCGCCAGCTGCTGGCCGAAGAGCTCGATGACCGTGGTGTTCGGCGCCGCATCGCTGCCCTGCCATCGCGCTCCCGTGTTGCCGTCGATGTAGATCAGCACGATCGAGTTGCGGTCGAGGGCTGCGAAGATGCGCCGGACCATCCCGGGCACCGTCGCATCGAGGACCGTGAGCCCGCTCTCGAGCCGCGCGATCTCCGCCGCGGGAGCATGCTGGCGGAGAAGCTGCGCCCGAGTGGTCGCCGCGAGCGTCGAGGCGACCCGGTCGTCGGCGACCAGGGTGACGTCGAAGCCTTGCCGGACGAGCTCGTAATAGACGCGGCGATAGGCTCCCAGGTGCAGGCTGCAGGCGATCACCCCGCGGCCTTCCGCCAGGCATTCCCGCAATCGTTCCAGGCCCTGCACGGAGTGGCGCCGCCACGGCATGAACTCGAAGTCGAGGTCGTTCCACGTGCGATAGGCGACGGTCCGCCAGGCCGTCGCCCTCAGGCGCCTCGTCCCGCGCAGCTCGGGCATCGCCAGGAAGAGGTTCAGGCGGATGGCCGCCGCGGAATCACGCAGCTTGCGCAGGAAGCCGAGCAGCTCGCGCCCCTGCGCCAGGCGTGCCACGCTCCTGGCGACGGCCTGCAGCAGATCGGGCATCATGCGCAACGGCACTCTCACGGCGGTGCACCTCGGGATACGGTTGCGCTCACCGGTACGGAATCACGAACCCCGGGAGCACATAGATCCTGTGGACGAAGAGGTCGAAGCCCTCGAGCTGCAGGTCGGCCCTGAACATCTCTCCGACCAGCGCCTGCTCCTCGGTGGTCGTGCAGGCACGAAGGCAGAATTCCGCGAGCGACGAGATGTAGACGGCCCTGTCGGCACCCAGCGTGCAGAGCGGATGGCGGCCCTCGAGCATCCCTCTCACGGCATCGATCTGCGCCGCCATCTCGCCCCATCGCCGCCGGTTCCTGGCGATGCGGATCTTCTGGAAGGCGAGCTCGGAGCAGACGTAGGCCAGCGGCAGCAGGAAATCGCACAGCTCCATGGCCTTCCTCGCGGCATCGTGGGCCGCCGTCAGGTTGCTCTCGGCCAGCTCGAACTCTTCGCCCAGGTAGTGCCGATAGGCCAATGCCGAGTGATACCAGACCTCCAGCACGCAGAAGATGCTGTCCGGGGCGCCGCGGAGCGCCTCGACGGCCTGGCGGATCTCCGCCAGCTTGCGGCTGCCGTCCTCGAGCCGGTATCGCCGCAACAAATCGAGCGCCTCGTCGGCCATCTCCTTGATCGCGCCATAGCAGGGAATGCTGTAGGCCGCGGCCCATTCGCGCCCGCCCTGGGAGCTGCCGGCCACGAAGCTCAGCCACGCTCCCTCCTCCTTCAAGGCGTTCAGCGCGTCGGCCATGGTGTACCACCGCTCCACGCCAACTCCGCCTCGCGAGGCCGGAAGACCACCTCGCGGTTGCCCGTCAGGAGCCGGGCGTTCCCGATCAGGCGGTGCACCGCAAGAGCCTCGTTCAATGGATTGAGTCCCAACGCGTTGGCAACGCCGTGCAGCACCTTGAACAGCGGCGGGAAGGCCGCCTCCTCGGCAAAGGGGTCGATGCGATAGGCGGGGTCGCGGCCCAGCCGCGCGGCCTGCTCGAAGAGCTCGCGGACCGAGGCGGCCCACCGCCGGCCGCCGCGAGCTGCCGTGGGCCGGCCCTCCTCCTCGTCCAGCTGCTCCAGCTGGCGGTCGAAGCGGTCCAGGATCGTGCGCGCCATGGCCGCGGGCGCAGGGCTCTTCGACACCAGATGGCGGATCAATCCATCGCGGTGATAGAGCAGGTAGGCGCGCCGCCTCTCCTCCTCGAAGACGAGGCCCTGCAGGGCGCCTCGCAGCAGGCCCAAGTGCGTCTCGAAGCGCGCCCGGTGGGAGACCGCGGCGTCCTCGCCCTTTGCGAGCGCCTCGATCACCAGCTCGCAGCCCGCGCCCAAGCAGCGCGTGAAGAGCTCGAGATAACGGCCTTCCTGCAAGAACGGGCCGCCGCCGAACGAGAGGTGACTGCGGCGGTAGGCCGTCCAGACGAGCGCGCGATCCCGCCGCTCGCCGGAGCCCTCGTCCTCGTCGATCGCGGGGGCGCCGGGCTCGAGAAGGCGCGCCGGGCCCGCGCCACTGGCCGCCTCCTCGAGCCCGCGCAAGAACCACCGCAGGTCCTCGTCGACCAGCCGCCTCCTCGCCTCTCGCGTCGCCTCGGGACCGTGCAGCCGCACCTTCAGATGCTCGCCGTCCCGGGCGTAGCGCAGGAACCAGAGATAGGCGCCGTCTCGACCGCCGCGGGCCTCGATGTGGTGCAAGAACGGCTGCAGTCCGCCGCGAATCACGTCGTCGAGACGCCCGCTGCAGTAGACGCTGAGCGTCACGTCGGGATCGGCCCAGGCCGCGGTCGGGTCGGCCGAGCTCATCGTCCACCGCGCCTGCAATGGGCGCCCAGGAAGGCCAGCAGCAGCTCGATCGCGACCACCGCCGTCAGGTCTCGAGAGTCCAGCTGCGGATTGAGCTCGACGAGATCGAAGCCCACGCAGCGGCGGCTGCCGGCGATGCCCATCAGCAGGTCCTTCACCTCCCCGAAGCTCAGGCCCTCGGGCACCGGCGTGCTCGTTGCCGGGGCGTAGATGGGATCGAGAGCGTCGATGTCGAAGGTGACGTAGTAGCTCCCGCTCGCGGGCAGGGCCTCGACGAAGCAGGCCACCCCCTCGCGGCGCAGCGACCGCGGGGTGAGGGTTCTGCGGACCTTGCCCCCCACCCTGGCCTGGGCACCGAGCGTCGTCCCCCGCACTCCGACCTGGTAGACGTCGGTGACCTGGTCGAGGGTCAACGCGCGGGACATGAAGTTCCCGTGATGGTGCTCTTCGCCGGTGAAGTACTCTGCCAGGTCGGTATGGGCGTCGATCTGGACGATCGCCAGCGGCTCCTCGAAAGCCGCCAGGACCGGGAAGGTAACGGAATGATCGCCTCCCAGGACGACGGGCAGCGAGCGCGTCTCGAGGATTCCCGCCGCCACCTCTCGCAGCTTGGCGAACAGCGTGGCCGGTGCCTCGTTGGGCGCGTTGAACAGGTCGCCGGCATCGGCGAGCGTGTCGCCGACGAGGACCTCCGCTTCGCGGTCGTTGTCGTACCATCCCCGCGGCTTCCCGGTCTTCGAGTCGACGGCATAGGTGCCGAAGTGCGTCTGCGACACCCTCCTCAACGCCGCCGGTCCGAAGCGCGCGCCGGGCAGGACCGTGTTGCCGCAGTCGAACGGCACGCCGAGGAAGGTCACCGCGGCCGGCGGCGCGGCGTCGCTCGCCGGCGGACAGCCCAGCAGGCCGCGGCCGACCCGGGTCAGCAGCCGGTCGGATGCGGTCTCCGGGTGCCCCTCCTCGACCAGGTACCTCGCCCGCCGCAGCTTCTTGAAGCTCGGCAGCGCGTTCTCGATCGGCCCCATCGCGGCCAGGTCCTCGAGCGAGAGAGGCCGTTCGAAGAGCTCGAGGAACTCCTGCGTCGCACGGTTGAGCAGCAGGCGATAGCCGAGCTGGTTGTGCAAGACGACGACCGAATCGCGCTCGGCGGACTCGATCTCGAGGTGCTTCGACCGGACGTAGCGGGTCACGGCGCCTCCCGCCATTCCGCGCGCACCTGCCCCGATGCGTCCTCAGCCGCCTCCCCGGCGAACAGCGGTCGGACCAACGAGGCAACGAAGCTCCAGGCGGCGAAGCCGACCAGGAACACGAAGAACATCGCAAGTCCCAGCCGCCCGGCGGCCGACAGCGCCGCCCAGGTCTCGAGCCGGCCGCTGGCCAGCATGCTCAGCAGGCTCCCGGCCAGGCCCCGCGCGGTGGGGATGACGTCGACCACCAGGCGCTTCCCGAGCCAGATCATCAGGCCGAGCGAGAAGACGCAGGACACGGCCGAGTACAGGAAGATCGTGATCTGGAGCCATCTCGGCTTGTCGAAGAGCGCCGGCCGGCGCTCGCTCTTGCGGCCGATCAGCCTGCGGCAGGCGAAGCGGAGAGCTTCCAGGTTGGCATCCCGCAGGTTCGCCTGTCCCGCCAGGTCGGCGAGCAGCCAGTACCCGTCCTGCCGCAGGATGGGGTTGAGCGATCTCGTCATTCCCAGGTTGACGAAGACGAAGCTGTAGACGAAGATCGGCGCCGCCGTCACCCAGTACAGGCCGAAGAGCACCAGCGTGGCGATGACCTCGAAGTACATGCCGCCGACGTCGACCACAGCGCGCTGCCGCCGGTTCAAGCGCCAGACCTCGGAGACGTCGGCGTACAGCACGAACATGAACATGTAGATGCCCCATCCGATCTTGCCCGGCGAGGCACCGAAACGCCGGCAGGCCGCGGCGTGGCCCAGCTCGTGAAACACCGTCGCCAGGTTGAGCGCCACCACGATCATCACCATCTGCAGCGCGGACAGGCTGCTCAGCGACCAGCGGAAGCCGCGCAACTGGGACGCATAGAAATCGATGTAGACCGCGACCGACACGGCCAGGATGGGCAATGCGACCCAGGGATGGTAGAGGTGGCTCAGCAGGCCGGCGAGAGGGCGGACGAGGGCGGGTCCGATCAGCGGCACTTGGACCCAGAGGAAGCTCCGCCTCCCCGGTGGCGGCCTCGAGTTGGCAAGCTCTGCCGACTCCTCGACTCCCTGGAGGAGCGCGATCTGACGCGGCACCAGGACTGCCTGCAGCAGCCAGGTCACCTTCTCGGGGGTGAGCTGCTCGTCACCCTCCTCACGCAGCCGATCGACGATCTCCGGCACGGAGCAGGTCCCTTCCCGGAGGATCTCGACGACGCGGTTGACCCCCGCCGTGACTTCGAACTTCCGGTTCTGGCCCACCTCGAGGAGATAGCGGGGATGCTTCCCTGACACGTCGAACGGCCCCGTCCGGACGGACGGAGCCAGTCGGTAGCGGAGTGTGGACGCTTGGCTCATGGTTCACCGCGAGGAGCTAAATTCTCGAGACGGAGCAACCGCGGTCAGCTCGTGACGAGCTGGGGAACTGCTGCTCGCCTTACGGGCGGATACGGCACAGGCAGCGGCTGGCGAGCTCGAGTCGCTCCTCGAGCTCGATGATGGTCAACTCTTGGAACGTGCTCTTGCCCTTCGGATCGTTCTTCTTGAGCTTCAAGATGTCCTCCTTGGCCGTGAAGCGAGAAAAGAGGCGGACTACGGGCTGATACGGCAGAGACAGCGGTTGGCGAGCTCGAGCCGCTCTTCGAGCAGCGTGACGCTCAGCTCTTCGAACATGCTCTTGGCTTTGGGATCGTTCTTCTTGAGTTTCATGGTGTTTCTCCTTTTTGTTGCGTACTTGCAGCGCCTCGAGATCTATTCCTAAATCGTATCTTTGAGTGCGATGGACGGGTCGATGCCCAGGATGTTGCGAGCCGAGAGGTAGCATGCCAGCCCGATGACGGTGAGGATGACGGCGGCAGCGCCGGCGTAGGCCAGCGGATCCAGCGGGCTCAGGCTGAACAGGAACGTAGTCATGAAGCGGGTCAACACGGCGGCGAGCAGCAGCCCGCTAGCGACCGCGACGGCGGTCAGCCGCATGCCCTCCCCGACGATGACGCGCAGGATGTTCGCGCGCGTCGCTCCGAGGGCGATCCGGATGCCGATCTCCCGCGACCGCTGGCTGATGTTGTAGGCGACGGCACCGTAGAGGCCAAGGCCGGCGAGTGCCATGGTGAAGATGCCGAATCCCCCCAGGATCGCGGCTCCGATCTTGGGGATGAGGACCAGCAGCTCCAGGTGCTGCCGCAGGGTCTGAACCTTGAACAGCGCCAGGGACGGATCCAGATCGCGCAAGGTCTGGCGGAGGGCCGGGAAGACGGCCTCCGGCCGGCCCTGGGTGAGGACGAGCACGTCGACCGTGGGCCGCCACTGCTGGAGCAGCGGAACGAACACGGCAGGCTGCGGCGGCTCGGCGAGATTGCTGGTCTTGGTATCGGCGACGACGCCGACGATCTCGACCAGCGTGCCGTCGGAACGGACCGTCTTGCCGACCGGGTCCGAGCCCGGCCAGAAGAGGTTCGCGAACTGCCGGTTGACGATGGCGACCGCCCGGTCGTGCTCCCCGTCGGCGGGCGTGAAGTCCCGCCCCCTGAGGAAGGCGATGCCGAGCGTCCGGAAGTACCCCGGGTAGATGTTGTTGGCCAGGATCACGTGCCGCTTGGTGGTGTCGGTGGGGTTGGCCTCAGCCGGCAGCACGATGGCCTGGGCGCTGAAGGGGTCCAGCGGCATGCTCGACGCCAGGGTCACCGACGCGACCTGCGGCAGGCGGGCCAGCTGCTCGGTGAAGCTGCGGTAGAACTGCATGCACTTCCGGCCGTCGTAGTTGCGGAGGCTGAGGTCGACCGCCGCGCTGGCGACCCGGTCGGGCTTGAGGCCCAGGTCGAGCGTCCCGGCCCGCTGCAAGCCCCGCAGCACCAGCCGCGTCGCCACCAACAAGATCGCCGCGAACATCGTCTGGCCGAACACGAACAGCGTGCGCAGGCGCGACCGGCGGAATCCCGACGCCTGCGCACCGTGCTTGATGGTCTCGGCGATGTCCAGGCGGGTCGACTGCAGCGCCGGCGCCAGCCCGAACAGCAGGCCCGCCAGGAGCGCCATCGCCGCGGTGAAGGCGAACACCCTGTAGTCCAACGACAGCGTCAGCCCGATCGGCAACTCCGCGACCGGCGACATCGACCCGAGCACGCGGTTCACCAGCGCCTCGACCAGCAACGCGAGACCGGCCCCGAGCACGGAGAGCACGAGGCTCTCCGCCACCCGCAGCCGGATGAGCGCGGGGCGCCTGCCGCCCAGGGCCAGCCGGAGCGCGATCTCCTGGCGCCCGGCGTGCGCCCTAGCGAGCATCAGGCCCGCGACATTGGCGCAGACCGTCAGCAGGACGATACCGACGACCGCGAACAGCAACCCGAGCACGGTCTTGAAGGTGGAGCGGTAGAGCGGATGGAGAGCACCCTCGGCCGCCGGGATGACGGTGAAGCTGATGCCGGTGTTGGTCTTCGGATAGGCCGCCGTCAGGTGAGCGGCGACGTTGTCGAGTTGCGCGGCCACGGAGGCGATCGTCGCTCCCGGCGCCATTCGGCCGAGGACGAACAGCGAGCGCAGGCCGCGCCGCTCGAGGAAGGTGGAGCCCGGGGCCACGATGTTGTTGGCATCGGAGGGGACCCAGAACTGCGGATCGTAGCCGACGACCGCGCCGGTGAAGCTCTCCGGCATCACGCCGAGCACCGTGAAGGGAGTGCCGTTGACCGCGAGAGTGCGGCCGACCAGCCCCGGATCGGCGCCGAAGTCCCGCTGCCAGAGCTTGTGGCTGAGGACGATGACCGTCGGGTCCTCTCCCTTGCGATCGTCGAAGACGCGGCCGAGGGTCGCGGGGACTCCGAGGACCTGGAAGTAATTGGGAGAGACGATCGATCCAGTGATGCGCTGGTTGTAGGAGCCGACGCCGATGCTCAGCGCGAGGATCCCCTCCGCGCTCACCGGGCTCAGGGCGCTGCAGCCGTCTCGCAGATCGCGATAGTCGGGAAACGACGTCGAGCCCCAGCGCAGATCGTTCTTGTAAGAGCTGTAGATGTAGACGAGCCGCTCCGGCTCGTGGGGGGTCAAGGGGCGGAAGAAGAGGCTGTCGGCGAGGCTGAAAAGGACCACGTTGGCCGCGATCCCGAGACCGATGCTCGCCACCACGGTGAGTGAGAAGGCCGGGCTCTTGACCAGTCCGCGGAAGATCTGCTTGAGCGAGGTCAGCATGGGGAACCTCCATGAGCTCCGGGATCGCGGATCTCTGAGGAAGAGCTGGACCCAGAGCACGAACGCTCCCAGTGTACCCCTGAGCGTGCCCGGCTTGGCGCTTGCAGCTCCCGAGATAGCGTTGTCAAAGAGTTAGCCCTATCTAGCCTTGCTCAAAACCGATGGAAGGGGTGAAAGCATGATTGCATTCTAGACCACCTTCGAGCAGATGTCAAGTACTTTTTTGAAACCCCAAAAAAGAAGATCTTGAATGGATCGCGCGCCGCCGGTCAGGCCGGCGGCCTTCACCGAGCTGCGCTTGCGACCTGCGGCTCCCTCACCCAACCGGCCTTGGCGCCGGCTGCCGCCTGGCCGAGATAGCTCTTGGCCAGCTCTCGCTGCTCGGCGACCTGTGCCAGGTATTCGATCTCCTCTCCCGTCAGGTCGGGGTGGAAGAAGTCGAAGACCAGGACGAAGCGCGCCTCGTCGCTGTCGTTCCAGGCCGAGTGGAGGAAGGAATCGTCGAAGACGATACACCGCCCCTCCCGCTGTTCGAGCTCCTGGTCTCCGACCTTCAGGCGGCAGTCCGCGGGCACCCGCAACGGCAGCTGGCAGCGCAGCTTGGCGTTGGTGTACCCGAAGTGGGGGGCAATGTGGCTGTGGGGACCAAGCGCCGAGAAGAGCGTGGTGCCGAACCGCGCCACGCCGGGGATCGAGCTCAGCAACCGGGTCGTCTCGGGGCACAGCAGGCAGATCTCCTCGACCTTCTTGCCGAAGGCCCACAGATAGGCGGCGGCCCACTCTCCCTTGCTCGTCTGATCGGGGTGGATCCTGGAGAACTCGGCGCTGGCCAGCAGCCCGGCGAACTCGGCCGAGACGAGGGCGTAGGAGGCCTCGAGCGTGGCGACCCAAGGGAAGTCGCGGCCGTCATGGACCTCTCGGGTCGCCAGGCCGGGATAGAAGAGCTGCGGCCGCTGCAGCTTGAAGTGCGAGGTCAGCGGCACTGGCCGAGAGGATGCGCCAGCGGGATCCTCCATCGCCCTGGCGACGAGCGCGAGCCGCGTGTTCACCCGCGAAGCGGCCTCGGGCTTGCGCAACAACCCTTGAGCGATCCAGACCTCGAGCAACCGGCGGTAGGTCTCGCGGTCGACCTCCCATTTCGCGCTGGCTTGCTCGAAGGCCTCCCCGGCGGCTTGCGAACGCGCAAACCCGAGGAGCAGGTCGACGTAGCCGCCTGCAATCTCGACCGACCCCTCGGCCCCGTCGCCGTCCACCTGGAAATCGCCCGCGGGTGTGAGGCGGAAGCGCAACCCGGCAGGAACGATGTAGTGAGAATCCCAATCTAGCTGCTCAGCTTTCATCGCTTGCCTCTCTCTCTGCATCAGTTTTTTTCATACTAACACAGATAAGAATCATAACGCAAGCGAAGGCGCCATGAAAGCAAACTAACTTAACTAGCCTAGCCCAGCCTAGCCTAACCATCAGCCGGTTAGGCCTGTGAGCCACCTGCTCGCAGCTCATCCAACGCGGGACCGGCTCCGGCCGGCTTCCCGGCTGGCCGTCAAAGCGCGGCGATGCGAATGCCGCCGCCGCTCGACCGGATGCGCAGCCGCTCGCCGCCGCCGCGCAGCTCGCCTCTCAGGGCCTGGCCGCCGGTGACCTTCCCCCGCACGGTAAGCGGCAGGTCGCAGGCGACCGAACCGCCCGCGGTATCCAGCTCCAGCCCCGCTGCCGGGTCGAGGAAGATCTGGATGCCGCCACCACCCGACCTGAGGTCTCCACCGCGCGCGTTGCCGGCGGCGAAGGCAACGACGACCGGGCCGCCCGCGGAGGACGCCTCCACCCAGCCGCCGGCGTCGTGAACCGTCACGCCTCCCCCGCTCGAGCTGGCATGCAGGCTGCCGCCGATGCGCTCGAGGTGGATGCGGCCGCCGCCCGACTCGACCTCGGCGCCACCCTCGACCGACGCGGCATTGATGCCGCCACCGGAGCTGCGCAGCTTGAGGTTGCCGCGAAGATCGCGCACCTCGATCTTACCGCCGCCCGAGCGCGCGTCCAGCGCTCCGGCCAGATCGTGGGCGACGACCGGGCCGCCCGAGCTGCCGAGCTCGATCTCACCCTCGAGCCCAGAGGCCTCGATACGCCCGCCGCCCGTGTGCACCGAGACGGACGTGGCGCGAGGCGCGCTGACCGCGACCTGTGCCCTGCCGCGCCATCCCAGCCAGGCGAAGGGAATGCTCCAGCTCGGGCCGCGCCTCTTGACGATGACTTCCGCTCGACCAGGACTCGCCGAGAAGCGGAGCTCGTAGTACTTCTCGAAGTCGTCGCGCTCCGAGGTCACCACCACGGCCGCCCCGGACGTGGAATCGCCGCGCACGATGACCGCGCCGACCGACGACCTGACGATCAGTTGACCGCCAGGAGCGAGCTCGAGCTGCCGCTCGATCCGAATGGCCGCCTGAACAGGAGCCGCGGCCACCATCCCGCCGCCGAGCCCCACCACCAACGCGAAGACCAATCGCTTGTCGAGCATGTCAACACCCTCCTTGTATACTCATACGCTCAAGGCAGCGAAAAGTCCAGTTTTTCATCCGCGCCTCCGCGACCATCGCCGGGATCGAAGGTAGTGTTCCAGGACACCATCGGGTTGACCGATCCACCAGGCCACCTTGATTTCCATCAAGCGGCGTCTTATAATGAAAGTGAGACAGCGCATACAGTAGCGTGGCACTGGAGTGAAGACATGGGGCCCTACCCGAAGGTCGTGATTCTTGCCGGCGGCAAGGGGAAACGCCTTCGTGCGCTGGGCCAGGTCCTTCCGAAGTGTCTCCTTCCAGTCTTCGACAAGCCTCTCCTGGTACACCAGATCGAGCAATGCGCCCAGGCGGGCGTCAGAGACGTCCTGGTCTCGACGTCGGCCGTGTTCGAGGCCAGTGTTCGCTCGGCCCTCGCGCTGTACACGCCCCCGCGAGGCATGACGATCTCCTGCGCGGCCGAATCCGAGTCTCTCGGTCCGGTCGCGGGCCTCCTGTCGCTGGTGCCGTGGCTGGAAGGCGAGGCCGCGCTCGTCCTGCTCGGCGACGAGTATTACGAGCACTCTTCGCCCTTCCTCTCCTTGGCTCATCGCACGGCCGTGCCCGATCTCTTGCTGGGCGTCATCCCCAATTCCGCGCCGCATCGCATCCTGTGCAACGTGGTGACCGACGCGGTCGGCCGCGTCCTGAGCCTGCGAGAGAAGCCCACCCTCGATCAGCTCGTCGGATCGACGCGGTGGTGCGGTTTCACGGGATTCGGAGCAGGACTCCTCGAGAGCGTGGCACAGGAGTCCGCGGAGCGGTGCGTCCATCTTGGCGACCTGCTCTCGTTGCTTCTCACTCGCGGCTCACGGACCGAGGCACTCGAGTTCCGCGAGATCCATCTGAATCTGAACACTGCCGATGATGCGCTGATGGCATCGCTGGTCGAGGCCAGGCGGCAGTATCGCAGGGACGGTCACGCACTGCTGACGGCGATCGAGGGCGTCATCGAATGCTCCTATTCACGGCACTAGCGCCCGGTTCCTTCCCAGGCAGACCCTAGCTCGATGGGACCGATCTCTTGGTAGACAGGCGGCCTGCTCGCTCTCGCAGACGTCCATGGGTTCTGCTGGTCTTCCCTTCGACCAGCATCGAGATCATGGCAGGGAGCATCGGCGAGCTCACCGCTCTCGTCCGCCTCGCGCGGAGCCTGCCGAAGGGACTCTTCCGGATCAGTTACGCGGAGTTCGTTCGCAGCGGCTGGGATCCTCACCCTCGCGTGGACGGCCTCCTGAGGAGCCTGAAGGGCTTCGCTCTCCTCGAGATGGAGCGTGGCCCGTCCGGCGTGGAGGTGCGGCAAGGCCCGCTCGGGGGAGATCCCGACGTCATCGTCCTATCGAGCTTTCGCGCGTTCTTCCAGTATCCGAAATTCCCGAAGCTGATCCAGAGGCTGCTCGCCTTGTGGGCCACGAGAGGTATCCGCGTCATCACGCTGGATCCATGCGGCGATTCCTTCCTCTGCCCGATCCCTTCCGGTGTCTCCGTGATCGTGCCCCGGCCGTTCACGTACAGCCTCGCGCAGCGAGAGGGCCAGGTCCTCTACTCGGCTGGAACATGCTTACCACGCCACCGGCGGCACCACCGCTGGTTGTGGGCGGCCGCGCCCTGGATGCAGGACTGTCATAGATTCCGTGCCGCCGAGCGCCTGGCCTTCTTGGGTCTCTCCGAGCTGGGCATCGAGGTGAGCGTGCTGAGCCCGCTGGATCCTGCGCTGCCTTTCCTTCGTCAGGCACGCGTGATCGACGACAGCCTCGGGTACACGGCGCTGGAGGCGGAAGTCGCGCGCCATGATCTTCTCATCTCCGCCAACTGCCGATCCGTCCTGGGCGCGCGAGCGGCGGCGATGGGTGTTCCGCTCGCCCTGGTCGATCCGGCGAAGCTCCCGTGCCCCGGCGGGTACGACTCGACCACGGAAGACATGCTGCGCGCCGCGGCCGACGAGCAAGACCAGCCCGCCCCGGTGCCCGTCGAGTGGCGAGAGGTGCCGTGCGGACGACCGGACGAGACTGTCGCCTCGTTCGTTGCGCTGCAGCAGGGCCTTGGGGAGATGAGAGAGCGTCAGCTTGCGCGCTGCCTCGAGTACCAGCATCTGCCCAGCCCGGAAGCGTGCATCGAGCAGGTGCTGGCGCCTGGTGTTCACTAGCGGGTGAGTCTCCCAACCGTGCTGCGGGCCTACCGCCCCCGCTCACTCGTAGTGCAGCGCCTCGATCGGGTCCAGCGCCGCGGCGCGGGTGGCCCCTTCCGACTCTTCTACCCACTTGCGGAAAATCGCGTTACACTAAAAGAGCCTCTTCAGCGCTGCCGCCGTCTATGGTGGCGCCAACTTCATTTGGGAAATGGCGGCTTGGCTCGACCGCCGCCTCCTTGGATGGAAAGGAAAGACAGCCATGGCACGAAGACTCAATCGGCTCGCCGTCGCTGCGCTATCGACGACGCTGTTGGCCACGGCCGCTGCCTTAGCGGACACGGCTCCGGTCCTCACCCTGCGGTTCACGCCGCAGGAGGGCGCACACACGACCAGCCCGGACATCCCACCGGCGCTCTTGGCTGCCCCGCTCGCGGTGGTGTTCAAGGATGACCGCCAGGGAACCGACGCGCAGGTCGTCGGTGAGGTCGTAGAAGACGAGAAAAGCGCGCCAGTGCGAGCGGCGAACGACGTTGCGGCGTTCACCAAGGAGGTCTTTCTGCATGTCGCCTCGGAGTGGGGATTGAAAGTGGTCCAGGGCTCGCCCCGGGTGATCGAGGTGAAGTGCATCCGCTTCTTCGTCTCGCAGAACCACAAGACGATCGGCGCCATGTTCGCCAGCGAAGCGCGCTTCATCTTCAGCCTTACGGAGCGGGGGCGGGTGCTGTGGGAGGGCACCGTCTCCGGCAGTGCGCATCGTTATGGCAAGCGCAACGAGGAAAACCTCAACGAAGTGCTGAGCGACGCTCTCAAGGAAGCCTACGCGAACGGCGTATCCGACCCGGCCCTCGTGCTGGCGATGAGCGGCGGTGGCCGGAGCACGGGCAATGTTGGCGCCACGCCAGCCAGCGCCCCGGCCCATGTCGAAGGCATCGCTCCCGCGCAGCTCCTGCACGAGCTTGCGGACCTCAAGAGACAAGGCTTCACGACCGACCTCCTAGTGCAGTACGTCAACCAAAAGACCTTGTCCGCCGAGCTGTCGGGCAAGGACATGGTGCAATGGAAGCAGGCCGGCATGCCACCCGAAGTAATCAAAGCGGCACTAGCACGTTCGCCCGGGGCGAAGCCGTAGGACAAGTCGGACTCGCCCCGGCCAAGGCGGTGAAGGGTGAAGGGGCTGTGCCTGCACCGCTCGGCTCGCGGCTCGCCGCCCGGTTTTCACGCCTGGGTCTCAGCGACGAGATCCCCGAGCTACGAGGCCACCCCGCACGCCCAGCTGACCTCCGTCACGGCAGCAGCTGGCCGGGAACCAGGCGTCTCAGGAAGGCGTCGCACGGGATACACCGGATGCCGTCGATCTCGAGGGCTTCGTCGCCGCGGTAGAGCAGCCGCAGGCCGGCCTCGGGATAGTCGGCGCGGAAGGCTTTGAGGCCCCGCAGGTCCGCTTGACGAACGCTGGCGGAGTGCTTGACCTCGAGGGCCGAGAACCCTTGCCGCCCGTAGACGACGAAGTCGACTTCGGCGCCTGCCTTGGTCCGCCAGAAGCTCAGCGCGTAGTCCTCTCCCGAGTAGTCGATCCAGGCGCGCAGGTGCTGCGCGACCAGGCCCTCGAGCGCGGCGCCCGCGATCTCCTCGGGGCGGTCGAGGGGGCCGGCCGGGCGCAGGGCCCTGAAGACGCCGGCGTCGAACCAGAAGAACTTAGGGTGGGCGGTGAGGTGGCGCTGCGCCCGCTTGGCGAAGACGGGGACCTGAAAAGCGAGAAGCAGGTCCCCGAGGATCGCGAGATAGCCCTCGACCGTCTTGCGGCTGACCTGGCACTCCCGCGCCACCTCCGAGACATTGAGGACCGCGCCCTGGGAGAAGCTGACCGCTTCGAGGAACCGCGCGAAGCCCTCGAAGCGCCGCACCAGGCCCTCCAGCTGAACCTCTTCCTTGAGGTACAGGCCGACGTAGGCCTTGAGGACGTCCTCGGGCTCCGAGGAGCTCCACACGAGGGGCACGAGTCCGCGGGTAAGTGCCGAGCCGAGGTCGAATCGGTCGCCCAGCTCGGCTGCCATGAAGGGGTGAAGCGATCGGAGGACGGCCCGCCCGGCGAGCAAGTCCACCCCTTCTCGTCTGAGCTTGCGTGCACTCGAGCCGGTGAGCACGAATTGCGGTCCGGCCCGCCGCTCGATGAGGTCATGGACGACGTCGAGGAGGGTAGGCACCTTCTGGATCTCGTCGACGACCACGGTGGCCGCCTGCGGATTCCCGGCCACCAGCTCGCGCAGGCGCTCCGGGCGCGCCGCGAACTGCCGCTGCAGCTCCGGCCGCAGGAGATCGACCCATAAGGCATCCGGATAGGCCTCCCGGAGCCAGGTCGACTTGCCGGTGCCACGCGGGCCGAAGAGGAAGAAATGCGTCGAGGGCGAGCGGAAGAATCGCTCGACCGGCGCCACATTAGCTTCCTTTTTGGCGGTAGACATGCCAGATTGTAGGCCTTTTCAAACGGCAATACCAGTCTGCCTGCTGGTGAGTCTCCTCCCGTGGGCCGAGGTGCCGGGGGTGGAGCAGAAGATTCCCCGGTCCACGTCGAGAAGCGCGACGCCGCTCACGGATCGTCCCGCAGGCGGTTGACGAGGTCCATGGTGTGCTTCGGACGGCCGGCAGGCTCCCGGGCCGCCGCGAGGACATGACTGCGGCGGGCGGCGATGCGCAGGGTCGAGCCGGGAGGCGGGCCGGTGCCGGCCGGCAGGTGGGCGCGCAGTTCCTGCCCCCCGGCGAGCCGCAGCACGACCCGGTCGAAGGCGCCCAGGCAGCGTGCCTCGAGCACGGCCGCCGGCACGCCCCGCTCGTCGGCCACCACGTCCTCGGGCCGGACGAGCAACCACCCGCCTGCCGTCGCGGATGCCGCCGGTGCCGCCTCCGCATCGCCGGGCCGCCACGTCGACCCTCCCGGGCCAGGCTGTGGCAGCAGCGTCGGCAGCGGCAGCGGGTCGCTCTCGGCCTGCGACGCCGCGATCGGCAGCAGGTTGGCCTCGCCGAGGAAGCCGGCCACGAAAGTGTTGGCCGGGCGCCGGTAGAGCTCGAGCGGGGGACCTGCCTGCACTACCCGGCCACCCTGGAGGACCACCAGGTGATCGGCCAGCATCATCGCTTCCTCCTGGTCGTGGGTGACGTAGAGGACCGTCGTGCCGAGCCCGCGCAGCAGCGCCGCGACCTCGGTCCGCAGCTGCCGCCGCAGTGAGGCGTCGAGAGCCGAGAGCGGCTCGTCGAGCAGCAGCAGGCCGGGGCGCGGCGCGAGCGCCCGGGCCAGCGCCACCCGCTGCCGCTCGCCGCCCGAGAGCTCGGCGGGGCGGCGCGCCAGCAGCGGCGTCAGCCCGAGCAGGGCAGCGAGCTCCCGCACGCGCGGCGCGACCTCCCGGCGGGGCAGGCGGCGGTGCCTGGTGGTGAGGCCGAAAGCGACGTTGTCCTCGACCGAGAGGTGCGGGA
>Ga0210384_10001428_pt1 | contig 32576 bp, 36 predicted proteins | sample IncBWH2MmetaG_FD_160574 | JGI IMG/M metagenome (GOLD analysis project Ga0210384, IMG submission 160574) | Forest soil microbial communities from Barre Woods Harvard Forest LTER site, Petersham, Massachusetts, United States - Inc-BW-H-2-M | ecosystem: Environmental > Terrestrial > Soil >...
CTTCGTTATGCGCGGTGCCGTCGCCGTCATGATCGATCACGCGCTTGCGCCAAGCCCGGCGAAAAGCCGGATCGGGGCCGCGTGAAAGAATGATCGAATCCTTAATCGGAATGACGCTCTGGTAGTAGTAGCGATTCAGCGCCCAGGCCTGAAGCTGCCCGCGGCTGAGCCGCCCTTCGTGCATCATCAAGTGGAACGGATGCTGGTGGTGGTAGCGCTCTTCGCCCACTCCACGCAACTGCGCTCGCAGCCCATCGAACGAGAGCAGATCCGCGCCGGGCGCGGTGGCATCTACAGGTCGAACTGCCATCCATCCTCCGCGATCTCCCAACCTGCTTCGCGTACATGGCGATACTCGGGGCCCGCTTCGTTCAGCATGGGATTCGTGTTGTTGATGTGCACATAGATTTTACGTGGATGCTGCAGTCCCGCCAACTGAACCAGGCTGCCTTCGGCGGAAGAAACGGGAACGTGTCCCATCTGCAGCGCGGTTTGCCCCGACCCTTGAATGTGGATCAGTTCATCGTCACTCCAGAACGTGCCGTCGAACAACAACACGTCGCAAGACTCCAACTCCTTCAGCAGAGCCTCGTCGATCCGCGGAACCGCCGGCATGTATGCCAGACGCTTCCCCGACGACAACTCGACGATGAGCCCCAACGATGCCTCTCCGAGTTTCAGTTCGTCCCGGCGCGGTGGCGAAACGTACGCGGGAAAGTGTGTTCCGAGCGGGAGTGCCCGGCAGCGCAATCCGGAATCTTCGCCGGCAGGGTTTTGTAGCGAAAACGCTGTCCACGGCGAGAAGTTGGTCCACGTCACCTGACCGTGAACGCGCTGCAGCATGGCGAACACGGAATTATCTTCCGTCAGAATTCGCCGAACGGACTCCGTCGCGTACACGCGGAGCGGCTGCAGTTCCCGCAGCAGCAGCAGTCCAAGCACATGGTCGAGGTCGGCATTGGCTAGCACCGCGCCCGCAATTGGCGATTGACGAACGCCTTCACGAGGATGCAATTCGGCAGTGCCTTCGATTTGTCCGCGCAGGTCGGGAGAAGCTCCGAGCAGAAACCACGAGCGCGAATCCGCGCTGATCGCTACCTGCGCCTGGCTGCGGGCCTTGCCCCGAAAAGTTCCGGCCCGCACCGCTCGGCAATTAGGGCAGGCGCAATTCCACTGCGGGAATCCGCCGCCAGCCGCCGAGCCCAGAATCTTCACCCGCATCGTTGGAAAGTGTAGCAGCCGGGGTAAACGAAAAGTATCAATGAACCGCGGTCACTCTTGGTTGTTACCGTCGGAAGGCCGGACCGCTCCCCGCAAGCCCTTGCTGTTCCTATCTCTTGACGACCGGCGCGGTTCGCGCGCCGGCACGCGAACCCATCGTCGTCAAGTATGTCGTGATGTATGATGTGCGTGCAGCGAGTGCGTCGTGCCGGTATCCTGCTTTGTACCGCCAACGTTTTGCTCAAGGAGATCACGCCATGCTGACCCGTATCGCGATCACACTACTTCTGGCCACCTTGCTGGCTGCTGTATTCATGGTTCCATCCACTCACGTCCGGGCTCAGGGCTTCGGTCCCGACGAACGTTTCGTCTGTGGCGTCAACGAGCGCGATGAGATCTTCTGCACGTCCTACCGCGGCATGGAACACGGCCGCTGGGAAAGGATTCCGGGTGCTCTTAAGCAAGTCGTCATACGCGAGGGTCATCTCTGGGGCGTCAATCGCAATGGAGAAATGTTTTACTCCGACGATTTCCGGGCCGGAGACACCCATTGGATCCGCCTGGAGGGCCGGGCTAAGGAGATCTCGGTAGGCCATGGAATCCTCTGCCACGTCAATGACAAAGATTCCATCTACTGCGCCGACGAAGGCATCGATACTCCGCGTCCTCGCTGGCACCGCGCCCCAGACGGTGCCAATCTCAAGTCTATTTCCGTTAACTGACGCGCCGACTCACCCAGGAGCCCCAGGGCTCTTGTGCGTCGCGATGGCTGACATTCTTTTCTCAGAATTGTGTTGCATTCGCGTATTCTCCTCCGTATAGTCGCGGCTAGCCCAAGAGCCCACCGACGGATCTTCCCCTGGGTCCGGTCACGCCGTCATTCCACCCAATCTCGACCTCACTTTGCTAGCGCCATGGGCACGGCTTTGGGCAGTGTGAACCTATTCGTGCCCTAAGTTACCGATCAAGTTCGCCGCGTCTGCCGGGGATGCTTCTTCGCATGCACCCCGATGCACGCTCATGTTTGCAGTTTAATTTTCGAATCAAAGGGAGCCCTATGCGCAACGATTTCCGATCTATTGCTGAAACGCTGGCAGGAGTTCAACGAGTTCTAGCCTGTTCTCTGATTTTTCTGCTAAGTGCCAGCGCCATCGGATGCAATATCGGACAAAAGACCACAACGTTGGCGCTCCAGCCTGTCCCGTCGTCCATTCCCGCTGGGACGCAGGCTGTCTTTACCGCGTTCATCAGCCATAACAACGGTAACTTCGCGGGCGCGAACTGGGCCCTGACAGTGAGCGGGACCGCCTGCTCGCCGGGATGCGGAGCCCTCAGCAATCCGACGAACGTTGGAAGCGCAGGAAATGGCGACACTGCCACGATTACTTACACCGCGCCGAACACGGCTCCAAGTCCCAATTCGATCACCATCACCGCCACCTCGGTCGAGAACCCAAACTCCTCCGGGGCAAGTACCTTCACGATTGACTGACCTGATGCCTTGGAATGTCGATTCAGGGATACTGCCGCGGGACCAGTCGGTAGCACTCAAGAGAGTTCGGTGATCACGTAAGCACCGACCAGGCCCCGGCGGATCGAGGTCGGCGGCGAATCGACACGGCGAAACCGTGATTCGGAAATCGTCCGTCTATCGAACGTTCACAACCCGCCCTGTTCAGATTCACAAAATTGTTTAGCCAATGAACACCCTCTCGATCATGAGTGTATACGTGAGGACTTTGTCGCGACCGGGTCTTCAGTCGTGACCAGCCCACTCGATCTGCAAACTTGGAGGCCGCTTTAAGGTCTGCATTACTACGCAATACTGTTCGGTTTTCTCCTGCAACCCGCGCAGTTGTTCCGGCGTTGCTTTAGGTGCAACAACGTCAAGAGAGAGGCGAATGCTTTCAAAACCTACCGGGACATCTTTCGATATACCGAGGGTACCTCGGAGATCCAAGTCGCCGTCCACCCTGACCTCAATGCGTTCGGTCGGTATGCCCATTGCCGCAGCTACCATTTGACAGGTGATCTGCGCGCAAGCCGCCAGAGCCCCAAGCAAAAGGTCACCGGAACAGGCGCCCGCACCGGCGCCTCCAACTCCCTTGTGCGCCTCAGCCTGGTAGATGGCCCGTCCAATATCGACGGAGCACGCTATCGGAACGTCCGTCTGCCCGCCTTTGGCGCGGATCGTGATTTTCGAAGTATTTGGATCGTTGCGGTATTGCTCTTTCAAAGGCTTCTGAAGCGATCGAATATCCACGGCAACCTCATTCTGTCTTAGCGGACCACCGCCCGCACGTCTAAACGGCTCCCCGTATTGCGTCTTGAAGTCGGTCCATATGAATGGTAGCATCTGGGGCCATGCAAAAGTTTGTCATTGAACGGGACATCCCGGGGGCAGGAAATCTAACCGAAGCGCAATTGCGGGAAGTCTCCCAAAAGTCGGTCCAGGTTCTGAAGGGGTTGGGTCCCGAGATCCAGTGGCTTCATAGTTACATAACCGGCGACAAGGTGTACTGCGTCTACCTTGCCCCGGACGAAGCGATTATCCACGAACACGCCCGGCGGGTAGGCATTCCGGCCAACCGAGTCTCCGCCGTGCGCCGACTCATCGACCCGACGATGGCAGGGTAAGCGAAGGCCTGACCTTCTTAGCGTGCGCAAAATTCTGCTTTCGCCCTCAGAGTCCCCCCGACTCGCCTTTGCGCTAAGACAAGGAAGTTGAGGTCTCAGGCATCAGCACCTCTTCAATCGCTTTGTCAACCGGCAACTCCGAACCTTCTAACCACGCCTTCGCGGCTACGGTCTTGGTCAAGACCTGCCGTGCCGGCTGCAAAGCGGCTTCCAGCTTGGCCTGTTCTGCGGGCGTGAGCGGAGCGCCAATGTGTTGCCGCAGTCCAGCCGCTGCGCCTGCCAGTCGCAGCGAACGCTCCGCTTCGAGTTGAGCAGCCGCTGAGCACGCGGAACACTCCAGCAGACGCGCTATTCCGCGTTTATGGTCCAGCTCTCGAAAAAGTTTAATACTTTCGCTGTACAAAGATCGCGCTGTTGAATAATTCCCCTGCTCTCTCGCCAAGCTTCCCAGATCAGCCAGCGTGCTGGCAATGCCCCAACGGTCGCCGAGCTCGCGAAAAATTGCCAGACCCTGTTCGTACAATGTCCGAGCGGCTGAATCACCTTGGTCGCGCGCGGCATCCCCTTGGTAGTTTAGGGACCAGGCGATGCCTGTTCGATCTCCCAGTTCTCGGAAGATCGAAAGGCATTCCTCCTGTAGCGAACGCACGCGGTCATAGTCTCCCTGTACCTTGAAGACATTGGCCAAGTTACTCAGGGCGCGGGCGACGGCCGTCTGGTCGCCCAATTCTCTCCACAGCAGAAGGCCTTCTTCGAATAGAGCACGCGCAATCTCCACGTCCCCCCGGTCGCGTGCCAAGACTGCCAGCGCGTTCAGAGAGACTGCAACACCCGTGTTGTCCCCTAACTGACGCGCGATGTCTTGGCTTTCGCCGAGGAGCGCATCTGCCGAGGCATAATCCCCTTGCCCGCCGGCGAGCACACCTGCGGCAAAGAGGGCTCGTGCGCGCGCCTTCGTGGGAGCCTGCGCTCCTACGAGCTTCAATAGCTTACCCAACCCGTCTCTACCTTCGGCGAGATACTCGCCAATCTCCCAAAAACGAAACAGCGCTGTACCCAGACGCAAGCCCCACTCCGCGTCTTCGGTTTCTGTCAGCCACTCAAGAGCTGCGCGAAAGTTGTCGTGTTCGAAGGCGAAGCGTTCCAGCCATTGCGCGCTCTCCTCGGTAGCGTCTTCTTCCGCCAGCACCAGGCAATAGGCGGCATGGGCGCGCTTCGTCAAGGGCTGCTCCCCGCTGGCTTTCAGCTTTTCCAGGGCGTACTCGCGAATCGTTTCCAGCATTACGAACCGAGATTCACCCTTCCCATGCTCGACCTGCTGTACCAGACTCTTATCCACCATCGACGCCATGCCATCAAGCAGGTCTAAGTCGATGTCGGCTTTGGTGTCGCAAACGGCTTCCACTCCTTCCAGATTGCATCCGCCCGCGAACACGGACAGTCGTCGAAAAAGTTTCTGCTCGGGAGCGCTGAGAAGGTCGTAGCTCCAGTCCATGGCCGCACGAAGCGTCTGCTGCCGCTGGGGCAAGTCGCGCGCGCCTCCAGTCAAGAGTTGCAACCGGCTCGCCAGGCGGGTCAGCATCAAAGAGGGCGAAAGGACTTTGACCCGGGCGGCGGCGAGCTCGATCGCCAGTGGCAAACCATCTAACCGAGCGCAAATCTCACAGACGGCCGCGGCGTTTTCTCGATTAAGCTCAAAATCCGGCTTGGCGGCGACGGCACGTTGTACGAACAAAGCGACCGCCGGACATTGTGACAGAAGCTCCACTGAGGCTTTGGTCCGCGAATCCGGCAGCGCAAGCGGCGGAACGGGAAACTCATGTTCTCCGTACACATGAAGCGCCGCCCGGCTGGTTACCATGATTTTAAGTTTCGGCGCCGTCGCAAGCAGATCGGCTACAGTAGGAGCCGCCTGAACCAGGTGCTCGAAGTTGTCCAGCAGGAGGAGCATGGGTGCACGCGATATGTCCTGCAGATTCTTCCTTAGCAGCTCGAGCGCCGAGTGACCTCCTGCCTCGCGGATTCCCAAGCTTTGAACGATCGCTGATGCGATCAAACCAGGATCGCCTAACGACGAGAGTGGGACAAAATGAGTTCCGCCTGGAAAGTGCTCAGCCGCCTCACCTGCCACCTGCACCGCAAGGCGTGTCTTGCCGATCCCGCCGGGACCCGTGACCGTGACCAGGCGCACGTCATGACGCATCAGAAGTCCCTTGAGGGACGCTACTTCTTTCTTGCGCCCTACAAATCCGGTCCGCTGCACAGGAAGATTCGCCGGACGGGTTTCCACCGGCTTTACTGGCTTCTCTGAGAAGCGGTCACGTATCGCTGCAAATTCCCGCGCGAGATACTGAGTAAAGACACGGCCTGCGGGGCGGGCCTGCGGGCTTAAAGGGGCGGGCATGACAATAGGGGGGAGCGCTTTTTGCGTTTCTCCCTTGAGTCGTTTCAAGTCCGAGCAAATATCCGCGGCATGCTGGAAGCGCTTCTCGCGTTTTTTTTCCAGTGCTTTTCCGATGATCGCGTCCAGAGCGGCGGGCAAGGACGGATTCACCTTGCTGGCAGGGGCTGGCTGTGCGTTCAGGATCGCATTCATCAGCAGTACGCGATTCTTGCCAACGAACGGTTTCTGGCCCGTGGCCATTTCGTAGAGCACCACACCCAACGAGAACAAATCGCTGCGCGCGTCAATCTCTTCACCACGCACCTGCTCAGGAGACATGTAAGAAGTTGTGCCCGGAATAACGCCATCCAGGGTGAGCGACTCCTCCTCAGGCTGGTCGTTCGCGGCAGGAGGGCCGCACACCTTGGCCAACCCGAAATCCAGAATCTTCACCCGCCCCTGGCCGACGACGAACAGGTTCGCCGGTTTTATGTCCCGGTGAAAGATTCCCTTCGCATGGGCGACTTCCAAGGCGTCAGAGGTCTGAATCCCGAAGTCCAGGAGTTCCTCGATCGAGATCGGCCCCTCCTGGATTCGCTGCTTTAAGCTCGTCCCTTCAAGCAACTCCATGACGATCACAGGCTGATGATCGTGGTCTTCCACCTCGTAAATGGTGCAGATGTTAGGGTGGTTTAAGGACGACGCAGCTCGGGCCTCTCGCTCAAACCGTTTGAGAGCCCTCTGGTCACATGCCAGCTTTTCTGGCAGGAATTTCAAAGCGACACGCCGTCCCAAACGGAGGTCCTCCGCTTGGTACACCACACCCATTCCCCCACTGCCCAATTCAGACAGGATCCGGTAGTGGGAGATCTGCTTGCCAATCAGGCTCCCCCCAGGGGCGGCTCGCGGCTGAGCGGCATCTTCAATGGGCGGAGCAGGGCTGGCTTCTATAACAGGAGCAATGAACCGGTACCCCCGGCCGGTGATGGTCTGCACGAAGCGGGGGCGCTCCGGGTCGTCTTTCAGCACCTGGCGAATCTTACGGATGGCGGCATTGATGCTGTTGTCGGTGTCGAGGAAAACATCTTTCCCCCAGATTCTCTCGATTATCTGGTCGCGAGTCACGAGCTGCCCCTTGTTCTCAATTAAGAGCAGCAGCAACTCCATCGGAATCCGTTCCAGTTTGAGAACGCGGCTGGCTCGGCGCAGTTCGTAGGTGCGCGGGTCAAGATGGAAATCGTCACCGAATCGAATCGAGGATGACAGTCTGACGGGGTTGGAGGCCACGGGCAGCAACTCCCACGAGTGCCCGCTCATTCTACATCGGGCGCACCACACCTGGACAAGCCCAATCTTTTCCGTGGCTTACGGATTCATTTGAATTAAGCCGATCTTAACGTCTTCGCCATGGTCAAACCATGCCGGTTGCGGCAGGATGCGCCACGTAAGCAAGCGGTAAGTCAACAGTCAATCTTCGAGAACGGGGGACGGTCATGAAAAGGTTAACTGCACAAACGAGATTGGTTTCACTGCTGGGTTTGTTGGTGTTCCTGTGGAGTACGGCCTACGCGCAGATCACGCCCAGCGCCGACAGCTATACCAACACGGCGACGCCCACCACCAACAATGGCGCCAAGTTCCTGCTCGACGTCGATGGCGCCTCGCAGATCACTTACATTCAGTTCAATCTGGCGTCGATCCCGGCTACGGCCAGCGTCAGCCAGGCGACCCTGAAACTCTACGTCAATTCCGTCACCACGGCGGGCAGCTTCAACGTCGACTACGTCAACAGCACCTGGGCGGAGAACACGATTGACAGCAGCAACGCTCCTCCCCTGGGCACGACCATCGCTCCGAATGTCGATGTCACCACGGCGGACAAGAACCAGTTCATCCTGGTCAACGTCACTTCCGCCGTGCAGGCATGGTTGAGCGGCAGCGAGACCAACAACGGCCTGGCGCTGGTGGCCAACAGCACATTCAACGCCACGTTTGACAGCAAGGAGAACACGACGACGAGCCATCCGCCGGAGCTGGACATTGCTTTCGCCGGAGGCGAGGGGACGATCACTGGAGTAACGACGGCGAGCGGGAGCGGGCTGACCGGCGGCGGAACGAGCGGAACGCTAAGTCTCGGACTGACCAATGCCTGCGCGACGAATCAAGTTCTGCAGTGGAATGGCAGCGTGTGGGCTTGCTCATCAGCGGGTACGGGCACAATCACTGGGGTGACGGCGGGCACAGCGCTGACAGGTGGCGGCACCAGCGGCAACGTGACCCTGAACCTGAACACCAGCCAGGTGCCCCTGCTGGCCGCTAACAACGTCTTCACCGGAAACGATAATCTCTTCACAGGCACCGTGAACTTCACCGGCTTGGGTTCCTTTGCCAATGCTGCTTTCTTAAGCTCGACCTTCACCGGCAATGCCCTGTTCGAACCGCAGGCCGCCACCGATGCGATTGACGCCTATACCTCAGGTCCGGGCAAGACCGCATTGGTCGGCATTGAATCTGCGACTAGCGGCGGTTCGTACGGCGTTTGGGCACGGACAAGCGATCCGTCGGGAGCGGGCGTTGCAGGCATTAACGCCGCTACGTCCGGGACACCGGTTGGAACGTACGGCCAGTCGGGCTTTCCCGCCGGCGTCGGTGTGTCTGGCCAGCGCGAGAGCAAAAGCAAGACGGGGCAGAACCTATCTATCAGCTTAAAGGCGGTAGGGATTGGTGTTTGGGGAGATGGAGGCGTCAACAACGACAGCGGCGGCATCATCGCAGGAGTTGCCGGTACGGTGGATGACGGGAGGGCCGCTGTATTTGCCAACAACTCCCCCACCGGCTTCTCTACCGTCCAGGTCTATTCCTTCAACAAGGCGTCGGACCCTCTGTACGTGTCAGCACCCAACGGCTATTGCTATGTCGATGCCACGGGCGACTTGAATTGCAGCGGCAGCAAGAACGCTGTCGTTCCAATCGATGGCGGAGCGCGCACGGTGGCCATGTCGGCCATTGAATCGCCGGTGAACTGGTTCGAGGACGCCGGCTCGGCCCAACTGGTCAACGGAGCAGCGATAGTCAACTTGGACCGGGATTTCATCCAGACTGTGAACACTGAAATGGACTACAAAGTCTTTCCGGTGCCGAATGGCGACTGCAAGGGTCTGTATGTGACCAATAAGACGGCCGGGTCGTTCGAAGTGCGCGAGCTGGGGAGCGGCACATCGAACGTCGCATTCGACTATCGCATTATGGCTATACGGCGGAATTATGAAAGCGTCCGCTTCGCCGACCACACGCACGACCTGGACTCGGTGAAGCTGATGCAAGAACAGGCGAAGACGCTAGGCGCAAAGCCGGCGTCGCATAATCGAATAGCGGCTACAGCCAAGCCTTAAGACGATGGAAAGACAGGTGGGGAGGCCGCGCCGGGAGCAACAGAAGGCGTTCGCCTCCTCGATTTGCTCGCAAACTGGTCAAACAACCAAGAAAGGACAGGATAAAGACATGCCCAAATACGTCATCGAGCGCGACGTTCTGGGAATTGGAAATGCGACGGACCAAGAAGTCCAGACCATATCGCAGAAATCCAGCAGTGTTCTCAATGCACCAGCTCTCGACAAGCCCAACATTTTCCGCGGGTTACGAGTTCATTTGAATTAAGCCAATCTTAACGCCTTCGCTATGGTCAAACCATGCCGGTTGCGGCAGGATGCGCCCAGTAAGCGAGCAGCAAGTCAATCAATCAATCTGTGAAAAAACACAAGGAGGATCAAATGAAAATCAAAACAAAGTTCGGTTTGCTCGTTGGCTGTCTCATGTTTCTTGGCGCAACCTACGCGGGGGCGCAGGGAAATGCAACCCACCATTCCGGGGACGGGCAGGCCGCTCACGAATCTGCCTCGCCCAACCTCGTTCATCAGGTTCGCAATGCCACACAAAAGTTCATTGACGTCAACGCTGCCACCGCGGCCGGCTACGCCCCTTTTCTCGGCTGCGTTACCGGTCCGGACCACGGTGCCATGGGCGTGCACTATGTCAATGGAGCTCTTCTCAACGGCGTGCTTGATGTGTCACAGCCGCAGGCCTTGATTTACGAGCCATCGGACGACGGCATGCGGCTGGTGGGCGTCGAGTACATAATCTTTGCCGACGCCTGGCTGGCCAGCCATAACAACACTCCTCCAGTGCTGGATGGCCAAGTCTTCCAATTCGTTGGCAGCCCAAACCGCTTCAACATACCTGCGTTCTTTGAGCTGCACGTCTGGGCTTGGCGGGACAACCCCCAGGGTGCGTATGTCGACTGGAACAATCACGTGAGTTGCGACCGTCAGTAAGGTCCGGGGGATGTGGGAAGCACGGAGCGCTTTCCACATCCCATGCTCCGTGTCAGTTGAGCAAGACGGCTGAGATTAGATTGTCAAATTCTTCGCTTGCAAAAATCAGGAGGAGGTAAATTACCATGCCAAAATTCGTTATCGAGAGAGATATTCCGGAAGCCGGAAGCCTATCGTCGGAGCAACTGCAGGCAATATCGCAGAAGTCGTGTGGCGTTCTGCGAGAAATGGGTCCTGAGATTCAGTGGGTTGAGAGTTATGTCACGGACGATAGAATCTACTGCGTGTACGTGGCGCCCCATGAAGACGCCGTGCGTAAGCACGCCCAGCAGGGCGGTTTTCCGGCTAACCGAATCTCGCAAATTCGGTCAGTGATCGATCCGACAACCGCCGAGTAGGCTTAAGAGTTCAGCGGTGTCGGCACATACGCAACATACAAAACGCAATGCCCGCGCTATGATTGGGTCTATGCTGCGGCACTCAGAAACGATTCGGGGCCAGAAGTCGGCTTCTGGGAGACGCTCGGGGTGAGCGTCGAAACGAGCGTCGAAACCAGCGTCTCGGTTTTTTCTCGCCGAACTCCAGCGGTCTCGCCTTTTCGGCAGGACAAATCGGAGGCGTCGGCTTTGGCCCAGGGGCTGCGCTCCGGAGGCCGACGATTACGGCTACACGCCGACGTTTAATGTCGCCTAAAGTCGAGGCCCCCTCGCGATCCATCCCGCGCACGGGCACCACACGGACACGGCGTGAAGCCTCAAGGTCGGGGAGGAACGAAGGGAGAAGGGACGGCGGGGAACACTTGAACTAGCGTGAACGCTGGCGATTAAGTGGTGGGCCAAACCACGCTCGTTTGAACCTTGCAGTTCGGCTCCGGGCCTTCTTGCTGCGCTTCACTCCTGATCGTGAGCCGTGCTAACTGAGCAGATTGCAGTGAAGAACGTGAACCGCTTGCGTTTGAGCCTAGGCTGTTTGAAGAGGTCACGTCCGGCTGCGGCGAATGCTACCCGCACGCTGCTGCCCTGTCCCCGGCCTCGTTGATGTTGGGACTGCGGCTTGAGTTCTGAGAACTTCGCTTCGATGACCACCACTTTCATTTGAGGCTCCTGCTCTGCTGCTGGATCGAAGACTCCGTGCGACCCAGCCAGTAAAGCCGTGATGATGATGCTACAAAAGTAAAGCCACCCCGCAATCCGTCAGACCGCTGCGACGCCATTCGTATGCTCAGGTCACGCAGTGGCAACTACGTAGCAACAACCAAAGCTTGACGCACAGGATAAACAGGGCGAGGAACAGCAGCACTCCGCTGCCGAGCAGAAGCCAGATGTAGCGCCACTTCGTTTCATCGAACAACTGGTGGATTCTGTTTCTTCCGTCTGGCAATTTGACGTGGTTGTGCATTTTTTGCAGGTGCTAATATGGCGCGGTGAAGAATCGCTCCATCGGCAAAATTCTACGCCCATTCTGTCGCAAGAACGGAATCTGCGTGCATTGTTTTCGGCGCTGGGCGACGCACGGCGCTCGCTGTGAGAAGTGCTACCAAAGCGATTTGGAGTTTCAGCGACAGCGCTATAAACGACGCAAAAAGTCAGGTCTGTGCGTGAAATGCGGTAAACGCTCTGCCGCAGGCTACAAATCTGCGCTGTGTGGGATGTGAGCAAAAGAACCAAGATCGAAAAGCCAGAGCGCGAAAACGAAAACCTAAAGCTGAACGTGTCGCGCTCGCGTAGCGTAGTGGCTGAATTGAGGCTTGCGCTGACGTTGGGAGGGGAGAGAAAATTACACATGGCAAAAAAAAGGAAAGGGGCTGTATGGATATTTGGAAGGCAGTAGAGGATACCCCAGCCGGGAAACAGATTCTCTTGGCATTTACGCTTGCATTGCGTGGCACGTCGATACCTGATATTGCGCGTCACACTGGGCTTCCAAAGAGTTCTCTGTACAGTATCAGAAGGAACGAAGCATTCGCGCATAGAAGGCAGGAGCGTAGTCGGTTCGTAACCGCAAAACAGAAAAGCCCGGATGCCTCTCCGGGCCATTGTTGAACTGCTAGGCGTGGAATAATCTTGCCGCGCCTATTGCGCTTCCCTCGCAAAGGAGATCGGATGAGTCGTGTTCCGATTTACGAGATTCGCTGTCCAATTGGGCATACCAGCGAGATGCCTGAAACCATCCTTGAAGGAATAATTCGTCATCTCCAAGGGTCATATACGGGCGAACACGTTCTAAACTTTGTATGCTCCGAGTGCAAAACTGCATTTCATTTCGACTATCAGAACACGGAACCTGCGGGATGGACGGACGCACCGCGTCAAATCTCAGAGTTCCATGTATTGAGTGTTCAAAGCGGATGCGATGGTAGCAATTGCGAAGACCACGTGATACTAGTCGCAATAAGGACCCGCGATATGACCGAAGAATCCGTTCTCCAAGAGAAACAAATATGGAACGTTTCTGACGCAAAATGTAAGAGTGGGTTTCAGGCTTTGCCACTTGGGACTTCAAAGCGCCCTGTGTTTCAGTTTTTTTCATCCGGCTTATGACCCGAGCACAACGCATTGTCCTAATCGTTTACTGCCTGCTGGTCTTCTATTGCTGCCTCTGGCTGCCTTGGCATGTGGTTCGTAACCCATCAGTGGAGTTGCCTCACCAGTTCCGCACTGGGTACGGCTGGCTCTGGATTGGGCCATCCAGTACCAATGGCGGTATTTATTCAACGCCAGACCTTTCCATCACTGGCTTACGACTCTTGGCGGCTACAGCGATTTCTGGCGCTGCTTTTCTATTGGCTGGCATGCTTAGATCGCAGCAACCCTGAGATAAGCCACCACCCTCGCGTAACTTTTAACCTTGGCGTCACATTCGCTTGCTACACTGTGCTCCGCTGCGTCTGAAGTTTTGCTGTTGATCTGGGAAGGTCAGCCGCCTCATGGGTGCCAAGCGCACTGGGGCAGAACTCAACGCAGCAACCCTTGCGGGGATCGGTTCTACTCGTCGCGGTTCGCAAAGCGATTCCCAGTCGCTAATGCGACGGTTCAAGAATCTAGTCAATAGAACAAAATCCCTCTCATTGCACCCCTCTTTCATCGTTACGAGCGTAATGAACATAGAACTCTGGCAGAGGACTGGCCGTCAAGTAAGGCGCTATGATTCTGAGCAGTACCGAGGAAGTGCAATGAAGCTGTCGTGGCTTGTCCTGATACTGACTGGGCCGCTGCTTGCTCAGAACTCAACCATATCCCCTCCCACATCGTCAGTCGTCAACGGATACCCCGCCTTAGATGCGATTAAGGTGTATAGTCCCGGCCAGCAGGTAAAGATCGGTGAACCACACGGCGTCTACACGGGGCTGATTTCGATTGATGACTACTATTTTGTGAGTCCACTGATCCTGAGCGAAGCACAGCGAACGTCAGAGGGAGGAAATGCTTTTGCCCTATATGGGTCGATGTCAGTGGTGATGAGGCATGCGACGGCTCCCTCGTGGGAGAAAGTGGCCTTCTCTTACGAATGTGAAAACCGAGAATTCCGAATGGAAGGGACAGAACTCGCCCGAATTCCTGATGGGAAGGAGTTCATCGTCGGAGACCATGGATCGGTTTGTACATTGAAGCGGCTACCCGACGGTGAAGCGCAGACCATTTTGAATACACATATCTTCGTGGAGCCGTGGCAGACCTTGGTTCGGGATACGGTTTCGGTAAACGCAGGAAAAGCCCTTGAGTACAACTTCCCATTCGAGGCGGGGACGAAGCTCTCAGCACAGTTCCAAGTGCAAGGTGGCCTCGACAATGCGCTTCAGGTGTACCTGTTGGACGCCACAAACTACGAGAACTACACAGCGCATCGCCCATTCAATTTCTTTCGAGGAACATCAGGGATGGTGCGTGGGATCGGCAAATACGACTTCGAGATTCCCCAAAGCGGGGTTTATTATGTACTCCTCGACAATGGCAAAGCGTGGCTGATACCACGCAACGTTACGCTCCACTTAGATTCGGTCCTGCCCAAGAGCACTCCTGCTTCCCAACAGCTACGAACCGCGTTGGAGGGGATGTACTCACAATTGAAGCGAGTGTTCATATTCCCTGATTTCCAAACATCTGTCAGACATTGCGGTGTTGTGAATGCATTCTCGAACCCCAACATCACCCTTTGCGTAGAGCTGTTGGAGGAGCTAAACGCAAAGAACATGGGGTCTGCGATTACTTTCGTTTATCTCCATGAACTCGGTCACACCCTGATGCGCGAGTGGGGCCTGCCGCTGTGGGACAACGAAGACGCAGCAGACGAGTTTGCGACCGCATTCTTACTCATGGGAAAACAGCAGCAGTTCGTGCTCCAAGCAGCACAATGGTGGTCGTCGCAAGGTGCGACCACTCAAGACGCCGTAGCTAAGATTTACATGGATGACAGGCACAGCCTGTCGCCACAGCGAGCGCGAAACATCATTCACTGGGTGAACGAAACAAGTGATCTTGTCCCAAGATGGCAGCGCGTATTCGTCCCAAATATGCAAACCCCAACTCTCCAAGAATTGCTCCGGGACCCAGCATTTGCGGATAAAGACTTGATTACATCGGAGTTGAACAGGCGAAGCGCGACGGCAAGAGCCAAGGAGTGAGGGACATTCTTCAATATCATTCCGCGCAACACGCGCACAGCTAAAACCAACATGCTACTACCGACCCAGCAGGGGAGGCCAAAAAGCCTCAGATCATGAGTCGGAGGATACTCTGGCTCAATCGTTCGGTGTTCCTCTGGCAACATAGGGGCACCAGTTTACTCTCGACAATGCTGAACAGCAATGAACATCTGAGGTACTCACTGACTCGGACAGGGGAACGGGAACGCCTGTGCTAGAGCACCCATGATGAGAACCTCGTGGATTGATGCGAAGTTTCTGGGTTGTTACGAATGGACTTCAGCACTATGCGAACTATCTGACCGTTTGGAATATCATCAGGAAGACAAAATGGAGCAGGCACTTTCTTGCCCACAACAACCTCTGCATAAACCTGCTCGGATTTAACGCCAGAGGTGAACCCGCGAACGTATTGTGAACACGCATGTATGTCGCTTATGTCTGCGTCGCTCCAAGTGCTCTTTTCCTTTTCCACCACAGAGCAGACACGCAAGAAGACATTTCCAGAAGATTCGATAGACTCATGCGTCTGCGCAGGTTGGCTAACTGCCAGAGGCATGGCGACTAGGGAGCACAACAAAGCAAGCGGGCAGAGATTTTTCATGGCAGGATTGTCTCACCGCTTGTTGGGCATTTTCAACGACAAGTTCGCACTGGGAAACAGTAGGGCTATTGAACCTCTGTCTTTATTAGTGACGGCGGAGCAGGTGCAGGTAGTATCGAGTACACGTTAGAATATTTTGGTCCAACCACACCCGAGTTCACTTCCACCTGAATACCGATTGCACTCTTCCGTTTGTAGAAATCTTCATGAAACGTGTCGGTGAAGACCTTCCTCAGATTTCCGCAGACGATGGAAGTGTCAGACCAAGTCATGGGGTCTGGGAACTCAACTGAGGAACCCGCTAATGAGCTTAGCGAGACTAGCCCTGACAAAGGTGGCGGGTAGCTCATCAACACTTTCCCGCCAGAACCAAAGCCAATACCTTGTATTGTCAAGCCGCCATCGAGTGACACAAAGAGCGACGTGATTATTGGAACGTTCAGGGAAGTCGAGAGTATGTCCCCTATTCCCGTCGTCAGTGCGAGAGATGACTTTGATGTAGCCGTTAACTCTTGAACCTTTCCCCGCAGACCCGTCAAATCAGCCGTAAGCTGAGCCTCAGTGGTTTTAAGTTCACCATGCTTTCTTTCCAGTTCACTGAGGTCAGACTTAAAACCTACCAGAACCGTCTTGTTCTGCTGAACGACCTTTTCATTGGCTGCAATCTGTCCTCTGAAACCCTCATCTTCCTTCTTGATAGACTCGAACTTCACTGTCACGTCAGCGAGCAGCTTTGCAGCCTGACCCGAAGTTGCCTCAAACTTCTCCTTATTATTCTGAATGTCCGAGAGCCCTCGGAACCCGAGTAGTGCGAAGAGCAAGAACACGCCAGTCACAGTCGGTGTATAGATGCCCATCCAGTTTCGCATGTGTTCAAGATGCTTTGCGGCACGCTCGATTCTGAAGTCCGCCATCTCCTTACGTAGCTTGCCTATTTCATCTCGCAAACCTTCCATCTCTGGGTTGGGCATCCCTGAGTCTGGGTTGGGCACCCCTGCGTTTGCCATGCTGCGCTCCTAAAGGCTTTGGTTGCCTTTTCTCGCTGGCTTTTTCCGACTGTATCGTGACAGACCGAGTGTGATTATCTCAAAATCTCATGCGGGATTGTCTCACGAAACAGAATGACCGGAGGTCCTAGGACCTCCTTGCAGAGGAACCACATGGATGTCTTCGAGGCGGGAATGACCCGAACAGGTCAAAGGTCTACATTGCCATGATGGCATGCACGCCGGAGCGTAGGCTGGCAGACATCACCACTCAGGTCAACACGGTGCTCCATCCAGCACTCGCTCCTGCACCTACACCCAACACTGAGCACCCTCGGAGCAGGCGCAGAAAGCACAGCAATACGCTGATTCATGCTCCGCTCTTCCCTGCCGTCTTCGCGTTCTTGATGCTGGTGGTCGTTGTGGTATCTTGCTTGTGTGAAACCGCTAGTTATCCATTCCGCTCACGAATTACTGTCAAGCGTCCGCAACATTAGGAAGGAGTGGAAGGTCCGCGAAGCGAAAGAATTGTGGTTCAGAGCGGAAGACGCAAAGCATCTTGATACGCGGCTTCAGCCAAAGCTATATCGTCCGCCGAAGGGGAAGCCGAGAAAGTCCGTGTCCACACTATTGGACTTTGAGGATGATTGTCACGACGAGTTTTGGAGATGCGCTGACCAACTTTGTGAAAGCAGACTCGATGAGGATGCGGAATGGGACTGGTATTTCCTATCCCAGCATCATGGGGTTCCGACGCGGCTGCTTGATTGGTCTGACGGTGCACTGGTCGCACTCCACTTCGCTGTGCGAAATAGGCGTGCTCCGATAGGCACCGACGCCACTATCTTCGTCATGGACCCCTATTGGTTGTTGAAAGATATTAGGAAATCGAAGTCGTACGATGAAGCAGAGCGAAACTGGAGAAAGTATCGTCGAAAGCGCAAATTTGAGGGGTTGAGCCAAAATGATTGGGACGACACTTACTTGCCGATGGACCGCGATGAACGGGAAGAGTTGCCGCTCCCCCGTGCACCGCTGCTGTGGGACTCGCCACATGTTAGCCGCCGTATTGCAGCCCAGCGAAGCCGATTTATGATTTTCGGCAGCGAACCGGAGTGGCTCTCACAATTAGTGAACAGGGACGGCGCACGCTTGCGCGAGGTTACGGTGCCGAAGGAAAGCATGAACGACATCAGATACGAGTTAAGGGATGCAGGTGTGACTGAATCGGTAATTTTCCCTGACCTTGATGGCCTTGGTCGTGAGATTGAACAACGATGGGCCGACAGGCTCCTTTGAGATCGACGAACGTTCGCTCAAGTCGAAGACTTCGTGGATTCCTCTACCTCGTGTATCAATTCAGATGCGGCGATGGTTATCATCTCCGCAACGCCTAGCGTGCTTGCCGTGCCTTCGTAAAGGTCAATGGTGACAAGGAAGATTGTCTTGTGATTGAGTTCAAATCTTGGCACACCATCGGGTGTTGACGGCAGGTCGGCTCTTAATTGTTTCTTCGAGACGTTGAACACAATGAGATATGCGATGGGTTCGTTGTAATTGAGAGCGTATCGGTACGCCTGTGAGAACGCTTTTCGGATGTATGGCGCTCCGCGACTGCCGTCAGGGTCGAAAATCTTGACTTCTCCGATGAGCGGATGATGGGAGCCGTCAAGGGAGACGATATCAGGTTCGCCAGACGCTGCGACTGGCTCGACATGGAACGGGAGACCTTGGTCGAAGAGGAACTCGAACATGTGCTGCTTCAAATTCCACTCTCCGCGTCCCGTGTCCTTCTGATATATGTCTCGAACCTCGGCTCGTCTGTACCACTCGACCTTCCGCTTGTAACGCATGAGGAGTGCGAGAATGACGTTTGCGTCGTCCAAAGTCTCGTCTAGATATTCAAGGAGCGGTTCGACGTACCAATCCTTGTAGACTGCCGACGCTTGTCCCATGTCTCCTGTCAGCGCATGGGAATAGAATCCGTGAGGGCTGTTCTGCGCTGAATATTCTCGCCACTTGAGATAGCCAACTGCTGCCGCGTCTTCCGCGTTCTCACCGTACATCCTCTCGTTTGGGTCGGCCGTTTTCATCACCTCGACGGTCTGTGCATTACGTGCGAGGAGTTCAGCGATGAGCGCCTTCAAAACCGAGTTGCCATCTAGAAAAGCAAAGAACTGCTTAGTCAGGGGGAGAAAGTCGTCAAAATCGCACGATATGATGCGGGAGCGACGGTTACGGAGTTTGACTCGAAGGTCTGTAAGCATCTCAGGTTCTCAGAGCTTGATGTTGATGTTTATTCTCTGCGGAAGTTCTCTGGCAAACTTGTCAATTGCCTTCTTCACCTTCGTTAGTCCTGCGTTCATCGGGACGAGACGGATTCTCTTCTTGCAGCCGCGACACAGAACTGTTAGACCGAAGCGTATCTCGCGCACGGTCGCCGCGTTCGGGAAGTCGCACCCCGGACACGGAATCTCGATGATGCCTTTGTCGAGGCTGAAATTCGTCATTTTATTTGTACCCGACAGTGTACGCGAAAGGTCATGCTTGCAGTGTAAAAGGTGAGGTGCCTGCTTGGCCGAATTCGTCGCAGCAGTCTGCGTTGGTGCTCCTCAATTATCACAGCTTTACCTTTTGTATTATCCTGATCCTCCTTTCCTCTTGTGCAATCGCATTCTTCAAAGCCGCACGTTTCCGCTCAATCTCCTTCTGATGCTCCTGCTTAACGACGGAGGCGTACTCTTCATTTGCTATCGGTATGTATTCCTTGACGAAATCAACTCCTTGTTCGAGAAAATGCTCTGAAACAATTATCCGTACGCTATCGGCTTGAAAAGACACGATGGCTGCTGACACGTTCCCTGTAGACCGCGTTGCTCTTTTTGTGAAACACCCTTTCCACACGTCATTGACAGGTCGGTTTAGACGCAGCGTTAGAGTATTGTTGCTGTAATCTACGACTTCGACCAATCGAATGGGGTCGGAAATGAGCGGATCGGCAACCTCTGACTCTGGTACTACCTTTCTTCTCGAATCATCAAGTCGCTGTAGACTAGTGAAAAGTTTCCCGCGTGCTATCAGCTCCTCTTTGATTTTGGCCACAGTTTCAGGTCTCTGCTCGGGAGCCTGGTGAATCATCTGAGCTACCATGTCATCGAGGAAAGCGTGATCCGGGGCAACGGAAACAATTCGTTTATATCCGGTTCCTTGAGGAATCTCGCCTGTGAACATCTCATTCAAGATCAGCCCCATCGCAAAGATGTCCGATGCACTAGTCACCTGCTTTCCTCGAACGCGCTGTTCAGGAGCGGAGTATTGGAAGTTCGCCATGCGGTCGTGATTAGAGGTTTCCACGGCGGTGTACAAATCTTCTTCTTGAAACTTTGCAATGCCAAAATCGGCAATCACAACAACATTGTTTTCAGGATCGCACATAATGTTTTCTGGCTTCAGATCACGGTGACAGACGCCCTTCAAATGTGCTGCTTCGAGACCATCGAGAATGCGGGAGAAAAGAGGAAGCGCATCCGATGGCCGAACTCGCTTTGTCATCAGGCTCCTAAGCGTCGTGGGATACAGCGGCATCACGTAAAAAGGCAATCCTTCGCCATTTGGACCCTCGGTAACACCATGGTCCAGAACTGTGATTATGTTTTCGTGGTCGTTCTTGGAGCAAAACTCAATCTCGTTCTGAAATCTCTTGGTCCGAGTTGTGCCAGCTTGTGAACGCAAGACCTTTAGTGCGTACCTCTTGCCCTCGATATCTTCGACCACATGCACGGTCCCTGCTCCGCCACTTCCGAGAGAGCGCTGGACAAGCGTGTACGTGTTAAACGCGGTTCGAAAAAGTGTGTCCATCCTTCTGCTTTTTGTCTGCGCCACAGACTGCTTCTTAGCGGATGCCTGACGTTCCTGCTCAGCTACCTCTCGCTGTCTGTCCTCCTGACCGACTCGGTCATAAGCCTGAACATAGTTATCCCAAACCTTCTCAGAGTCCTGATTCAAAATGTGCTCGTTAATTTGAAACGAGATCACCGTGGTCTTTTTGTCGTCCAGTGCTGCATAAATTGTGTTCGGAATATCCTTGGCCAAGAACAGCCCCAGCGCAATCTGCTCAGGAACAGGAACGTAGTTGGAGGACTCTTGTCGGGAAAAGAGTCTTGTTTCGTATCGGTGATTTCGGTCGTAGTCCGTCATGAAGCTGTTCTTCGCATCCCTAACGACCACCTCAACTGCTCGTCTTGCGGCATCCAGCAATTTGTCGTCATTACAATGGTGAAACGTCAAAACTGTTGGAAGGTAAGTGGGAGTAGTGGCACTTGTATCAACGGCCCAAATTTGAGCATTCGTCAACCGAATAATTAAGGCTGGGTCCTTGAACTCTCTGAGCAATTGCTGGTGACTTGTAGGTTCTGTGCTCAAACAAAACTTCCGCGCAACGGCGTGAGCCGCCTGTCGTTCGATCATTGTTAAGGGCATCGTTGGTGCCACACTCCGTTACCCGGTATTATTCGACAACTGTGCGGGGATAGCCAGCTCTCTTTACAGAAGAGCCTAAGCATTTGCCGAGCGAGGCCACGGGTTTTGCTATTGGGAAGGTCTCCTCAGATCGCCACGGATCAGCGTTGACCCACAACCGAGTCAGAGCCTAGCATTGCCGTGGAAGTCCAGAGTGGCGAACGGAGAACGCTATGCTGAAAGTTGACTCTGCACAGGCTGAATATAAGAACGGAGAAAGGGCCGTGGTTTTCAAAGATGGAGACCGCATTGGTGTCATTCGGATCATCAAGGACGATAGTGAGTGGCTCTTTCGAGTAGGCCCAGACAAGGCATCAATGAAACTCACCAAGGTGCAAGGAGAGCCTGTAGTTGAGTTGACAGGTGATGAACTTCACGAACTCTACAAAGCGGTGTCTAACCGAAGAATCTGAGGCATGCAGATCGCACTCGAACGGGAGATGTTTCTTGCTGCGGGAGGAATTCGATGGCTTGACGTGAAGTCAATCTAGGAGAACAGCATCATGAAGAAAGCAAGCCTTGCAATCACACTCGCACTGGTCAGCATGACGGTGTTCGCTCAAACAGCGGCACCGACACTCGCGGGAATGTACTCTCAAACCGCGTCAGACTACACGCGCATGGAACTAGCCACAAGTTCCGGCTTCAAAACTCACGGAGCACTGAAGTCGGGTTTCAGCTATGGCATAGCCAAGGTCAAAGGTGATTGGCTGTATCGTGGCACCAGCGCCGCAGCGCAACTCACCACCCCGCGTCCCACGTTTGTCTTGGTCTCCCAAATAGACGTATCGACGCAGGCGATTGCTCTGGTTCGTTTCGATGTCAAGAAAGACCACCGCGAAGCGCAATACTGTGAAGCTGGCGCTTGGTCTGGCGTGAAGGAAGAGAACAAGAACACAATTCCGTTGACCGTGACGCGTCAGCCGGACACCAACAACCTGACAATCAGCCCTGCGTCCGATCTGCCTGCTGGCGAATATCTGCTGATAGCAGATCAAGCCAAAGGATATGACGGCTATGATTTCTCTGTGAAGGTTGGCAACTAGCCATGAAAAAGACACTACTCGCAATCGCATTAACGCTGGTCACCGTGACGGCGTTCGCCAAAGATAAGCAGAAGGATTATCAAATCGGGACGCTTGCCAAGGTTCCCCTGCATGTGGGTGGTAAGGTGACAACGGGATTCACCGATACCACTTCCTGTGACAGTGGACTTCTCGGCGTGCATTGCACGGGGGGCATTGTGGATGACTACAGTGGATGGCTCGTAGCGGATATGCCTGATGGCACCGAACTCGTACTCAAACAATGCGTAGGCGGGGCTTCGCTTGCCGCCGCGATGCTTTCCTGTGACCAACCTTTCACACTAGCTCTCACGGAAGAAGATGGCACCGTCGTGTTCCTCGACCACACGTGGGGTCATCACGACAGTGCGAAAAACCTTGAAACGACGAGCAAGATTTTGTACCGCACAGAACGTCACGGGGGAGTCACCTATGTGATGATCCCTGACCCGGACAACCCAAAAAAGGAAGGTTCATACAATCCCATCAAGTTGCCGAGACGGACCGCCAAAAATGCCACACCACAAGCCGCTGACAACGTAAAGGCAATGTGTGCGTCTGGCAAGCTGTCTGCGGATCAGCAGAAGCAGTTTTGCCCCACACCTACGAAATAGTTAGGTCAGGAAGGATTTAATGTGCAACGCCGTGGGGACAGTGCTCAGGGCCTAGCCGGGGAGACCGTGGCACCAGCAGGGATGGAATACGAAAACGCTCGGATCGCGCTGGACTGCCCCGCGTACACGCGAGCAAAACGGTGAAATAAGTTCGTGGACTTTTCGAGTTTGGATGTTATGATCATCGCCGCTTAAAAGCCTCGTACTACCGGAGCCCCGAATGAAAACCATGATTCTTTTCTTCGTCTCCCTTGCGGTTCTACCTCTAACCATTGCTCAGGAAAAAGAGTGGAAGCGCCCGAAGGATGAACCCAAAAACGCGGCGGCTGTTCCTTACACCCCAACCACCCAAGGCTTTCCTGTGAGACCAACAGCTTCGAAAACAGCAAGCCCAATGGGCCTCTATGGTCCTGCTGATTACTTCACACTCTCGAACTACGGCCAGCCGGGGGTTCTGATTATGGGACTTGGGGATGAATTTAATGGCGTTATCGGGACATTTGCCGTTTGCCACATATGGGCGATTGTCGGACTAAGTGGAAGCGTCAACTGGGGCGACAGCACACCACCGACGCCAATGTATTTTGTCATGCCGTATGCGACGAGGCAGGTCGGTACGATCAAGACTCCTCAGCAATCGGGTAGATACAGTGTCACGGCAACTATCTCGGGACAGTGTGCAGATTGGTGGCGAGGCGGAGTCGTGCCCAACTGGGTTCAAGCCACGGCTACAGCGTACGTTTATGAGAGTATTCCGCTCTCTTCTGCAGCTCCTTTTCAAGTCAACTGTACGACGAGCACACCGTGTCCGAGCATAAAAGGAGGGCAAATAGCGTCTGGTGTTGTTACCACCAGTACTGCTGCAATTAATTTGGGTGGATTGGTTAGAATTTCGGTCACTGGTCCGGGAACGGCACCGCCATACATCATTGAGACTACCGGACTTTCGACGGTCAGCTTTGACATCGTGACAAGTCCGGTTACAGTTAATACACCGTTGATGATCTCCGTGAACTCAGGTGGCGTAACTCAGACCCAAACCATTACAGTCACGCCCTAGCTTGATTAGACCCAAACCCAGTGCGTGGGTGGTGGGCCGTCCTGAAGGGCGTACGACGCGAAGCCGAGGATTCGTCCTCGGCTTTTCCCTTTGAGATGGCGACTGGGCGTCCACGAAGCCCGCCCAGAATTGTTCCCACGGGAGGACGCCCTGTGTAGGACAGAGGGTGCTTGCGCCGGATCGATCTGAGCTAAGGGTCTCTATCCCGATTTCGTAACATCGGGGTGTACCTGCCTAAAGAACACGATAGAAGCTGCACTGTTGGAGCTGCTCCCAATAAATGGCTTGTTTACATCATATTAAGAAACGCTGAGTCAGGAATGTTGTCATTCCATGTTACAAAACCCGAACAGTATAACGAATTCTGCAAGGCTGGTCCGCCGAGTACAGTAACGTCGCGCGATTCTCAGCGCCCGAACCTTCCCCTTTCGGGTTGCATTTGTTGGTTTTGCTCGACCAGCTTAAGTTAGGCCCCGTCTCAGAGTCCATAAGCGGTGGAGCTTGCCTTCATGAAATGGCTTGTTCACACGAACCTTCAGCGTCGTCGTCGCAACTAGAAGCGATGGCCTGCTGATCGGGGAACCCATTCAGTGCGAAATATAACGTGGAGGGTTATCACAACGATGGGATCATCCAAGAGCAAGACATTCTTTCTGCTTGTCATTGCGCTTCTCGCATCCTCTTGTAACAAAACAGCCGACAACACCGCGAGTTCGGAAGCAAAACCAGAGCCCGAAAACCATGTCCGCGCAACCGGCCTTCGCATACCCGACAATCTGCCTGAGATTTCAAGTCAGACCAACGTGCGAGCTACTAAGCTGCTGTCAACAGCGACCAAAACCACAACAAGCGCAACCACTAAGAGCACCTTACAGCACCCTGACTTTTGTAACGCATCGGTTGAGTCTTTTGATTTTCGCGCTGTTAGTATGGTGACCCCAGTAAAGGATCAGGGCCAGTGCGGAGCTTGCTGGGCTTTTGCTACGAATGCGGTTCTGGAAAGCTCCTACCTTGCATTGCGTAAAGAGCACATCGACGCCTCTGAACAAGAACTCATCAGTTGTGCGCCTGCTGGCAAGTTTGGCGACCGAAATTGCGAAGGGGGCTGGTGGGCATTCGATGTGCTTGAGAAGCCCGGCATTGAATCCACCTCTCGGTATCCTTACTCGCATTCGGACGCCCAATGCATCAGCAATCGCTCAGTCGAGTTCCGCGCGTTCGTGTCCGGGTACGTCTTAAGCGGCGACGATGCCATCTCCGTCCCCTCAGACAACACGCTGAAAACTGCTATGTGCAAACACGGTCCGTTGGCGGTGGGGTTCGACGCCACGCCCACCTTCACCGATTTCGGTTGGAACAATCACTCATCATCTAACGTCTTTGCTGAGTCCGATTCGGCAAAAGTAAATCACGGAATCACATTGGTTGGCTGGGATAAGGATGGCTGGATCATCAAGAACTCTTGGGGACCAAAGTGGGGGGACCAAGGTTTCTTGCGCGTAAAGTACGGTACAAACAGCATAGGTTTTGGGGCTGCTTGGGCCGAGGCATGGGCCAAAGACTACGATCCGCCCGAAACGGTCCGTGCGCTGATCGGGACGCCTTCGAAACCACACAAAAAACACTGAAGCATGGAGAGTCGGAGCCTCCAAGGAACATCTACAATTCCATCCATGCCTTGGAAACCAAAACTCCTTCTATTGATCGCAAGTGTGGTTCTGGCGGAGGCTCTCACTTTTGGCCAAGACAAGGGCCGTGTGATAGTCACTGATAAGGAAGGGGATTCTGTAGCTAGCGACAGCGACGATGGACAAATCGTCAAAGTCAAGATCAAAGACGAATTGATTGTCACACTTCCTGTGACTCCTGCCACTGGCGATGTCTGGCACGCACGGCATTATGAAGGCCTCAAGGAAACTGACAAAACCCATTTCGAACTTGTCGAAAAAGGGAAACCGGGAGCGAGGAGTATGCAGGTATTCCAGTTCTCCGTCGAAAAGAAAGGGAAGTATATTCTTCTTCTCTTTACGCTTGACCACGGCGACGAGCTTAAGAGAGTTTGCACCTTTAAACTCGATGCACGAGAGTGATGCAACCTCACTAGATTTCCGCAGTGAAAGTTTTTGCTCCCATAATCAAAGAAGGTCGCTCCCACTCGGACTTGAGGAGATAACTGTATGAACTCGAAGCCTCCAATATGTATCGGTTTGGCTATGCTGTTCATTGTGCTTACCACCGCGTTCGCTGAAGCTCAAAAACTCGGGGCAGCCACTGGAAAGTCTGGAAAAAAGACGGGCAGCACAAACCAAACTACCTACAATCCAAACGACGTGATCGCTGAGAAAATAAATGGCTCCCTGTTGTTCACCGCTCCCGATAAGACTGTTCTGATGAAAATGTTCGATATGTTCTTAACAGACCAGAGCAATGGCGAAGAATTAGTCAAGAACCTACCGTCTGTGGGAGGTAATTCCCTGCCAAGCGATGCTGTAAAGCCGAATAATGTCTTGATAGTTCACGTCGTTGTGTGGGAGTCGTCTTCAGGAGCGTATCAACCGAGCAATGGGGCTTGGGCTTTTTATCGAGTCGGCAAGGGGGACAAGTTTCGTCTGGACTTCGACCTTTCAGGAACTCCGTATTTATACAAGCCTCCCCACATTTACTTCATCGATATGAACTATTTCGATAAATCGTTCAAAGGGGGCAACGCGACATTCACCTACACAATCACGACGACCCCACGGCAGAAGCAGAATGCGGCTGATCTTGCGACGTTGGCATCATCCTTGTTGAAGATGTCTTCAACAGCGGGCGGCCCAAAGATAGCGGCAGCCGGAGTGGAATCCGCACAGGTCTGGGGTACGGTAGTGGAGCTAGCCGCATCTTCCCCGTTGCCTTATGACCTAGCAATTTCAGCAACACTCAAAGGCACAACTGGAAACGAGCAGTACATCTCTTGCGACCCTTCGCCCTGCTCATTTTCCAAAACGGTCCCGACCTATGATCCCGAGTACTGGGATGTCAGTCTCGGCGTAACGATACCGGGAGTGTTGGAAGGTGTATACCCCAAGAATGCAACGACACCGTTTACGGCAAGTGCCTCTAGGCATGTGGACGCTTACGCATTCATAGATGTCTACCCTTTTCAACCCCTCGCACATGCTCCCAATACACTAACGTACTCCCCGCATTTTAATGTTGGCATTCCGATCACCAGCCAATCGCTACACAGACCCTACGTTGGCATGGCCGAGAATCTTTCATTCTTGACGAAATTGATTAGACTAAATATTCCGCTTGCGGTCTATGCAGGTCCTGTTTTCATGAAGCAGCAGGTCTATGATGCAAGAACCTCCAGTTTGAAGTGGGACCACGCCATAAAAGGGCTGTACGGGCTTGAGCTGCCCATCAGCGCAATAACCAACTACATGAAGAGTGGAAGCAAGAGTTCTAGTAGCAACAAATCCTCTACGTCGTCTAACGGAGGAGGGAGCTAGGTGAAGGTTGTTCTACTCGAAAGATATGAGTCCCGCAGATCGCCACGGGGGGCGGCCACGGAGGAGAGACGCTCAGGATTTGCAAGGTCTCAATCAAAGCAGTCTAGGAAAGGCACGAGCAATGAACAGCGACGATTTGAAGAAATTGACCGAGTGGAAACGGCGTTTGCAGAACAAGAGAGATGGCATACCCATGGTGGAGCCAGATGAAAGCAAGTACGACGCTCCTGCTCGCAATTATGATCAGATGCCGGGTGAGGTGAAACTTCTCTTTGATGCCCTCTCGGATGTGATAGAGGCAGTCACTAAGAGTTGAGGCCTCTGGTAAAGCCCGCACGGGAGATGCTAGGAAAAAATCCATAGGCCGCTTTGCAGAAAGCGACATGTGACCCTGTGCGGTCTGCTACGAAATTCTGCCATGGGAATTGCAAATGCGAAGACCGCACGGACGCTAGGCCGAATTGCAGAGGTATGCCCCGGCTTGGCGAAAGCATTCTTAAATTCAGGGGATGCCCCTACCTCGATTTTCCCCAACTGATTTGCTTGGCTGAACGCATGGCGATCTGCGTAGTCAACGCAGTGAAGAGCAGACGCAGTGCTCCCTGAGTTCTGAGGTTCACTGCTGGGTGGATGGTCTCGGCGTGCGCATGGCGTTGCGCTAAGGGATGGTCGGGCAGGATGGTGAAGCTACTTCGCTGCTGTGCTACTTGCGCGTGTAGGCTGCACCAGTTTCCAACATTGCGCTGACAGTCTTGAGCGGCCCATTGCCTTGAATGCTGGAAATCACACCCTGTCTGTGCAGACGTTCAGGTGTGCGCTTCATAATCCGCATGACTGTGGCAGCAGTCCACGCTCCACCATCACGCGCTTTGATTCCTCTACGGTTTAGATCGTGATGGACTGAGGTGTAACCACAGCCTTCGTCATAGAGTTTGAACATCAACTCAATCACTTCGCGTTCCACTAGTGTCGAGCCGTAGGGCTTGCGGCCTTCACAGCGCCCAGTCTTCGCCTTCGTGCGCTGACGTGCGCCACGGAGTTTCGCCACGATCATGGCTTTCTCGTACTGGGCAAACGCCCCCATCATCTGACGCATCAGCGTGCGGCTAGGATCATCGCTGCACAGGTCAGGCTCAGTGACCGACACGATCTCAAAACCGTTGCGCCGAAGGTCTGCAATGATGGACTCCTGTACCATCAGATCACGCGCTAGACGATCAAGCCTTTCAACGAGCACCAGCTTCGTCCCGTTTGCATGCAGAGCAACCATCAGGGCTGACAACTCAGGGCGATCCTCCAAGTCTTTGGCCCCGCTGATCGCCTTTTCGCAAAACTCCTGCTTGATCGTGATGCCGTGCGCCTTCGCGTAGGTCGCAATCGCTGCGCGTTGCCGTGGGAACCCATCGCCGTCTACTTGTCCACGGCCTGAGACTCTGAGGTAGGAAAATGCTGTGATCTTCATGGAATCAGTATATCTTTTTCTACAGAAAAAGCCATCTGTTTGAGAACAAAGCGAAAAGTCTTTAGTAACCTCTTTTGGGTCTCATCCGAGGGCCAGCCGTCCGGCGCACGCAGTGGGTGTTCCTGCCTCCAAGACCGGACAGCCTCAGGGAAGCCACCGGAGCGCGGAGAGGCCCAGACCAAGGGCAATGGGCAGGGTTGAGTAGATCGCTCGTCTGGCGCACGGGAAACGCCGGGAATGGGCATTCTAGGAGCGAACGTAAGGCGAATGCGGATCAGCTTGGGACGGCCACGGCGCTGGGCCTCCCACGGGAAGACAAGGCGAAACGTAGGCAGCGAGGGAAAGGCGAATGCTTGGCGAAGGGCTTGGGGAGACGCATGGCAGGGCTTGGGATGACCTTATTTGTATGAAAACAAGCAGCTTAAACGTGGCCGGCTTGGCAGATCGCTGGGGAGATGCTTGGTGAGAGCACCATGTAACCTGCAAACTGTTGTTAATTGGTTAGATTGTATCTGAAGCAAGGAATAGACTTAGCAGGTGGTTATCTAATGTTACAGGCTGTAACTGACACGGATGGGACATGGCGAGGGCTTGGGACATGGCTTGGCGGATCGCTGGGAGGGCCTAGAAGCCCAGTTGCTTGGGTATCCTGCCTGTGTGTCTTTCTCTGGTAGATCGTTCTCTGGTTTCCGGCGCGGCCAAAGGCGTAGCGTGTGTGCAGCGCCGGACACTCCGCGTGCGCCAGAGGGCGCAGGGAGGGGTTTTGAGTGTAATCGAGATTTTGCAACAGGTGTCTTCTCGGGACTACAATTGCAGCACTATGCTGTCGTCGCGAAAATGGCGACTGGTTCTATTCGGGATGGCTTTTCTCTGGCCGTTCAACCGTTGCCCTGCGGGGCCGCTCAACAGAAGCATATGCAGGCCAGATTTTTTCCCCCCACCAGATTTTCCCGTCCCAAAGGACCTCTTTCCTCCATCTGTGGCTATTCCGGCGTCCTCAAGAACCATCTTCCATTTGGATACCATCGATCTGACTCACATTATCGTTCCTCCTGAATTTCGGATGCACGATTCGAGGACGGCGAACGCCACAGAAAAAATGCCGCAGGCCCCACGTTGGAATGCGGATTCTTTTTGTCCGCTCGGCTACCACCTTCCACCGAATATTTGAAATGCAAAACTGGCTGTCGTAAGCAGGCCATTACACGCTTTGAGCTGCAAAGTGGAGTTTGAGCGTAATTGGGGATTTTTCGCCAAGCACTATTTGTAATGGATTATTGACAGAATCTTTCCGTCACGTTGGCGAAGTTTCAGAACCGCTGTTCCGCCGAGACAGTCGTGAGTGCGATTTCCGTTTCGATCCTTGCACCACAATGTTCCAGAAACCGTCCAAATGCCGTTGTCCAGTGTCGCCGTTAGCGGCCTTTCCTCTTCGATCTGTCTCTTCCCGTACGTTTTGATTAGAGCGGGTTCGGCAATCTTCAAGGCGGTTGCTTCATCTGGTATCCGTACACTAGTCGGCGGTACGGGACTTTGGGCCGACAACGTGACTGCTAGAAATAGTCCGCAGATCGCGCTTTTCATGTGGGTTGAATGTACGCCTGCGTGACAATCAGATTCAACTGACGAAATCAGGCCATTTCACGCTTTGAGCCGCAAAGCGCCATTTTGAGTGAAATGGGGATTTATCGACAACTCGCTACCAGTGGGAAAGGTCTGGCATTGGTTTTGATGGAACCTCGATAGCGGGTGGTGGTAGTGGCGGTTCTCGGTTTATGCAGTGGGGCGACGTGTGCGATATGAACTCGGCCCGTAGAACCCTGTCAACCATGATGCGATAGATAGGAATGCCTCTCGTCACCGCTGTTCCAAAGTGACCTCGCACTGTCGCTATGAAAACTCGATCATCCGTGCAAAGGAACGTCTTCCACGTTCCGTCTCTGAAAAGTTCGGACTGTGGAGCACGGGATTTCTCCATTTCTTTTGACTCAACAAGTGCCGCGCCGACCGTGGGGCATTGGGAACTGCTGATGCTGACTCCGTGCCCGGCTCTCTGCACCTCACCAGTCACGGTCACAACTTTCCCGAGATACTTCTTCGGTTGCGAACGAATGTCGCAGATGCTCAGTACATGCGGATCGGTCGTGGTTTGTGCCAATCCTCCGAAGGCTGATAGGACAACGAGGAGCCCGAGCCCTGTTTGCACCAGCTGACCCATACTGATGGAGACACCTAAGACTGCTTAATAGTTCCCAACTGTTGAAAGCAGGCCATTTCACTCAAAACCCCTGCGGCGGCAGGATGAGTGCATGGCGATGTTTCGCCAGCTAGCAGAAAAAGCAGGTCGCCCGGTTAGTCCATTTCCAACAAGAAGATCAGCACAATTCCGACGAGAATTGCAACTGTCCACCCTAGGACATACATCCGTGGTTTCCCTTTTCCAAACACCGCCAGTGCAACGCTAGCGATCATGGTGCATCTGAAGATCGGCCCTAGGGTCTTCCAAAGTCCCGGAGATGGGGCCATTCCGTGAGGACTGCCTCCATTGTGGAACCAAGAAACTACGAAGCCAATTTCTACCAGCGTGGCGGAACTCGCCGCTATCAACGATGCGACCATGCTGTACGCTCTCCATCGCGACTCTCTGGGCACGTGCCCGCTCTTGATCTTGTTGCGCCACGCAAGCCACAGCAGCGTACATGCCGGAAAAAGCAGGACCGCAGAGACGATGTACATGGCACTCACTCGTGCTCAAAAGCAGTGCGCTCTCATAATAACTGTCGAGAACGGCAATTACACTCAGCACGAGTTAGAAGAAGAGCTTCTTTCTACCGTATTCGGCTAGTTCAAGCAGAATCGACTCGTATTCTTTCCCGCAAAACCCAAAGCGGACACAAAGCTGCTCGTTTAGCCCGTCTTCATGGATGCGCCCTCGGTCGAGTTCGCCATTCATGAAGAGGTCGAATGTGCCGTCGTCCCTTCTCACGACTTCGAGAACTCTGTTCGTGGATTTTCTTGAATCTTTGCGGGTCCGGCTCAAGGCATCACTCAATCGACATTATGACACCCGATGTTGCGTAACTGGCGAAACCAGGCCATATCGCTCATTGAGGGTTGGCCGACAACCTAACCTTGGAACTGGAACGTCGCGGATCGCTTACTTATGACCGTGCTGCCACCCCAAACCTCAATCCGGTATCTCGTACCTCCGCTAAGCACGAAGCGCTGCGGGCCTTGAGGAGCAACAACCCGATAGCTGCCGTGATCCGCGTCCAGCAACGCCGCGTTCTCGCCCATTTTCAAAGTAAAGTCGTGAAGCTGAGCGGTTCCGTGCAGCGTCACAACCTCCCAGACGACGGTGGAGTGGTCCACGTCAGATAGCCGGACACGATTCACTGTGGTGGGATATTCTCCCAGCGTTTGCACATCAACGGTGATCTCGGTTCCTGTCCGAACCAATCGTAACGGCGGTGCGTTCCATCGAAGGCCGATCCAAACGATCAATAGCGCCATCACGATGCAAAGAGCGATTGCCGCTCTTTTCAAGTTGCTAACTG
>Ga0210384_10001430_pt1 | contig 32564 bp, 30 predicted proteins | sample IncBWH2MmetaG_FD_160574 | JGI IMG/M metagenome (GOLD analysis project Ga0210384, IMG submission 160574) | Forest soil microbial communities from Barre Woods Harvard Forest LTER site, Petersham, Massachusetts, United States - Inc-BW-H-2-M | ecosystem: Environmental > Terrestrial > Soil >...
GTCAGATTTGTTGGACACAAGGGGCGCTGCGCGATCGTCACGAGTGCTGGGCACGGGATGCGATGGACGCCTTGGCTTCACCGGACGAGTGAGGCCATGGGCGGACGGCGAAGACGTGTGGTCCTGATCTCCCGACGCTGGGATCAAGCGCTTGCGGTTTCGCAAGCGCGACGGGGACTATCAAGCCCGGCACCCCGGGGAGAGCGCGTGATAAGCCGTAAAACCATTGTGCAGGGAATGCCGGAATGTTCGGCGTACCTGTGGTTTCTAACTCGTGTGCTTTCTTCACTGCACACGAGGCCGCGGGTGCGGTTGAGCGCCCGGCATTCCCTGCGCCCTCTGAATTTGGGGGGTAATGATGGACAAAGCTCGGGCACATCGTGTCGCGGGAACGTGGAGTCACATCCCCTGTCGTCCTGGCGAAAGCCAGGACCCATTACCACAGGGTTAGGTTATTGCCCCGTATGTCGACCACCTGCGCTTCACCGCGAGATTCCGCGGTATGGGTCCTGGCTTTCGCCAGGACGACAGCGGGAGGCTGGGCGAGAACCGCGGCCTACGCGAGCACCTCACGCCGCGTGCGAAACCACCCGGTTGCGGCCGTCGTGCTTGGCGCGGTAGAGCGCGGTGTCGGCGCGCTTGAGCACGTCGGCGACCGGCTCGCCCTTCTTTTCCAGGGTCGAGATGCCGATCGAGATCGTGACCTCAATGCGCTTGGTGCCCTTGTGGACCGCGAACGGCTCGCCGGCAATCGAGCGGCGCAGGCGCTCGGCGACCATGCCAGCTACATGAAGATCGGTCTCGGGCATCACGATCACGAACTCCTCACCGCCATAGCGGCAGGCGAGATCGATGCCGCGGATCGACTTGCGGATGCGCACGGCGAATTCGCGCAGCACGTCGTCGCCGGCGTCGTGGCCGTAATTGTCGTTGATCGACTTGAAATAGTCGATGTCGAGCATCATCAGCGCCAGCGGCTTGCCGCGCGTCGAGGCCTGCTCGGCCAAGGTCGCCAGATGGCTTTCCATGTAGCGGCGGTTATGCAACCCGGTCAGCGCATCCGTGATCGCCATTTCGATCGAGTTCTGCACGTTGTCGCGCAGATCGTCGGCATAGCGGCGCTTCCTGATCTGGGTTCGCGCCCGCGCCAGCAGTTCGTTCTTGTCGACCGGGCGCGGCAGATAGTCGTTGACGCCGATCTCGAGCCCGCGCAGCAGCCGCGCGTTGTTTTCGGCGTCGGCAATGGCCAGGATCGGCACGTGGCGCGTGCGCTCCAGCGAGCGGGCCTGGCTGGCGAGCCGAAGCCCGTCGAAATTGTCGAGATCGAGCGAAACGATCAGGAGGTCGTAGTTGCCTTCGGCGGCGTGGAACAAGGCTTCCGCCGGATTGGACTCGACATCGACGTGATGCTCGCTGGCCAGGATCGGCGCCAGCCGCTCATAGGAGGACGGACGGTCGTCGACCAGCAGAACGCGGCCGCCCTTGCCGGTGTCGTTGACGGCGCTGCGCTCCGGCGCCTGCACGCCGATCTCGAGCGAGGTGATGGCGCGCATGCGCAGCTCATCGGTCATCATCTTCAGCCGCGTCAGCGAGCGCACGCGCGCGATCAGCACCAGATCGGAGACAGGCTTGGTGAGGAAGTCGTCGGCACCCGCGTCCAACCCGCGCACGCGGTCGGCGGGGCTGTCGAGCGCGGTCACCATCACGACCGGAATGAAATGAGTCGCCGGATTGGACTTCAGCCGACGGCAAACCTCGAAGCCATCCATGTCCGGCATCATGACGTCGAGCAGGATGATGTCGCATTCGGCACGCTGGCAGATCTGCAACGCCTCGGCGCCGTTGGCGGCCGTCAGCACGTCGAAATATTCAGCCGAGAGGCGGGCTTCCAGCAGCTTCACGTTGGCAGGGACATCGTCGACAACAAGGATACGCGCGGACACTGCAGAAACTCCCTACCCTATAAATCGACGGACGGTCTCAATGAACTTGCCGACGGAAATCGGTTTGGACAGATAGGCCTCGCAGCCGCCTTCGCGGATGCGTTCTTCGTCGCCCTTCATGGCAAAGGCGGTGACGGCGACCACGGGAATGGCGCGCAGCTCCGGGTCGTCCTTGATCCAGCGCGTGACTTCGAGCCCGGAGACCTGCGGCAGCTGGATGTCCATCAGGATCAGGTCGGGACGCATCTTGCGGACAAGGTCGAGCGCCTCGTGGCCGTTGGAGGTGCCAGAGGTTTCGTAGCCGTGCGCTTCCAACAGGTCGCGAAACAGCTTCATATTGAGTTCGTTGTCCTCGACGATCAGGACGGTTTTTGCCATCCCGCCCCTCCCATCCCTTGTTCACCAGGTCGGCTGAAATGTGCTTCGGACGCCACGGCCTGCGCCCCAACAGGTAAATTCAAACTAGCGCCAGATTCGCTCTAACCCGTTAAGGCAGAGTTTTACTTCCACGATGTGGTTGCCGCTTGCTTGAACCCATTCCAAAGACTCGGGCATGATCGTTTGGAAATTAGAGACCATAAGTTAATGGAAAGGCAAATGGACACTTGAAAAAGCCTGTTCAAAACCCCCGGGAAGTCGCTGAATTCGTTGCGATTCAGGCCCTCAGCTTTGTCGCCGGCGATCCCGAGCGGTTAGGCCTGTTTTTGGCCGAAACCGGAATTGGCCCCGATACCTTACGAAAATCGGCCGCCGATCCCCGCTTTCTGGCCAGTGTGCTCGATTTTGTGCTGCGCGATGACGCGACCGTGAAGGCGTTCGCTGCGGTCAGCGAGCTGCACCCGACCAATATCGCCGCCGCCCGCCAGGTGCTCGGCGATCCCAAATGGGAGCGCGACGTGCCGTGAGCACACCCGCGCCAAGCGTGCGCGCGCCGACCTGCTTTTGCCGGGATTGCCTCGGCGACCTCGACTTCAAGGCGCGCCGCTGCAACGCGTGCGGCTCGCCGCGATTGGTACGCCATCACACCCTGCCCGCGCTTTCGCTCGCGCATATCGACTGCGACGCGTTCTATGCGACGGTGGAGAAGCGCGACAACCCCGAGATCGCCGACAAGCCCGTGATCATCGGCGGCGGCAGGCGCGGGGTGGTGTCGGCAGCCTGCTACATCGCCCGCACCTACGGCGTGCGCTCGGCGATACCGATGTTCAAGGCGCTTGATTTGTGCCCGCACGCCATCGTGATCGGGCCCGACATGGCCAAATATGTCCGCGTCGGCCGCGAGGTGCGCCAGGCCATGCAGGCGCTGACGCCGCTGGTCGAGCCGCTCTCGATCGACGAGGCCTTCCTCGATCTTTCCGGCACCGAGCGCGTGCACGGCATGATCCCGGCAAAAGTGCTGGCGAAGTTTGCGCGCGAGGTCGAGACGCAGATCGGCATCACCGTGTCGGTGGGACTGTCGGTGAACAAGTTTCTGGCGAAGATCGCCTCCGACCTCGACAAGCCGCGCGGCTTTGCGGTGCTCGATCAGGACGATGCGCGGACGATGCTGGCGGAGAAGCCGGTCGGCTTCATCTTCGGTGTCGGGCCGGCGACGCAGGAAAGACTGATCCAGCGCGGCTTCCGAACCATCGCCGATCTGCAGCGCGCCGATGAGATCGAGCTGATGCGGCAATTCCCGTCCGATGGCCGCAGGCTCTGGCGCCTGGCGCGCGGCATCGACGACCGCAGCGTGGTGGCCGAGCGCGGCGCCAAGACCATCTCGGCCGAGACGACGTTCGAGAACGACATCAAGGATTTTGCCACACTGGAGAAATTGCTGTGGCGCTTGTCGGAGAAAGTCTCCGCGCGGTTGAAGAACGGCGATCTCTCCGGCTGCACCATTACGCTGAAACTCAAGACCGCCGATTTCCGCCAGCGCACCCGCTCGCAATCGATCGCTTCGCCCACGCAATTGGCGGCCAAGATCTTTTCGATTTCGCGCGAAATGCTCGCCAAGGAGATCGACGGCACCGCCTTCCGCCTGATGGGCACAGGTGTCAGCGCACTCCGGCCGGGCTCACAGGCCGACGATACCGACATGCTCGACCGCCGCGCCGTACACGCCGAACGCGCAATAGACGGTCTGCGGAAGAAGTTTGGGGCGAGCGCCGTGATCCGCGGCATCGCCTATGACGGGCCGGAGAAGGAGGCGCATGAATGAGACAATGTCGTTCCGGGGCGCGCTGCCAAGCATCGAGCTATGGTGCGCGATTGCGCACCTGAGAACCTCGAGATTCCGGGTTCGCGCTAACGCGCGCCCCGGAATGACGATGAGAAGTGGCTCCCCGGAGCGAGCTACGATAGTCAGTAGGTCATTGTTCCGGGCATACACGGAACGTCATTATCCCACTGCTCGCTGGCAAATTGGCCGACGCGGGGTGCCGAAACGCAACGAACGTCATTGCGGTGATTGGCGTAGGTATAATTGGGCGAGCCGCCCTGCAGGGGAACTACGTAGGCATCATCGGGGGAGTATTGCGAGGCCGCATGGTGATGCCGCGCCATGGCCGGGGAAGCGATGATAGCCGCAGTGAACAAGGCAGCCGAAAGGAGTTTGAGCTGGGTCATTTCATTTTCTCCGTTTTTTATTCGAAGCCGATGCACTCGACCTCACAACGGAGTTGAGAACTGCTTTTGACTATTTACAAGACAATCACTCGTCACGTGACTTCAACGACTCGCGAGGACGCGTGATTACAAGTATATCATTTACAAGGTTTGGCGTCCTTGTCCTTTACGTCGAACTTGTCGAGCGCGCCGGCGATGACGAAGTCGTTGTAGTCGAGCACGAGCTTGCGCGAGACGCCGTTCTCATAGAGCTCGAACGACATCGAATAGACCGGCGTCTGCTCGCCGTCTTTCTTCTTCGCATCGCGGTCGTAATAGCTCACGGTCACCGGCCAGCGGGTCAGCGTTTTCATCTGATCGTTGGTGGTGGAGGGATCAGGAGACTGGGCTTCCTTCGTGCCCGCGATCGGCTGGCCGATCACCGACAGCGTGTTGTAGACCTTCTCGCCGTTGTCGGAGCCGTCATAGACGGTGAGCTCCAGCAGCGACTTGCCGTCCCTGGCGGCGCCGATGATGCGCCGGATCTGCTCGGTCGGGAATACGGTCGCCCCGTCCAGCGTGAAGGTCTTGGTTTCCGGCTGCTTCAGCTTGACCGTGATGTGATCGCCGATGCGTTCGGCCATGCCGTCGACGGGGCTGGAGTCGGAATCATTGGTGCGCGAGTCGATCTTGAAGCGGTAGCTCTTGCCGTCGCCATCCTCCCACGAGCTCGACTGCAGGTCGCTCAGCATCACCTTGCCTTCGCCGACTTCGAGCTCGGAGACCTGGCGGAATTCGGATGTATAGCCCTCGCAGGCGCTGCCCGAGAAATTGTAGAGGATGCGGCCCCGCGCGCTGTTGACGGGGTTGGAGCCACGCGATTTCACGAGGCTCAAATCGTACAGCGCCTGGTGCGGCAGGAACGGCGCGGCGGCGGAAGCTTTCGCCGGTCCACCTACGATGGCGATGACGGCAAGCGAGGCAAGCAAGGCCCGGTGCGATCGATCCATGACATACCTCTGGGGATGACGAAGATTCGGCAGATTAGTGACCGCGCCATTGCGTCGCAACTGGGGCCGCTTCACAGAAACGTGCGAATTTTCGCTGATCTGAATGCACGTTCATGGTCGGCGTCGGCTCCCTTGCATGTGGCAGCGTGATGCGCGAAAGAAGCCGGACTGATCAAAAATTCATCAGGACCAATCATCAAAGCGGGGGCCGGACATGGCGGGCGCGATCGAACAGAAACTGGCGTCACTGGGCATCAAGCTGCACGAGGCCCCTACCCCCGTCGCGAACTATGTCGGCGTTGTCCGCACCGGCAACCTCTTGTTCGTTTCGGGCCAGGTCTGCTTCGACCCGGAGGGCAAGCTGATCGCCAAGGGCAAGCTCGGTGCCGGCGTCAGCATCGAGCAGGGCCAGGCGGCCGCGCGCGGCTGCGCCATCAATCTGATCGCGCAGGTCAAGGCGGCGGTCGGCGACCTCGACAAGGTGGTGCGCGTGGTGCGGCTCGGCGGCTTCATCAATTCAGCGTCCGACTTTCTCGATGGACCGAAGGTGCTGAACGGCGCCTCCGACCTGATGGTGGCGGTGTTCGGCGACAAGGGCCGCCACGCCCGCACCACCGTCGGCGTCGCCTCGCTGCCGGCCGACGCCTCGGTCGAGGTCGAAGGCCTGTTCGAGGTGGCCTGAGGCAAGGGGTAAGAGGCAGGACGTCGATGCGCACTCCGGATTGGCTCACCGCGCGGCCGGTCGCCCATCGCGGCCTGCACAATGCCGCGCGCGGCATCATCGAGAACATGCCGGCCGCCGCCGAAGGCGCGATCGGAGGCAATTTCGCCATCGAATGCGACATCCAGCTCACTTCCGACGGCGAAGCGATGGTGCATCACGACGATGAGCTCGGCCGCCTCACCGAAGGCAGCGGCGCGCTGCTGACGAAGACGGCTGCCGAGTTGAAGCAGGTGCGCTTCAAGGGCACCTCCGAGCGCATGATGACGCTGACCGATCTTTGCGACCTGGTCGCTGGCCGCGTGCCGATCGTGATCGAGGTGAAGAGCCATTTCGACGGTGACCGCAAGCTCGTGACGCGGATGGCCGAGGTGCTGTCGTCCTACAAGGGCCCCGCGGTCGGCATGTCCTTCGACCCGGACCAGGTCATGGCGCTGCGCGAGCTGCTCCCTTTGCGGCCGCATGGCGTCGTCGCCGAGCACGACTATACCGAAAAGGACTGGCCTGACGCCTCGCCGGCCCAGCGCCACGGGATGACGCATCTGCGCCACTTCTTCCGCACGCAGCCCGATTTCGTCGCCTACTGGGTCAACGAGCTGCCGTCGGCCGCGCCCTGGCTTGCGCGCAACCTGTTCAGCTGCCCGCTGCTGACCTGGACGGTGCGCACACCAGAGCAGCGCGCGCGCGCCGCGCGCTACGCCGATCAGATGATATTTGAAGGCTTTGTGCCGGGAACCTGACACGCCGGTCCGGCCTCTTGAAGTCTTGGGTGCAATGCACGATGTTTGGGGTGAAGTAGCAAAGAGCCTCATGGACTCTGCCGAAATTACCCTCGAAGCCGTGCCTTCCGTCGGCGATGTTCCCGCCGAGGAATGGAATGCCTGCGCCAACCCGGTGCCGGATCCGGACAGCCTGAATGGGTTGGATACCTTGGCCGGCTCCTGCCCGGCTTCAAAAGCCTATTATAACCCCTTCGTTTCGCATGCGTTTTTCTTGGCCGCCGAGCAATCCGGATCGGCCATTGCGCGCACCGGCTGGGGACCGCGGCATCTGCTGGCGAAAATTGACGACGAGGTCGTCGGCATCGTGCCCTGCTATCTGAAATCGCATTCGCAGGGCGAATATGTTTTCGACCGCGGCTGGGCCGATGCCTTTGAGCGTGCCGGCGGCCGCTATTACCCGAAGCTGCAATGCTCGGTTCCGTTCACGCCGGCGACCGGCCCGCGGCTTCTGATCCGCGATGGCGTCGATCGCAAGCAGATCGGCAATGCGCTCGCAGCCGGGCTGGTGGCGCTGTGCGATGTCAGCAAGGCCTCCTCCGCGCACGTCACCTTCGCGCCCGAGAGCGAAGCAAAATTTCTCGCCGAGCACGGCTTCCTGCGGCGGACCGACCAGCAGTTCCACTGGCACAACCAGGGTTTTGCGACCTTCGACGATTTCCTCGCCAGCCTCAATTCGCGCCACCGCAAGGCCATCAAGCGCGAGCGGCGCGAGGCGGTTGCGGCCGACATCACGATCCACTGGCTGACGGGCAAGGACATCACCGAAGACGCATGGGACGCGTTCTTCGCCTTCTACATGGAGACCGGCTCGCGCAAATGGGGCCGGCCCTACCTCACGCGTTCGTTCTTCTCGCTGATCGGCGAGAGCATGAGCGAGGACGTGCTCCTGGTGATGGCCAGGCGCAACGGCCGCTGGATCGCGGGTGCGATCAATTTCATCGGGTCGGATACGCTGTTCGGTCGCAACTGGGGTGCGATCGAGCACCACAACTTCCTGCATTTCGAGGTCTGCTACTACCAGGCGATCGATTTCGCGATCCAGCGCAGGCTGAAAGTCGTCGAGGCCGGCGCGCAGGGCGAGCACAAGCTGGCGCGCGGATATCTGCCGCACACCACCTACTCCGCGCACTACATCGCCGATTCCGATCTCCGCCGCGCGATCGCCGATTACCTCAAGCGCGAGCGCGCCTACGTCGCGGAAGCCGGCCGCGAACTCACCGAGCTCGGGCCGTTTCGGAAAGCCGCCGACGAGGCGCCTTGACCTTCGCGCGCCTGCGGTCGCCGCTGGCAGCGTGAAGGCACAGCGGTTGGGGCTTACGTCCAGGGCATCCCTCAAAAACAACCATTCGCGATTAGGTTGAATTGCGCTAAAATGCGTCGCATGCCGCCGGACGCCACGATCGGATTAAATGAGCGAAACTGAGCCCCCTTCCGAGCCAGCGGCTGCTGGGACGACGCATGAGGGTTTCCTGGCGTCAGCGGCGCGCAGACTCCGTTCAAAAACAATAAGCTATTGGATCAGTGCGATTGTGGTCCTGATTGTAGCAAGTGCAGGATCTCCATACATCTACGACTATTTGGGCCTCAAAACTGCACGTTCCGCTTTTTTTCAAGAACTTCTCGCCCTAGGACCGCGACCAACCGAGCCCCGTCAAATCAAAATTGTTCGCATCGAAGATGACGATTATTGGGAGGGCATCCTTGCCGGACGACAGCCGATCAAACGAGACTACGTTGCTAATTTGGTCCGCAAGCTCGTTTCCTTCAATGTCCATGTGATAGCGCTGGACTTCGATGTCCGACTTCCGAAACCCGATTCATTGAGTATCCAGGAAGAATATCAATCCGAGACACGCTTGCTGACGGATGCAATCAAAGCAGCAGCCAGGAACGGAAAGAAGATCGTGCTGGCAACGCCCGTGTCGTTCGCCGATGAGAGTAAGAAGATCTATCGGCGAGACTCAGATATCTATCAGGCCAGTGGGCTTTGCCTCAGTCAGGAAAAGGGCCCGACGGTCTGTTCGGGCCACCCGATCCGATCATAAGCAACGTGACCTGCGGATACATCGCGCTACCATATGACCCACTGCGTATTCCGCCGCCTATCCCGATGGTCGATGGCAGCGAACTGGACCCATTCGCGTTGGTGCTTGCCAGAGCGTTGAACCCGGAACTTATGTCTCGGCTTATGCTCAGGAAAAAGGAACTCGGCTATCTGAACTTCATTACCCACGACACTTTTGCGCAAATGAACACCTTGTTCTCCGCCCGAGCGGTGCGGCTTGGAACCATCGACCCGGGAGCGCTCGATTCGAAAGCCGTTATTGTTGGGGGCGACTGGTCCGTTTATGCTTCCGGCAGGGGCCCTACCACCGATCTGCATAAGTCGCCCGTCGGCGACATGGTGGGGGTCGAGTTGCATGCAAATTTTGCGGAGGCTTTTCTTGATTCCCGGGTATTTGGGGCCGTTTCCCCAGAGGTACTCGACGTATCTGAAATCATATTCGGAATTTTTGCCGCGATCGTACTCGCTGTCATTCCCCACATTTGGGGGAAAGTCATCGGATTATTCCTGCTCATGGCTGCGATGTTTGGTATTTCAGCCTTCGCGCTAGCCGCGTTTGGCGTTTTTTTCGATGCCTTCGTGCCATTGGTCGGGCTTGGGATACACGCGCTATACGAGAGCTATGCAGGCCATTCGGATACCGAGCAGCCCGGACACGCCTGATTTTCTTTTCGACAACTTCTTGTTGTAGAGGGAAATTTTGTTGCACGCATTGTGGGGAGGGCTTCGTGTCAAAGAGAACCATCACCTGCGCCTGTATGCTTGCTGCCCTTCTGGGTAGCGCAAGCACACTCGGCGCCCAGGAAACTCGCAAGCCCGGTGGGGGAGTGATCAACCCCGATGACTCCGGAGGCGCGCGGCATCACATGAACAAGACTGGCGATAGCGCGCAAAAAGCTAAGATGTCGAAGGATACGTTGTCAAAAAAAGACGCAATAAAAAAATGATCAAAATCAAAATGGATAAGTGTCGCGGGAGTGAGCATCGCTGATCCCGACCTTCGCCGCGCGATCGCCGATTGCCTCAAGCGCGATCGCGCCTACGTCGGAGCAGCCGGCCGCGAGCTCGCCGAGGTCGATCCGTTCCAGAAAGTCGCCGACGAGGCGCCTTGACCTCGGGTCGATGGCGGTGTGAGAAGAAGAAAAGCCCGGGAGACCCGCCATGACCGCCTATGACAGCAGCAACCCATTCGCAAAGATCCTGCGCGGCGAGTTTCCCTGCTACAAGGTCTATGAGGACGAGCATGTGCTGGCCTTTCTCGACATCATGCCGCGCGTGCCCGGCCACACGCTGGTGATCCCGAAGGCCCCCGCCCGCAACATCCTCGACATCAAGGTCGAGGACTATCTGCGCGTCGCGCGCGCGACCCACAAGATCGCCGCCGCCGCGAAGCAGGCGTTCAACGCGGACGGCGTCACCATCCAGCAATTCAATGAGCCGTCCGGCGGACAGGTGGTGTTTCACCTGCACGTCCACGTGATGCCGCGCCATGACGGCGTAGCGATGCTGCCGCCCGCAAGCCGCAAGGAAGACGTCAAGGTGCTGGAGGACAACGCGACCAAGCTCGCGGCGGCGCTGAAGTAGCAGCTCACTCCGTCTCGAAATCGCCGGCCTGGGGCGGCGCCAGCGGGGTGAACTCGCAACGGTCGGGCTTGATGTCAAGCAGCGGCGTGCCGTCGAGGCAGTCGAGGCCGCGCACCAGCACCGTGTTGCCCTCGATGGCGACGAATTTCACGATCGAGGTCGCAATCGGGTTCGGCCGCACCGGCGAGCGCAGCGAGAAGGTGCCGCGGGTATTCTTGTTGTTTTTCGGGCTCTGCAGCACGAGATCGCGGCGCGACTCGTGCAGCCAGTAGATCACCTCGAGATTGGAATAGAAATCGACGCCCTTGATGGCGGGCACCCAGGGCTCGAACACTTCGAGCCGGCAGATCGGGCCGTCGTGACGGCCCTGCCGCGGCGTCATCAGCCGCGAGGTCCAGGGCGTGCGGATGCGGCCGATGAAGATCAGCCCGGCATCCTCTGCCGCCGGCACCTCGACGGAGAGCTCGCCTTCGCGGATTTCGTTTTCTCGTACCATTGCCTCTAGTCCAGCGAGAAATTCAACTTCTTGACCACGCCCGACCAGCGCGCGCGGTCCGCCTCCATGAACGCCTTGATCTCCGCCTCGCTGCGCGGCCGCTGCGGCCAGAAGCCGACCTTGGTCAGCGAAGCCCGGAACGTCTCGTCGTTCAGTGCGCGATTGAAGCTGGCAGTGATTGTCTGCACAGCCTCCGGCGGCATCTTGGTCGGCGCGGCGATACCATACCAGACGCTGACGCGGTAGTCGGGATAACCGCTTTCGGCGATCGTCGGCAGATCCGCCGGATCAGCGATGCGCTCGGCCGAGCTGACCGCAAGGGCCCGCACCAATCCCGCCTTGGCCGGCGGCAGCGAGATGCCGACGGTTTCGAACATCAGCTGGATGTGACCCGCGAGCAGATCGGTCAACGCGGCGCCTGCCCCCTTGTAGGGCACATGGGTCATCTCGACCCCGGACATCTGCTTGAACATCTCGCCTGCGAGCTGGCCGATGCTGCCGGCGCCGGCCGAGCCGAAATAGAGCTTGCCCGGATTCTGCTTCGCATAGGCCACAAACTCGGCAACCGTCTTGGCCGGTATGGACGGATGAACGATCATGATCATCGGCAGATCGGTGAGAACCGCCAAGACCCGAAGCTCGCGGTCGGGATCATAGGCGAGCTTCTTGTAGAGCTGCTGGTTGAGCAGGACCACCGACGACGTCGTGAACAGCAGCGTGTAGCCGTCGGGTTCGGCATGGGCGACGACCTCGGCGCCGATGGCCCCCTGCGCCCCACCCTTGTTCTCGACGATCACGGTCTGCTTCAGGTCGCGCCCGACATAGTCGGCGAACAGACGGGCCTGCGCGTCCGTCGGGCCGCCCGCGACGTAAGGCACGATCAGCCTGATCGGGCGGTTCGGATAATCGGCGGCGTGCGATGCCGTTACTGCCGCAAACATGGCTGTGAAAAAAAGACACGGCACGGCCCAGTTCTTCCGCATGGCGTTTCCCCTATGTTTCTTATTGGGGACCAGCCTAACCTAAACCCGGGACGCTGCAATGGGCTCAGCCGGGCCACCATCTGCCGGCGAGCATGACGATCTCACCGCAGACGACGCCGGCAAAGATCGACCGCCGCGTCAGCATGAAGGCGGCAAAGCCCGCGACCAGCGCGCCATAGCGGAGCGAAGCGGGAACGCTCGCGAGCGCCCCCGGCGGCTCAACCAGGATTTGCGCGATGACACCGGCGAGGATCGCGGTTGCGACCGCCTTGACCCACATCAGGAGGTCAGAGCCCTCATCGAGCCCGCTGCCGAGCCACAGGCCCAGCATGCGCCAGAACTGGTTGGGGATGACGCCCGCCAGCACGAGCACCACCAGCGCGTGCCAGTCGCCGATGAAGTCGCGCATAAAATCGCTCATGGCGCCTCTCGCCATTTGTGGACACCATAGGCAATGGTCCCCGCCACCACGCCGCTGACGAGGATGTCGAGGCCGCTGTTCATCAGTGCCGCCACGGGATAGAGCACGAGCCCCAGCACCAGCGCCAGGATGTCCGCTAGCGTCCGGGAATTGCGCGCGGTCGAGAACAGGAATGCCAGCGGCGTCAGGAGCAGGATCGCGGAAGCCAAAGTCTGCGACAGATTGGCGGCGAGCTCATAGCCGATGATGGTCGCGGTGAGACCAATGCTCATCAGCCCGCAGCCGAGCCCATGGATGAAGGCGACGCGGCGCTCGCGCGGCACATGCGGCAGGAAGCGGTAGCATTCGACCCAGAGCGTCACCGCGGTGAAATGCGCGACCAGCACCAGATGGCGCCGCTTGGTCTTTTCGGTGCGCATCAACGGCAACACTGCCACCACCATCGGAAACAGGCGGATGGCGCTTACCGTTACAGCGATCGCCGATTGCACGATGCTGGCGCCGGAAGCGAGCGTCGTGATCAGGATGATCTGCGCGGGTCCGGCCCACACCAGGACTGTCGCGAGGATCGCCCACAACAGCGAAAACTGCGCCTCATGCGACAGCGCGCCGATGCCGATATAGGTGACGAACAGGACAGCCGAGAGGATGGTGGCGCTGATCGCGCTCATGCCCCACGCAAAGGCGCGCAGCGTGCTATTCCATTGCGGTGAATCGAGCGGCGGAAGCCTCATGGAGGCGCATGTCGGGGATGATGGGCGCTTGCGTCAAGCGCGATTGCGGTCTGCGGCCCTGCGCGACGCGCAGCCACCCTAGCCCCGCACAAAGATGTTCTTCAGCACAAAACACGCTCCGCCCGCTTTCCGGATGCGATTGCAGAGATCGTCCGCCTCGGCCCTCGTGTCGGCGCCGAATCGCACCTGGTAGAACGCGTGGCTCCCACGCGTGTGATTGACCGAGCTCAGAATACTCGGATCGCGATCGCCGATCACGGCGCTCAGGTTCTTGACCGCGCGCGAATACATCGCGAGCGCCTTGTTGCGATCGAAGCCGGCGGCGAGCTGCACGCCCCAGATCTTGGCGGCGGCCAGTTGCACGTGCTGTTCAAGCTCGGTGATGAACGGGCTCGGCGCATGCTTGAGCAGCGCCATCAGGTCGTGGCAGGTGGTTGGCGGGGCGCTCTCCGGCATCTTGCCGCCCTTGCCGGCCTTGGCCCAGTTCTCGATGGAAGAGCCGGTGATGACGGAGACATAGTTGCGGGTCTCGTACGGCATTCCCCCGGTGCCAGCCAGCCATTCCTGCACCCGCCGCGGACCCGCGTTGTAGGCAGCGGCCGCCAGCCCGAGATTGCCAAACTGGTCGCGCAACTCGGCCAGAAACTCCGCCGATTTCGGCAGGGCCTGCACGGGATTGAAGGGATCAAGGAGCCCGCGCTCGCTCGCCGTCCCCGGCATGAACTGCGCTATCCCCTGCGCACGGCTCCCGGAGCGGGTCATCGGACCGACGGCGTTGGACTGGAAGCGGCTCTCCTGCCAGATGACGCGGGCAAAGAACTCCAGTGGCAGGCCATTTGCCCGCGCCGCGGACTCGATCATCAAGCAGATGGCGTCGGCGGTACTACTATCCGCATTGCCCTGGATCGGAGCCTGCGGAATTGCCAGTTCTTCGACGCTGGGGTGCACATAACGCGACGGATCGGATGCGGGCGCTGCATCCTCGGCGAACGCCGGCATCGCGGCCAGCAGCACCGCAAGCGCTCCAACAATCCCGCCAAGGACAACGCCTGATCGCATCGCGTTCCGCTGTCTGCCGCAAAGCCCATCATCCTACGTAGTCGAGAACGATGGCATGCGTAAGAGAGCGGAACGCGCGGAACCTTGTCGCTGCGGAGTTTGGCCGCAGTTAAGCGGTCACGGTTTCGATAGCGGCAAGCATACCGGTCCTGGGGTGACAACCCTGATATTCGAAGAATTGCTCTTCCGCCGTCGCGACCGTCACTTCATGGTAAAGTCGAAGCTTGGCCGCTGGCCCCAGCGTCGACAGATATTTCATCGCCGCGCCAAATATCCGGACATGGGTGGGGTGCGATTCCGCCCAGCGCTCGAGGGTGGCGAGGCTCTTCCACCAGCTCTGCCCGTAGGACTTCTCCGTCGGCCGGCCATCCGCATCCAGGACACGCATATAGCGGTTGGCGTAGCAGCCGATCGGCACGCCCTCGTCGCGCAGGAAGTCCATGCCCTCCCGCAGCACCGGCTCGACGTCATCGAGATACATCTTGCGCTCAGATGCCTCGGTGTCGCTCCAGTCCTGGCCGGAGCGGATCAGGCAGAGATTGTCATGGGCGACAACGCGCAGCCGCGAGCCGTCGCGAACAAGCGAAGGTGCTCCGCGCGGCGCCATCTCGTCGGTTTGCGAGAGCGGAATGCGATCGCGCATGCCGCCCCAATAGGCGTGCTCCAGCACCTCGCCGCTCATCCCGTCAGCGAGGACAGCCACGCCTTCGGGTCGGCCGAGCGAGGAAAACAGCGTCTCATAGCGGGCAACGCCCGGCCGCAGCACCTCGATGAATCGACCGATGCCCTCGCCGGTCGCGCCGGTCCAGGATTCCCGCGACGGCCCAAACCATCTGTCGAAGCGCGCGACATCGTCCCAATAGGCGACCGATACGACATTCGAAAAGCCGGCCTGATCGACATAGGACGCGCGATCCCAATGCGTGGGACCGTCGGCGCCGGCAAAGCGCTTGGCGATCTCGCCGAGCGAGCGCGCCGCTTCGGCTGGCGCGTCGCCGCGATATTGCAGGCCGAAATAGGCCATGACGACCTGGCTCACCGTCGGCTTGTGGCGCGCCACAAAGGATGGATAAGGCGGACGATAATCGTCCGGGACGCGCCGGTGACGCGAGCGCGCGGTCGTCAGGTGCGGAGGGATGGCGGATTCCATGGCATCCCTCCCCTACGCAGCCTGACCCGGCCGCATCGGCACGACTTCCGCTTCCTCCTCGACCGGGTCAGCGCTGTCGACCGGAAGCGCGAATGGCTCGACCCGCCGCTGGGGCTTCTTGTTGAGGAGGAGCCGCGTCACGTCGGGCCGCGAATAATGTCCGGCGGGATCAGCGGCGTTCTTGGCGACGCCGATGGCGCCGAGATCGATCTCCGCGATCAGCAGACCCTCCTGCTCCGGCGGCAGCTTCTCGACGATCGAGCTGCCGTCCGGTCCATAGATCGCGGCATGTCCACCGCCGACATGGAGCAGCGCATGCTTGTCGGGACGATCGCAGAGCTCATCGATCATGGCTTGCGAGACGGTCGCACACGGCGCCAGTACGAAGCACGAGCCCTCGACCGCATAGACGCGCGAGGCGGCGTTGTTGACTTCGGCGCCGAGCGCCGGCGCAAAGGGATCGTAGAGCGAGAAGCTCGGCCACGCCGCGACATGGACCTGCTCGTTCTGGGCGTACATGGCGTATTTCGACAGCGGCTGCAGGTGCTCCCAGCAGCATAGCGCGCCGAGCCGGCCGATGTCCGACCGTTCGTGCACCGCGAGGTCACTGCCGTCGCCCTCGCCATAGACGGTGCGTTCGGCATGGGTCGGCCGCAGCTTGCGGCGCTTAGCGATGGTTTCGCCATCGGGACCGATCAGCCATTGCGCGAGATAGAGGCTGCCGCCGTCCCGCTCCGACAGGCCGATCACGGCCGTGAGCTTCGCCTTGCGGACCGCCTCGCGCAGCTTCTCCGCCTGCGGACTGGCGTAGGAGAGCGAGTTGTCGAAATAGCGCTGCACAAAGCCGCGGCCGATCGCCCATGCCGGCGAATCCAGCCAGATGTACCAGGGGTAGCCGGGGATGAAGGCCTCCGGGAACGCGATCAGCTTGGCGCCCTTGGCGGCAGCTTCCTCGATCAAGGCAATGGTCTTTTTGATCGAAGCGTCCAGATCAAGCCATGCCGGCGCCGCCTGTACCACCGCAACCCGGTATTTCGGATGTTCCAGTCCCATCGCAGCCTCCATCGTTTCCTGTCCCGGCGCGGCCGGCAGGACGTTTCCTGTTGATCGGCGCCGACGTCCGATGCAGTCTGTTTTGCCGGGATGCGAACGAGTGCGCTCGACTGCCAAGGAACAAAAATTCGACTGCCGCGAAAAGCGGCCCACAGCGGCGCGGTTCGGATGTGATGACTTGCAGCATCGATGTGATGGGAGCGGACGATGCCGATCCAGTTCACGACAGAGGGCGTGCCGGGAAGCCGGCGATTGGCGCTTTGGCAGGATATCGTCTGCGACGTCTATGTGCAGCTCGACTGCAAGTCCGATCTCGGCAGCACCTTTGCCGGATCTGTGACACGCGCAAAGCTTGGCCAGACGACCTGTTCGGAAGTCTCCTCACAGCGCCAGCACGTCTTCCGCACGCCTTCGCGGATCGCCCGTGCGCATGAGGAATTTTTCCTGATCGCGCTCGGCAAGCACGGCGTCGGCGGCGTCGTGCAGGACGGCCGCGAGACCCTGATCCGCCCCGGCGAGTTCGCGATCTACGACACCACGCGTCCCTACGAACTGCATTTCGACGACGCCTTCACGCAGACGATCCTGCAGGTGCCACGCGACATGCTGCGGCGGCGGATCGCGGGAACGGAAGCCCTGACCGCGATCGCCTTCGGCGGCGATCGCCCCCTACAGAAGCTTGCGCATGACTTCGTCTATCAGCTTTGCCAGAGCGCCGATCGGATCGACCCGGAGCATGGCATCCGCCTGTCCGAGCAGGCCGTAGACCTGGTCGCGATGGCCATGAGCGAGAGGCTCGACGGCCAGCCGTTGTCCTCCTCGACCCATCGTTCCGCGCTGCTCTATCGGCTGAAAGCGCATATTCGCGCCCACCTCGCCGATCCCGAGCTCTGCCTTGCGACCACCGCTACCGCGCTCAGGATATCGCCGCGCTACGTCAACGACCTGCTCTCGGATGAGAACACCTCGTTCCAGCGTCATGTGCTGGCCGAGCGTCTGGCGCATTGCGAGCGCGATCTGTGCTCGCCGATGCTGGCGCATCGCCATGTCAGCGAAATCGCCTTTGCCTGGGGCTTTAACGACCTATCGCATTTCGGCCGGGTGTTTCGCGAGCATTACGGCATGTCGCCCAGGGACTGGCGGCAGAGCAAGCTGCCGCATTAAGGATGCCGCTGCCTCGAACGCACGCCGCAAACCCGCCCGCCTTTTGCCGAAAAGCCGTACGGATTAATTTACGTTAACGCGACATCAGCGTTCCCGCAGCCTTCTCATTCGGCGCAGGCCGCGTAGAGTCCTTTCAAATTGGTGGAGGAAGCGATGCAGGATCGGCGCGAGAGCGTGCGCGACAAGGTATTTCTCGGGGGCGTGGCCGAAATCAACCAGGCTGGCTCAAGGATGGATTGCGTGGTGCGCGATTTCAGCGACAGCGGCGCCTGCGTCGAGTTCGATTCCGCGAAACCAATTCCCGAACAGGTGAACCTGACCATCTCCCGCAAGGGCCGCTCCTACCTCGCGCGCGCGATCTGGCGGCAGGCCAACCGCGTCGGCCTTGCCTTCCTCACCATGATCACCGACGCCCCCGAGAGCGATCTCGACGCGCGCCTGCGCCGCAGCGAGAAGAAGAAGCGCCAGCTTCAGCGCCGCATCAACCAGCTGCTCGGCGAAGGCTGAAAATTAGCCGAGCATTCCCCAAGCGACACGATCTCAGCGCCACGTAACGAGATTAAGCGCAAGTGTGACGGCCCCAACGAGGATGAGACTGACCGCCCAGGTCGCCTCCAGATTGAACCAACTCCGCGCCACGAATTTCAGGCCGAGATAGCGATAGACCAGCCACGCCAAGAGTCCACCAGCGGCGATCATCGCGACGACATGAACCAAGGCGACTAATGCGGCCATGCCGAGGTTTGCCTCGACTGGAGGGCCCGCCATTTCCCGACCTGAGGCGGGCGTCGCGCATAGACCCAGATAGATCGGCACCAGCATCAATCCGGCCCCGTGCGCGATCGCGATCGCAAACGACCAGATTCCTAGTTGCGTCGGCGGTATTCTCGCCAGCGCTCGCGGATGGCGACGCTGAAACAGCCGGTAGATTCCGAACGCGATGACGAGGAGAGCGGCCGCGATCTGGATCGGATGTTGCCACTGCACGATCGCAAGCAACATCGCGAATGGCAGGAACATCAGCAGCAATGCCAGGAGATGCCCGACCGAGAGCGGCCAAAGCGCCGCGAACAGGGCGCGCGGACTTCCCTGCATCAGACCTGCGGAAACCGCGAGCGGCCAGCCCATTCCCGGATTGATCCCGTGATAGAGGCCGCTTGCGATCACCGCCAGCCAGAGCAATGCCGGCGTCCACTCTGCCCCGCTCAATGATGGGCCGACGGGTAGCAGAATGAATCCGTCGAACAGTCGCCGCCCTCGAGCCGGATTTGGTGGGCGCGGTATCCGTCCGGGAAGGCCACGAAGTAATCCTTGTTGAGCTCGAGCCCGCCATTTGGTCCGACCTCGGCCATGACTTCGACGCCCGGCACCCCGTCCGGATAGAACTGGTCATCCCACGTTGAATAAAGCGAGTTGGTCCAGTAGACCCGTTTGCCGTCCCGGCTGATCTCGACCATCTGCGGGCCACCCGCAAAGGGCTTGCCATTGCTATGCGCCGTGCGGCGAGCGATGCCTCCGATGTGCACGGACCCCGCAAGCTTTGGCTTTCTGGGATCGCTGACGTCGTACTGGCGCATCTCGCCGGTGCCCCAGCAGGACACGTAGAGAAACCGGTCATCCATCGAGAGGTCGATGTCGGACACCAGCGGCGGCACAGCGCCAAACCCTTGCAGAAGCGGCGGCAGCTTCTCCTTTGGCGCAGGCTCGGGTGGGATTGCCGCCGTCTTCTCGGCGTGGAATTTTCCGTCTTCGCGCCACCACGTCCAGATGGACGCTTCCAGATTGGTCGTATCGACCACGACACCGACGAAGCCATGCTCGCGAACCGGATCGTGTGCGGGCCGCACCTCCAGCGCCATCTGATGGTTGGCGCCGAGATCGATGGTTTGTGCGTGACGCCGCTCCCTCAAGTTCCAGAAATGGAGCCGGTGGCCGTATTTGTTGGCGAGAAGGTCTTCCGCAACAATCCCCTTCTCGAACTGCGGCGGCAGCGCCCATTCACTGCTCACCATGTAGTCGCGCGGCAAGTTCCACCAGAAATCATAATGCAGCTTCTGCGGGCCGCGATCGATTTCCCAGCGCCCGAGCACCTCGAACGTCTCGCAATCCATGATGAAGATGCCGGGCGGTCCATCGGTGCCGTCCTTCCCTCCACCGCCCAGTGTGCTGACGTAAATGCCTTCGGGACCGCAATGGATCGTATGCGGCCGCGAGTAGCCGGTCTTCCTGAACACTTCCTCAGGCTCGATGATCTTGTGGATCTGCGGTTTGGCCGGATCGGGTTTTGTATCCACGATGTAGATGCGGGAAGATCGCAGTCCCGGAATGACGAGATAGCGTCGCTCGACGAAGGCGTGGCCGGCAAGCGGCGACAATGCCGACGAGCAGGCATTCCAGCCGAAATGATGAAACTCGTCGCCTTTGTTCGGCATGGTGAGGGTGTGAACGACCTGACCGTAAGTTGGCGAAGCCGGCTTTGTGTCGATGACAGCCAATGCATCGGGCCTGGAGAAATCCGGGCTCAGCAGCAAGGTGTAGGCGAAGTTTTCCGGCGGAGCTTCCATCGCAAGCCTGGGCGATGGGTAGAACGTGGGATCCGGCCTTATCGTCATGGGACTGCCCTCTCAGTTTGCGTCGACTTCTCGTCAACTCGGCCTCGGAGCAATGAGCGAAGATATGCGGGCCCGTTGACCAGGTCGGCGGGATCAGCTCGCTCAGTACCGTACGTCGTCGCGCCGCTTTGCGAAACTGAAATGGATTTGATCGCGTGGTCCTCATTGTCGCAGCGCGGTGAAGTCTGAAAATTGGCCAAATTTAGCCCATCGTTGGCGTTGACCGCGACGCGGGAATGCGGACAGTGGTCGGCATGCGGTTTGTCCTTCTCTTCTACGTGCCTCCCCTCTCCAAATTGATCCGAAGCGCCGCGGCGTTCCTCTGCACCGCGGTGCTGATGCTGTCGGCTGTTCCGGCGGTAGCGCAGGTGACGTGGCGGATGACCACCGAATATCCGGAGAACAACATCTCCGGAATTGGCCTCGTCACCTTCGCAAAGCTTGTCGCCGCGCGTACCGATAGCTTCGTCACGGCGACGCCGGCGTTCGACAATGAGCTGAAGATCACCTCGGGCAACATGCCGCGCGCGGCGCTCGATGGACGTATTGCCGGCGGCGATGCCTTTGCCGGCGCGCTTTCTTCCCTGAACGCGATATTTGGCCTGCCGACGCTGCCCTTTGTCATGCAATCGATCGAGGTCGCACATACCGCCAATGCCCGCGCGCGGCCGCTATATGAGAAGGCGTTCGCCGCGCAAGGACTGACGCTGCTCTATCTCACGATCTGGCCGTCGACCGGCCTGTGGTCGGATCGTCCGCTCGCGGGAGCCGATGACCTTCCAACCCTGTCGCTGCGGACCTACGACGACAGCTCGACCGAAATCATGCGCGCGGCCGGCGCGAACGCGCAATTCCTGCCGATGGACGCGGCGATCGCGGGCCTGAAAGAGCATAGGCTCAACGCATTCCTCACCTCGGGCGACGGCGGCGCGGGGCGCAAGCTGTGGGATTTCTTGCCCTACTTCACGCCGATCAATTATGCGATGCCGGTCTCGCTGGCCTTCGTTCGCACCGAGCTGTTCGCCGCACTTCCGCAAGCGACCCAGAGCCAGGTGCTGGCCGCGGCCGCGGAAACCGAACAGCGCCAGTTCGAGCTGTTGGCACACAGAACGAACGAGAATTACGCGCGCATGCGCGAGAACGGCGTCCATATCGCCGACAGCGCGCCCGCCTCCGTGAACGAAGCCCTGAGGAAGGCGGCAAGCGGTCCCGTCGCGGCCTGGAAAGCCCGAGTAGGCAGCGATGCGGCCGGCATCGTGGAGTGGGCGATCGGCCAATAAGGCCGGATTGTCGCTCGCGCATACCATCCACGCGGCTGTTGGAACCTCCATCACCCTGCCCGGTTTGCGCTGTAGCCGCTATCGCAGCGCAGGAATCATCTGATCATGCCGCGGAAGATGCCGGACACCGTTGTCGAACATGCCGACGGCCTGCCGCTGCCACAGCGCTATTGGGCTATCCTGACGATTGCGCTCGGCATCACGATGTCTGTCATCGACGGCGCCATCGCCAATGTGGCGCTGCCGACAATTGCCGTCGATCTCAACGCGAGCCCCTCCTTCTCGATCTGGATCGTCAACGGCTATCAGCTTGCGATCACCATCTCGCTCTTGCCGCTGGCCTCCCTCGGCGAGATCATCGGCTATCGGCGCGTCTATCTCGCAGGACTGTTGCTGTTCACGTTGGCCTCCGCGTTCTGCGCGCTGGCGCACACTCTGGTATTGCTCACGGTAGCGCGGATCATCCAGGGTTTTGGCGCGGCCGGCATCATGAGCGTCAACGCCGCGCTGGTGCGTTACACCTATCCACGGGTACAGCTCGGCCGCGGCATCGGTATCAATGCGATGGTGGTCGCGGTCTCGGCTGCCGTCGGCCCGACGGTTGCGGCCGGCATCCTGGCCGTGGCGACCTGGCCGTTTCTGTTTGCCATCAACGTGCCGCTCGGCATCGCCGCGCTGGCGCTTGGCTGGCGCTGCCTGCCCCACACCAACCCAGCTGATCACGCCTTCGACTGGCAAAGCGCAGGCCTGAGCGCCGTGACCTTCGGCGTCGGCATCGCCGCCATCGATAGCGTCGGCCATGGCGAGCCGGTCGTGACCTGGCTGGCGCAGTTCGCGGTCGCATTGATCGCGGGTGCCACGCTGATCTGGCGTGAGACGCACATGACTGAACCGCCCCTGCTACCGGTCGACCTGCTGCGCATTCCCATCTTTGCGCTGTCGATCGCGACCTCGATAGCTTCGTTCTGCGCCCAGATGCTCGCCTTCGTCGCCATTCCCTTCTATCTGCAACAGCGCTTCGGCTATTCGGCCGTGGAGATGGGGCTATTGATCACGCCGTGGCCGCTTGCGGTTGCGATCGCAGCACCAATCGCCGGGCGGCTGGTCGAACGATATCCCGCAGGACTGCTGGGCGGGATTGGGCTCCTGTTGTTCGCGTTCGGGCTCGGCTCGCTCGCCCTTCTGCCGGCGAGCCCTGCCGTGATCGACGTGGTCTGGCGGATGGCGCTGGCCGGCGCCGGCTTCGGCCTGTTCCAGACCCCCAATAACCGCACCATGATCGCTGCCGCCCCGCGCGAACGCTCGGGCGGCGCCAGCGGGATGCTTGGCACGGCACGGCTCCTGGGCCAGACGACGGGCGCCGCGCTGGTCGCGCTGTTCCTTGCACGCTGGCCCGACGAAGGTACGCAGGTATCGCTGCTCGCAGGCGTCGGTTTCGCGACGCTGGGGGCCTGTCTCAGCATGCTCCGATTGTCGGAGACCGGCCGGCGCGGCGCCGAACGGGTACGCATCCATGACGGTCAGCGCCTGAGGGGCGAATAGACTGAGAGCACAAAAAAGAAGGCCGGCTTAACCAAGCCGGCCTTCCCTATTTCGATTGAACAGTCGCTCACGCCTTGACCAGCGGTCCCTTCGAGGCCGGGCCCCTGGAGCCGCCGCCCCCGTTGGGGCCGCTCGGCTTCGGCGGCTTGCGCTTGCGCGACACCGGCAGCTTTTCCGGCTTCGGCGTGACCGGGCCTTCGACGAACTCGAAGCCGATCTTCTCCTTCGCCGGCTCTCCATCAGCCTCGTCCTTGACCAGCACAACGCGGACATGGCCGCCGCCCTTGAGCTTGCCGAACAGCACCTCGTCCGCCAGCGGCTTCTTGATGTGCTCCTGGATCACCCGCGCCATCGGGCGGGCGCCCATCTGCTCGTCATAGCCGTGCTGGATCAGCCAGGCCTTGGCGGGCTCGGACAGCTCGATGGTGACGTCGCGATCGGCAAGCTGCGCCTCGAGCTGAAGCACGAACTTCTCGACCACCATGCCGATGACATCGGCATTGAGGTGCGCGAACGACACGATCGCATCGAGCCGGTTGCGGAACTCGGGTGCGAACTGCCGGTTGATCGCCTCGTGGTCGTCGCCTTCCCGCTTGTTGCGGGTGAACCCGAACGCCTGCCTTGCAAGGTCGGCGGCGCCCGCATTCGTGGTCATGATCAGGATGACGTTGCGGAAGTTGACCTGCTTGCCGTTATGGTCGGTGAGACGGCCGTGATCCATGATCTGGAGCAGCACGTTGTAGAGATCAGGATGCGCCTTCTCGATTTCGTCGAGCAGCACCACGCAATGCGGATGCTGGTCGACGCCGTCGGTGAGCAGGCCGCCCTGGTCGAAGCCGACATAGCCGGGAGGCGCGCCGATCAGGCGCGACACCGTGTGCCGCTCCATGTATTCGGACATGTCGAAGCGCAGCAGCTCCACGCCGAGCGAGGCGGCAAGCTGTTTTGCGACTTCGGTCTTGCCGACGCCGGTGGGGCCCGAGAACAGGTAGCAGCCGATCGGCTTCTCCGGCTCGCGCAAGCCGGCGCGCGCCAGCTTGATCGAGGCCGACAGCGAGTCGATGGCTTTATCCTGGCCGAACACGACGCGCTTCAAGGTCTGCTCGAGATGCTTGAGCACCTCGGCGTCATCCTTCGACACGCTCTTTGGCGGAATCCGCGCCATGGTCGCGATCGTGGTCTCGATTTCCTTGATGCCGATGGTCTTCTTGCGCTTGTTCTCGGAGACCAGCATCTGCGCCGCACCTGACTCGTCGATCACATCGATCGCCTTGTCCGGCAGCTTGCGGTCGTGGATGTAGCGCGAGGAGAGCTGCACCGCAGCTTCGATCGCCTCATTGGTGTATTTGAGGCGATGATAGTCCTCGAAATACGGCTTGAGGCCCTTGAGGATCGCAATCGCGTCCTCGACCGTCGGCTCGTTGATGTCGATCTTCTGGAAGCGCCGCACCAGCGCGCGGTCCTTCTCGAAGTGCTGACGGTATTCCTTGTAGGTGGTCGAGCCCATGCAGCGGATCGTGCCCGAAGCGAGCGCGGGCTTGAGCAGGTTCGACGCATCCATGGCGCCGCCGGAGGTGGCCCCTGCCCCGATCACGGTGTGGATCTCGTCGATGAACAGGATGGCGTTCGGATGCGCCTCCAGTTCCTTCAGGACCTGCTTCAACCGCTCCTCGAAATCGCCGCGGTAACGCGTGCCCGCGAGCAGCGTTCCCATGTCCAGCGAGAACACGGTCGCAGCCGCCAGGACTTCCGGCACCTCGCTGTCGACGATGCGCTTGGCGAGCCCTTCAGCGATCGCGGTCTTGCCGACGCCGGCTTCACCGACGAACAGCGGATTGTTCTTCTGCCGGCGGCAGAGCACCTGGATGGCGCGGTTGATTTCGGAATTGCGGCCGATGACCGGATCGATCTTGCCGTCACGGGCCTTCTTGTTAAGGTTGACGCAATAGGTCTCGAGCGCTTCGCCCTTCTTCTTGGCGTCGTCGTTACCCTTGGTCTCGGTCTCCTCGTCGACGCCGCGCACGGGCCGCGCTTCGGAGACGCCCGGCCGCTTCGCGATGCCGTGGCTGATGTAGTTGACCGCGTCATAGCGCGTCATGTCCTGCTCCTGCAGGAAATAGGCGGCATGACTCTCGCGCTCGGCGAAGATCGCGATCAGGACGTTGGCGCCGGTCACTTCCTCGCGACCGGACGACTGCACATGGATGACGGCGCGCTGGATCACGCGCTGGAAACCGGCCGTCGGCTTGGCGTCATCCGCCCCGTCCGTGACCAGATTTTCGAATTCGGTTTCGAGATAATTGACGAGGCTCGTGCGCAGCTTGTCGAGATCGACGCTGCAAGCCCGCATCACCGCCGCTGCATCGGAGTCATCGATCAGCGACAGCAACAGATGTTCGAGCGTCGCATATTGGTGATGACGCTCGTTAGCAATCGCCAGCGCACGATGCAGGGATTGTTCTAGGCTCTGCGAAAAAGTCGGCATTCGTGTCCTCTTGGCCCCCGGCCATCATGATCGCCGTTGCCCCGTGGTGCAACAACAACCTTTGTCACATATAGTTATACCCAGCCGTCGCGGAAGACCGGTTCCGCGACTTGCGTACCAACGCGTTGACCGCATTTTCGATGCAAAACCCGTTCCCATTCGGGCGGGCGAAGACAGCAGACCCGTATTTTTCCGGCGTGCAGCTACTTCTTTTCCATCACGCATTGCAGCGGATGCTGGTGCTTGCGCGCGAAATCCATCACCTGCGTCACCTTGGTCTCGGCGATCTCGTAGGTGAACACGCCGCACTCGCCGATGCCATGGTGATGCACGTGAAGCATGATCTTGGTGGCGGCCTCCACGTCCTTCTGGAAGAACTTCTCTAAAACATGGACGACGAATTCCATCGGCGTGTAATCGTCGTTCAGAATCAAAACGCGATAGAGATTCGGCCGCTTGGTCTTCGGCTTGACCTTGGTGATGACGGAAGTCGTGGGCCCGGACGGACCGGTGGAGCGATTTTCGTCATTGCCCATTCGAGGGCGCAGCCGACCTGTCGCGGCAGCGGCTCGTGAGTCAAAGCTGAACGTCAATTGCGACATGGCAAACGTATTTGATATCCCCATGGGAAACCGGACGGCGGCCAGTGGATGCTCTCCTGCCGGAGCCATCGTGGCTTCCCATCGTTCCAGATCGCTCATTCCGGCCGGCCCGACCCCGTCCGGATCGATAGCGTAGAATATGGGTCAGACCCCAGCCCTGCGCAAGCGCGGTATTGGGCCATCCCAACACGCCTTGCGAGGGGCCGATTCCCGGCCCGGCGATCCCATTAGGTTAATCAATTCCCGCCGTTTTGACAAAACAATGTCAGGGCCGGTTTAGGGCCTGTTGAGGATAGAAACGGCTCTGGCGGCCAAAAGCTAATTTGACGCGGGTTCGACCCAGTTTTCTCAGAACTGATTTACCAAGCATTGAGGGCCACACCCCCAGATTGCGGCATCAAAAAGATAAGGGTGTGTGTCATGTCGCGCCAATCGCCGAAATTGCTCGGCCTCCTGCGCCGCTTTGCGGGCGCAACGGACGGCAATGTTGCGATCATCTTCGGCATCGTGGTGGTGCCGCTCATCACCTTTATCGGGGCGGCGGTCGACTACAGCCGTGCCAACATGGCGCGTACCTCCATGCAAGCCGCACTCGATTCCGCCGCGCTGATGGTGTCCAAGGACCTGTCGGCAGGCACCATTACCACCGCGCAGGTCAGCGCGAAGGCGCAGGCCTACTTCACCGCGCTCTACACCAACAAGGAAGCGAGCGGCATCACGATCACCTCGAATTATACCGTCGGCAGCGGCACCACCGGCTCGACGGTGCAGATCAACGCCTCCGGCTCGATCGCCACCGATTTCATGAAGGTCGTTGGCTTCCCCAACATGGGCTTCAGCGCGAGTTCCACCGCGACCTGGGGAACCCAACTTTTGCGCGTCGCACTGGTGCTCGACAACACCGGCTCTATGGCCGACGACAACAAGATCGGTGCGCTGCAATCGGCCGCGAAGAATCTCGTCACGCAGCTCTCCGGGCTCGCCAAGAACAGTGGCGACGTCTACATCTCCGTCGTTCCCTTCGAAGTCGACGTCAACGTCGGCACGAGCAATAGCGGCGCAAGCTGGCTGCGCTGGGATATGTATGATTCCACGGTTGGAAACGCGTATTGCAGCGGCGCTCTTTCCGAGCCGACGATGGCTCAGTGCAAGGGCCATGGCTACACCTGGAGCCACACACCGAGCACGAACAAGTCGAAATGGAACGGCTGCGTCACCGATCGTGACCAGAGCAACGACGTCTCGTCTACCGCGCCGAGCTCGCAGTCGACCGAGTTCCCTGCCGACCAGGACGCGAGCTGCCCGGCGGCGACCGTCCTGCCCCTCACCTACAACTGGACAAACATCAACAACACCATCAACCAGATGTCTCCCCTCGGCGGCACCAACCAAACCATCGGTCTGCAATGGGGCTGGCTATCGTTGCTGCAGCAGTCGCCGCTGAACGCACCTGCCGAAGATTCGACCAAGCAATATCAGCACATCATCATCCTCTTCACCGACGGCTTGAACACTCTGAACCGCTGGAGCGGCACCGGACAAAACGGGACTGGCGCTCAAGTTGATGCCCGCATGAAGATGCTATGCTCGAACATAAAGGCAACCGGCGTAACCATCTTCACGGTGCAGATCGACACCAGCGGCACCGACGGCGTATCGCCGGTGCTGCCAGCCTGCGCCACCGACGCGTCGCACTTCTTCATGCTCACGTCGGCGAGCCAGATCGCCAGCGCGTTTCAGCAGATCGGCGTCGAGATCACGAAGCTCAGGGTTGCCCGGTAAGACGCCGCGAGAAGAGCGCAAACAAAAAAAGCCCGGCTTCAACAGCCGGGCTTTTTCATTTAAAGGTTGCAGCAGCGCTTAGTGGGCCGGCGTGAACTTCGCCACCACGCCTTCCAGCGGCTTGAACGCCTGCTTGGCGAGATCGCCGTAGAGGCCCGCAATCTTCTGCGAGTCGGCAACGAAGGTCTCATAGGCGGTCTTGGCGTATTCGCTCTGCGCCTCGAGCGCCTTGTCGAGCGACTTCACGCCCGAGAGCTTCTCCACGAAGGACTTGGTGTCCTCATAGGACTTCTTGGTGTAGTCGCCATAGGCGCTGACGATCGCCGAAAGGCCATTCTGCAGCGTGGTCGCGTGCGCAACCGCGGTCTCGTACTGCTCCTTGCCGTAGCCTTGCATATCTTCAACCTTGAACATCGATGGATTTCCTTTTCCCAGACTGTCTCGCAGCCGGGAGAATCCCGGCTCTCAAGCTCGATTGCCTTATAGTGCAACGCACAATAAAATGCAAGAATCTTGTGCAACGCACAAATGACCGGAAAAATTACCGTAAAGACCGGGGATTTACGCAACGGTTGTTTAATGTTTTGGCAACTCTCGGCACCTAACCTGATTCCTGGACTTGTTCGGCTTCCCGCAAATGGACAAAAGCCATTTGCGAACAATACCTTAGCTAGAATGGCAGCATGAACCCCAGGACGCCGCGCAAAAGCTGCGGCCTTACAGGGGGTCAGGCAGGGAACGATCACAGGAACACGGGCACAATTTCGCCTCACAGGCCGGTGATCAAGTCAGAAACTGGGACGGGGAATTCATGCTTCGCAACAAATCGGCTCCCTCGCGCCAGGTGCGAGTTGTCGTTTTTGGGCTGGTGACCATCGCCGCAGCGGTCGTTGCGACGACTGGCAGCGCCGATGCCCGCCGCTACTCCCATCATCGCCACTACGCGCATCATTCCAGCGACGATGACGACAGCGGTGGCAGCTATAGCCCGCAATTTTCCTCCATCATCATCGACGGCAATTCCGGTGCGGTGCTGAATTCCGCGAGCCCCGACGGGCTCCGCCATCCGGCTTCGCTCACCAAGGTGATGACGCTCTATTTGCTGTTCGAGCGCCTCGACTCCGGCAAGATCACCCTCGACACCGAAATGCCGGTGTCGGCGCACGCCGCCGACCAGGATCCGACCAAGCTCGGCCTGCGCCCCGGTCAAACGCTTCGGGTCGAAGACGCCATCAAGGGCATGGTCACGCGTTCGGCCAACGACGCCGCGGTCGTCGCCGGTGAGTTCCTCGGCGGCAATGAAGACGATTTCGCCAAGATCATGACTCGCAAGGCGCATGCGCTCGGCATGAGCCGTACCGTCTATCGCAACGCCTCGGGCCTGCCCAACGACGAGCAGGTCACCACCGCCCGCGATCAGTCGACGCTCGGCCGCGCCATCCAGGATCGCTTCCCGCGCTACTATCGTTATTTCTCGACCACAGCCTTCAATTTCCACGGCCACACCATCACCGGCCACAATCACCTGCTCGGCAGCGTCGATGGCGTTGACGGCATCAAGACCGGCTACACCCGCGCCTCCGGCTTCAACCTCATCACCTCGATCCACCGCGGCAACCGCTTCCTGGTCGGCGTCGTGATGGGCGGCCGCAGCGGCGGTTCGCGCGACGCCATCATGCGCAACCTGCTGGCGGAAAACATCACCAAGGGCGCGACCACGCGCACCGTTGCCGCCATCACCGAGCGCAACGGACAAGACAATAATATCGACGTAGCCAATGCCGATCCGGATGCGGCGCCGCCGCAAATGGCTCAGGCCCAACCTGCCCGCGAGCCCGCCGCCGGGCAAACGGCGCCCGCGATGCGTTCGATGCCGCTCGCCAAGATGACCGCGGCGATGGCGCAAGCCACCGCAGCCGTTCCCCCGAGCCGTGCTGGCAGCCAAGTCCTTGCCAGCCAAACCAAGGTCGACGCTAAGGTCGACCCGGCCCCGATGACCTCGGGCGTGATCCAGAGCCAGCCGATGGCGCTGGTTCCGGGCTCTTCCGAGCCGATGAAGCCGGTCCGGGTGAAGACGGTTCAGGTCAAGGCAGGCCCCACGAAACTCGCCTCGGCGAGCACGGCGCAGCCCGCCGCCCCGATCACGAGTTCGATCCCGCCGGCCAGCGCCAACGTGCCGGAGACCTCCAGCGCCGTCATGGCCCGCGCTTCGGAAGGCAAGATCGAGCAGAGCCAGATCGAGCAGAGCCAGATCCTGCAGAGTCATGGCGAATACCAGCCGCCGGCGATGCGCTCGGAGCTGCCGCCGCAACCGGCCGGCCACGGCACTGGTAACGGCATCCTCGGCGTACTGCCGGCTTCCAGCGTCGCTGTGAGCCCGGCTCCGGTCCAGGCGGTCCAAGCTCCGGCCCCCGCCCCGGCGCCGCAGATTATGGCCAACGCCGCCCCGGCCCCCGCTGCTGCCCCGCAGCCTCCCGTCCAAGTGCAAGCGGTGGAGGTGAACAGCCAAGCCTTGAGCAGCCCTGCCAAGCCGGCTGTCGTTCACACCGGCTGGATCGTCCAGGTCGGCGCGCTCGAGAGCGAGGATGAAGCCCAGAAGCGGATCGAAGCCGCCCGCAGTGGCGCCCGCGGCCTGCTCAGCAAGGCCGATCCGTTCACAGAGCCCGTCATCGCCAAGGATAACCGCAAGCTCTACCGCGCCCGCTTTGCCGGCCTCGAGCGCGACCAGGCGGAAGCGGTGTGCCGGGCGCTGCGCCGCTCCGACATTCCCTGCATGACCGCGCACAACTAGCTGAATTAGCCAGCGAACAGAAAAAACCCGCGCTTCTCGGAAGTCGCGGGTTTTTTGTTGTTCGGGAATGATCTCCCTCCCCACGCCCCAGTCCTGCAAACCTCTCGTCAAGAATTTGCGGTTAAAAGTTTTTGACGGGGAAAGATCGACCAGGCCGGAACAACGGCGGGCGACAGCAGGCGTCTTGGCAGAGTTCGGGCAGAAGCGGCTCTCGGTCAGTAGCGTTTACGGGCGTTGCCGGAGTCAGTCTTGATGCGTGCGAAGCAGAGTATCCTTGGCCTCGTTTACCCGGGCAGCGAGGTACGTCGACCCCCCTTGGTCGGGATGCAATTTCTTCATGAGGGTTCGGTGCGCCCGGCCGATTTCGTCCCGGTTCGCTCCCGGCTGCAGGCCAAGGATCTGATAGGCTTCCTCGTCCGTCATTTTGCCGCTCGCCGCCGCGCGGCGCTGCCCCCCTGCCGAATTTCGCTGCGCGTTCTCACGCCAAGCGGGAAACCGGCGGTCCAGATAGCTTTCAAGTAGGGCGACGCTTTCCGCGTCGAAGTTCGGGATCATCGCCGCGAGCTGCGGCAGGTCGAACTCGTCCAGCGAATGGCCGGCTTGGGGCCCGGCCACAAAACGCCCGGCGAGCTGGCCGGTGTCGTGGTCGAGCATCATCTCGATGAATTGCGAGCGGACCTGCGAGGTCTGCCCGGCCGAACGGCCGCTATTGAAGCCGGAAAATATCTTGCCGAAGCCGGTCGAGCCGAACGGCGCCCAGCCGAGCAGCCCGGCGCCGAAGACGCCGAGCGGAATGGCGACGAAGAGTTCGCCCCGCAAGCCGACGAACGCGGCGATCGCGAGTGAAACCACGCCGCCAACGATCTTGATGGCGCGCGCGAGCACCGCGGGATTGGCGGCGCGGAACATCTGCAAGAGCAGATAGAGGACGATGACGGCAACGGCGCCTGCGATCAGTGTGGGCATGCGCTCTATATAAACGGGCTGTCGTCAAAAAGCAGGGATCACTTCATCTGGCCGAGCAATTTGGCGGCACCGCTTTCGCTCGCCGACAGCCGCTTCAGCGCCTCGCGACCGCCGGCCGCATAGGCTGCCGCCGCGCGCAACAGCTCGCGAAGCTGCGCCGCCGCGCCCGGATCGAATTTGCACCACGCCCCGCCCGTCAGCCGTGCGATCTCACGGAACGCCTGCTCGGCCGTCTCATCATCTCCCTCCTGGAACATGAAGACCGGCACCTTGAGCAAGCCAAGCTCACCGGCCTTGGCGCAGAGCTCGTCGACCTTCTCCTCCATGGCGTCGCCGACAAACACCACGGCGCGCACGCAGGAGGCCACCGCCTCGCGCCTCGCCTCGGAAAGCACCTTGCCGATCTGGGTATTGCCGCCGCGGCAATCGATCTTTGCCATCAGCTTGGCAAGATGCGCGCTGTCGGAAATCCAGGAGCTCGCGCGGCATTCGTTCAGGCCGCGATAATAGACCAGGCGGATATCGAGACTGCCAAGCGAGGCCGCTTCGCGAAACATGTCGGCCTGCAGTGCACACGCCATGTCCCAGGTCGGCTGCCGGCTCATGGTGGCATCGAGCGCGAATACCAGCCGCCCCTTTGCGCCGGCGGCGTGTGGCGACATCGCGCGCGCTTTCGCAACGAAGGCAGCGATCTCGTCGGTCGTTGAGGATTTGGTTTCCGGCAGCGATTGGCCGTCGCCTTTCGACGACGCC
>Ga0210384_10001431_pt1 | contig 32517 bp, 38 predicted proteins | sample IncBWH2MmetaG_FD_160574 | JGI IMG/M metagenome (GOLD analysis project Ga0210384, IMG submission 160574) | Forest soil microbial communities from Barre Woods Harvard Forest LTER site, Petersham, Massachusetts, United States - Inc-BW-H-2-M | ecosystem: Environmental > Terrestrial > Soil >...
AAGCAGTTGCGCGAGCTTCACATCAGGCTCAATTTGCCGCAAAACTGAATAGCCAGCCGAAATCGAAAGTTTCGGGACCGGGAAAGCCGCGGGGGAGCGAATGTCGTCCTATTCTGAAGATCTGCATTCCGCGGCGCTGGCCTATCACCGGTTCCCGCGGCCGGGGAAACTTGAGATTCAGGCGATCAAGCCGCTCGCCAACCAGCGCGACCTTGCGCTCGCCTATTCGCCGGGGGTAGCGGCCGCTTGCACCGAAATCGCCAACAACCCGGCGGAGGCGGCGTCGCTGACCTCGCGCGCCAATCTCGTCGCCGTGGTCTCGAACGGCACCGCGGTGCTTGGGCTTGGCAATATCGGGCCGCTCGCCTCAAAGCCGGTCATGGAAGGTAAGGCGGTCCTGTTCAAGAAATTCGCCGGCATCGATGTCTTCGACATCGAAATCGCCGCCGATACGATCGATCGCGTGGTCGAGACCGTGGCGGCGTTGGAGCCGACCTTCGGCGGCATCAATCTCGAGGACATCAAGGGACCGGAATGTTTCGAAATCGAGGCGCGGCTGAAGGAGCGCATGAAGATCCCGGTGTTCCACGACGACCAGCACGGCACCGCGATCATCGTCGGCGCTGCCATCACCAACGCGCTGCTCCTGAACGGCAAGAAGCTGCAAGACGTCAAGATCGTTTGCTCCGGCGCGGGCGCTGCCGCGATCGCCTGCCTCAATCTCCTGGTCTCGTTGGGCGCGCAGCGCAAGAATATCTGGGTCTGCGACATCGACGGCGTGGTGCATGAGGGCCGCAACACGCTGATGGACCGCTGGAAGGCCGTCTATGCGCAGAAGACCGACAAGCGCGTACTGGCGGAGGTGATCGGCGGCGCCGATATCTTCTTAGGCTTGTCCGCGCCCAATGTGCTGAAGCCCGAGATGGTCAAGCAGATGGCCGACAAGCCGCTGGTGATGGCGCTGGCCAACCCGGATCCGGAGATCATGCCGGATGACGCGCGCAAAGCCTGCCCTGACGCGATGATCTGTACCGGGCGATCCGACTTCCCGAACCAGGTCAACAACGTCCTCTGCTTCCCGTTCATCTTCCGTGGCGCGCTCGATGTCGGCGCCACCGCCATCAACGAGGACATGAAGCACGCCGCGGTGGATGCGATTGCGCAATTGGCGCGTGATCCGCCGTCGGACGCCGTCGCGCAAGGCTTTGACAGCGGCGAGACCCAAGGATTCGGACCGGGTTCCTTGATCCCAAGCCCGTTCGACCCGCGGCTGATCTTGCGGATCGCGCCGGCGGTGGCGAAAGCGGCGATGGCTTCCGGCGTCGCGACGCGGCCGATCAAGAATTTCGACGAATATGCCGCGTCCTTGGAACGCTTCGCGTTCCGCTCTGGCCTCGTCATGAAGCCGATGTTCGCGAAAGCAAAGACCCAGCCGGTGCGAGTGATCTATGCCGAAGGCGAGGACGAGCGTGTGCTCCGCGCCACCCAGGTCGTGCTCGAGGAAAAACTGGCGCGGCCGATCCTGGTCGGCCGTCCATCGGTGGTGGAAACGCGGATCAAGCGGTTCGGCCTGGCGATCAAGGCGGGCCGGGATTTCGATCTCGTCAATCCCGAGGACGACCCGCGCTACCGCTCGTATGTCCAGTCCTATATCGACGCCGCCGGCCGGCGCGGCGTGACACCGGATGCCGCCCGCACCGCGGTTCGCACCAACGCCACCGTGATCGCCGCGCTCGCAGTGATCCGCGGCGAAGCCGACGCCATGATCTGCGGCGTTGAGGGCAGCTACCGCGCCCATTTGCGCCATGTGCGCGAGATCATCGGCTTTCTGCCGGGGGTTAGCGATTTCGCGGCGCTCGCGCTGTTGATTACCAGCAAGGGCGCCTTTTTCATTGCCGATACGCAGGTGCGACCGAATCCGAGCGCCGAAGAACTCGCCGAGATGGCCTCGTTGGCCGCGATCCATGTCCAGCGCTTCAATTTCAAGCCCAGGATCGCCTTCGTGTCACATTCCGACTTTGGAAGCTTTGATACGGACTCCTCGCGAAAGATGCGCAGGGCAACCGCGCTTCTGAAAGAGAAGCATCCGGAAATCGAGGCCGACGGCGAAATGCAGGGCGATACCGCGCTTTCCCAGGCCGCACGCGATCTGATCCTGCCGCATTCGAAGCTGGAAGGTGAGGCCAACATCCTGATCATGCCGAACCTCGACACCGCCAACGTCGCCTATCAGATGATCAAGTCGCTGGCCGATGCGCTGCCGGTGGGTCCGATCCTGATCGGTCCGGCGCGTCCGGCGCATATTCTCACGCCGTCGGTCACGGCGCGTGGCGTCTTGAACATGACGGCGGTGGCCGCGGTCGAAGCCCAGGAGCGCGCTGGCCGCCAGCAGCCGAGTCTGTTCGGCTAGATCGGAAACAAGGGTTCCCGTGGCAGACGGGTGACATTTTGGAGACAGATTTCAAGGTTTGAAATGCCGCGGCGGAACCTCCATAATCCAGCGGCTTTGGGCGACCCCCGCCTTAAGAGCATTCGATGAGGCCGAAAATGCCAGCGTTCGTTACCTTCGGGCGAGTTCTGTTCGCCGTGCTCTTCATCTATCTGGGCGCGACCAAGCTGTTCGGCATTCAGGCCACCGCCGATTTTATCGCGGCCAAGATCACAATCCCTGCGGCGCTTGCGCCGTATACCGCGCAGCTGGAGACGGCAACGGGGATGACGACGCCGCAATTGCTCGCCATTGCCGGCGGAGGTTTCGAGGTCATTGCCGGATTGATGATCGCGCTCAATTTCGGCGCGCGGTTCTTTTCCCTCCTGCTGGTTCTCTATGTGGCCGCGGCGACCTACTATTTTTATGATTTCTGGAACCAGACGCCGCCCGAAAACGGCAAGACGCTGGTGGATGCGCTTAAAAATCTGTCGATCATCGGCGCGCTGTTCATGATCGCGGGCTACGGCAGGGGCTCGCGCACGGCCGAGCCGGCCTATGGCGATGTCTAACGGGCATCCGGCAATCGCATGTCCTCGGAATTTACCCGAAGCTTGACCCCATCAACGGGTTAGCGCGACGTCCCTGAATGCCGCGACCAACGGCATTTCGAGCTTTCCGTGCATGCTTCGTATGATCTCGTAGGCATCTTCACGCGGCATGGCCGGTTTGTAGCTCCGCTGCTCGATGAGTGCCGCGAAGATATCGGCGATGGTCAGGAGCCGAACCATGTCGGAGATGTTTGCGGCGCAGAGGGCGTCCGGATAGCCGCTTCCGTCGAGATATTCGTGGTGATGCCGCACCGCATCAAGAATCTCAGACGAGATGTCTGCGTTTTCTATCAGTATCTCGTATCCTGCCGCGGGATGGGTCTCGACCAGCGCCCTTTCCCCGGCATCGAGGCGCCCGGGCTTGTCCAGAACCGCAAGGGGAATCCTGGCCTTGCCGATGTCATGAAACATCGCAGCCGTATACAGCCGTTCGATATCGACCTTTCCCACGCCAAGGCTCAAACCGAAATCGACAGCAATACCCGTGACCATGAGGCAGTGCTGATAGGTACCCTCATGGTGACGGCGAACCGTCGTGAGCCATTCCGACAGTCCATCCTCAGCGATACTTTCCGCAATTTTTCTCCCCGCTTCCTTCACGCCATTGACATCGATCGGCGCGCTGCTCGATGCCGCTGAGAACATTGTGGCGATGCAGGCCGCACCGGCCACCGCGGCCTCCAGTCCCCTTGCCAGGATTTTGCTCGGAGCTCCATCGGAGGGATTGCGGTCGGTCAGTCTGGCCAATAATTGCGCCTTGTCTATAGGATGGGCCAGGACATCCGTCGCCCCCAGCGCATAAGCCTGAACGACGGACAGGCGGGCTTTCTGCTCCAGAATGAAGATCCGCTTGGCTGTTCGCCTCAGTTTTCCAGACAGCCTTTGCAGCGCGGAAATGTTCTCCACAACGCGCAGATCGGAGGACACGACCACGGCGTCGATATCGTTGCCTCGCAGGTCCGCGCTGCCAAGCAATTCCGACGTCACCGTGTATCGCTGCTCCAGGATGGAGCGCACGGCAGACAATCTGGCGATGTTGTCACCGATGAGGTGGATGGACATCAAATACAGTCCGTTTCACGCATGACATTCTGTTAGCGAGTGAGAATCCCCGCGTTCGGTGCAAGTTGGGGCGCGGCGTCAATGCTTGCCGTCGTGCCTGTGGATTTTCATTTCAAGGCTCGCTTCTTGTTCGATTTGCCTTCCCGTGCCAAAAACTCGACGCCGATTTCTTCGCCGGCCACCCGGACCAATTTGCAGCGGCGGTATGCGAGACCGGTCGAAGACAGGAGCAAGAAGAATTCCTTCAAATCCAATCCTTCGATGGAGTTTTTGACGAACAACCGCGCGCCGGTTTGCGACACGTCAATCATCCGGCAACTGCGCCGCCAGGTGCCGTCGATCCCCATCATGAAAACGTCGACGCCGCGTTCGAAATTGACGCGATCGTGCTTTCTCATTCCGAAGGTCATCCAATTTTCCTTCGTCGTTTCAATCAATGAAATTGACAGGTTCAAGCGCACCTCAACGCTTGTCCGATTGCTCCAAATTGTAGCGTCCCCTGTGCTGTCGTTCCCCCGACACAGCGGCGTTAGGATTTCTTAATGTGCACGGAACGTGGAACGATTCGGTAAATGCCGCTTCTTGGGGGATCGCTAAAAAATGCTGAAGGCGGGTGCGGAAATACCGTACCTTCCCGCAATATGTTCAGGAGGAAGCATCTGGAAAGGGAATCTTAAGTAGCTTTGCGATCCAATTAAAATCGACAAGGCCCCCGATCGTTCGGGTCCTATCGGGAATGGCTTGTAGGGGCCGGTGAATGTTTCCGCGACGATTTGCACGGGTTAGGCCCTCAGGCCAGGTCGCGGGTGTGGCCAAGATCATCGTCAATCCGAGGGCGCCCGTTATCGATTGCGGGGTTGTCGACATCTCCGCGGGCGGCGCCTGCCTGCAGTTGCCCGGCCAGCTTTCTCTTCCGCCACGGTTTGAATTGCTTCACGGCCGCACCAGAAAACGTTGCCGCCTGGTCTGGAAGGCCGGGTTGCGCATCGGAGTGGCCTTCTAGCAACGGTTAACGTTCTCTTAGCCAGTACGCCGTATTTTGACAGGAAGTCACACTTCCCATCGCCGCCTTTTGACATCTGATTGTTTCGATTTTCGGCCGGGAATTTTGGTCTCGGTTGCAGCCTTTGAGGGGCTACCATGGCTGCACTATCGGCAGCTTTGATTGCGGAGTTGGATGAGGCTGTTGATGGTCGGTCGCCGGAACGGCGGGCCGAGATTTTGCGGCAAGTGACCAGTCTATTTCTATGTGACGCGCACCGCCTTAGCGAAAGCCAGATTGCTGTATTCGACGACGTCCTCATTCGGTTGATTGAGCAGGCAGACGCGCCAACCCTGGTTCCGCTCAGCGTCGATCTTTGCCAGGCGTGCTCGGCCCCGCGAAGGGCGCTGCGCCAGCTTGCATTCCATCAGGATGCTTCGGTCGCCGAGCCGGTCCTAAGACGATCCAGTCGTCTGTCGGAGCAGGATCTTATCGAGATCGCCAGCACGTCCGGGCAACAGCATTTGCTCGCAATCTGCGGCCGGCAGACCATCCACGAGTCGCTGAGCGATCCGCTCGTGCAGCGCGGAGAGCAGGCCGTTCATATGGCACTGGTCCAGAATTTGGGGGCGCGCTTCTCCGAAGCCGGCTGTGCCGCGCTGGTCGAGAAAGCAAGGCGTGACTGCAAGCTTGCGGAGAAGCTCGTGCGGCGATCGGACGTTCCACCGGCGCTGCGTGGCGAGCTTGGCGCCAAGCTGGATGATGCACGGATGCGCCACCTCCAATCGGTACCTCCTGCCATGCGGGAGAAGATTCATTCGGCCATTGCGACAACAGCGAAGCAAATCGAAGACCGCGCGCCGGAGTCGGCAGACTATGCAAAAGCCCAGGCAAAAATCGCTGAGATCAGTCGTACGGGGCGGTTGAACGATTCCACCGTGAACCGCTTCGCCGTCAGCCGCGAATACGAAAATGTGGTGGCCGCGCTCTCGTTCCTTGCCGAAGTCCCGATTGAAGTCATCGCGCCATTGACCAAAAGCGCCGAACCGGACGGACTGATTGTAGCCTGCAAAGCCGCCAGACTGAATTGGTCAACGACCTCGATGATCGTGCTCAATCGACCCGGTTGCGCCGCGGTCGCAAAGCAGGAACTCGAAGCGGGCAAGGCGGTGTTTGACGCATTGTCATTGTCCGTGGCACAGCGGACCATTCGGTTCTGAGCGGCGCCAGGCGAGGCGCGACCAGTAAACGTCTAATTGTCGCGTCGCCAGGGCGTCACGCTGACCTCATGTTTCGGATCGAGCAGGCGGGCTTCGCCGGGTTTCAGGCCATGCGCGGCCAGAACCTGCTGCGGTGATCGCTCCGGCACGCCGGGGAAGCATGGCTCGCCGTCGGGCAGCTGCACCTTTGGAGCGAGCGACAGCCAGAACGTGTCGTAGCGGCCCATGAACATGCCGAACACGGTGGGGCCGCCGATGATGGCGACGGTGCCGGAATGCACGCCTGCGAAGTCGCAAGCCGCCTCAAACGAGGCGCCGGACGGATTCCACAGACTGGCTTTCGGATTGGACGGATCGGGCGCCAGCGTTCTGACATTCCGGGTCAGGATGATCCGCCTTCGCTTCGGCGAGTTCGGCTGGCCTTCGCCGGAATGGCGGCCGTGCACGATCAGATCGGCACGGTCGAGCGCTGCGGCGAAGAAACGCTTGTCGCCCTCGAATTTCAACGCGTCCGGCATCACGCGGTCGGCGTTCGCCAGCATGCCGTCCGCCGAGACGATGACATAGCCTTCGATGCGAAGCGCCGACATGGCGGCCAAGTCGCGACGAAACGTCGAGACGAGCTATTCGGAAACCGTCGTCACCACGCTGTTGACCGGCCGCTGGCTTAAGGTCGGCAGCTTGGCTTCTTTGAGGACCATCTCATCGTACTCTGGCAGCGATTGCACAGGCGCCTTGGCACGCATCGCCACGACCTTGAAGCCCTCGGCCTTCAGCCGATGCAAAAGTTCGGGCAGGGCTTCCGCCGTGTGCTTGTGGAAGTCATGCATCAGGATGATGCCCTTGCCGAGCTTCTCGAGCTTCTTGAAGGTGACATCGATCACCTGCTTGGCGTTGCGCGCCTTGAAGTCGAAGGAGTCGAGGTCGCAGGAGAACATCGCGATGTTGCGGGTGCCGAGATAGGTCACCATTTCCGGCGGATGCTGTAGCGCCGGGAAGCGGAAGAAAGGCGCCGGAGAAACGCCGCCCAGCGCCCATTTCACCGCGCTGATGCCCTTCTCGATTTCTTCCTTGCGCTGATCTTCGGTCAATTTCTTGTTGGTCAGCGTCGCGTGCGACCAGGTGTGCGAACCGACAGTGTGGCCGGCGGCGTAAACCTGTTTGAGGATTTCAGGATAGTAGGTCGCGTGCTTGCCGATCGAGAAGAAGATGCCGGTCGTGCATTCGTCCGCCAGCGTCTTGAGGACCGAAGGCGTGTTCTCCGGCCAAGGGCCGTCGTCGAAGGTCAGCACCACCTCGTGGTCGCGGAGGAAATCGAGTTCCTTGAAATGCTCGAACCCAAAGCCCGGACCGCCCGCGGTGTCGATCTCGACGGTGCGGACGACGCCAAGCGCGTTGGGATTGGTGCATTGGGCCCGCGCGGGCTGCGGCGCCTGGGCGGTTGCGGGAGCCGCTGCCGCTTGCGATGCGGCCGCCGCCGCCGCCGGAGGAACCGGCGTCTGCGACCACGCCGCGCCCGACATCAACAATGAAATTGCACCCGCAAAGATCAAACCTGCCGCGATCCGCATCTTGGTTTTCCTTGAATCTGGTCCCCTGGCGGCTTCGGCCTTGGTCGGCCTCGCCACGACCTTTTCCGCCCCGATGGATAATACCCTAGTTGGACCGGCGGCGCCAACGCAACGGCTGCACCCGCAAAGTGGCCGAATTGTCGTTGGACAAGTTAATAGGCGTCAGGTGTCGGCGAGCGCTCTTGCGATGGCCGTTTTGACCCTTGTATCGGTCGGCTCGACCGCGGAGGGGAACACCTCCGCCAGGTAACCGTCGCGGCCGACCAGATATTTGTGAAAGTTCCAGCGCGGCACGTCCTTGGGCCGCGCTTCCGCAGCCCATTTGTAGAACGGATGCGCCTTCGGCCCTGCCACCACGGCCTTTGCCGCAATCGGAAAGGTAACGCCATAGTCGTGTTGCGCGGTCTGCGCGATCTCGGTCGCGCCGCCTGGTTCCTGGCCGCCGAAATCGTTGGAGGGAACTCCGATGATGGCAAGGCCGCGGTCGTGAAACTCGGTCCATATTTCCTGCAACCCGGCATATTGCGGGGTATAGCCGCATAGCGAAGCGGTGTTGACGACCATCACCGGGTGGCCGGCATATTCGGCGAGCCTGATGTCGCCGCCGGCGAGCGCAGGGAATGAAAAAGCGTAGGCAGTGATTCGGCTCATGCCCGCCTGCGCCAGTGCGCTGTGTATCGAAGGCGACGCCGCGACGGTGGCCAGCGCTGCCGTGACAACAGTCCTGCGGTCGATCATGGCATCTCTCTCGCGCGCGATTTGGATCCAGCCAAAGATACCGCAACCGGCGCGCGAATGCCGCTCAACAAGCCGTTATGCGGCCGCCAACGTCGCGTGCACGTCAAGACCGCTTGCACCAGGGCAGCGGCATCAGCGGCATGTAGTACGGATTCCATTCGCAGATCGATTCCGGCCCGGTGCGCTTGAAAGCGTATTTGACAGGTTCGGCCTGTCCGATCGCGATATGCAGGCCAAACAGTATCACGGCGATCGGATAGGTCCATTTGGAAAAGCGCAGCTGGCGCACGGCATCGAGCAGGATCGCACCGGCGAGGATGATCAGGGGATCGGTGAAGATGAAATATTCCGATTTGAGCCCGCGCCTTACGCCGAGCGTGTCAATCCCGATCGCAGCCAGCATCAGCACCAGCGCTTGCAGCGCGGCTTGCTTCTCGCCGCACCGCCGCGCGTAAATGATGCCGGGCATGATCAGCCAAACGAGGAACACGGTCGGGCGCGGCGAGGAGTGCAGCACAAAACTATAACGCGCCAGCACCGAACCGAGCCCTTCGAGCAACAGCAACAGGATCGCCGTCAGGTTCGATCCGCTCGCGGCATTGGTCGTGGTGGTATCGGCAAAGATGATCATCTTCTCCAGCGGATTGAAGACGGCGATCACATTGCCGGCGTTGTAGTCGACGTTGAGTGCGAAGAGCGCGATCGATGCGCCGGCGGCGATCGCCGCCATCGAGGCCAGCGTCTCGGCCGCGGCCACCCGCCAGATCCTGGCGTAAGCGACCATGCAGCCTCCAATAAGCAGCAGCAACGCGATCTGATAGATGCCGAAACGGCCGGCCACCAGTGGGGCGAAATGCGCGGCGTCTAGAAGGCTGCGGTCGAAGCCTGTGCCAACCAGCGGCCAAGCTGCCCACGCCGCCAGGAATGCGACGATCGCTGCACTGGCGGCGACCAGCCAGCTCGAGCGCGTGTTGCTCCAGAACGCGACGCTTGCGCTGTCAGCGCTGCCGAAGGGCAGGATGACAAGCGGCAAAAGGCCGATCAAGAGGATCGCCTGCACCTTGTTTTCCAGGCCGAGGACGCACAATGCAGCGGCGAGCGCGAGCGCGAGCGGGCGCGCGGCGCTGCCACGCCGGCCGACGGCGATCAGGATCATCAGCGCGAAGATGACTGGCAGCGCCGCGACGAGTTCGCTGCGCAAGATTCGCGAATGCACGGCGAGGCCGCCGGAAAGGGCGAACGCGAGCGTCGCGAGCAGCGCCACGCGCCAATCGTGCAGGATGCGGCGTGCAAGACCTGCAAAGATCAGCACGCACCCGGTCGCGATCAGGAACGCGAGCACGCGGCCGGCACGAACCGCTGACGTCATGGCCGCATCGAATGCGACGGCGTCGGCGGCAGACGGAATGGCGGGCAGGGTATAGGCGTCGAGCAGGCCCAGGCCATGCAGTAGTTGAAACCAGGATTTGATCGACAGGATCGTCAGGTAAGCGGTGTGATCGAGGAAGTGCTGCGGCTTGCCATCGTTCATGACGAGCGCGCTGTAGATCACCATGAAATCCATGTCGGCATTGCGCCAGTAGATCACGGCGTAACCGAACAGGAAGAACGACAGCGCCAGGCCAGCGACGATCGCGGCCAATCCGCCGCGCCAACCGAGGAAGGTCAGGCGGTCGAACGCGTCCTTGGCCGCGGCCGATGGCCGCGCAGTCGTAGAGGCCGAGGTGAAAAGCCCTGTCATGCCGGCGGTGTTTTAGCTTAACCGCCGCGGCAAGGCGACCAAGGTGCTAGAGCATGATCCGGAAAAGTGTGCAGCGGTTTTCCGAAAAGATCATACTCAATCAAAGACCTAAAGCGCGATGACGATTCAACCCAATCTCATCGCGCTTTAGTGCAGCGAAACGATGAAATCCGTGCCTTCGCCGGTTTCGCCCTGGTTGATGCCCTGATCGGACACGATGATCGAGCCGCCGGTGCTCAACGCTTCAATGATGCGCGCCATCGCATCGGGCGGAATGGTGACGCGGTCGAGCGCCTCGGCTGCGCTGTCCGGCATCGGCAGCGGCTTCATTTCGATGGGGCCCGCGGCCGCGACCTTGTTGCGGCGGTGCGAGACCCGTTCCTCGTCGGCGCTGCGTTGCAGGGCCTTCGCCGACATCGGCAGCGAAACCACCGACCAGCGCAGGACATTGGCGTCGTTCTTGTCGGTCTCGGCCGTGAACACATGGGTGCCGAGCGGCCGGTCGCTGGCTGCGATCGTAATCGGCATTTCGAACAACGGCGCGAAGTTCTGGCGCACATAGAGCTTGGAATCCTTGCGGCTGACGAACACCGCGATCTGGCCGGTGCGCTTCGGCAGCTCGGGCTTTGCAACAGCCGGTTTGCCTGCCAGGCGCGACTGATCCTTGTTCGCATCGGCTGCAACCGCGGCCGGCCTAGCCTTGTCGTCAGACTTGACCTTGTCTTCAGATTTGGCTTCGGAGGGTTTTGCCTCGGATTGGGCGGCTTCGGTTTTCGCCGGCTCTGCCTTCGCTGCTTCAGACTGGGCTAATTCAGGCTTGGCTGCTTCAGGTTCGACCTTTGCCGCCTCGATCCTGGTCTCAGCCCGTTCTTCTTCGGCTTTTTGTTCTGCCTTCTCTTCCGGCTTAACGCCGGCCGCGACCCGCTGATCGGGCTTCGCCTCGACCTTCGGCGTATCGTTCGTTACCGTCGATGCGGCCGCGGCCTCTTCAGGCTTTTTCGCGGCCGTATCGGCGACAGCGGTCTCCGCAGCCTTCGTTTCGCTGGCCGTCGTTTCGGCTGGCTTCGCTTCGGCCGGCTTGTTGTCAACGGCTACCGTTTCCTCACGCTTGGCGGCAACCTCGTCACGCGGCGGGGCCTTGTTGCCGGCCGGCGCATCGGACATCGTCGCCGGGCTCTTGGGGACGCGCGTATCGCCGCTGGCGTCGGCGGTATGAGTCTGGTCGCGCAGCGAGGTGGAATCCGTGGCTTCGGTCGCGACCGGCTTCACCGCCTCGATATGGCCGACGCTGGATCTCAGCTCGAGGTTCGCCTCCGAGCTCGCAGGCTTGACTTCCGGAGCGCCCTTGTCGGCTTTCACCGCAAGCGGCTTGTCCACCGGCGGCTCGTCGGCGGCAACCGGTTGTGGCACGACCTTCATGGTCGCGAGCAGTGGATGGGAGATTTTGACCGGCGTCATGATCTCGCCGGGGGTCACGAACACCCGCGCGCCCATCTTGGTCCAGTTCCACATCTTCACCGCAAACGTCATCGGCATACGGATGCAGCCATGCGATGCCGGATAACCCGGGAGGACGCCGGCATGCATGGCGACGCCGGACCAGGTGATGCGCTGCATGTAGGGCATCGGCGCGCCGCTGTAGATATTCGAATGGTGGAACTTGTGTTTCTGGATCACGCTGAAGACGCCGGTCGGCGTCGGGTGGCCGCGCATGCCGGTGGAAACCGGGGCTTCCGCGAAGACCCCGTTGTCGTCGAAGATTCGCACCTTCTGCTTGTCGATGGATACCGCGATGATGAGCGGTCCCTGCGGCTTGGTGCCGGTCTCTTTTTCCGCCGCCACGCTCTTGCCCGTCGGACGTCGCTGCGTCCGTTGCCGGCGGGGTTGAATCGGCGGCGCAGGTTGGTAATAGCCGAGGTTGGGATCCTGCCAGTAGTAGACGGCGGCATCCGCCTGCGAAACGGCGCCGATCGTACCAGTCGCCGTCAGAATCGCAATTTGCCAAAACCGTTCGGTCGAAATGGCCCTGTTGGAAATCCGACGCCCGCTCACGCGCATTATCCCGATTCCTAAGTCTCAACGTCGTTGTCGCAGACACATAACGCGTTCACCAGCACATGGCTCAGGCAGACCGCGGTTTTCGTGCCCAGCGTAGCAAAAAAGCCTCACATTGCGTTAAACGACCGGCCTATCGGCAGCCTTCCGATGGGGCCTCCCCACCTCTACATGGGCGTAACCGACGGAGATATCCATGGCATTTCAAACTGGACGCGAATGTGACGCTGGGCGCAGACCCCTTGCCTTGGTCCTGCTCGCGCTGGCGCTGTCGTTCGCCTCACCCGCATTCGCGGCCGACGAGCCCGACCTGATCTTCCGCCGCTCCACCGTGTTCAAGTGGGTCAGCCCCAACGACAAGCTCGCGACCTATGGTGTCGACGACCCGGAAGTGGAGGGGGTGGCGTGTCATTTCACGGTTCCCGAGAAAGGCGGCTTCACCGGCTGGCTAGGGCTTGCCGAACAGGTCTCGGATATTTCGTTGGCCTGCCGTCAGATTGGACCGATCCATTTCAAGGGCAAGATGGAGCAGGGCGACGACATGTTCCGGCAGCGCCGCTCGCTGTTCTTCAAGAAGATGCAGATCGTCCGCGGCTGCGACGCCAAGCGTAACGTCCTGGTCTATATGGTCTATTCAGACAAGCTGATCGAAGGATCACCGAAGAATTCTACCTCCTCGGTGCCGATCATGCCGTGGGGCGCAAGCGACACTGCGATCCAGAAATGCGGTGATTTCATTCAATGATTTGAACCGGTTACCGTTTGGGCGTCGGCCGGACCCTCGATTCGTGACACCCCACCAGACGCACGAATTTCTGCGGCGACGATTGGTTGCTGGTGTCGCCGTGTTGCAGTGACATCGCTCCGCACACGGCAACCGCCCGAGGCGGTTTCTCGGGACTGGTCAGAGCGGGCTTTGTGGACTTGATTTTGTTTGCAACAACGATGTTGTCACGGTCCATGACTGCCATCCTTTGTTGGGCGGAGCACTACAACGCTCATCTGCCTCGAAAAGTTGCGCCTGGTTGCATTGAGTAGGCGCCGGGACGCCGTTGGTTCAGCCGCTGGCGACGGCGGAGGCGGGCTTATCCACAAGAGACGGGTTAGGAAATCACCCGAGTTCGCGACGTGTGCGGGCTACGACAGGTTTTTGGCAGTACCCAGGCAACTGAAACTATTCATGCTTTCAAGAATTATGTCGTCGGCGCAGGGGCGACGAAACAATTCTGCGTGGGAAGAAACCATTTTCCGCTTTTCGCGCAGAACTGAAGAAACGGGCGATGGTTATCAAGGCGCCAACAAAACGGCGGACAGCGCCGAGACCTGATACCCGGAGATAGTCAAATGCGGTCCATCAGTTTCATCCTCGCCGTCGCCTTCGTGCTGGTGGGCTCCTCGCTGGCTGGTTCCTCGGACAACGGTCTGCCCGGCGTCGGAACCTTCTCCTACAACGGTTCGCCGATCGTCACCTCAGTTCCGATGGTTGTTGCCGCCAACTGAGCGCACGACGGATAATTCAAAAAGACCGCCGATAAGGCCAAGTAATGCTTCTCCGAATTTGCTCTGCGATTGTTGCTTCCATCATTCTGGCGGGCTCCGGCCAAGCCCAGGTGCGATCGCTGAAGGTGCCTGATCCCCGCGATGAATTCGTGCGCATGTGCGCGCCGCATATGCTGGGACGCTGGGCCCATCCCGAAGAAGTGTGCGGTTGCCTTCACGACCACGCCGCCGCCGTTGTAGAGGACAATGATCTTCGCGAGGCGCTGTTGCGCGGCATCAGCGAGACCGGCGTTCCGACCATCGAGACCCAATGGGTACCGGCGTCGAAACAATCGGAAATCGGCGCGACCTTTACGAAGATTGCCAAGCCGACGCTGCAATGCATGTTCGAGCCTGCGCATTAGGCTCGCAATTTCCCTTTTCTGATATCATCGCTGCGCTGATCGCGGCTATTTCTTCTTACGCGGGATGCATTGGCGCGCGCGCTCGACCCCGTTCGGACCCATTCTGGCGCCGGACACTTCCTTGATCTGGCCCTGCGGACAGGTTCCGTCATCGACCTGGATGCGCTGACCGAGCCGCAAGCCGACGATGTCCTGTTCGCGCCCCACCTGATCCATCATCGCATATGCGGCCGATCCGGACAGCGCGAGAGCGGACAGCAGGATCAGACAGGTGCGGAATTTTCCGGCCATCTCAAATCTCCACGCGGCGCGAATTTCGAACCGGGAGTCTATGGGTACGCTTGCGATTCTCAAAGCATCCGGCCTCGGCAAGATTGGGCAAAATGTGCTTTGATCTGCTCGGTGGGCGCCGAAGGTCAGAGGAAACAACAACGCGATGAATGTCAGCGATACCAGTCAAAGAATTCTGGATGCGGTCGATGCCGGATTCGATGCGCAGCTTGCGACAACGAAAGATTTTGTCGCGATCCCTTCGACCCGCGGCGCCGAGGGGCCGTGCCAGGACATGATCGGCGACCTCCTGCGTCAGCGCGGCTATGAGGTCGATGACTGGCACATCGACGTCGACGATCTCAGGGAACTGCCCGGCTTCGGCCCGATCGCGCATGATTTTTCAAAGGCACGCACGGTGGTCGGCACTTACCGGCCACGCAACAATTTGGGAAAATCGCTGATCCTGCAGGGCCATTGCGATGTGGTTCCGACCGGACCGCTCGACATGTGGGAAACGCCGCCGTTTTCGCCTGTGATCAAGGACGGCAGGATGTATGGCCGCGGCGCCTGCGACATGAAGTCGGGCACCATCGGCGCGCTCCATGCGCTCGACGCGATCAAGGCCGCCGGCTTACAGCCGACCGGCCGGATTCACTTTCAATCCGTGATCGAAGAGGAAAGCACCGGCGTCGGCGCGCTCTCGACTTTGCAGCGCGGCTATCGCGCCGATGCCTGTTTCATTCCCGAGCCGACCGGCGGCAAAATGGTGCGCTCGCAGGTCGGCGTGATCTGGTTTCGCCTCAAGGTGCGGGGCCATCCCGTGCATGTGTTCGAGGCAGGAAGCGGCTCCAACGCAATCACAGCGGCCTATCATCTGATCAGTGGCTTGCAGAAGCTTGAGGCCGAATGGAACGAGCGGGCCAAGAGCGATCGCCATTTCAAGGCGCTGACGCATCCGATCAATTTCAATCCGGGAATCATCAGGGGCGGGGACTGGGCCTCCAGCGTTCCGGCCTGGTGCGACGTCGATTGCCGGATTGCGATCCTGCCGGGCTGGTCGGTCGCGGACTGCCAGTCCGAGATTCTGTCCTGCGTTGCGGCTGCGGCGCGCGACCATCGTTTCCTCTCCAACAATCCGCCCGATGTGGAATGGTCCGGCTTCCTGTCGGAAGGCTATGAGCTGAGGGATTCCGCCGAAGCGGAGGCCGCGTTCGGCAACGCCTTTTCAGCCGTCTATGGCGGCGAGGTGCAGGATCTGGTGTTCACGGCACTCACCGATACACGCTTCTACGGGCTGAACTACAACATTCCGAGCCTGTGCTTCGGCGCCAGCGGCGCGGCGATGCATGGCTTTAATGAATATGTCGATCTGGATTCATTGCGCAAATCGACCAAGGCGACCGCATTGTTCATCGCGCAATGGTGCGGGGTGGAGAAGGTGTAGCGGCGCCGTCACGGCCGCCATTACCTGGAACGTCATTGCCTGGTTTACCCAGCCAATCCATGATCCCCAAGGAATCGCTTGAGGTAAACACCGGAGGGCTCATGACGCCGCTTGAAAAAGTCAATTCGATGAAGATGCCTTTTGCGGAGTTGAAGGGCGTCAAATTCACCGAAGCCGAAAAGGATCGCGTGGTGGCAAGGATGCTGGTGCGGCCGGATCTCTGCACGCTCAACCATGTGATACATGGCGGGGCGATCATGGCGCTGGCGGATTCCGTCGGCGCAGCCGCGACCGTGATCAATTTGCCGGAGGATGCCAAGGGCACCACGACGCTCGAGAGCAAGACCAATTTCATCGGCGGCGCCAAGGAGGGGACGACCCTCGTTGCCACCGCTACGCCGGTACATCGCGGACGGCGCACCCAAGTCTGGCAAACACGGCTGGAGACCGAAGACGGTAAGCTGGTCGCGATCGTGACCCAGACCCAAATGGTGCTGTGACGAGCTCATGTCGGGTGTGACTATTAACCAACATGTTGTGAGCGCCTGCGAGACTACCGATCTGCGACCTTGAACTTCGTGTTGCGGTGCACAATATTGATGGTCTAGGGATTCGACGCCTCCTCGAGGGTTATCTGAGAGGAGTTTAGACATGAACCACAGTCTTGTGGGCCGGACGCGCGCCAGGAGCCACGTCCGGACGCTTAGCCAGCACGAAGAACTGCCGTTACTGCGCGACCATCTGTTGCGGCTCGACCGCGTGAGCCGCCACGACCGCTTCCATGGCTACATGGACGACAGTTTTATCGAGCGCTACGCCGAAAAATGCGCCAACGACGGCACCATCATCATCGCCTATTTCGAGGATGGCGTGGTGCGTGGCGCGGCCGAACTGCATCCGCCGGAGCAATCACATGATCTGCTGCCGGAGATCGCGTTTAGCGTGGAAACATCCGTGCGGCGGCGCGGCGTCGGCAGCTTCCTGTTCAGGCAGCTGATCGCGGAAGCGCGCGCCAAGGGCTATCGTTCCTTGCGGATCACCACCGGCGCGCAGAATGAGGCAATGCGGGCGCTCGCCAAGAAGTTCGGCGCAAACCTGACATTCCGCCACGGCGAATCCACCGGCACTGTCGATCTTATCAAGCAAAATCAGCCGGAACTTGCGCCTTCCGGCTTCGAGACGACGCTTAACGCCGCACGCGCGATCGCGAATTTCAACCGCGCCTATTGGCGGATGTTGCTGCGGATGTATGGCTGGCGCGGCGCCGCCTGAGCGGAGATGATTGCGGCTTGAGCCATCAGCTGATCCCGGATCAAGCAAAATGGCTCAGGCGATCGTCTGGATCAGGTCCCGGTGCGCTTGTCGTTACCGAAGCGCCGCACCACGCGGCGCTCGACCACGATGGAGCGTTGCGCGCCCTGTTCGCCGGCGATCACGCGCGTCGAGGCGACGCGGGCGGAGGCGCGGCCAAGCTTCCTCACTTCGGCTTGCACGGTTTCGAGCGGCAGCCCCATCAGCGACGCCGCGATTTCCGCCTGTTCGTCCTGATCGTCGGTGATGCCGACAGCGGCAAAAATCGCTTCATCCAGCGTCGGCGGATCGCGGCGGACGCGCCGCGTGCCATATTTGGTATTCCAGTCTTCGCTCATCGGGGCCTCTCGTTCGATCCGGGATACCTAGTTGGCCTCATGTTGCATTGCAATATGAATTTGGTATGGCAATCCAGCTATGCGCCTAGAGTTTCTCTAGCCTGGTCGCGTCATAAATCTCGATCGTCGTCGCGGCTGCGGCGAGCGATTGCAGCGAACGGACGAAATCCCGCGACGCCGGCACCGCGAAATGCGCGGCAAGCGCCGCGCGATCAGCCCATTGCTCGATAAACACCAGCCGCAGCGGATTCTCGCAATCGATATGCACGGCATGCGAGATGCATCCTGGCTCCGCACGCGAGCGATGCACGTGTTCGAGGCTGAGCGTGCGGACATCATCGAACGAATCCCGCCGCGCCGTCACGCTGCCGGTCACCACGATCATTTCCCGCCCCCGCTTTTTTGATTCGATTCCGTGATTCTGATCGCGGATTGTTGCCCTGTCATGGCGCAGCGTCGGCCGCGTCGGCCAATTCGGTGGCCGGTTGCGGCCAGCGCTTCAGCGCGGCGCGGCCGGCGTCGGTGAGCACATAGACCCCGCGCTCGGCGCGATCGAACCAGCCATAGACATTGTGCAGCAGGATTTTCGGTGCGTCGGGAATTTTCGGCTTGAGGTCGCGCACCCGCCGCGGGCCGCGCGCCAGCGCACAAGCGCAGGCCAGGGCCTGCTGACGGTAAGCCGTCATGATCGGCGCGCGGGTGCTGCCGCCCATCGCCGGATCGCCCTGGCGGCGCCGATGTTCGGCGACGAGGCGCGAGCGCTTCTTCGGATCGCGGCGGGGCGCGGTCGTCGGCGGCTTGACGATCACTTCGACCGCGCCGCCGGTCGTGACCGCCAGCATGCCAAAACCGAGCCGGCGGCAGAGATTGCGGTAGCGTGCGTCGCTCTCGCGGCCCTTGCCGCGCTTGGACATCCTGGCGGCGATCCAGACCTCATCGCCGCTGCCTGCGCGATCCACCGCCTGCAGGATGAGCTCGAGATTGAATGCGAGTTTGAGTTCGCCGATCACGATAACGGGCGGATCGTCGCCGCTCAACGCGACCAGGTCGCAGCCGCCGATCTCGCCCTTGACCGCAAAGCCGAGGTTTTCGAGGAAGCGTTTGACGGGCAGATAAAGCGCGGTTTCCAAGCGAAAACTCCGGCGCCGCGGAGCGGCCCGCGACTCAATGACGGGACTCTAGCCCAATTTCGGCAAAGCATTTGATTGAGGCGATGCCCAATCCAGGCATGCGTGAAACTTGGGCTGCTTCAAACCCGTCCGCTCACCGGCAACAGCGCGCCGGTCACGGCGCTCGCGGCATCACTGGCGAGGAACAGGATGACGTCGGCCAGTTCCTTCGGCGTGACCCATTTCGAGAAATCCGCCTTCGGCATACCGGCGCGGTTCGCCGCGGTATCGATGGTCGAGGGCAGCACCGCGTTGACGGTGACCTTGCCCTTCAACTCTGCCGCAAGGGCTTCGGTGAGGCGGTGTACGCCGGCTTTGGAGGCGGCATAGGCGCCCATGCCGGCGGCCGCCTGCAACGCGCCCATGGCGCCGACATTGACGATGCGGCCGGCGCCATGGGCCGTCAAATGCGGTATCGCCGAACGCGAGGCATTCAGCGCGGTCAAAACGTTCAGCGCAAACATGCGCTGCCAGGTTTTGGTATCGCCGTCGGCGACCGTCTCGAAGGCAAAGCCGCCGGCAATATTGATCAGCACATCGCACCTGCCGAAATGCGCGGCCACGGCGTCGATCGCCTTTTTGGCCTGCGCCGCGTCGGACAGATCGACGCTGCCGATCTCGATCCTGTTCGGCATCGCCCGTGCCTGCGATGGAGCGTGATCGATCCCCGCCACCCGGGCGCCGCGCGCCAGCGCCTGTTCGGCGACCACCTTGCCAAGCGCGCCGAGCGCGCCGGTCACGACAACGACTTTTCCGTCCATGATTTCGTCTCCGGCGCCGAGGGTGGGAGGTTTACACTACCCGGGCGAATTTCATTTGCAATGCTGCGAAAATCCGCGTTCCAATACGGGCGCCCGCCAGATCGACCCCGTGAGAGGTGTTGATATGCCCGACGCGCCACAGCCTCATCGGGATATCGTCAGATTCAGCTATCCGCTTCCGCATCTCGCCGACGTCCTCAAGCGACAGCGAAAGATCAAGGTCGTTGCGATCGGCTCGTCGTCAACCGCGGGTGAGCCATTGCCAAACGGAGAGGTCAAGATTGTACCTTTTCCCGATCGGCTTGAGCTCGCATTGCGAAAACGTGGCTACGGTCGGATGATCGACGTGCTCAACCGCGGCGTCCGCGGCCAGGAGGCGCCCGAAGAGCTGTCACGTTTTGAGTCCGATGTCATCGCCGAAGCGCCATCGCTGGTGATCTGGCAAGTCGGCACCAATGCCGTCTATCGCGATGTCGACTACAATCCCGAAGAGGTGTCGGCTTCGCTCGATGCTGGCCTGGGCTGGCTTGCGGCGCTGCCGATGGACGTGGTGCTGATGGACTTGCAGTACACGACGATCATCGATGAGAAGCTCGACCTCGCCAAAAAGATGGTGGCGCGGATTGCGGCGGCTGCAGAGAAAGCGCAGGTCAATGTATTCCGACGCTTCGATCTGATGGTTCAGTGGGTCAAGGACGGCGCAACACTTGCCGATATGACCGATCCTCTTGATACGTCAAAGCTCCACATGAGCGAATGGGCCACCGACGGCGTCACGCGGGCGCTCGACGGCGCCATCGGAGAGTCCCTTGCGGCGATCGCCTCGTAGAACTACGGACAGCCCTCCAATCGATAAAATTTGCCGGAGTTCTGTAAGGGGATCGCAGATACATCCGGTTATTCTGCCGCTCTTCCAATCGAGGGGGCGAAACGAGATGATGAAACATCTGGATGACCATGGCTTACCGCTCATTCAGTTGAAGGAGCAGCGGCGGGACCTGGTCGTCGCCCTGCAAAACCGCAATGGTCCGGTCAGCGGCTGGGAATTAATGCAGATTGCCGCGGTTCAGCAGGCGATCTCGGCATTCGAGGAGGTCATTGCCGACCTCGACGCGGAATTGGAAGCCGCAGCGTAAACCTTTCATTCAGGCTTCGAGGTAGCGCGCTTTGAATTGTGCGCGCTCCCGCGCGCGGAGATTTAGCCCGTCGCTGAAATAGCTTTCGAGATCGCCGTAATCGGCGCGCACGGCATCGAATCCTGCGGCCAGGAACGATGCTTCAACCGACCCGATCGCCTGTCTGACATCGTCGGGCAGATCGGTGCTGGAATTGGGGTCGCGCCGGTAGAAGCGATTGGTAAGAAGATAGTCTTCGGCGATCACATCGCCGGGCACGCCGAGGGCATGCAGGATCAGGGCGCAGGCAAACCCGGTGCGGTCCTTGCCGGCGGTGCAATGGATGACGAGCGGTGCGCGGTCTTCGAGAAGATGCGCGAATAACGCGCGGAAACTGTGCGTGTTGTGGCGGACATAGCTGCGGTAGGAATCGCGCATGATCTCCTGCGCGTCGGCCGATGACAACGAGCCGCCTGCGAGGCGCGCGCGCAGCGCGGCAACGACGGTGGGCTCGATCGGCAGCGAATGGACGGCGATCTCCTTGACGCCGCAGACGGCGGCCTCGCGCTCCTCAAGCCCGCGAAAGTCGAACGCGCTCTTAACCCCCAAGCCGCGCAAGATTTCAACGTCGGCTTCCGTGACATGACCGAGATGATTGGAGCGGAAGATCTGCCGCCAGCGCACCGTGCGTCCATCGCCGGCGGCATAGCCGCCGAGATCGCGAAAATTGCTGGCGCCCTGGAGATTGAGGTGGCGGGCAGGGGAGTTTGACATCGAAGGAGCTTAAGCCATGCTCTGCAGCTGAGAAGTGACCGCGCGCATCGTTCGGATGAAAGCTTTAGGGGGCAAATATGAATTGGCGCAAGGCGATTATTTTGGCTGCGGCGCTGTCGGCTGGCGGAACCTTGGCCATGGTGCCGCGGGCCTTGGCGCAGAGCTTCCGGACCTATCGCTGCACGGACGGTACGCAGTTTATCGTCGCTTTTTACGCCTACGATACGCGCGCCTATTTGCAAATCGACGGCAGACCGGTGACGCTTGCCAGGCGTCTGGCGCTGTCGGGCTCGCGCTATTCGGGGGGTGGGGTGACGCTGAAGATCACCAAGGCCGGCACGACGGTGAAGCACGCCAGGCGGCCGCTGACGGCGTGCGAGCTCGCCTGAAGCAAAAGGGCCGAAACGATTTCGTTCCGACCCTTTTTCAGTACTTGATTTCCACAAGCCGGCGGCGCGCCGATGTCCGACCTGGGCCTGGCATCAGCTTTCCCATGTCGGCTTTGAAGTCGGCTTGGATTTGGCTTCCTGGATGGCAGCCTCGTGGTACCAGCTCTCGCTGCAGGCAGCCTCGTTCAGGCGGTAGTTGCCGAGCGCGCCTGCGGATTTGACCTCGTCGTAACGACGTCCGCCGAGGGCCGCGCGACCCCCGGCCGGGAATTGGTAGATCGTGGCGGAGCCCTGATTCAAACTCGTATTCATCTCTCATTCTCCTTGCGTCGAGGCGCTTGACCTCATGGTGCGCCCGACTCGTTCTATTGTGGTTACCAGGTCCGATATCGTTGGTGCCCGCGCCGATGCAATATGATCAAAAGAAAATCATCTGATGTATAATTCGTAGGCATTTCTGGCTCTGCCCCCCTGTGAGGCAATAGGCAGCTGACTAACGCTTGGGCGGATGGGAAGGTTGCCGGGCCGACCCGAAATCCCCACCGGATATTACGGACGATTGCCGCGCCTTTAATCGGAAGCGCCGGCCCGCTGTGAGCTGCCGCAGAAAAGGGCGTGATTGCTGTCCTAAAGCCGCATTTTCGCTGCCTCCCGGCAGCGCCGACCGCGCTTCTATGCCGCACCCAAAAGTCGGTCCGATAGGTCGGGGGCCGCACAACTTCGCGTGTGTGGATAAGTTCCGCGCTGCGGCGATCTGGCATTTTAATTGCTTGGAAACAAACGGCCGATGGTGGCCGGGTACATCTGTGCGGATCAATAGGACTTGCTTCCCATTTTTCGCATTACCAACACACAGAGAGAGCTCAATGACGAAGTATAAGCTCGAGTATATCTGGCTCGACGGATATACGCCGACGCCGAATTTGCGCGGCAAAACTCAGATCAAGGAATTCGCCTCATTTCCGACGCTGGATCAGCTTCCGCTGTGGGGCTTCGACGGAAGCTCGACGATGCAGGCCGAAGGCCACAGCTCCGATTGCGTGCTGAAGCCGGTCGCGGTCTATCCGGACGGCGCGCGCACCAACGGCGCGTTGGTGATGTGCGAGGTCATGATGCCCGACGGCAAGACCCCGCATGCCTCGAACAAGCGCGCGACCATTCTCGACGACGAAGGCGCCTGGTTCGGCTTTGAGCAGGAATATTTCTTCTACAAGGACGGCCGTCCGCTCGGCTTCCCGCCGACCGGCTATCCCGCGCCGCAGGGTCCGTATTACACCGGCGTCGGCTACAAGAATGTCGGCGACGTCGCCCGCAAGATGGTGGAAGAGCATCTCGATCTCTGCCTCGCCGCCGGCATCAACCACGAAGGCATCAACGCCGAAGTCGCGAAGGGCCAGTGGGAATTCCAGATCTTCGGCAAGGGCTCCAAGAGAGCCGCCGACGAAATGTGGATGGCTCGTTACCTGATGCTACGTCTCACCGAAAAGTACGGCGTCGACATCGAGTTCCACTGCAAGCCGCTTGGCGATACCGATTGGAACGGTTCGGGCATGCACGCCAACTTCTCGACCAAGTATATGCGCGAAGTCGGCGGCAAAGAGTATTTCGAGAAGCTGATGGACGCCTTCAAGGCGAACCGCGCCGATCACATCGCGGTGTACGGTCCGGACAACCATATGCGTCTGACCGGCAAACACGAGACGGCATCGATCGATACATTCACTTTCGGTCTCGCCGACCGTGGCGCTTCGATCCGCGTGCCGCACTCCTTCATGAACAGCAATTACAAGGGCTATCTGGAAGACCGCCGCCCGAACTCGCAAGGCGACCCCTACCAGATCGCCTCGCAGATCCTGAAGACGATCGCCTCCGTGCCGACAACCGCGAAGGCCGCGGCCTAACCCAAGAGGGGCTTGGGGTTCCCGGTTGCACAACATGATCCGCCAAAGCTTCACCGCTTTGGCGGATCATTGCTTTTTCGTGATCCGCTTCAAATCCGTTTCCCTGCGTTGTGAACCACGCTAGATAGCGGGTGCATTGCAATGCCGGGGACGCGCATGTTCGGCGGTTTCTACACCGTCAGGTTTCAACTGGGCGAGGCGCATGGCCGCAGCGTGATGTATGCGCGCGGCGGCAAGATGCTCGGCGGCAATTCCGCTTTTGCCCATATCGGCACCTACGAAGACCTCGGCGGCGAGATCGCCATTGAGATCAAGACCGTCCGTCACAATCCTGACCCGAAGTTTCCGGCGATGGCCGGCACCGACGATGCGACGCTGCTCGCGCGCGGCAAGCCGGACGGCGATCTCTATCGTTTCGAAGGCCGGCTGAATGAAGTGCCGGATGCCTTGTTCCGGTCCGTCATGACCCCAATCGAGGAGCAGCCAATTCCGATCGCCGGCGGGGTGGGTGAGGGCGGCATCGTCAATGGGCTCTATTCCATTCACCTGCGCATGCTCGACGGTGTCGACGGCGGCTTGACCGGCGTGATGTTGCTCAGTGACGGCCGCATTCTCGGTGGCGATGCATCGTTTTATTATCTCGGCACCTACACGTCCGAAAACGGCCGCTGGAAGGGCCAGATCCTCAACCAGGAACACACGCCGGCCAAGGGCGACAATCCCGTGTTCGGCGGCCGTGAGGTCGGTATCGGATTTTCCGGAACCTGCGACGAGGAGGGGGCGGTCTTGGAAGCAACCGCGCTCGCCGGCAAGCGCAGCCTGCGATTGACGGCGGTGCTCAAGCTGATGCGCCGGGCCTAAAGCCGCGATGGCCGACAGCATTCGCATGCTCTCGACCTTGGCCTTGAAGGGAGCGGTGCATCGTCTCGCCGACAACTACGAGGCATCAACCGCGACGCGGATCGATGCCGACTTTGCACCGACGCTGGCATTGCTCGATCGCTTGCGCGGAGGCGAGAATGCCGATGTTGTCATCCTCACCCGCGAAGGTCTTGATGCGCTCACGGGCGAGGGGCGGGTGGTGCCGGCGAGTTGCGTCGACCTCGCGCGCTCCTATGTCGGTATCGCGGTCAGGGAAGGCTTTCCGCATCCCGATATCGCAACCGAAGCCGCGCTGCGCAAGACCTTGCTGGCCGCCCGCTCGGTGGCTTATTCGCGGCTCGGGGCCAGCGGCATTTTCTTTGCGCGGCTGATCGAACGAATGGGCGTCGCTGCGGAGGTCAACGCGAAAGCCACGATCACCCCGTCCGGCTTCACCGCCGAACGCCTGGTCACGGGCGAAGCGGATCTCGCCGTGCAACAGATCAGCGAGTTGAAACAGGTCGCAGGCATCGAAGTTGTCGGCTCGATACCGCTTGAGCTGCAAACCCCGGCGGTATTTTCCGCCGGACGCATGACGGCCTCGAGCAAGATCGATGCGTCCGACCGGCTGCTGAAATATCTTGCCTCGCCCGAGGTGGCGCCGGTGCTGCGTGATACCGGGTTGGAGCCTTGAATTTGCCGGCGCCCCGAAGCAACCTCTCATCATCATGATTAGACGCCTCTGCGGTTTGGCATTCGTTGCGATGATCGTCGCGTTGGCTCCGGCGTCCGCGTACGCTCAATCCGCTGATCTCGTGCTGTGCGATCGGCTCGCTGCGGATGCTGCCGATCCCGACAAGCCGGCCGACGTCAAGGGCGTGGCCGAGGTCGCGCCGGCCGATATCGAAACCGCGATCAAGTTTTGCAAGAAGGCGGCCGGCACCGCGCGCCGCGCGATGTATGAACTCGGCCGCGCCTATGCCGCCAGCCACCAGATGCCGGAGGCGATCGCCGCCTGGCGCAAGGCGGCCGACAAGGGCTCGACATCGGCGATGGTCGAACTGGGCGTGCTCTATGGCACCGGCGCCGGCGTCGCGCGGGACGAAGCCCAGGCGCGGAAATTGTTCGAGCGTGCGGCGCAGGCCGGCAATCCGCGCGGCATCAGCAATCTTGCCGCACTTGGCGGCGGTGGGGGCGCACCTGCCGATCCGGCAAAATCGAGGGAGCTGCTCGCAAAAGCCGCCGAGACCAATGCCGAAGCGCAATATCAGCTCGGCATGATGCTGGCAGACGGCACAGGCGGCGAAAAGGACGACGTCCAGGCGCGGGCGCTATTCGAAAAGGCGGCGGCGCAAAATCACCCGGGCGCACTGGAGCGGATGGGCGCATTCACGCAAGAGGGCCGGGGCGGACCGAAGGACCAGGCGGCCGCGAAAGCCTATTACGAAAGAGCGGCGGCGCTTGGCGACGAGGACGCCAAGAAGGCGCTGGAGCGCCTGCGATGCCCCTACGTGATCAAGGACAAGCGCGGGAATGTGGTGACGAACCTCTGTTTTTAGGCGGATGATGGTCCAGGGCCAGCCGCTTCGTCACTTCAGGGGCTCAAGCTTGGCCATCGAGTGGTCGAGCATGTCATTCAACGCAAGCCGCTGCTTTCGGCCGAGCGTCTGTTCGACCCTGTTGTGGGCCTGATGCCAAAGCGCCAGCGCATCCTGTAATTCGCGGCGCCCTTTCTCCGTGATCTGCACGATGCGCAAACGCCCATCCGACGGGTCCGATTGATCCTTCACGAGCCCACGCGCTTTTAGCGGCTTGAGATTTCGATTGAGGGTCGTGGGGTCCAAGCCCAGCCACTCCGCAATCGCGCCGATCGACGAGGCCTCCGATCGCCGGACACGGGCGCCGAAAAGGTTGGCGAGCAGACCAAATTGCATGACTGTCAATCCAGCCGGCTCAAGGGCATGGTCGTAGATCTGGGTGAATTGGCGAGCCGCCCGCCTGATGCGAAGGCAACTGCATCCCATCGCTTCTTGGAGGGTTCGATCCATCACCATGTTCCCAAAACGGGGCTCAGGAACCCCGGGGGCTTGAGTCCGCGGCATCCGATAGCTGTAGATGCAGCCATTAGAACAGATTGTCAAGAATTCGCGCCGAGGTAGACGAAACGTTCAAATTTGCGTGCTTGATTTTGTAACAGTATTGACTTGCAAAAAAATAGCTGCATATGCAGATGAGGATAATTGAAACGGGGAGCGCGGAAAATGGATAGCAAAGCGATCATCGGGATCAGTGCGCTTTTAAATTTCGTGGCGTTCGGGAAAGTGACGCAGCTCTACATTTGGCCGCGCCTTCAGGCGATGCGCCGGGAAGACGCCTTGAACGCGCTGGTTGCGCCTCACACGTTCAGGTTCGTCGGGCTAAGCTTCCTGATGCCGGGCGTTGTCGGGACCGCCATGCCATCGGCTTTCGCAATCCCTGCCGCCTATGGCGACCTGGCCGCTTCCGTGCTGGCGGTGATCGCAACGATGGCGCTCTCTGCGCGGGCGTCTTGGGCAATTGCTGTGGTTTGGCTGCTTAATATCGAGGGCACCCTCGATCTGTTGTTCGCCTATTATCAAGGCGTGATCGGCGTGAATTTACCCCCCGGGGCCCTCGGCGCCGCATTTTTCATTCCCACCGTGTTGGTGCCGCCGCTGTTGGTCACGCACTTCCTGATGTTCCGGCTGCTGTTGCGCGCGGAAGGACTTGGCGCGACGTCGAGCCTCCGCGGTGCGACGACACCTGGATCGCTGCCAAATTGAGGTGAAACCGATGACGCAGCGGCAATTGTCGACGTCTTTCGTGGCCCCGTCGCCTACCGACGAAGCCGATTCCCGTTCGCTGCATACTAGTCGCGGCGTCGCGCCGGACGGCCGGGGGACCGAGACCGCGAAACACCAGAAGCCGGATCCGCGACAGGCCCTGCTTGGCGGCCCGATTCTGCCGGTCATGCTCAAACTTGCGTTGCCGACGGTGATTGTCCTGGTGGTGCAGAGTTTTGTCGGTGTAGCGGAAACCTATTTCGTCAGCTTTCTGGGCACCGATGCGCTCGCCGGCGTGGCGCTGGTGTTTCCGGTCCTGATGCTGATGCAGATGATGTCGAACGGCGGCATCGGTGGTGGGGTCGCCTCAGCGGTGGCGCGAGCGATCGGCGCAGGACGCAAGGATGACGCCGATGCCCTGGTGTTGACTTCGCTTGTCCTAGCGATCGCCTTCGGCATTATCTTTACGGCCACGGAGTTTTTCGGCGGCCGCGCGCTCTATCGGGCGCTCGGCGGGCAAGGCGACGCGCTGGCGGCATCGCTAGCCTACGCCGATGCGGTATTTGACGGCGCGGTGCTGGTCTGGATCGTCAGCCTGCTGTCGGCAGCGCTTCGCGGCGCGGGCAATACGATCGTCCCGGCCGCGGTCACCCTCGGCGCGGTCGTCGTGCTGCTGCCGCTGTCGCCGGCGCTGATCTTCGGCTGGGGAGGATTTCCGCGCCTTGGCGTCATGGGGGCCGGCGTTGCCGTCGTCGCCTATTACCTCGTCGCGACGCTGGTCCTGATTCTCTATCTGCGATCGGGGCGTAGCGCGCTGCGGCTGCCGTTCGACCCGCGGCGTATCGAGAGACGCCTGTTCGGCGACATCTTGGGCGTGGGCACCTTGTCGGCCATCGGCACGATCCAGGCAAACCTCACCGTCGTGCTGGTGACGGGCGCGGTCGGCTTGTTCGGTACCGACGCCATCGCCGGCTACGGCATCGCCTCGCGGCTGGATTACATCCTCATTCCCCTGCTGTTTGGGTTGGGGACGGCGGTGCTGACGATGGTCGGCGTCAATATCGGCGCCGGCGAGACCGCACGGGCGGAACGCATCGCGTGGGTGGGCGGACTTCTCGCAGCCGGCGTGACCGAGATCATTGGGCTTGCGGCAGCGATATTTCCGCAAGCCTGGCTCGGACTATTCAGCAGCGATCCCGCTGTGCTTGCCGCGGGCACGCTCTATCTGCGCATCGTCGCACCGTTCTATGGAATATTCGGGATCGGCATGTTGCTGTATTTTGCCGGGCAGGGTGCGGGCAGGGTGATCTGGCCGGTGATTGCCGGGACTACCCGCTTCAGCATCGCCACCGTTGTCGGTTGGCTGGTCGTCGATGCTTTCGGCGGAAGCCTGCAAGAGCTGTTCATCACGGTAGCCACCTCCGTCATCGCCTTCGGTGGAATTACCGTCGCAGCGCTTCGTTTGCGCGGCTGGAGCCGCGATGCAGCTTCCGCGCAGCCGGCGGGAAAATAGCTATGACCACCAAAGGATTGTGCTGATCACCGGCACCTCTTCGGCCCACGCGAATTATTTGTTGTGGTAGGCGACTTGGTTGTGCGCGTACTGGTATGTGCTTTCGAGAAAGCCAGGGTTTTCCTTTTCCGCCCGCGCCACGGCATCCACGCATCGTTGCCAAAAATCGATCGTGTAGTCGGTTGAGAAGTATTTTGCACAGGCGTCGTCGAATTTCACCGCGGCCATGATCGCGAGCTTGATCTCGGTGTCGCTCGCCCTGGGGTGCGCCCTTTTCATATGCGTGAAGCTCGGTCCGTCCTGGGCGTGAGCGAGGTCATGTCTGTACTTGGCTGATTGCTCCGCTGGCGCTCGTTCTTCTGATGTCATGCTCCTTGGTCGCAGGCGAGTCGTCGACGGATCGACCATTTGCCGGATCAAAAGCCGGCCGGGCCCACTGAGCCGTACCAGTGCTTGACCTTGGTGGGATCGGCTTTGTCCATGTAGAAGAAATGCGTCATCGTCGGTTTGACCGTCGGCAGCTTTGGGTCGTCAAACTTCATGGTGACGGTGCCGCGAAAGACTTTGAGGGACGGGCTGTCCAAATATTCGACGACATCGTGAAGCGCGGTAAATCCCTTGTCGATGAACGCGCGCAGATTGTTGCGGATCGTCTCGCGTCCGTGCCAATCGGCTACGCCGAGATTGCAAACTGCATCCTCGGCGAAACAGTCAAAGCCCTTGCCGAAGGTCTTGTCGTCGATTTCCCTCCACATGTCGAGCAACCATTGCGGCGGCGCGGTTTTCGTAAACGTCATCGTGGTCATTTCATTCTCCTCAAGATTGTCGTGATTGACACTGTGTGCGGGTGTTGGAGCTCGCGGGGCTGTTGTCTAGGCGGAGTCAACGCGCCGCCGTCGCGGCAACAGCGATGCCGAGCCTCGCGGCCACGCGCCGCGCCGTCGCCTCGCGCTGGGCCGTGATGCCAGCCAGGGACTGTCGCGCTTGCGCAAGGATCGCGGCCGGCGCGCTCTCCGGTGTGCCGCTATTGAACGGAGGTTCCGGCGCGTACACCATGTAAAGCTGGATCGTCTTGGCGGCGTCGTCGCCGCGCAACTCGGCCGCAAGACGCAGGGCGCCGTCGATTCCAGCGGTGACGCCGGCGGCAAACAGCCAATTGCCATCCACGACGACGCGTTCGTTGACTGGGATGGCGCCGAACAATGGCAACAGATGAAAAGACGCCCAGTGCGTCGTCGCCCGCCGTCCTCTCAACAGGCCGGCCGCGCCGCAGAGGAGTGCGCCTGTGCACACGGAGAAGACGCTGTGCGCGCCTGCGGCCTGCTCAGCAATCCAGCCGAGCACATCCTTGTCTTCCATCAACGCTTCCTGGCCAAAGCCGCCGGGCACATGGAGAACATCGAGCTGCGGGGCGTCGGCAAGCGCCGCATCCGCCGTCAGCCGCAACCCCCTGAGGTCGCGAACCGGTTCGCGTGATTTGCCGTAAATTCGATAGGTCGAGTTCGGGATGCGCGACAGCACCTCGAACGGACCCGTCAGGTCGATCTGATCGACGCCTTCGAACAACAGCGAGCCGATTTGCAAATGGGTGTCGTGCGGGATCATGGGCGGGTGGTTCCGGATGTTTGGGGATGGACAAGGCCAACTTAACCGGCTACGCCTTGGCGGAAATGCCAAAGTCCCCTCGTTCTCCGCCAAACTCTTGGAACCCTGCGGTTCGCATCGTCGAGGTGCTTGCCTTTCCCTCGGTGCAACTGCTCGACGTCACGGGGCCGCTTCAGGTGTTTGCATCCGCCAACGATCTGGTGGCGGAGGCGGGAGGATCGCCGCCCTATCTGCTCCGGGTGGTGGCGAAGGATGGCCATGGCGTGACGGCCTCCGCGGGGCTCGTGATCGCGACCCGCCCGCTGTCCCGGATTGGCGCCGCACTGGATACGCTAATCATCGCCGGTGGTCCGGGCGTCGAGGCGGCCGCTGCGGATCCGGCGCTGGTCGATTGGGTGCGGCGGCGAGCGGAGCGGGCGCGGCGGGTCGCTTCGGTTTGCACCGGCGCATTCCTGCTGGCCGCTTCAAACGTGTTGGACGGACGACGTGCGGCCACCCACTGGTCGGTTTGCGCCGAGCTTGCCCGGCGTTTTCCCGCCGTGCGCGTCGAGTCCGATCCGATCTTCGTGCGCGACGGCCCGGTCTGGACCTCGGCCGGCGTGACCGCCGGTATCGATCTGGCACTGGCGCTGGTGGAGCAGGATCTCGGCCGAACCGCGGCGCTTTCGGTGGCGCGCTATCTGGTGGTCTTCCTCAAGCGTCCCGGCGGGCAGGCACAATTTAGCGCGGCGCTGTCCCTGCAATCGGCGGAAGACCAGTTCGGCGCGCTGCATGACTGGATCAACAAGCATCTCTCCGACGAAATTTCACTTCCGCTTCTCGCCAGGCAGGCCGGGATGAGCGAACGCAGTTTCAGCCGTCACTATCTGGAGGCGACCGGGTTGACGCCGGCGCGCGCGGTCGAGCGGCTGAGGGTGGAGGCGGCGCGCCGGCTGTTGTCGGAGTCGCGGCTGCCGGTGAAGCGGATCTCGCAGCGTTGCGGGTTCGGCTCGGAAGAGACCATGCGCCGCAGCTTCCTCCGCGTGCTCGCCGCCACGCCGCAGGACTACCGGGCCCGGTTCAGTTCCTAGAGTGTCGCCAATCTGTCATCGGGCGCGCGCTTTGCGCGCTCCGCCAGCCGTCCTGCGTTGCGCGGGCTTCCGCAAGCCCGCAACATGGCTTAGAGACGGCGCAAATTCTTCCGACTCTCCTCCCATCCAAGGCGCCAATGATCCGTCTCGACAATGTCAGCAAACAACATGGCCACCAGATTCTCTTCATCGAGGCGTCCGCGGCGCTCCAAAAGGGCGAGAAGGCGGGCCTGGTCGGCCCAAACGGCGCCGGCAAGACCACGCTGTTCCGGATGATCACCGGCGAAGACCAGCCCGACGAGGGCCAGGTCGCGGTCGATCGCGGTGTCACCATCGGTTACTTCAGTCAGGATGTCGGCGAGATGTCGGGCCGCAGCGCGGTCGCCGAGGTGATGGACGGCGCGGGCGCGGTGAGTGCGGTCGCAATCGAGCTGAAGGAGCTCGAGGTTGCGATGGCCGATCCTGCGCGGGCCGACGACATGGACGCGATCATTGCCCGCTACGGCGAGGTCCAGGCACGCTTCGAGGAGCTCGACGGCTACGCCCTGGAGACCCGGGCCCGCGAAGTCCTCGCTGGCCTGAGCTTCAGTCAGGAGATGATGGACGGCGATGTCGGCGCGCTGTCCGGCGGCTGGAAGATGCGCGTGGCGCTGGCGCGCATTCTCCTGATGCGTCCCGACGCCATGCTGCTGGACGAGCCGAGCAACCATCTCGATCTCGAAAGCCTGATCTGGCTCGAGCAATTCCTGAAAGCTTACGAAGGTGCGCTCTTGATGACTTCGCACGATCGCGAGTTCATGAATCGCATTGTCAACAAGGTGGTGGAGATCGACGGCGGTCAGCTTACGACCTATTCCGGCAACTATGAATTCTACGAGCA
>Ga0210384_10001432_pt1 | contig 32501 bp, 28 predicted proteins | sample IncBWH2MmetaG_FD_160574 | JGI IMG/M metagenome (GOLD analysis project Ga0210384, IMG submission 160574) | Forest soil microbial communities from Barre Woods Harvard Forest LTER site, Petersham, Massachusetts, United States - Inc-BW-H-2-M | ecosystem: Environmental > Terrestrial > Soil >...
CACGCTCTGCGCGCGATGGCCCAGCAGCGCCGCCATGAAGCCGGAGCCGGTGCCGATCTCGAGCACGCGCTCGTGGCGCTGCACCTGCAGGTCCTGCAGCATGCGGGCCTCCACGCGCGGAGCCAGCATGCGCTCGCCTTCGGCCAGCGGCACCTCGGTGTCAACGAAGGCCAGCGAGCGGTAGGCGGCCGGAACGAAGTCCTCGCGGCGGACCACGGCCAGCAGTCCCAGCACGCCCTTGTCCAGCACGTCCCAGGGGCGGATCTGCTGTTCGATCATGTTGAAGCGGGCTTGTTCGATGTTCATGGTGTTCCTCGGGGCGAAAGGGGCTGCGGGCAAACCCTCAAATTCTATGCGGCCTGGACGGTGGTTGACGTGGGATGGCGCGCACCGGCCTGCAGGCCCGCGAAAACGAGGCGCAGGTGGGCGTGCATGAACTGCACGGGGTCGATCTCCATGTCCTTGCCGATGCCGCAGGCCATGAAGGAATGCTTGTGCACGCACAGCAGGATCAGCGGCATCAGGATGGAGTGGGCGGCCGATTCGACGTCGTCGACCGCGAACTCGCCGCGCTCCACGCCGCGGCGCAACAGCCCCGAGACGATGGCCATGCCCGGCGCGACCACGCGCTCGACCCAGAACTCGCCGATCTCGGGGAAGTTGCGCACCTCGGTGATCACCAGCTTGAAGACGCCCGACGCCGGGCCTTCGTAGATGCGCGTCCACCAGGTGACCAGCAGCTTTTCCATCACCTGCGCGGTGGGCCCGTCGGCCGCGGCCGCCTCCTGCACGCCGGTCTCGATCTCGGTGCCCAGGAAGTGCTGGATCACCGCCTTGAGCAGTTCTTCCTTGCTGGGGAAGTACAGGTACAGCGTGCCCTTGGACACGCCGGCGGCCCGCGCCACCTCCTCGCTGCGCGTGGCGGCGAAGCCCTTCTCGACGAACAGCGTCAGCGCCGCCTCGAGCAGTTCGGCCGGGCGGGCCTCCTTGCGTCGACGGCGAAACAGGCAGGGGTCGGAGGAAAACGGGGGCATTTCGTTAATGACTCGTTGGTCAGTAATGTAGCCGAATCGTCGGATCGCCGCAATCGCGCCGTGCGGAAGCGGACATCGATCGGCGTCGCGTGTCGGCGGAAGTTCGACTCGGAACGTTGAAGGGACAACCCCGGCGCTTCGCATCCGGGCGCGAAGGCAAAAACGAATGAGCAGCGCAGCAACGGATGGACGCACGGCCGGACCGGTCGGCGAGCGGTATCGCAAGCGAACGGTGCTGCGCATGGTGGCGACCGCCGGGGCCCTGTGTGCCGGCCTGCTGGCGATGCTGGCGCTGCTGTCGGGATGCGCGAGCCTGATCGGCACGCACGACGTCGACATCAGCGAGTCGCAGCTCGCGCTGCTGCTCGCGCGCCAGTTCCCGATGGAGCGCAAGGTGCTGGAGGTCATCGACCTATCCATCACCAACCCGGTCATCGAGCTGATCCCGCAGGGCAACCGCGTCGGCACCGAGCTCGACGTGAGCGCGCTCGACCGCCTGTTCGGCTCCACGGCCATGGGCCACGTCAAGCTCGATTACGGCCTGCGCTTCCAGCCCTCCGACCACACCATCCGCATGACCCAGGTGCGCGTGCGCGAGCTGACGCTGTCCAGCGGCTCCAACAACCTGCGCGGCGCGGCACAGCGCATCGGCAGCCTGGTGGCCGAGAACGCGCTGGAGAACCTCGTGCTGTATCGGATGAAGCCCGCGCAGGCCGACGAGATGGATCGCCTGGACCTCGTCGCCTCGCCGATCACGGTGACGCCGCGCGGCCTGCACATGACAGTGTCGCCGCGCCAGAACTGACCGGATCCTCAGCCTGCGGTAATTTCCGCCGCGTATCATCGCGCGCTTCAAGCATATTCGGGCCGTGAGCGGCCTCACGGAGCGTCGAGCGTGGATACTTTGTTGTTGATCAAGGCCGCCATCATGGGCGTCGTCGAGGGCCTGACCGAGTTCCTGCCGGTCTCGTCGACGGGGCACCTGATCCTGACCCAGTCGCTGCTGGGCATCCCGGACAGCGACGTGATGAAGGCGTTCGAGGTGGCGATCCAGCCGGGAGCCATCCTCGCCATCTTCATCGTCTACTGGCAGTTGATCAGCAAGACGCTGGGCACGCTGCACACCAGCGCCATCTCGCGCAAGCTGGTGGCCAACATCCTCATCGGCTTCCTTCCCGCGGCCGTCATTGGCTTCGCGATCCACAAGAAGATCACCGAGTACCTGTTCAACGGGCCGGTCGTCGCCACCGCGTTCATCGTCGGCGCGCTGGTCATCCTGTGGGTGGAGACCCGCAAGGGCCGCGAGGCGCGCATCCACCACATCGACGAGATGACGGCGATGGATGCGCTCAAGGTGGGCTTCTGCCAGTGCTTCGGAATGATCCCCGGCACCAGCCGTTCGGGCTCGACCATCATCGGCGGCCTGCTGGTGGGGCTGTCGCGTCCGGTGGCCACCGAGTTCAGCTTCTTCCTGGCGATCCCGACGCTGATCGGCGCGAGCGTGCTGGAAGTGTTCAAGGTGCGCCACGAACTGGCCGCCAACGCGCACGAGTACCTGCCCATGTTCGCGGTGGGCTTCATCGTGTCGTTCCTCGCGGCCTGGGTCTGCGTGCGCTGGCTGCTGCGCTACGTGGCCACGCACACCTTCATCCCGTTCGCCTGGTACCGCATCGCGTTCGGCATCGTCGTGCTGGCCACGTGGCTCACGGGCATGGTGCACTGGACGAATTGACGTACCGCGTCCAGCCCCCCGAGGGGGCCGCGGTTCCTTCAGCGGCAGTGTTCAGCGCTTCGTGAACACCAGGTCCCACACGCCGTGGCCCAGCTTGATGCCGCGGTTCTCGAACTTGGTCAGCGGACGCCAGTCGGGACGCGGCGCGTAGCCGTCGGCCGTGTTGGCCAGCGTGGGCTCGGCGCCCAGCACCTCCAGCATCTGCTCGGCGTAGGGCTGCCAGTCGGTGGCGCAGTGCAGGTAGCCGCCGGGGGCCAGGCGCGCGCTCAGCTCGCGCACGAAGCCGGCCTGGATCAGCCGGCGCTTGTTGTGCTTCTTCTTGTGCCACGGGTCGGGGAAGTACACGTGGATGCCGGCCAGCGAGCCCGGCGCGATCATGTCGCGCAGCACCTCGACGGCGTCGTGCTGCAGCAGGCGCAGGTTCGTGAGGCCGCGCTCCTGGATGCGCTGCAGCAGCGCGCCCACGCCGGGCGTGTGCACCTCGATGCCGATGAAGTCGTCCTGCGGGCGCGCCGCGGCGATCTGCGCGGTGGCGTCGCCCATGCCGAAGCCGATCTCCAGCACCGTGGGGGCCTGGCGGCCGAAGACCTGCCCGAAGTCCAGCGGCGCCGGCTTGTACGGCAGCACGTACAGCGGGCCCAGCGTCTCCATTGCCTTGACCTGGCCGCTGCCCATCCGGCCGGCGCGCAGCACGAAGCTGCGGATGCTGCGGCGGGGGTGCGCGGACGGGGTCGAGGAGTCGTCGGCCGGCGCGTCGGCGCCGTCGGAGCGGGGATCTGGAGTCATCTGGACAGGAAGCAAGGGCGGCGCAGGGACGCGCGGCCATGAAGTAGGGAACGCCGCGTGCGTTATTCGGGGTACCAGGATGGCACATCGGGGCCTACGCTCGCGGGATGCGGCATTTTGCCCGAACCCCCAGCGCCGACCGCGTGCCGGACGCCAGCCGGCGTGCCGCGTTGCGGCGTCTGCTGGCCGCGGGCGCCGGCGCGGGCCTCGCGTCTCCCTTGGTGCACGCGATCCAGGCGCCGGGCGTGGCGGGCCACGGCCTGGGCCCGGCGGGCCGCATCTCGCCGGCCCAGGCGGGCGAGAGTTTCCTGCGCGCGAGCGGGCTGCCGCTGGCCAGCTTCGGCGCGTTCGTGCGCACCGTCGACAGCGAGACGCCGCTGGTGGCGGTCAACCCGGAAGGCAGCTACGCGATGGCGTCGACCACCAAGGTCGTCACCTCGCTGGCGGCGCTGGACCTGCTGGGCGTCGACTTCCGCTGGCGCACCTTCGCGTTCCTGCACGGGGCGCTGGTGGATGGCACGTTGCTGGGCGACCTGCTCATCGTGGGCGGCGGCGACGCCCGCCTCACGTCCGCGGAGCTGCGCGACTGGTTCGCACAACTGCGCTCGCAGGGCCTGAAGCGCATCGCCGGCGATATCGTGCTCGACCGCTACGCCTTCGACCTGAACGAGGGCGACTTCGCCAACACGCCGCCGCCCAGCACGGGCAGGGCGTACCACGTGCGGCCGGACGCGTTCGCCATCGACGAGGGCCTGCTCCACGTGGGCGTCGCCGCCGCACGCGGCGCGAAGGCGGCCGTCACGCTCGAGCCGCCACTGGCCGGCGTGCGTATCGTCGACAAGGTGGCCATGCGCGGCGGCTGCGCGGCGACCGCGCGGCTCGTGGAGGACGCCACGGGCTCGCACCTCGACGTGCAGGGCTCGTGGAGCAACGCCTGCGGCCAGCGCGAGCTGGTGCTGGTGCCCGAGGTGCCGGCGCAGTTCACCACGCGCGCGCTGGCCGGCCTGTGGGCCGAGGCCGGCGGCTCGCTGAGCGGCACGGTGGTGGAGCGCGCGCGCCAGGTCGGCGCCTCGCTGATCCCCGTCGGCCCCGATGGCCGCCAGCAGATCCCGTGGGCCGTGCACCTGTCGCAGCCGCTGCCGGTGGTGCTGCACGACATGAACAAGTCCAGCGACAACGTCACCGCGCGCCACCTGATGCTGGCGCTGGCGCGCGGGTTCCCGCTGAAGGCCGCCACGCTGCCCGATGCGCAGGCGCGCATGCACGAGTGGCTGTCGCGCCAGGGCCTGGCCGCCGGCGACGTGCAGGTGGAGAACGGCGCGGGGCTCTCGCGCGGGGAACGCGCGCGGCCGCGCGCGCTGGCGCACCTGCTCGCGAACGCGTGGCGCGCGCCCGCCCGCCGCGAGTTCGTGCTGTCGCTGCCGGTGGCGGGCATGGACGGCACCCTGCAGCACCGGATGCAGGGCACGGCGGCCGAGGGCCATGCGTTCCTCAAGACTGGCACGCTGCTGGACACCCGCGCGCTGGCCGGCTACGTGCAGGCGGCCAGCGGGAAGATGTATGCGGTGGCCTTGATGGTCAACCACCCGGAGGCCGCGCGTGCGACGCCGGCGCTCGACAAGCTGGTGGAGTGGATCGCGAAGAGCTGCTGACGTCTATTGGCGATGTGTCGCCGCCAGGATCTGGTCGTAGGTGCCGCCGTCGTCGAAGTGGGTCTTCTGGGCCGACTTCCAGTTGCCGAAGACCTCGTCCACGGTGAAGGTGTCCAGCTTCGGGAAATCCTTGGCGTGCGCGGCCAGCACCTTGGCGCTGCGCGGACGCAGGCCGTGCCTGGCGGCGATCTCCTGGCCTTCGTCGGAATACAGCCACTGCAGGTAGGCCTCGGCCTCCTTGCGCGTGTGCTTGCGGTCGACCACCTTGTCGACGACCGACACCGGGTTCTCGGCCAGGATGGTGCGCTTCGGGTAGACCACCTCGAAGTTGTCGCCGAACTCGGCCTTGATCAGGTCGACCTCGCTCTCGAACGTGACGAGCGCGTCGCCGATGCCGCGTTGCGCGAAGGTGGTGGTGGCCGCGCGGCCGCCGCCGTCGAACACCGGCACGTTGGCGAACATCCTGCCCACCAGCTCGCGCGCCTGTGCGGGCGTGCCGCCGGCCTTGACGACGCTGCCCCAGGCCGCGAGGTAGGTGTAGCGCCCGTTGCCCGAGGTCTTCGGGTTCGGGATCACGACGCTGACGCCGCTGCGCGCGAGGTCGGCCCAGTCGTGCAGGCCCTTCGGGTTGCCCTTCTTCACGAGGATGACCGGCACCGACGTGGTGGGCGCGCTGTTGCTGGGCAGGCGCGTAGCCCAGTTGGCCGGCAGCAGGCCACCGCGGTCGGCGAGGACGTCGATGTCGGTGGCCTGGTTCATCGTGACCACGTCGGCCTCGAGGCCGTCGAGCACGCTGCGCGCCTGCTTGCTGGAGCCGCCGTGCGACTGGTTGACGACGAGGGCCTCTCCGCCGGCCTGCCTCCAGTGCGCGATGAAGGCCGCGTCGTAGTCCTTGTAGAACTCGCGCGCCACGTCGTAGCTCACGTTGAGCAGCGTGACGGGCGCCGCCTGGGCAGCCAGCGCGGCGCCGGCGAAGGCGGCCAGGAGCAGGGAACGGACGACGGAACGCATGCGGGCACTTTCGAAAGCTTGGGGACAGCCTTCGATCCTACGGGCTCGCGCGGGACCTCAGAGGCTGCGCGGGCGCATATGGATGCTCGGAAATCGCATGACGCCCGTCAGGCGTGAGTCTTCTTCTTGCGCACGTCCGGCAACAGGATGGCCACCACGCCCAGCAGCGGCAGGTACGCGCAGACGCTGTAGACGAAATCGATGCTCCTGGAATCGGCCAGCAGCCCCAGCGCCGCGGCGCCCAGGCCGCCCATGCCGAACGCGAAGCCGAAGAACAGGCCCGAGACCGCGCCCACCTTGCCGGGGATCAGCTCCTGCGCATAGACGAGGATGGCCGAGAACGCCGACGACAGGATCAGGCCGATCAGCACGGTGAAGGTTGTCGTCCAGGCCAGGCCCACATGCGGCAGCGCCAGCGCGAACGGCGCCACGCCCAGGATCGAGCCCCAGATCACCGGCTTGCGGCCGATGCGGTCGCCCACCGGGCCGCCGATCAACGTGCCCGCGGCGGAGGCGGCCAGGAAGATGAACAGGTGCATCTGCGCCGACTGCACGGTGAGGCCGAACTTGCCGATCAGGTAGAAGGTGTAGAACGTGCTGATGCTGGCGATGTAGAAGTACTTCGAGAAGATCAGCACCAGCAGCACGGCCACCGCGCCGCTGACCTGGCCGCGCGTGAGCGTGGACGGCGTGGCGCGCAGCGCGCCCTTGGCGGCCGCCACGTGGTGCGTGGCGTACCACTTGCTCACCTGCAGCAGCAGCACGATGCCCACCAGCGCCACCAGGCCGAACCACGCGACGCTGTCTTTGCCGTGCGGCACGATCACCGCGGCCGCCACCAGCGGCCCGAGCGCGCTGCCGGTGTTGCCGCCCACCTGGAACAGCGACTGCGCCAGGCCGTGCTGGCCGCCCGAGGCCATGCGCGCGATGCGCGACGACTCCGGATGGAAGATCGACGAGCCCGTGCCCACCAGCGCGGCGGCCAGCAGCACCGAGGCGAAGTTGGGCGAGTACGCCAGCAGCAGCAGGCCGCACAGCGTGAACGTCATGCCGGCGGGCAGCGAGCGCGGCAGCGGCTTCCTGTCGGTGTACAGCCCCACCAGCGGCTGGAACAGCGAGGCGGTGAGCTGGTAGGTCAGCGTGATGAGGCCGATCTGCGCGAAGCTCAGCGAGAACTCGCCCTTCAGGATCGGGTAGATCGCGATGATCAGCGACTGCATCATGTCGTTGATCATGTGGGCGGTGCTGATCGCGCCCAGGACGCCGAACGAGGCGCGGGCGGGTTGCGGCGGACGGGGCAGTGTGGCGGCGGTCGTGGACATGGTTGAGCGAAGGCAAGGGCGGTGCGGACGCGCCATGTTAGGAATAACATGCATGCCTGTCTCGCGCCAATCGGGCTCCGATCCGCGCGAAAAGGACATTCCACCCCATGCCCCACCGCGATCCCTTCCTCAATCCGCATGTCCTGGCCACGATCGACGCCAGCACCCAGCCGGTGTTCACGCGCGCCACCGACTACCCGGAAGGCCACGTCGTCGACTGGCACGTGCATTCGCGCGGCCAGCTCGTCTATGCCGTGCATGGCGTGATGATGGTGGCGGCCGAGGGCGGGCAATGGATCGTGCCGCCCACCCGGGCCATCTGGATGCCGGCGGGCACGGCCCATCTCATCCGCTGCGTGGGCGTGGTGCACATGCGCAGCCTCTACATCCGCCCCGATGCGGCCGCCGGACTGCCGGCGAGGGCGCATGCGGTGGGCGTCTCGCCGCTGCTGCGCGAGCTGATCCAGGCGGCCGTCGAGGTGGAGAAGCCCTATGCCGAGGACTCGCGCGACGGCCGCCTGATGCGGCTGTTGCTCGACGAGCTGCACGCGCTGCCGGTGCTGCCCCTGCACCTGCCCCAGCCCGCCGACGAGCGGCTGCGGCGCATCTGCGAGCGCATCGCCGGGCAGCCCGATGACGTCTCCACGCTGGCCGACTGGGCCGCGGCGCTGGGCGTCGACGCCAGGACCATCCAGCGCCTCTTCGCCCGCGAGACCGGCATGACCTTCGGCCAGTGGCGCCAGCAGGCGCGCCTGCTGCACGGGCTGGAGCTGCTGGCGCTGGGCGACAAGGTGGTGGTGGACGTGGCGCTGGCGCTGGGCTACGACAGCCCCAGCGCCTTCGCGGCCATGTTCAAGCGGCAGTTCGGCGAGCCGCCCAGCGCGTTCTACCGCTGACTCCGGCACCCTGGCGGCGTTGCTGTAGGGCGACCTCGATGGTTGGCCTGCCATCCCGGGTTTCCGACTCCGCCAGGGCGCGCACCGGCCGATACCGGGACAGACCCACCTGGAGCCCGTCCATGAAATTCACCGATCTGCGTGTCAAGACCAAGCTGATGCTGGCGTTTGCCGCCATCGCTGGGGTCGTCCTGCTCGTATCCACGCTGTCATTGCGCTCGTTGAGCGCCTCGAACGACCGCTTCTCCGGCTACCTCGCGGGCGTGGCCGAGCGCGAGCGCCTCGCCGACGACATCCACGGCGCGGCGGCCAACCGCGCGATCGCCGCGCGCAACCTCGTGCTGGTGACCGAGGCCCGCGACGTCGAGCTGGAGAAGGCCGCCGTCACCCGGGCCCACGAGGAGGTCGGGGCGGCGCTCAAGAAGCTCAAGGCGGCCGTCGCCCAGGCGAGCGACGTCACCGAGCGGGACCAGGCGCTGGTGGCCGAGATCTCGCGCGTCGAGTCGCTCTACGGTCCGGTCGCGTTGAACATCGTGGACAAGGCGCTCGCCGGCCAGAAGGATGCCGCGATCGCGAGCATGAACGCCGACTGCCGTTCGCTGCTGGCCGCGCTGCTCAAGGCCACCAACGACTACATCGCCTACGACCAGGAGGTGGCGCACCAGCGCGTGCAGGCCGCCGAGGACGGCTATGGCCGCGACCGCCTGGTCATGGTGCTGGTGAGCGGCGCCGTCGTGCTGGCGGCGCTGACGCTGGGCTGGATGCTGGCCTCGTCCGTCACGTGGCCGCTGGAACGCTGCGTGGTGCTCGCCGAGGCCGTGGCCGCCGGCGACCTGAGCAAGACCATCGTGGCCGATCGCGCCGACGAGACGGGCCAGCTGATGGCCGCCCTCGGCCGCATGAACGACAGCCTGGTCAACATGGTGGGGCAGGTGCGCCAGTCCGCCGAGGGCATCGCGACCGCCTCGTCGCAGATCGCCTCGGGCAACCACGACCTGTCGTCGCGCACCGAGCAGCAGGCCAGCGCGCTGCAGCAGACGGCCGCGTCCATGCAGCAGATGACCGGCACCGTGCAGCAGAGCGCCGAGAGCGCGCGCGCCGCCAGCCAGCTGGCCATGGCCGCGGCCGAGGTCGCCGGCAAGGGCGGCGCGGTGGTGCAGCGCGTGGTGACGACGATGAGCGAGATCAGCGCGTCCAGCAAGAAGATCGCCGACATCATCAGCGTGATCGACGGCATCGCGTTCCAGACCAACATCCTGGCGCTGAACGCCGCGGTCGAAGCCGCGCGGGCCGGCGAGCAGGGCCGCGGCTTCGCCGTGGTGGCCGGCGAGGTGCGCGGCCTGGCGCAGCGCTCCGCGCGGGCGGCGCGCGAGATCAAGGGCCTGATCGGCGACAGCGTCGACAAGGTGGAGGCCGGCTCGAACCTGGTCGGCCAGGCCGGCAGCACGATGGACGACGTCGTCGCCCAGGTGCGCCGCATGACCGACCTGATGGGCGAGATCGATGCCTCGACGGCCGAGCAGACCACCGGCATCGTGCAGGTCAACGCCGCGGTCGCGTCGATCGACCACGGCACGCAGCAGAACGCCGCGCTCGTCGAGGAAAGCGCGGCCGCGGCCGAGAGCCTGAAGCAGCAGGCCGCGGGACTGCTGGGCCTGGTGGCCGCGTTCAAGACCCCCGACATGCGCCGCGCCGCCTTCGCCTGAACCTGCGCGGCTTCGCGATGCAGGCCGTCGCCGGCCGCGGCTCCGTTCCTGGACCTGTTTCTGAGCTCCATGGAAAGACTTCGATGCTGCGGGTGTCGGGGGCGCGTGGGCGACGGCGCGAGCGGCGCACCGCCCCCCCCCCCAATTCGGGGTTGCCGCCGCGGCAAATCGCGGCCGCCGGGACATGCACGTAGAATCGTCGGCGCTGCGGGTGTAGTTCAATGGTAGAACGGCAGCTTCCCAAGCTTCATACGTGGGTTCGATTCCCATCACCCGCTCCAGTTTCGCGCCCGGCATCCACCGGGCGCTTTGCATTCCGGCAACTGAAGGGAATTCGACAGCAATTCGCGCGATCCTTCAGTGTTTCCATGCCTGTGCACCGCAGCAAGACCGGTGCATCATCAACTCCACACCACCGTCGGCACGTCATGGGAAATCCGTATCAGGTCATCTGCCTCAGTGCCGTCGCGCCGGACCTGTTCACGTCGTCCTATGGCCCGTTCGTCGTCAACGCCTGCCGCACGCTGGCCGACATCGCCGACTCGCTTCACGACAGCCCATGCGACGCGATGCTGGTGGAGGTGAAGACGCCGGCCGACTACGACAAGCTGCTCGCCTGGCCCGGCCTGGCGCATGCGGTGATGGACTCGGCCGTGGTGGTCATCGCTCCGGAACCCACGCCCGCACAGTGCATCAAGCTGCTGCAGATGGGCGTGCAGGACGTGCTGGCGAAGCGCCACGCCAGCGACGATTCGCTGGGCCGCGTGCTGCGCGTGGCCATCGAGCGCAAGCGCATGGACGCGAGCGCCAGGCACGCGTTCTCCACCGACCTCACCACGGGCCTGCCCACGCACGCCCAGCTGCTCGAACACATGACTCACTTGCTGGCGCTGCGCGAGCGCGAGCCGGCGGCGATGGCGCTCATCGTGCTGCGCCTGGAGGGCTTCCGGGCGGCCGAGATGGCGCTCGGCGCCGAGGCCGCCAACGTGCTGCGCCGCAAGGCCGCCGTGCGCCTGCGCGCGGCGCTGCGCGCCAGCGACGTCGTGGCCTCGCTGGGCTCCGACATGTACGGCGTGCTGCTCGCCTGGATCGACGCCGAGTCCGATGCCGAGGGTGTGGCGCGCAAGCTGCTGTCGTCGCTCAAGCAGCCGTTCAACGTCGCGGGGCAGGATTTGCCGGTGATGGGCACCGTGGGCATCGGCCAGTACCCGGCCCACGGCAAGGACGCCGCGGCGCTGATGCGGCGCGCGGTGGGACAGGCCTCCAACGGCAACCTCAGCGAGCTGGGCCACGTCGCCGCCGGCGCGGCCAACGACGACTGAAACCTTCAGCGGCCCGGCGGCTTGCGCAAGACCGTCCTGGCCTTGCGCGATCGCAGCACGAACCCGCCGACCATGCCGGCGACCACCACCACCCCGGGCACGATCCACGTCCACGGCAATCCGTCGTCGTCGGTGGAGGCCGCGGGCGCGGACGCGGCCTCGGTCGTGAACGGGCTGAAGCCGCCGCCGCCCGGATCGCTGGGTGCGGATGCGGGGATGGCCGCGGCCGGACGGTTGCCGAGCAGCGCGGCCGGCACGACCGCCGTGGGGCCGCCGCCGTTGACCAGCGCCCAGTGATCTGCCTGCCATTCGGCGCGCAGGTCCTCGCCGTCGCTGGTGTCGTCCTGCGGCTTGCGCTGGAGCATGGCCAGGCCGGCGTCGGTCACCGACCACAGCTCGCCGCCGGGCTTGGCGCCGCGCACGGTGATGGCGACGGCGGCGAGCCCGTCGGCGCTGGCGGCCAGGCTGGTGGCGGTGGAGGCGTCGGCATCGCCGGGCCGCTGCCACACGCCGTCGGTGCCGAACCTGCGGTCAAGCGAGCCGTCGGCGTTCAGGTGGAACACCACGGCACGCGCCGTCGCGAGGCCCGTGGCTTCGCCCGCGACCAGCACCGAGCCGTCGGCCAGCGGCAGCAGATCGTTGGGCTTGACGGCGACCCCGGCCGGCGTCAGCTGCACCTTGCCCTGCACGCCCCAGCGCAGGTCGGCGCCGCCCTGGGCCAGGAAGCGCGCGACGACCGGCTGCGGCTGGTTGCCCGCGAGGCCGGCGCCCACCATCCAGATCCGGCGGCTGGCGTCCACGCGCACGCTGGCCGGTGGATCGTTGCCGGCGCCGAGCGTGAACGCGGTCTGGCCGAGGCGGCCGAAGCGCTCGTCGGGGCCGGTGCCGTTGACGAGGTGCTTGAGCAGGTAGTCGTTCGCGTTGGCCTGCGGATCGTCGGTGACGAGCCACGCGGTGTTGCCGTCGCGCACCGTGAGCGAGCCCGCCAGCGCGGGCGCGCTCGTGCACGCGAGGAGGGCCAGGGCTGCCGCGACGCGCGGCGTCATTTGTGGATGTCGCCCAGGCAGAGGTACTTGACCTCGACGTAGTCCTCGATGCCCTGGTGCGAGCCTTCGCGGCCCAGGCCGGACTGCTTGACGCCGCCGAAGGGCACCTCGGCCGTCGAGATGAGGCCGGTGTTGATGCCCACCATGCCGTACTCGAGCGCCTCGCCCACGCGGAAGATGCGGCCCACGTCGCGGCTGTAGAAGTAGCTGGCCAGGCCGAACTCGGTGGCGTTGGCCGCGGCGATGGCCTCGGCCTCGGTCCTGAACCTCACCACCGGGGCGAGCGGGCCGAAGGTCTCCTCCTTCGTGCACAGCATGTCGGCGGTGACGTCGGCCAGCACCGTGGGCGTGAAGAAGCGCTCGTCGATGCGCGCGCCGCCCACCACCACGCGGGCGCCCTTGGCGAGCGCGTCGGCGATGTGCGATTCGATCTTGGCGACGGCGTTGGCGTCGATCATCGGGCCCTGGTTGATGCCGGGCTCGAAGCCGTTGCCCACCTTGATGCCGCGCGCCTTCTCGGCCAGGCGCGCGATGAACGTGTCGTACACGCCCTCCTGCACGTACAGGCGGTTGGCGCACACGCAGGTCTGGCCGGCGTTGCGATACTTGGAGACCATGGCGCCTTCGACGGCGGAGTCGATGTCGGCGTCGTCGAACACGATGAAGGGCGCGTTGCCGCCCAGCTCCAGCGACAGCTTCTTGATGGACGGCGCGCATTGCTTCATCAGGATGCGGCCGACCTCGGTGGAGCCGGTGAACGACAGGTGGCGCACCACGTCGCTGGCGCACAGCGAGTTGCCCACCAGGATGGAGTTGTCGCCGTCGGCGGTGACCACGTTGAGCACGCCCGCGGGCATGCCCGCGCGCTGCGCGAGCTCGGCCAGCGCGAGCGCCGACAGCGGCGTCTGCTCGGCCGGCTTGATGATGACGGGGCAGCCCGCGGCCAGCGCCGGCGCCACCTTGCGCGTGATCATCGCGATGGGGAAGTTCCACGGCGTGATGGCCGCGCACACGCCCACCGGCTGCTTCAGGACGATGTAGCGCTTGCCGTTGTCGGTGGTGGGGATGGTCTCGCCGTAGACGCGCTTGGCCTCTTCCGCGAACCACTCGATGAAGCTGGCGCCGTAGACGACCTCGCCGCGCGCCTCGGAGAGCGGCTTGCCCTGTTCGGCGGTGAGGATGCGCGCCAGGTCGTCGGCGTTGGCCACGATCAGCGAGAACCACTTCATCAGCACGGCGTGGCGTTCCTTGGCCGTCTTCGCGCGCCAGGCAGGCCAGGCCTTGTCGGCCGCGGCGATCGCGGCGTCGCTCTCGGCCGCCCCGAGGTTGGCCACGTCGGCCAGCTTCAGGCCGGTGGCCGGGTCGTTGACGTCGAAGCGTGCCGTGCCGGCCACCCACTCGCCGCCGATGAGGGCGTCGGTCTTGAGCAGGCCCGCGTCGTTGAGCGTGGCGATGGGAGAGGTTTTCATGTCCATTCCAGGAAACTCCTGGGCCGTGGTCGGGATGACCGGACGGCCCGTGATGGTGGCAACTCTACCTGCTGCGGGCGCGCGTTTCCCGGCGCCTGGGCGGTGTTTGCCTGGGTCAATGCAACGAAAGGAAAAGCCGCCGCGGATGCACCGGTGGGCGGCTTGTCGTGGGGATGTTGGCGCTCGCTCGCGGGAAAAGCGAGCGGGCGCCCGAGCCTCAGGCCACTGCCTTGAACGCGTCGGCCATGATGGCCAGGCCTTCGTCGATCAGCGCATCGCTGGCCGTGAGCGGCACCAGCACACGCACGACGTTGGCGTAGGAGCCGCAAGACAGCAGGATCAGGCCGCGGCTGGCCGCCTCGTTGCACAGGCGCTTGGTGAGGTTGGCGTCGGGCCTGGAGCGGTCGCCGTCCTTGAACAGCTCGATTGCGATCATCGCGCCCAGTCCGCGCACGTCCTGGATGGACTTGTGCGCTGCGGCCATCGCCTTCAGGCCGGCCGTCAGGCGCGCGCCGATGGACCTGGAACGCTCCAGCAGCTTCTCTTCCTCGAACACCTCCAGCACCGCCAGCGCCGCGGCGCAGGCCAGCGGCGAGCCGGCGTAGGTGCCGCCCAGGCCGCCGGGGCCCGGCACGTCCATGATGGCGGCCTTGCCGATGACGGCCGAGATGGGGAACCCGCCGGCCATCGACTTGGCCATGGTGATCAGGTCGGGCGCGACGCCCCATTGCTCGCACGCCAGCCAGGTGCCGGTGCGGCCCGCGCCGGTCTGCACCTCGTCGGCGATGAAGACGATGCCGTGCTTGTCGCACAGCGCGCGCAGCGCCTGCGCGAACGCCGGCGAGATCGCGTAGAAGCCGCCTTCGCCCTGCACCGGCTCGATGATGAGCGCGGCCACGCGCTCGGCCTCGACGTCGTACTTGAAGATGGCCTCGATGGAGGCCAGCGCATCGGCCTCGCTGACGCCGTGCAGCGCGTTCGGGTACTTGGCGTGGTAGATCTCGGCCGGGAACGGGCCGAAGCCGGCCTTGTACGGCGCGACCTTGCCGGTGAGGCCCATGCCCAGCAGCGTGCGGCCGTGGAAGCCGCCGCCGAAGGCGATGATGGCCGAGCGCTTCGTGGCGGCGCGCGCGATCTTCACGGCGTTCTCGACGGCCTCGGCGCCGGTGGTCAGGAAGAAGGCCTTCTTCTGGAAATCGCCCGGGGCCTTGGCGATGAGGCGCTCGGCCAGCTCGATGTAGGGCTCGTAGGCCAGCACCTGGAAGCAGGTGTGGTGCACCTTGTCCAGCTGCGCCTTGACGGCGGCGACGATCTTCGGGTGGCGATGGCCGGTGTTGAGCACGGCGATGCCGCCGGCGAAGTCGATGTAGCGCTTGCCTTCCACGTCCCACATCTCGGCGTTCTCGGCGTGGTCGCAGACGATGTCGTAGGTCTGGCCCAGGCCCGTGGGCATGGCGGCACGGCGGCGGGCCATCAGGGCGGCGTTGTTCAGGTGGGCGTCACGTTGCATGGGGAAACTCCAGAAGGGTATCCGTTGACTTTAGGTCCGCCGACCCGATACAGCCATGTACAGTTGACTCGAAGTGCCTGCGTACTGTGCAGGCCCAAGTCCCTATACAGTCAGGTGCCAGGTCTTGCCTGGCAACGTTGCCAGGCAAGACCTGGCACCGTGCTGGAACGCGCACGATGTTCACGCTTCAATCCGATTCCCCCACGCCCCTGGTCACGCAGATCGTCGATGGCCTGCGCCGCCTGATCGTCGACGGCAGCCTGCGCACCGGCGCGAAGATCCCGTCGATCCGGCACTTCGCGAAGACGCACCAGGTGAGCGTGTTCACGGTGGTCGAGGCCTACGACCGGCTGGTGGCGCAGGGCTACCTGGTGTCGCGGCCGCACTCGGGCTTCTTCGTGCGGCGCCGCGCGCCGGCCGAGGTCGCCGCGGTGCCCGGCTTCGCCTCCACGGCCAGCTTCGACGCGCAGTGGTACCTGCGCAGCATCTTCGAGAACCGCCACCTGGCCGTGAAGGCCGGCTGCGGCTGGCTGCCGCAGTCGTGGCTGTTCGAGGACGGGGTGCGCCGCAGCCTGCGCGGCCTGGCCGCCGAGAACGTGGAGCTCGACGGCTACGGCGACCCGCGCGGCCACCTGCCGCTGCGCGAATGGATCCGCGACGCGCTGGCCGAGCAGGAGGTGTCGCTGCAGCCCGACCAGGTGCTGCTGACGCACGGCTCCAGCCACGCGCTGGATCTCGCCATCCGCCGCCTCGTGCGCGCGGGCGATGCCGTGCTGGTGGACGACCCGGGCTACTCCAACCTGCTGTTCGCGCTGCGCGTGGCCGGCGCGCGCCTGATCCCCGTCCAGCGCACGCCGCAGGGCTATGACCTGGCGGCGCTGGAAGAGGCCGTCGTCACGCACCACCCGCGCGTGTTCTTCACGCAGCCGCGGCTGCAGAGCCCGACGGCGTCCACCGCCACGCTGCCGCAGCTGCACCGCGTGCTGCAGCTGGCCGACAAGCACGGCCTGACCATCGTCGAGAACGACCTCTACGTGGACCTCGACCCCGACCCGCGCCCGTCGCTCGCCAGCCTCGACCAGCTGGCGCGCGTGCTCTACGTCGGCAGCTATTCGAAGACCATCTCGCCCAACCTGCGCGTGGGCTACATCGCCGCGCATCCGGCGCTGATCGACGACCTCGCGCAGCTGAAGATGATCTCGGGCCTCACGTCGTCCGCCTTCAGCGAGCGCCTGATCCTGGGCGCGCTGACGGAAGGGCGATGGCGCAAGCACCTGAAGAGCCTGCGCACGCGCCTGGCCGAGGCGCACGAGGCCTGCGGCCAGCGCCTGGTGGGCCTCGGCTTCGAGCTGTTCCACGAGCCCAAGGCCGGCATGTTCCTGTGGGCCCGCCATCGGCGCCTGCCCGACCCCGTGGCGCTGTCCAACCGCGCCGCGCAGCACGACATCATGCTGGGGCCCGGCAACCTGTTCTCCGCGACGCTGCAGCCCACCGACTGGATGCGGTTCAACGTGGCGTTCGCGAACGATCCGCGGCTGGCGGCGTTTCTCGAATCGGAATTGGCGGCGGCCTGACGGCAGGTGTCATCCTGTGCGCAGTCGCGGGATCCACCCCCGCCGGGCTCACCCCAACCGCGGCTGGATCCCGAAGATCAGGCCGAACACCACCGCCACCACGGTGATGACCAGCCAGATGCGCTGCATCGTCTCGGTGGCGCGCTTGTCCTTGAGCGCCGCCTCCAGTTGCTCCTGCAGCGAGGCGATCTGCTGGCGCAGCAGCGGCGTCTCCATCTGCGCGCTGACGGCCTCGGCCAGCAGCGGCGCGGTGAGTTCCTGGGCCTTCTCGGTGTTCCAGGTGGTCTTGAGTTCCTTGATCGAGCGCGCGTAGAACGTGCCGCCGCCGCCCGAGGTCGGCTTGACGATGAAGCCGGAGCGCGAGAAGAAGGCGTCGCGCAGCGCCATCTCTGCCTCGCCGGGCACGTCCACCTGGTACAGCGAGCCGGTGAGCAGGCTCGCGTCGGGATGCTCCAGCGCCACCCATTCCACGAGCAGCGCGCGCAGCAGGCTCATGATGCCGGCGCCCTTGGGCTCGGCCAGGATCTGGCCCTTGGGGCCCAGGCGGGCGGCGCACAGCGGCTTGCCGTCGGCGGCCTTCATGCGCAGCACGCGGAACTGCAGCGCGTTGGTGGCCCGGCCGGTGGAGGTGCGCTCGGCGAAGTGCTGGGTCTTGCCGTCGCGCGGATCGAACTCGGCCAGCCAGCTCAGTTGCACCCGGTACAGGTGCTCGACGCGGCTGTCGCTCGGGCTGTTCTCCACCGCATGGAAGTAGGTGACGCCTGCCACGCGCACATGGCCCGAGGGCACGCGCAGGCGGAACAGGCGCGTGCGCGTTGGCCGCGCGGCCGTCTCCAGCTCGTGCTGCGTGCTGACCCACGGCGCCGAGGCTGGCGGTGCGTCGGCGGGAATGTCGGGCGAGGGCGCTTGGTCTGGCATGGCGGGCTGGAAGCGGATGCGCCGATTGTCCGGCCGCCCTTTGCGACGGCAAGAGGAAATTGCCCGGCAGAAGGTGACGTAGTACCGATTCCAGCCCACCCCGGGGCGGCACACCCGGCCTCTTATAATCACGGGTTACGCGCGACCTCGTCGCACGCCTCATCGTTCCTTGACGCCCGCCCCGGTTCCGCCCGGGCGAGGCCCCCAGAAAGTGCCGGAATGAAAGCCGCAGAAATCCGTTCGACCTTCCTGAAGTTCTTCGAAGCCAAGGGCAAAACCATAGTCGCGTCGTCGCCCGTGGTGCCGGGCGACGATCCTACTTTGCTGTTCACGAATGCCGGGATGAACCAGTTCAAGGACGTGTTCCTGGGCTTCGACAAGCGCCCGTACACGCGCGCCACCACGTCGCAGAAGTGCATCCGCGCCGGCGGCAAGCACAACGACCTCGACAACGTGGGCTACACCGCGCGCCACCACACGTTCTTCGAGATGCTGGGCAACTTCTCCTTCGGCGACTACTTCAAGAAGGACGCCATCAGCTACGCCTGGGAGCTGCTGACGGTGCACTTCAAGCTGCCCGCCGACAAGCTGTGGGTCACCGTCTACGCCGAGGACGACGAGGCCTACGACATCTGGAACAAGACCGTGGGCGTGCCCGCCGAGCGCATCGTGCGCATCGGCGACAACAAGGGCGCGCGCTACGCGTCCGACAACTTCTGGATGATGGGCGACACCGGCCCCTGCGGCCCGTGCACCGAGATCTTCTACGACCACGGCCCCGGGATCGAGGGCGGCCCCCCGGGCTCGCCGGGCGAGGACGGCGACCGCTATATCGAGATCTGGAACAACGTCTTCATGCAGTTCAACCGCACCGAAGACGGCGCGATGCACAAGCTGCCCAAGCCCAGCGTCGACACGGGCATGGGCCTGGAGCGCCTGGCCGCGGTGCTGCAGCACGTGCACTCGAACTACGAGATCGACCTGTTCGTCACGCTGCTCGCGGCCGCCAAGAAGGCCGTCGACGAGGCGGGAGGCGGCGATTGCGACAAGGACTCCCCGTCGCTGAAGGTCATCGCCGACCACATCCGCGCCTGCTCGTTCACCGTCGTCGACGGCGTGATCCCCGGCAACGCCGGCCGCGGCTACGTGCTGCGCCGCATCGCGCGCCGCGCCATCCGCCACGGCTACAAGCTGGGCGCGCGCACGCCGTTCTTCCACAAGCTGGTGGCCGCGCTGGTGGCCGAGATGGGCGACGCCTATCCCGAGCTGCGCGCCGCGCAGGCCCGCGTCACCGAGGTGCTGCAGCAGGAAGAGGAGCGCTTCTTCAAGACCATCGCCACCGGCATGGAACTGCTGGAATCGGCCCTGGCAGGCGGCGCGAGGCAGGTCGACGGCGAGACCGCGTTCAAGCTGCACGACACCTTCGGCTTCCCGGTCGACCTCACGGCCGACGTCTGCCGCGAGCGCGGCCTGACGGTGGACGAGGCCGGCTTCAACCGCCTGCTCGAGGAGCAGAAGGATCGCGGCCGCCAGGCCGGCAAGTTCAAGATGGCCCAGGGCCTCGCCTACAGCGGCGTGCCCACGCAGTTCCACGGCTACGAGCACCTGGTCGTCGAGACGGTCAAGGTGGTGGGCGTCTACGTCGACGGCAGCCCCGTGGACTCGGCCACCGCCGGCGACGATGCCGTCGTCGTGCTCGACCAGACCCCGTTCTACGCCGAGAGCGGCGGCCAGGTGGGCGACACCGGCGAGCTGCGCAACGGCACGACGCGCATGCTCGTGGAGGACACCATCAAGATCCAGGCCGACGTGTTCGGCCACCACGGCCGCATCGTCGAAGGCACCGTCGCCGTGGGCGACTCGTTCGTCGCCAGGGTGGACGTGGAGCGCCGCGCGAAGACCGTGCGCAACCACAGCGCCACCCACCTGATGCACAAGGCGCTGCGCGAGGTGCTGGGCGCGCACGTGCAGCAGAAGGGCTCCCTCGTGAACGCCGAGCGCACGCGCTTCGACTTCGCGCACACCGGTCCGATGACGCCCGAGCAGATCCGCAAGGTGGAAGAGATCGTCAACGCGGAGGTGCTCGCCAACGCGCAGGCCAACGCCACGGTGATGGCCATCGACGACGCGCAGAAGTCGGGCGCGATGATGCTGTTCGGCGAGAAGTACGGCGACGAGGTGCGCGTGCTGACCATCGGCTCCAGCAAGGAGCTGTGCGGCGGCACGCACGTGCAGCGCACGGGCGACATCGGCGTGTTCAAGGTCGTGGCCGAGAGCGGCGTGGCCGCCGGCATCCGCCGCATCGAGGCCATCACGGGCGACAACGCGCTGGCCTACCTGCAGTCGCTGGAGGCCACCGTCGACAAGGTGGCGGGCACGCTCAAGGCGCAGCCCGACGAGGTGCCCGCCCGTCTCGGCGCGGTGCTCGACCACGTGAAGGCGCTCGAGAAGGAGATCGAGAAGCTCAAGGGCAAGCTGGCCTCGGCGCAGGGCGACGAGCTCGTCGCGCAGGCCGTGGACGTCAAGGGCCTGAAGGTGTTGGCCGCCAAGCTCGATGGCGCCGACGCCAAGACGCTGCGCGACACGATGGACAAGCTCAAGGACAAGCTCAAGACCGCGGCCATCGTGCTGGCCGCCGTCGACGGCGACAAGGTGCAGATCGCGGCCGGCGTCACCGCCGATTCCATCGGTCGCATCAAGGCCGGCGAGCTGGTGAACTTCGTCGCGCAGCAGGTGGGCGGCAAGGGCGGCGGCAAGCCCGACATGGCCATGGCCGGCGGCACCGATGCATCCAAGCTTGCGGGCGCGCTGGCCAGCGTGCAGGCCTGGGTCGCCGAACGCGCCTGAGCTTCCACGATCCTTGCGCGGCCTCGCGTCGCGCCATGCCGACGCCGCGCGTTCTTCGGAACCCGCGGCGTTATTCTTTCGAGTCCGCAACCTTCACGGGAGTCACTCGAATGAACCGCTCCGACACCCGCAAGAACGCGCCTCGCATCACATTGCGCCGCGCCACCGTCGCCGACGCCGACGGCTTCGCGGCGATGCTGTCGCACACGGAGGTCTATCCGCAACTGCTGCAGATGCCGTTCGGAAGCGCCGAGCACTGGCGCGCGCGGCTCGGCGAGAACGCGGTGCCCGGCAAGCCCGACCTGCTGCTGGTGGCGGTGACGGACGACGGCGAGATCGTGGGCGGCGCGGGCCTGCATCCGGTGGGCGGATCGCCGCGACGGCGCCACGCGATGACACTGGGCATGCAGGTGCAGCCGGCCTGGCAGCGCCAGGGCGTGGGCACGCACCTGATGGAGGCGCTGGTCGACTACGCCGACAACTGGCTGGGCCTGCTGCGCCTCGAGCTGGAGGTCTACGCCGACAACCACAAGGCACAGGCGCTCTACCAGCGCTTCGGCTTCGTGCAGGAGGGCCTGCATCGCTGCGACACCTTGCGTGCTGGCGTGTACGTGGACAGCCTGTCGATGGCGCGCCTGAACCCGCGGCCGCTGGCAGGCTTCCCGCGCGATTGAACCGGGCGCGCGGCGGACGGCATGAGAAAATGCCGTCCGCTTCCCGCTTCGATCGTTCCCGATGACCACGCCGTTCACCAACCTCGTCCACTACCCGACCAACACCGACGCCGAGCTCGACCGCCTGCAGCAGCTGGCCGAGCAGCTCTCGGGCTTCGACGAACGCGTGTCGCTCGAATGGCTGGACGGCGCGATGACCGCGCTGGCCGCCGGCCCGCGCGCCAAGACGGTGGCGGAGTGGCGCGACGCGCTGCTGGGCGACGCCTGGAGCCGCGCCTTCGCCGATCCGCAGGCCGACCGCGAGGCCACAGCGGTGCTGCAATCGCGCTGGACTGTGCTGCTCAAGCAGCTCGATCCCGAGCTGCTGATGGACGCCGTCGACGAGCTGCGCCTCGCGCCGGTGATGCTCGAGTGGACCGACGAGGACACGAAGCGCCTGGTCGAGGACGGCACGATCGCCGCCGGTTCCGAGGCCGACGAGATCCCGCTCACCGGCGAGGTGTGGGCGCACGGCTTCATGGACGTCGTCGAAGGCTTCCCGGACGACTGGAAGGAGCCCGGCGACTCCGCCGAGGAGGGCATGGCCGACGCCTACGACGAGGTGCTGGCGCGCATCGCGATGCTGACGCTGCACGACCCGGAGGAGCTCGCGAAGACGCTGGAGGAGATGTACCCCGGCGAGAAGCTGGAGCGCGACGACCTGATCCAGGAGGCGCTGTACGCCGCGCAGGACCTGCGTTGCTACTGGGTGCAGAACGCGGCCAGGCCGGTCACGCGCGTGGTGGGCAGCGTGCCGGGCCGCAACGACCCCTGCCATTGCGGCAGCGGCAAGAAGTTCAAGAAGTGCCACGGCGCCTGATCGCACCGCGCCTGCGCGTCGAGCGCGATCACGCTACATTGCGCCCATGACTGATCGACAAGACCTCGCCGGCAAGCACATCGTGCTCGGCCTCTCGGGCGGCATCGCCTGCTACAAGGCGGCCGATCTCGCGCGCGCGCTCGTGAAGGCGGGCGCGACGGTGCAGGTGGTGATGACCGCCGGCGCCGAGGCCTTCATCACGGCGGTGACGCTGCAGGCCCTCACCGGCCGGCCCGTGTACACGAGCCAGTGGGACGCGCGCCCCGACAACAACATGGCGCACATCAACCTGTCGCGCGAGGCCGATGCCATCCTCGTGGCGCCGGCCAGCGCCGAGTTCATGGCCAAGCTGGTGCACGGCCGCGCCGACGACCTGCTGTCGCTGATGTGCCTGGCGCGTCCCATCGCCCGCGTGCCGCTGCTGGTCGCGCCGGCGATGAACCGCGAGATGTGGGCGCATCCGGCCACGCAGCGCAACGTGGCGCAGTTGCAGGCCGACGGCACCACGCTGCTGGGCCCCGACGTCGGCGAGCAGGCCTGCCTCGAGTTCGGCGAAGGCCGCATGCTGGAGGCGGTGGACCTGCGCGACGAGCTGATCGCGTTCTTCCAGCCCAAGATCCTGCGCGGCAAGCGCATCCTCGTCACCGCCGGCCCCACCTTCGAGGCCATCGACCCGGTGCGCGGCATCACCAACCATTCCAGCGGCAAGATGGGCTTTGCCATCGCGCGCGCCGCGCAGGAAGCCGGCGCCGACGTGACGCTCGTCGCCGGCCCGGTGCACCTGCCCACGCCGCGCGGCGTGCGCCGCATCGACATCGAGAGCGCGCGCCAGATGCACGCCGCCGTGATGCCGCTCGCGCGCGAGAGCGACGTGTTCGTGGCCACCGCGGCGGTGGCCGACTGGCGCCCCGCGCAGATGAACGAGCACAAGATCAAGAAGGACGGCAAGAAGGTGGCACCCACCTTCGAGCTGACCGAGAACGAGGACATCCTCGCCGATGTCGCGCGACTCGATCCGCGCCCCTACTGCGTGGGCTTCGCGGCCGAGAGCGAGAACCTGCTCAAGCACGCGCGCGACAAGCTGCAGCGCAAGAACGTGCCGCTGATCGTGGGCAACCTCGGCCCGGCCACCTTCGGTCGCGACGACAACGCGCTGGTGCTGGTGGACGCCGCCGGCGAACGCGAGCTGGCGCAGGCCGACAAGCTCACGCTGGCGCGCCAGCTCGTGCAAGAGATCGCCACGCGTATCGCTTCCTGACCTCCCGGCGGTGCCAGGTCTTGCCCCGCAAGTTGCCAGGCAAGACCTGGCACCGGATGAACCCTCAAACGCTCGCCGATTCAATGACCATCATCGATCTCAAGGTTCTCGACGCCCGCATGGCCGACACGCTGCCGGCCTACGCCACGCCGGGCAGCGCCGGCCTCGACCTGCGCGCCTGCCTCGACGCGCCCGTCGTCCTCGCGCCGGGCCAGACCACGCTGATCCCCACGGGGCTGTCCATCCACATCGGCGACGCCGGCCTGGCCGCGATGATCCTGCCGCGCTCGGGCCTCGGCCACAAGCACGGCATCGTGCTGGGCAACCTGGTGGGCCTGATCGACTCCGACTACCAGGGCCAGCTGATGGTCAGCTGCTGGAACCGCGGGCAGGTGGAGTTCACCATCAACCCGATGGAGCGCATCGCGCAGATGGTCATCGTGCCGGTGGTGCAAGCCACGTTCCGGCGCGTGGACGACTTCGATGCGTCGCACCGCGGCGAGGGCGGGTTCGGGTCGACCGGAAAGCACTGACGGGCCGTCCCGCCCTGGCTCAATGCAGCTGCGAGCGATCCTTCGGCGGCAGCACCTGCAGCAGCCCCGCGGCATCGTCCTGCACGCTCTTCGCCTCGATCTCGTCGGCCCTCGCGGCGCGCACGCCGCGCACGGCGATGTGCATGCGCAGCGCCATGCCCGCGAGCGGGTGGTTGCCGTCCAGCACGACGTGCGACGGGTAGACCTCGGTCACGGTGTAGACCGCTTCGGCGGGCATGTCGGGCGTGGCCGCGCCCTCGGGCAGGCCTTCGAACTGCATGCCCACCTCCACGCCGTCCGGAAACAGCGCGCGATCCTCGAAGCAGACCAGCTCGGAGCGGTACTCGCCGAACGCGTGCTCGGGCTCGATCTGCAGTTGCACGTCGTAGCCGGCGGCCTGGCCGTCCAGCGCTTCCTCGACCTTGGGTAGCAGGTCGTCGCCGCCAAAGAAGAACTCGGTGGGCTCGGTGAGCTCGTCGATGAGCGCGTTCTGGGCGTCCGAAAGCTGCCAGGTGAGCGTGACGACGCAAGGGGCGGAAATGTTCATCGCCCAATTTTACGTGGCCTCCCGCGGCCCGCGCGACGCCCGGTTTCTCGAGCAGGGACAATGGCGCCATGAACCTCCGTGAACCCCTCGCGCTGCTGGGCGGCCTGTCGCCCGCGGCCTTCATGCGCGACGTCTGGCAGAAGCGCCCGTTGCTGATCCGCGGCGCGTTGCCGCTGGTGGCCGACAGCGGTGCGCCGCTCGCGCCCGTCACGCCCGCGCAACTGTTCGAGCTGGCGTCGCGCGACGATGTCGAGTCTCGGCTCGTGATCCAGGGCGGCAAGGCCTCGAAAGGCAAGGCGCCGGTGGGCGACGGCTGGCGGCTGAAGCACGGCCCGTTCGCGCGCCGCGCGCTGCCGCCCCTGTCGCAGCGCGGCTGGACGATGCTGGTGCAGGGTGTCGACCTGCACGTGCAGGCCGCGCACGAGCTGCTGCAGCGCTTCCGTTTCGTGGCCGACGCGCGCGTCGACGACCTGATGGTGTCGTACGCGAGCCCGGGCGGCGGCGTCGGCGCCCACGTCGATTCGTACGACGTGTTCCTGCTGCAGGTGCACGGCCACCGGCGCTGGCGAGTGGGGCCGGTGGACGACGCGTCGTTCGTCGACGGCCTGCCCGTGCGCATCCTCGAGCGCTTCGAGCCCACCGAGGAATGGGTGCTGGGCCCGGGCGACATGCTCTACGTGCCGCCGCGCTGGGGCCACGATGGCGTCGCCGAGGACGAGTGCATGACCTGCTCGATCGGCTTTCGCACGCCCATGGGCACCGAGCTCGCGCGCGAGCTGTTGCAGCGCGTGCTCGACGACGTCGAGGCCGACCCGGACGAGCCGCACTTCCGCGACCCGCCGCGCAGTGCCACGGAGACGCCCGCCCGCATGCCCGCGGCGCTCGACGCCTTCGCGCGCAAGGCCGTCGATCGCCTGCTGCGCGACCCGTCGCAACTGGCGCGCGCGCTCGGCGAGGTGATGACGGAGCCCAAGCCGCAGGTGTGGTTCGAGACGGGCCTCGAACGAGGGGAGGGCGCCGGCTTGCGGCTCGATCGGCGCTCGCGCATGATGTACGACGAACGGCACGTCTTCATCAATGGCGAGTCGTTCACCGCGGCGGGCCGCGATGCGACGTTGATGCGCGAGCTCGCCGACGCACGCCGGCTCACCGCGCAGCAATGCCATCGGCTGTCGGCCGGTGCGCGGGCCGTGGTGGCCGACTGGGTGGCACAGGGATGGGCACATGACGATTGACGATCCGGCGCAGCGTCCGCCGGCAATGGACGACGTAACGGGGTTACCTCAAGCCCGGGCCGCCAGCGGCGGCAAGGGCTTCGAGGGTGCGGTGGAATTCGGGCAGGCGTTGCGCGGCGCGATGCTGCTTGCGTGCGGCGAACAGACGCGCCGACTCTGCTGGTGCGACGAAGACTTCGCGGAGTGGCCGATCGGCGAGGCCGAGTGGCTCGAGCAGCTCACGCGCTGGGCCCGGGTGGGTGGTCGCGAGCTCGTGGTGATCGCGCGCGACTACGCGGTCATCGAGCGCCGCCATCCGCGCTTCGTCGCCTGGCGGCGCGACTGGTCGCATGTCGTGCAGTGCCTGGTGCCCGAGGAGGCGCGCACCGAGCCGCTGCCCACGTTGTGGATCGACAGCGACGACCAGGTGCTGCGTGTGTTCGACCGCGATCACCTGCGCGGCCGCATCGGTTTCGACCGCGTCGATCGCCAACGCGCGCGCGAGGACTTTGATGCGATTTCGCAACGTGCGAGTCCGGGTTTTGCGGCGGGGACACTGGGACTCTGAAAAGGTTCCGTATGGATGGGTATAATGGCGGGCTAGGCACAGGAAATGCTCGAGCTTGGCCTGCTGTCTTTTGCTCGGATACCTGCCGTGAGGGCGAGTATCTGGATTACCGGTAATGGTTCGAACCCAAAATTTTTCTTCGAGGAAATTCATGAACAAGTCGCTCCTGTTGGCTTCCCTGATCGCCGTCGCCGCCCTGGCTGCCTGCAGCAAGACCGAAACCGCCGCTCCGGCCGCTGACGCTGCCGCTTCGGCTGCTTCGTCGGTTGCTGCCGCCGCTTCGTCGGTTGCTGACGCCGCTTCGTCGACCGCCGCTGCCGCCTCGTCGGCTGTGGACGCTGCTTCGGCTGCCGCCACGGGCGCGATGGCCGCCGCTTCGTCGGCCGCGACCGCTGCCATGACCGCCGCCAGCAAGTAATTTCCGGCTCCGCGCTCCTCGCGAGCGCGGTATCGAGAAATCGGAAAGCCGCCTTCGGGCGGCTTTTTTGCGTCCGTATGCTGAAGTGGAGTTGAATTCGCGGGCGGCCGGCCCAGGCCGCGTCCGCGGGTTGTCAATGGGGCATCAGTGGGGTTGACATGGAACGAGGCCGGCCCTAGCCGTGACCAGACGCGAAAAAGCCGCCCTCGGGCGGCTCTTTGACGAGGCGCGTGGGCGCCTGTCCGGGCTTACTTCAGCTCGTCGACCAGCAGCGTCACGATGCGTTTGGCGTTCTCGCTGTTATCCGGCTGGCCCTGGTCGTTCAGCACCGTGACGGTGGCGGTGTCGGCCGGTGCCTTGATCGAGATGCGGTACTTGTTGACCGGCGACGGGCCGCTGTGGCCGAAGAACGCGGTGAGCTTGGAGAAGACGCCCGGCTCGTCCTTGGCGGCCTCCTTGGCGTCGACGTAGCGCACGTAGTACAGGCCCTGGGCGCGGTCGCGATCCTCGACGGTGAAGCCGCCGTGATCCAGCGCGAGGCCGATGCGGCGCCACGAGCGATCGAAGTTGTCGTCCACCTGCAGGGTGGCGCCGGCCTGGCCGGTGACCAGGTGGGCGCGTGCCGCGCCGTTGGGGCCGGTGCCGCCGGCGGCGGGATGCGTGCCCGTGGCGTTGGCGATGGCCGCCGTCTGGCTGCCGGAAGCCGCGCCGTCGGCGGGCGCGGCGGCGAGGTTGGCGTCGGGCAGGCCGGCCAGCGTCAGCATGATCTGGCTCAGTTGCTCGGCCTCCAGGCCCGGATCGGCCTTGCGCGGCACCCACGTGACGTCGCCCGTGTGCACGCTGTCGGTCTTGCCGGTGACTTCCTGCGCGGCGCCAAAGTGGCTGACGTAGATCTCGGTGCCGCCGTCGGCGCGGCGCTCCAGGCGCGTGCGGTAGCGATCGCGCAGGCCGGTGTCGGTGAAGGTGTCGACGACGGAGTTGATGAAGTTGCGCACCACGCTGTCGCTGGGCATGCGCGTGCGGCTTTCCTTCCAGTCGGTCTCGAGGATGCCGGTCTTGGGCTCGTCCACCGTCAGCTTGTAGCCGTGGCTGAGCCAGTAGTCGCGCACCTTGGGCAGGACGACTTCGGGCGCGTCCTGCGTGGACAGCCAGCGCTGGTCGCCCGAGCGCTCCAGGTGCAGGTTGCCTGCGGCTGCGAGGGCCACTTCAGGCGACGACGGCGCGACCGCCGGTGCGGCGGCGGTACCGCCGCCCTTGGTCAGGTCGGAAGCCGCCACCACGCCGCCTTGCGGCAGGTAGCGCGAGTCTTTCTGCAGTTGCGTCAGGTCGGGCGGCACTTCCAGCGGCTGGGTGCGCTTGGACGCGCCCTTGTAGTCGGTATCGCCGTGGGAGAACCAATCTCCGACGACCGTGCATCCGCCCAGCATCAGGCAAAGCGTCACGGTGGCAACGCGCAGGGGCGTGGGATGGAGCAGGCGCGTCGGGGAATTGGTGTTCATGTGCATGAAGGTCGATGTCAGGCCGGAAGTGTCCGGGCCGGGGATTGTCTCAGAACGTGTTCAGAGAACGAGATCGGGATTTCGCGTGCAGGTTCCCCGGCGACCGCGGATCGTCGGACTTGGGAGGACGCTGGACTCAGGCGATGCCGCACTCGGCAAGCGCCGCGGCGACCGTGGCCTGGCCGGCCTCGGTCATCTCCACGAGCGGCAGCCGCAGGGTGGGACGGCAGCGGCCGAGGCGCGACAGCGCGAACTTGGCGGGCGCCGGGCTCGGCTCGCAGAACAGGTTCTTGTGCAGGGGCAGCAGGCGCAGGTGCAGTTCGGTGGCTCGACGCACGTCGCCGGCGAGCGCCGCGTCGCACAGCTCGTGCATCAGGCGCGGGGCCACGTTGGCCGTGACGCTGATGTTGCCGTGGCCGCCCAGCAGCATCAGCGCGACGGCGGTGCTGTCGTCGCCGGAGTAGACCGAGAACGACTTGGGCAGCGCGCGCAGCAGCCAGCCCGCGCGCTCGATGCTGCCGGTGGCTTCCTTGATGCCCACGATGCCGGGCACCTGGGCCAGGCGCAGCACGGTGTCGTGCTGCATGTCGGCCACGGTGCGGCCGGGCACGTTGTACAGCACCATCGGGATGTCGACCGTCTCGGCGATCTTCGCGAAGTGGCGGTAGATGCCTTCCTGCGACGGCTTGTTGTAGTACGGCACGACCTGCAGCGTGCAGGAGGCGCCCACCTTCTTCGCGAATTTCGACAGCTCGATGGCTTCCTGCGTGGAATTGGCGCCCGCGCCGGCCATGATGGGAATGCGGCCGGCCGCGTGCTCGACGCACACGCGGATGACCTCGCCGTGCTCCTCGACGTTGACCGTGGCCGACTCGCCCGTGGTGCCCACGGCGACGATGCAGTCGGTGCCCTCGGCCACGTGCCAGTCGACCAGCGCGCGCAACGTGGCGTAGTCGACGCTGCCGTCCTCGTGCATCGGGGTGACGAGCGCCACGATGCTGCCGACGATTCTTTCCATTCGCATTCCTCGGGAAGTTCTGGGGCCGGCGCGCGCGAGGCGCGACGGCGTGATGATGCTGGTGGCCGCCGGCGCTCGAAGCGATGGGCGGAACCGTGTCGCGTCGCGCCTCCGGCGGCAATTGCACGATTTTAGCCCGGCGGGGCCAGAAGGTCCGCGCCGCCGGGGACGGCGTCGCCGCGCCGCGCGACGATGCGTTGCACCTCGCGTTCGGGCACGTCGCCGCGGGCCGGCAGGCGCCCCTCCTCGAACGCGATCACATGCCATTTTTCAGAGGAGGCAGACACCGTCGTGTCGGCGCCGCCGCTGTCGCGCAGGATCGCCAGCAACTCGCCCGGCCGCAGCAGGAATTCCGGTCGCCGTGGCCGCCCGAGCGCCGCGTGCGCTTGTGCAAAGGTTTCGTAAATCAGCAAGCCGCCGGGCGCCACGGCGGCCTTGAGGGCCGGAAAGAGCGCGCGCCAGAGATAGTTGGTGACGACGACGGCGTCGAAGCGGCGGCCCGGCAGCGGCCAGGGCGCCGCCTCCAGGTCGGCCACCAGGGTGTCGGCGATGCCGGCCAGCGGCGCGAGGAGGGCGGGGTCGCGGTCGAGCGCCGTGACCGGGTGGCCCGCGCGCGCGAACCAGTGCACGTGACGGCCGTGGCCGCAGGCGACGTCCAGCACCGTCGCGCCGGGCGGCAGCAGGGGCGTCCAGCGCACGATCCAGTCGGATGGTGGCGCGATGGCGGGAGGTGTTGTCGAGGAGGCATCCATGGCGTCACTCTACGAGGTCCAGGCCGGGGCGCCCGTGGAAAATACTGGGTTTATATACAGAAATGGCGCGCGGTGATCCGCGACTTCGCTCCTAGAATCAGGCCATGGCCACGAACAAGGGCGCCGCGGGCGCCAAATCCAAGCAAGCCGGCGAGTACGCCGAAGGTTCCATCCGCGTCCTGAAGGGGCTGGAGCCGGTCAAGCAGCGTCCGGGCATGTACACGCGCACCGACAACCCGCTGCACATCGTCCAGGAAGTCATCGACAACGCGGCCGACGAGGCCCTGGCCGGGTTCGGCAAGCGCATCGCCGTCACGCTGCACGCCGACGGCTCGGTCACGGTCGACGACGATGGCCGCGGCATCCCGTTCGGGCTGCATCCCGAGGAGCAGGTGCCGGTCATCGAGATCGTCTACACGCGACTGCACGCCGGCGGCAAGTTCGACAAGGGCAGCGGCGGGGCCTACAGCTTCTCCGGCGGCCTGCACGGCGTGGGCGTCAGCGTCACCAACGCGCTCGCGAAGCAGCTCGAGGTGTCGGTGTTCCGCGAAGGCCAGCTCGCCTCGCTCACGTTCTCCGGCGGCGACGTCACGGTGCCGCTGGAGGTGCGCAAGCTCACGTCCGGCGAGCGCCGGCACGGCACGCGCGTTCGCGTGTGGCCCGATGCGCGCTACTTCGAGAGCGCCGAACTGCCCCGCGGCGAGCTGGTGCACCTGCTGCGCAGCAAGGCGGTGCTGATGCCTGGCGTCATCGTGTCGCTTGCCATCGAGAAGGCCGGCAAGGAACCGGAGGTGCTCACGTGGACATACCAGGGCGGCCTGCGCGACTACCTGCAGCAGACGCTCACCGCCGAGCCCGTGGTGCCGCTGTTCGAGGGCGAGCGCTTCGCCGGATCCAACGAGTCCGAGAACTTCGCCGAGGGCGAGGGTGCCACCTGGTGCGTCGCGTTCACCGACGACGGCGCGGCCGTGCGCGAGAGCTACGTCAACCTCATTCCCACGGTGGCGGGTGGCACGCACGAGTCCGGCCTCAAGGACGGGCTGTTCACCGCGGTCAAGAGCTTCATCGAGCTGCATGGCCTGATGCCCAAGGGCGTCAAGCTGATGCCCGAGGACGTGTTCTCGCGCGCCAGCTTCGTGCTGTCGGCCAAGGTGCTCGATCCGCAGTTCCAGGGGCAGATCAAGGAGCGCCTCAACAGCCGCGACGCGCTGCGGCTGGTTTCCGCCTACACCAAGCCCGCGCTGGAGCTGTGGCTGCACCAGCACGTGGAGTACGGCCGCAAGCTGGCCGAGCTGGTCATCCGCCAGGCGCAGGCGCGCCAGAAGGCGGGCCAGAAGGTGGAGAAGCGCAAGGGCTCCGGCGTGGCCGTGCTGCCCGGCAAGCTCACCGATTGCGAGAGCCGCGATCTCTCGCTCAACGAAGTCTTCCTCGTCGAGGGCGACTCCGCCGGCGGCTCGGCCAAGATGGGTCGCGACAAGGAGACCCAGGCCATCCTGCCGTTGCGCGGCAAGGTGCTCAACACCTGGGAAGTGGAGCGCGACCGTCTGTTCGCCAACAACGAGATCCACGACATCGCGGTGGCCATCGGCGTCGATCCGCACGGCCCGAACGACACGCCCGATTTCTCGGGGCTGCGCTACGGCAAGGTCTGCATCCTGTCGGACGCCGACGTCGACGGCTCGCACATCCAGGTGCTGCTGCTCACGCTGTTCTTCCGCCACTTCCCTCAGCTGGTGGCGCGCGGCCACGTGTACGTCGCCAAGCCGCCGCTGTACCGCATCGACGCGCCCGCGCGCGGCCGCAAGCCCGCGGCCAAGATCTATGCGCTCGATGAAGGCGAGCTCGAGGCCACGCTCGACAAGCTGCGCAAAGAGGGCGCGCGCGAGAACTCGTGGACGATCAGCCGCTTCAAGGGCCTGGGCGAGATGAACGCCGAGCAGCTGTGGGACACCACGCTCAACCCCGAGACCCGGCGGCTGTTGCGCGTCGCGCTGGGCCAGCTCGATCTCGTCCAGACCGAGGACTCGTTCACGCGCCTCATGGGCAAGGGCGAGGCGCATGCGCGGCGCGAGCTGATGGAGCTGCGCGGGGACGCTGTCGAGATAGATATCTAGCCCCCACGCTCGCTGGCGCTCGCTGCCCCCCGAGGGGGCTGGCCGCAGCTGGCCCGGCGGAGCCGGATCCAGCGCTCCCTTGAACTTCGGTTGCGCGGGTGAGCGGCAGCGCCGGAGATGGCGGAGTACTCCTCGCGCCGGTGACAGCGGGTGACTGCCGGCGCGTCCGGCATTGACTTCGCTCTGCCTTTGTCGATGCGCGGTCCAGTTGGCCAACTGCTC
>Ga0210384_10001433_pt1 | contig 32500 bp, 30 predicted proteins | sample IncBWH2MmetaG_FD_160574 | JGI IMG/M metagenome (GOLD analysis project Ga0210384, IMG submission 160574) | Forest soil microbial communities from Barre Woods Harvard Forest LTER site, Petersham, Massachusetts, United States - Inc-BW-H-2-M | ecosystem: Environmental > Terrestrial > Soil >...
CTGAGCGGAGCGAGAAGCATGAATGCGTTGTTCGACCAGGACGCGATGCGCCGCCGCATCGAGCGCGAGCTCGTGGACGGCTACGACGAAGAGATCGAGATGGAGATGGAGGACCGGCTCGTGGCCGACCCGCTGGACGCCAGCGGCGAGGACGCGGCCGGGCGGGTGCGCTACTTCCGCGAGCTGTTCCGCCTGCAGGGCGAGCTCGTGAAGCTGCAGGACTGGGTGGCCAGCACGCGCCAGAAGGTGGTGATCCTGTTCGAGGGCCGCGACGCCGCCGGCAAGGGCGGCGTGATCAAGCGCATCACGCAGCGCCTGAACCCGCGCGTGTGCCGCACCGTCGCCCTGCCCGCCCCCAACGACCGCGAACGCACCCAGTGGTACTTCCAGCGTTACGCGGCCCACCTGCCGGCCGCCGGCGAGATCGTGCTGTTCGACCGCAGCTGGTACAACCGCGCCGGCGTCGAGCGCGTGATGGGCTTCTGCAGCGACGACGAGTACGAGGAGTTCTTCCGCTCCGTGCCGGCCTTCGAGAGCATGCTGCAGCGCTCGGGCATCAAGCTGATCAAGTACTGGTTCTCGATCACCGACGACGAACAGGAACTGCGCTTCCTGGGCCGCATCCACGACCCACTCAAGCAATGGAAGCTGAGCCCGATGGACCTGGAGAGCCGCCGCCGCTGGGAGGAGTACACCAAGGCCAAGGAGGTGATGCTGGAGCGCACCCACAGCGCGGAGTCGCCGTGGTGGGTGGTGCAGGCCGTCGACAAGAAGCTGGCGCGCCTGAACTGCATCCACCACCTGCTGGGCCAGTTCGACTACACCGAGGTGGAGCATCCGGCGGTGCACCTGCCGGAACGCCTGCGCCACGAGCACTACTCACGGCAGGCGGTGCCGGAGGAGATGATGGTGCCGGACTTCTACGGGCAGTAGGCCAAAGGGGTCTGGCTCCGGCCAGGATCGAACCGATCGAAGTGGAAGCGCCTCTGGCCGGAGCCAGACCCCTTGTCAGTTCGCGAAGAAGTTCAGCGGCTGCCCGTCCTGCGGCCTGATGCGCGCGAAGCGCTGCACCAGCCGCGCCTGGATCTGCGCGGGCAGCGGCGTGAGGCCGCTGTTGCGCACCTCGCCGTCGCCGTTCTGCAGCGACCAGAACACGAACTGCACCGCGTCGCGCGCGCCGCTGGCGGTCTTCGGGCGGGCGTCCAGCAGCAGGTAGGTGGTGATGGTCAGCGGCCAGCTCTGCACGCCCGGCTGGTCGAGCAGCGTGGCCGTCTCGTCGCCCTTGCGGTTCAGGTCGGACTCCTGCACGGCGGACTTGAAGGCCTCCGGCGACGGCACGATCCAGGCGCCCGCGCGATTGCGCAGGCGCACGCCCGCAAGCTTGTGCAGCGCCACGCGGTCGAACGACACGTAGCCGATCGAGTTGGGCGTGGCGGCCACGCCCTTGGCGACGCCGTCGTTGCCGTCCACGGCGGTCACCTCGCCGGGCCACTTCACCAGCTGGCCGAAGCCGACCTGGCTCTTCCAGTCAGCCGACATCAGCGACAGGTAGCGCGTGTAGGCGTCGCTGGTGCCGGACTTCTCGGCGCGCACGATGCGCACGATGGCCGCGGCCGGCAGGTCGACGTCGGGGTTCAGCGCGGCGATGCGCCTGTCGTTCCAGCGCGTGACGGCGCCGCGCATGATGTCGGCCAGCAAGTCGCCCGTCAGGCGCAGGCGCTCGTTGGCCACGCCGCGCAGATTGACCACCGGCACAATGCCGCCGACGGCGGTGGGGATCTGCACCAGGCCCAGCCTGTCGAGATCGGCCGCGGACACCGCGGAGTCGGACGCGCCGAAGTCGACCTCGCGCGCCCCGATGCGCTTCACGCCGTCGCCCGAGCCGGTGGGCTGGTAGGTGACCTTGGCGTCGTGCGACTTGCCGTAGCTCTCGGCCCAGGACTTGTAGACGGCGGACGGGAAGGTGGCGCCCGCGCCGTGGATCTCGGCGGCGGCTTGCGAAGCGGTGGAGAAGGCGGAAAACGAAGCGAGCAGGAGCGCGCCGAACACGGTCGGTGTGGAGGTCATCGGGAGGGGATGAAAGCGGCAGGACGCGCCCGGCAACGGTGCCGGGCTGGCAACGGCCGCGGAGGGTCGGCTCGTCGCCCGCGTGGCGAAACGCCGATTATAGAAAATTCGCCGGGGGCGGCCCCGCGACCCGAGGCGCGCGGTTACACGCGCATGGCAAGATCGGCCGCATCGGAACTTCGATGTCCGTTGACGATCCCATCCGCATGAATTTTCTCCTCCGGGGCGCCAGCGCCCTCGTCACGGCGGCCTGGTCGCTGTCCGCCGCGGCGGTCGACGCGCCCGCCGTCCCCGCCTCCGGCACGTCAGCGCCGGCCACCGCGCCCGCCCCGTGCGCGGCCCCGGGCGCCGATCGCGGCGCCAACACCGCCTGCGCCGTGGCCCTGGCCCGGCACGCCGAGGGCGAAGCCAAGGCGGGGCGCAACGACGCCGCGCTCGCCGCGTTCACGCGCGCCGACCAGTTCGCGCCCAACGACCTGCGCTTCCTGATGGCGCGCGCCAACCTGTCGCTGAAGACCGCCAACCAGATGACGCCGGCCGGCATCGAGGCCGCCGCCAAGGCCGCGCCCGACGACATCGGCGTGGCCATGCTGCATGCCGAGCTCTCGCTCGCGAAGAAGGACTACGCCGCGAGCATGGCCGACCTCGATCGCGTGATCGCAAGGCGACCCGAGGCCACGATGGCCTGGGAGATGCGCGCCACCGCCAACGTGGCCAAGCCCGACTTCGACGCCGCGCGCGGCGACGTCGGCCATGCGCTCAAGCTCGAGCCGAAGTCGACGGCCGCGCTGCGCCTGCGCGGCATCGTGCGCAACAACGCGGGCGACCATGCCGGCGCGTTGGCCGACTACCAGGCGGCGCACGCGCTGGCGCCGCACCCCGATGATCCGTTCGTGATCGGCTCCACGCAGTTCCTGCTGCGCCAGTACGGCGACGCGGCCGCGACGATGGCCCGGCGCGCGCCGCCGGCGCCCGACGGCACCTACTGGACGCTGTGGCGCTACATGGCGCTGGCGCGCCTGACCGGCGTCGAGCGCGCCAGCGGCGCCCTCGGGCCGGGCACCGCGCCCGGCCAGGCGGTGGCGTGGCCGGTGCCGGTGATCGACTTCCTCCACGGCACGATATCCGCCGAGGCCTTGCTGGACTTCGCGAAGAAGTCGCAGGACGTGCGCGACCTGTCGCAGGTGTGCGAGGCCCGCTTCTACATGGCCGAGGACGCGTTGCTGCGCCGGCGCGGCGACGCGATCGGCCTGTTCCGCCAGGCCGCGAAGGAATGCCCGCCGAACTTCCACGAGTACGAGGGCGCGGTGGCCGAGCTGCGCGCCGCCGGCGTGCCGTTGACGGCGCCGGGCCCCACGGTGGCCGCGGCCGCCGCGTCGGCGGCGTCCGCGCCCTGACGGACTACTTCAGCTCGGTGCTGTAGTTCGCCGGCACCCACTGCCACGACTTGCCGGCCGCGCGCAGGTGGCCCAGGCCGGGGAACTGCAGGTGCGCCGCGCCCACGAGCGCGCCCTCCCCGGCCGCCAGCTTGAACACCGCCTCGCGCGAGCGCTCGGCGGCCTTGGCGTCGCTGTCGAACGCTATCGTCACGCCCGGATCGGCGAACTGCACCGCGGCCACGTGGATCAGGTCGCCGATCACCAGCAGGCGCTGGCCCTTGCTCTCGACCAGGTAGGAGGTGTGTCCCGCCGTGTGGCCATGGCTGGCCAGCGTGCGCACGCCCGGCACCGGCTCGCCGTCGGCCTCGAAGGGTTGGTACTTGCCGGCGGCCACGTACGGGTTGACGGAGGCCATCGCGCCCTGGAAGAAGCCCTTCATGCCCTCGGGCGCCGCGGCCAGCCTGTCCTGCGACAGCCAGAAGTCGGATTCGCGCTTGTCGGCGTGCAGCGTGGCGTTGGGGAACACGCGCTGGCCGTCGGCGGACAGGCCGCCCACGTGGTCGGGATGCATGTGCGTGATGAAGATGTCGTCGACCTGCTCGGGCTGGTAGCCGGCCGCGCGCAGGTTCGCCACGAGCTTGCCCAGCGTGGGGCCGAACAGCGTGCCGGCGCCGGCGTCGATCAGCACCAGCTTCGAGCCGGTGTTGACGAGGAAGGCGTTGACCGAGGTCTCGAGCGGGTCGTGGACGAAGGCCTTGGCGAGCGCGGCGTCCGTCCGGGCGGCCGGTTCGGCCAGCAGCTTGGCCACGCCGAGGTCCACGGTGCCGTCGCTGAGCGCGGTGATCTCGAAGTCGCCCAGCATCGCGCGGTAGAAGCCGGGCGCCTGGGTGCGCTGCTGCTGTGCCGCCGCCGAAGCGGCCGTCGGCGCGACGAGCAGCGCGGCGCCTCCGAGGACGAGCGCCGCGCTCAGCGCGGCGAGCGGGAACAGGCGTTGGAAACGGTTCATGGCAGGTCTTCTTTTCGTCGGAGTTGATCGATGGGGTGGATTGTGTTGTTTTGCAAAATACAGAACAATTACCTCCGACGCAAAGCATCGTTGCAATCATCGCAACGAAAAACACCATGATCGACGCCCTCAACAGTTTCCTCGCCGTCGCCTCGTCCAGCAGCTTCTCGCAGGTGGCCAAGACGCAGGCCGTCGCGGTGTCGTCGGTCACGCGCAAGATCGACTGGCTCGAGGCGGAGATCGGCGCGCGCCTGTTCCATCGCAGTTCGCGCCGCGTGATGCTCACCGATGCGGGCGAGCAGTTCGTGCCGCGCGCGCGCAACATCCTCGCGGAGCTGGCGCAGGCCAAGGACGCGCTCGCGTCGATCAACGACGACCCGCGCGGCGTGATGACGGTCACCGCGCCCACCATCTTCGGGCGCCGCCACCTCGCGCAGGCGACGGCGAGCTTTCTGGAACGCTACCCGATGATCGAGGTCGACCTGCACGTCAGCGACACGCTGGTGGACCTCGCCGAGCAGCGCGTGGACGTCGCCATCCGCATCGGCTGCCTGGTGGACAGCGACCTCGTCGCCACGCGCCTGGCGACGCTGCGCCCGCTCGTGTGCGCGAGCCCGGACTACCTCCTGCGCCGCGGCCGGCCCGCCACGCCCGAGGCGCTGGTCGACCACGACTGCATCACGGTCGTCACGCCCGCGCTCGCCGGCCCGGCCTGGCGCTTCGCGGGCATCCGCCGCGGCGCCGCGCTGCCCGTGAGCGGCAAGCTGCGCACCGACGACAAGGACTGCGCGCTGCAGGCCGCGCTCGCAGGCATCGGCATCGCGCACCTGGCGAGCTGGGTGGTCGCCGACGACATCGTCGCCGGGCGCCTGGTGCCGCTGTTTCCCGACGCGCGCAGCCCCGAGCCCGCGGCGCTGCCGACGATCCACGCGCTGCGCATGCCCGGGCGCTCGTACGAGGCCAAGGCGCGGCTGTTCATCGCGCACCTGCGCGAGACGATCGGCGAGACGCCTTACTGGGACGTGGCGATCGATCGCGTGGGCGCGCCGGTGCGCGCGACACGCGCGCGAACCCGCGCCTGAGCCGGCGCGCTCAGGCGCGCACGGCGCCTCGCGGTCGCAGCGCACGCGTGGCGCCCATCAACTCGCGCAGGTTCGCCGTGAACTCGACGCCCTTCGCGTTCTCGCGGGTGACGCTGAAGCCGAGCCGGCGATGGAAGGCCATCGACAAGCGGTTGCTCCGATAGACGTTGCTGCGCAGGGCCGTGATGGACCGGCGCGCGGCCAGCGCGGCGATCTGCGCGAACAGCTCGCGGAACACGCTCGCGTCGCGGTGCGCGGGATGGGTGTTGAAGCCGAGAACGAACCACAGGCCGGCTTCCTGCGGCCGCAGCATCGCGTAAGCCACCAGCGTGCCGCCGCGGCGCACCGTGACGACCTCCGCCGTGCCGATCGATTGCTCGAGCAAGCGGCGTTGCGTCGCGGCGTCGAGCACGTCGCCAGCAAGCACCGTGTGCTCGCGCAGCGTCAGCAGGTCCAGGGACAGGATTTCGTCGATGTCGAACATCGCGGTCAGGCGATCGCCGCGTAGCTGCCCGTGCCTTCCGGCCACGGCGTCAATACCTCGAATCCGTCGTGCGTGACGGCTACCATGTGCTCCCACTGCGCGGACAGCGAATGGTCGCGCGTGACCACCGTCCAGCCGTCGGCGAGCTCGCGCGTGCCGGGCTTGCCCACGTTGACCATCGGCTCGATGGTGAACACCATGCCCTCCTGCAGGCGCCGGCCGTCGCCGCGGCGGCCGAAGTGGCACACGTCCGGCTCGTCGTGGTAGACCTGACCGATGCCGTGGCCGCAGTAGTCGCGCACGATGGAGAAGCCCGCCTTCTCGGCCACCGCCTGGATGGCCGCGCCCACGTCGCCCAGCGTGGCGCCCGGGCGCACCGTGCGGATGCCGGCGCGCATCGCCTCGTAGGTGGTCTCCACGAGGCGCTTCGCCAGCACGCCCGGCGTGCCCACGTAGTACATGCGGCTGGTGTCGCCATACCAGCCGTCCTTGATGACGGCCACGTCGACGTTGACGATGTCGCCGTCCTTGAGCACCTTGTCGCCCGGGATGCCGTGGCACACCACGTGGTTGACCGACGCGCACACCGTCTTCGGGTAGCCGCGATAGCCTACGTTGGCGGGGATGGCCTTCTGCACGTTCACGATGTGGTCGTGGCACAGGCGGTCGAGGTGGTCGGTGGTGACGCCCGGCTTCACGTGCGGCACCAGCATGTGCAGGACATCGGCGGCCAGCGCGCCCGCGGCGCGCGCCATGGCGATCTGTTCAGGCGTCTTGATCGGGTTGAGCCCGCGCCTCATCGCGCCGCCTTGCGGATGGCCTTGCGCGCCGTGGCCGACGCCGCGGCCGCCACCTCGGGCTTGACGAACGACAGCTCCGCGCCGCCGGTGCGCGCGCTGCGCAGCATCAGCTGGCAGATGTCGCCGTAGGTGAGCTCGGGATGCAGCTCGGAGAGCATGCCCACGCGCAGCCAGTGCTCGGCCTGCGCGTTGATGGAGCGGCTCAGCGCGTCGCTGGCGTCGCGCACGTTGTCGTGCATGAGGTCGGAAATCTTGACGATGCCCATGGCGTCGTTCCTTATACGATCTATATATGGAACGTATATTACCTCAAGTCCGCAGGACCTCGGCCGGGCGCACCGTGAAGCACATCGGCGCCGGCGTGCGCACGCCGCGGATCACCTTGAGAACGCAGTCGCGGTTGACGCGGCTGGCGTCGAGCGCCTGGTGCAGCGCGTCGACGCTGGCGATGGCCACGCCGTCCAGCCCCACGATGACGTCGCCCTCGCGCACCCCCACGCGCGCCGCGGGGCTGTCGGGCTCGACGCTCATCACGCGCACGCCGCTCGATTGAGGCAGTTCGTAGGCCAGCACCACGCGGCGGTGCATGTCCTGGGTCTGGCCCGCCACGCCCAGGTAGCCGCGCCGCACGCGGCCATGCTGCAGCAGTTGCGGGATCACCCAGCCGGCGATGTCCACCGCCACCGCGAAGCAGATGGACTGCGCGCCGCGGATGATGGCGGTGTTGATGCCGATCACCTCGCCGCGCGAATCGAGCAGCGGGCCGCCGGAGTTGCCCGGGTTCAGCGCCGCGTCGGTCTGGATCACGTCGGGGATCATGCGGCCCGAGCTGGTGCGCATGCTGCGTCCCAGCGCGCTGACGATGCCCGCCGTGACCGTGTGCTCGAAGCCCAGCGGATTGCCGATGGCGATGGCGATCTGGCCGCGCTTCAGGCCGGCCGAGCGGCCCAGCGGCGCGTGCGCCAGCGAGCCCCTGGACAGGCCGTCGATGCTCAGCACGGCGAGGTCGGTGTCGGGGTCGTCGCCCACCCAGCGCGCGTCGAACTCGCGGCCGTCGGCCAGCGACACCTGGTGGCGCAGTTCCGGGCGCGCGGTCGCCGCGGGCCTGCCGGCGCGCACCACGTGCGAGTTGGTCAGCACGTAGCCGTCGGGCGTGAACAGGAAGCCCGAGCCGCCGCCCAGCGCGTCGCCCGAGTCGCCCGCGCCGCGCAGCCGCACCGCGGCCACGGCCGGGCCGGTGCGCTCCACCACCTCGCTGAGCGTGCGCGAGTAGGCATCCTGCAAAAAGGCATCGTGGGCACCCATGGCGTTCTCCTTCGAGCTTGCAGGTGGGTGGCGGGCGGCCGGAATTCAAGGGCGCGCGAAGATCGTCCCGCCGGCCGGACAACGCAGCGCCCGTTCGCGATCACAATCCGGCGATGGCCGACGTCCAGCCCACTGCCGTCGCGCTGCCCCCGCAGCGCGAGCCAACGCTGCTGCTCGTCATGCTGGCCGTGATCCTGCTCACCTGGATCGCCGTGGCCTTCGCGTGCTGGCGCGGGCGCGAGGACGCCATCGACGACTGGCGCTTCTTCCTGGCCAACCTGTCGGAGATGGCCGCGCAGCACGCCGACCAGACGCTGGCCGCCGCGGACGGCGTGCTGCAGCGCGTGGTCGACGACGTCGACAAGACCGCGCCGGCCGACGCCGCCGACCTCGTCGCCAAGGCCGGCACGCGCGAGATGTACGAGCTGATGCGCCGGCGCCAGAGCGACCTGCCGCAGGTCGGCGTGGTGTCGCTGCTCACCACCACGGGCAAGCTGATCAACTTCTCGCGCAGCTTTCCGACCCCGGTGGTCGACCTTTCCGACCGCGACTACCTCAAGGCTCACCTGGCCGACGACGCCCTGGCCGTGTTTGTCTCGGCGCCGGTGAAGAACCGCGGCAACGGACGCTGGACGTTCTACCTGGCGCGCAAGCTGCGGGCGACGGACGGCCGCCTGGTGGGCATCGCGCTGGTGGGCATCGAGTGCGAGTACTTCCAGCGTTTCTACCAGTCGATCGATTCGGCGCGCGAGGGCGTCACCGTGCTGCTGCTGCGCCGCGACGGCCTGCTGCTGGCGCGCCAGCCACCCATCGACACCTTCGTGGGCAAGAACTTCGCGGCCGGGCCGGTGTTGAGGCTGCTCGATGGCGCGGGCGGCATGATGCCGCGCACCGTGTTCGTCGACGGCCCGCGCGTGGTCGACCCGGCGGACACGGGCCGCCGGCTGGTGGCGCCGACGCTGTCTCGCGCCTATCCCACCGTCGTCGCCATCCTCGTGACCGAGGACCTGATCCTGGCGCACTGGCGCCGCACCACGCTCGCGCTGGTCGCCGTGGCGCTCGGCTTCGACGGGGTGCTGGTGGCGCTGGCGTGGTGGATCGCCCGCCTGCTGCGGCGCCGGCGCGAGATCCTGCAGCAGCTCAAGAGCGCGCTCATCGCCGCCGACAGCGCGAGCCGGGCGAAGACCTCGTTCCTCGCCAACATGAGCCACGAGATCCGCACCCCGATGAACGGCATCCTGGGCATGACCGAGCTGCTGCTGCAGACGCCGCTGGAGCCGCGCCAGCGCGAGCTCGCCGCGGCGGCGCACGCGTCGGGCCAGACCATGCTGCACGTGCTCAACGACGTGCTGGACGTCTCCAAGATCGAGGCCGGCAAGATGCTGCTCGAACGAGTGGACTTCGATCTCGGCGCGCTGCTGGCCGACCTGCTGGCGCTGTTCCGCGCGACGGCGACGGCCGCCGGCATCGCGCTGTCCGGCGACTTCGACGCGGCGCTGCCCCAGCACGCCAGCGGCGACCCGACGCGCCTGCGCCAGATCCTCACCAACCTGCTCAACAACGCGATCAAGTTCACCGGGCGCGGCGGCCAGGTGGCGCTGCGCGCGCATCGCAACGGCGGCGACGCGGCGACGCACGCGCTGTCGTTCGAGGTGCGCGACAGCGGCATCGGCATCAGCGAGGCGGCGCGCCAGCGGCTGTTCGAGCCGTTCACGCAGGCCGACGAGTCGACCACGCGCCGCTTCGGCGGCACCGGCCTGGGCCTGGCGATCACCAAGGAGCTGGTGGCGCTGATGGGCGGCACGCTGGCGGTGGCCAGCACGCCGGGCGCGGGCTCCACGTTCCGCGTCGACCTCGGGCTGGGCGTCGCGCGCATGCCAGTGCCCGCTCCCATGCCCGCGCGCGATCCCGCGCCCGCGAGCGACGCCGTCGATCGCCGCCTGGCCGGCCTACACCTGCTCGTGGCCGAGGACAACCCGGTCAACCTGCAGGTGGCCGTCGCGATGCTGGAAGGCATGGGCGCGCGCGTGGCCTGCGCCGTCGACGGCGCCCAGGCGGTGGCGCAATGCCGCAGCGGCCACTTCGATGCGCTGCTGCTCGATTGCCAGATGCCCGGCATGGACGGCTACGAGGCCGCCCGCCTCATCCGCGCCGAGGGCGCGCGCCGCATGCCCATCATCGCGGTGACCGCCAACGCGATGGCCGCCGACCGCGACCTGTGCCTGGCCGCCGGCATGAACGATCACCTGGCCAAGCCGTTGTCGCGCGAGTCGCTGGCGGCGACGGTGCTCAAGTGGGTGCGCCAGGCGGGCTGACGTCGCGGTGGCGTTCGAACAGCAGCCGGTCGAACCACCGGCCGCCCAGCTCGAAGCTGTTGCGCGAATGGCCGAACTGCACGAAGCCGTTGCGCTCCAGCACGCGCACCGAGCCCTTGTTCTCGGGCCGGGCCACGGCCTCGACGCGTCGCAATCCGTGCGCGCCGAAGGCCTGTTCCAGGCACAGCGCCACCGCCTTCGACGCGATGCCACGGCCGCCGTCGTGCTCGCCGATGCGGTAGCCGAGATCGGCGCATTGGTAGTGGGCGCGCCGCACGGCCGTGAGGTTCACGCGTCCGACGAGCCGGCCGTCCTCGAGTACCAGGTACTGGAAGGCCTGGTCGTTGGCACGCGCGGCTTCGGCCGTGGCGATCGCGGCGGCCACGCCCCGCTCGCTGTAGAACGCCGGGTCGCGCGCGTTGACCCAGTGCTCGAAGTACGCGCGATGGGCCAGCTCGAAGCGCAGAAGCTCGGCAGCGTCGGCGGCCGCCACGCGCCGGATCGCGATGCCGGTCAAGCGGCCGGGCCGAAGTGGCCTGCCTGCGCGTGTTCGACGAGCTGATCGAGCGCCTTGCCCCAGCCCGCGTGGAAGCCCATCTGCTCGTGCGCCTCGCGCGAGGGGATGTCGCCTTGGCGCGCGAGCGCGGTGTACTTGGTGCCGCCCTCGGCGTCCTCCAGCGCGATGATGGCCGTCATCATGAACGGCACCGCCGCGAGCGGCCCCTTGGCCTGCGGCCGGAAGCCCGGGCCCAGCACGCCGGTCCACACGAGCAATTCGTTGTCCTCCACCTGCAGGTAGCAGCCCGTGTTGGTGAAGGCCTGGCCTTCAGGGCCCTGCATGGTGGTCTGGAAGATGCCGCCGGGCTGCAGGTCGATCCGGCAGTTCGTGGTCTTCCAGGGCAGCGGGCAGAACCATTTGACCAGGTGCTCGGGCTGCGTCCACGCCTTCCACACCAGGTGGCGCGGCACGGGCACGATGCGCTCGAGCAGCAGGTCGAGTTCGAGGTCGACGTTGAAGAGGGAACGGGGCATGAACGGCTCCACGGCAAGAGGTTGCCGCGAGTCTAGGGCCTGTTCACACTAAATGCGTGCCCGCGTGACCCCCAGAAAGCCTGCCTTCAAGGCGCGAGCGCGCCGACGTGGTGGCCCCACGGCAAGCGCTCGCAACGCGGAAGGCAGGCTTTCTGGGGGATCACCCGCAGGGCCAGCTGCCTGCGAAGCCCCAGGCGTCGTTGGCCGCTCCTTGCGGGCGTCCAGCCCGCCGCGTCGCGTCCGCCTAGCCTGGGGCTTCGCAGGCAGCTGGCGCGGGCACGCATTTAGTGTGAACAGGCCCTAACTTCAGGCGACGGCCCGGCAGGCTTGGCATACTGCGGCGCATCCAACCGAGGAACCCCGTCGTGGCCAATCCCTTCACCGCCGGCGCCATCGTCTACGCCAAGGACATCCAGCGCGTCGCGCGCTTCTACGCCGAGGTCGCCGACCTGGAGGTGATGCACGAGGTGGACGACCACGTGGTGCTCGAGTCCGAGACCCACGAGCTGGTGATCGTGGCGATTCCCGCGGCCACGGCCGCGCGCATCGTCATCACCTCGCCGCCCGCGCGGCGCGAGAACACGGCGTTCAAGCTGAGCTTTGCGGTCGCGAGCCTGGCCGAGGCGCGCGCGGCCGCGAAGGCCGCGGGCGGCGAGCTCAACCCGCCGGAAAAGGAATGGGAGTTCCAGGGCCTGCGCGTGTGCGACGGCTGCGATCCGGAAGGCAACATGATCCAGCTGCGCGAGGCGCCGGAGGACGCGGCCGACTAGCCACCCGCCTTCTTGACGCTCTTGAAGCCCTGCGCCTGCAGCAGCGCCAGCACGCGATCGCGGTGATCGCCCTGCAGCTCGAAGACGCCGTCCTTGGCCGTGCCGCCCACGCCGCACGCCGCCTTGAGCTTCTTGCCCAGCGCGGCGAGTTCAGGCTCGGCCAGCCCCAGCCCGCGCACCACGGTCACGCCCTTGCCGCCGCGGCCCTTGGTCTCGAAGAACAGGCGCACGACGCCATCGGTGGCCGGCGCGACGGCCTTCTTGCAGGCGCACTGCGCGATCGGCAGGCGGCAGCCGGGACACATGCGGCCCGTCTCGGTCGAGTAGACCAGGCCGCCGTTCGGATTCACGGGTTTCATGCCCCGATTTTCGCATCCCCGGGCCGGCGGCCAGCCCGTGCACGGGATGTGAAAATCGTGGGATGACGACGACGCGCCCCGCCTTCCCGTTGATGCTCCGCTCCCTCGCCGCCGCCTTCGCGCTGGCGGTCTCCGCCGCCGCGCACGCGGTGCAGCCGGTGGTGCAGCACGACGTGGTGCTGCTGCAGAAGGGCGAGGTCATCGAGCAGCGCGTGGACGGCGGAGCCGACGCGATGTCGGCCTACCTGAAGACGCTGGACGACGCGCTCACCGAGACGATGCGCGCCAATCCGCAGCAGCTCCCGGCGGCCGGCTTCATCGCCATCGCGATCCGGCCGGGCAACCAGGTGCACACGTGGTTCGACTTCAGGCCCGCGCTGGCCGACAGGACGATGGCCGCGCTGGCACACGCCGTGGAGGCGACGCCCACGATGCCCGTCAAGAGCGGCGAGATCGTGTTCGCGCTGCGCGTGAGCCTGTGGAGCGACAAGCCGCCCAAGGCCTATGCGCCGGCACCGCAGGAGTGGAAGGACGCCAGCAAGGACATGCATCCGAAGCCGGACATCGACACGCTGGTCGACCTCGTCTGGCCACGTTGACGTCGATTCGTCGAGCGGCGGCGGGTCGTCGCCCCGGCAGCTCCCGGCCGTGCCAGGCCGCCGCCTGAAGTCTCACGACGAGCCGGCGCCGCCGCCGCCGACGCGCGCCGGCGACCACGTGCCTGGCTGCGGCCAGGCGCCGAACTCGCGCATGGCCGCCGCCTCGACCCTGTCGCCCTTGTCGATGCGCGCCCGCCGCTGCCCGAACTTGCCCGCGCGCGCCAGCACGCACACCGGGCATTCGATGATGCCGATCTTCTCTTCGTGGGCCAGGTGCACCACGCCGCACCTGGCGCAGTGGCCCAGGTGGGTGTCGGCGCCTTCGCGCATGGGCGTGAACACGTCGCGCAGCATGCGGCTGAGCGACACGCCGCAGTCGGCGTCGTAGGTGCAGGCGTAGTAGTCGTACGCCCACACCATGGCCTCGAAGGCCTCGACGCCGGCGTCCACCAGGCGGCGCTGCAGGCAGAAGATGGCCGTGGCGCTGAGGCGGCGATGCGCGCTGCCCCACAGGTCGCGGTGGTCGCGCGTGCGGTCGCGCGGCGCGCCCTTGTCGCGCCTGGGCTTCGGATTGAGCGTCTCGGCGATGCCGCGCAACTGCGCCGCACGCACATCGCTGGTGGCCAGCATGCGTTCCTCCACCTCGGTGGGCCGCATCTGGTGGCGCAGCATGGCCAGGATCAGGCTGGACGTGCCGGGCATCAGGAAACTGGCGGGCGGCCGGCCGGAGCGCTTGCTGACGGGCGTGCGCTCGGCCACGCGGTAGGCGGCGCTTTCCTGCTGCACGGCATGGCGGATCAGCGCGAATTCCTGCTCGCAGCACTGGGTGAGCGCCAGCAGGCCGCGCAGGCTCGACTCGACGCCGTCATCGTCGGCGCGCAGCAGGCGGTCGATGATGGCGTCGCTCAGGCGCGGCACCGCCAGCAGCGTGCCGGGGTTGCCGCCCCACTCCAGGAACGCGAAGGCGGGCAGCTCCTGCAGCGCGCGGATGACCTCCCGGTCGGTGATGTCGCACACCAGCGCCGCGCTGGCCGGATCGTCGGCGTAGCGCACGAAGGTGGCCAGCGCCAGCCGGTTGATGCGCTTGACGAGCGGGCGCCACATCTCGTGGTCGGGGGTGAGCATGGGACGGTGCTCCGGCAGGCGCCGCACCAGGCGCTCGGTGAGCGCCGGCCGCCACAGCGCCACGGGCGTGGTGGCGAGATCGTCGAGCTGGGCATCGGGCATCGCGGCCAGCCGCATCGCCACGCCCAGCGGCACGCCGAACAGTTCCACGGCGTGCTGCGGGTTTCGCCGCGACACCTCCGCGAGACCTTCGATCAGTTCCTCGTTGAGCGTCTTCTGGTCGCTGGGGCCCTTGGCCATGCCGGTCTGCGTCATCTCTTTGCCCTCTCTGTGCCTTGTATGGTGCAAGTGATGGTCACCAACCCACCATTTTCCATCCTGCTTGCATCAACCTTGCTGTTAATGGCTTTTTTGTTGGCTTGATGTGAATGTGACACACAAGTTTCTGCCAATCAATCCGATTTTTGTGGGCTTTTTGATGCGATTGAGGTTAAGCTCGATCGATCCCCTAGCTTGGCGACGAGATGAACGACACCCCGCATGCGCGCACGACACTCGAGCTCGATGGCCCGGCCGAACCCGCGCTGAGCGTGGACGTGCGCCGCTTCCTGATGTCGCACGGCGTCAAGGAGCACAACCACGCCTCGGAGATCGCCCGCATCATCAATGTCGACCGCTCGCAGTCGTATCGGCGGCTGAAGGGCGACGTGGCGTGGAGCCACACCGACCTGCGTGCCATCGCCCGCCACTTCGGCGCGTCGGACGACCGCCTGCTCCCGCAGGACGACCTCGCGCGCATGGCAAACCAGGGCCCGGAGGCGGTACCCGCCGTGATCCGCGTGGCGCACTTGCCGCCCACCGGCCTGCTGGTGCCGGGGATCGAGCTGGGCGCGGGCGACACCAGCGATCTCGTGGCCATCCGCGTCGGCGCCGGCTGGGAGATCCACGTCAACGGCGAAGAGCCCTTCGGCGCCCGCCGCCATGCCATCGAGGCCCTCACCGTGCGCAGCCACCCGCACCTGCAGGTGGCGCTGCTGGAGGACGACACGCGCGCCGCCGAGGCGCTGGTGGAGGCGTTCCGCCCGCTGGGCATCGTGGCCACGCCGTTCGTGGACGGCGCCTCGCTGCGCACGGCCATCGCGAACCTGCGCTTCGACGCCTACGTCCTCGACTGGCTGCTGGCCGACGGCACGGCGGCCCCCGTCGTCGAGGCGATCCGCCAGCACCGGTCGCACATCCCCATCGTGGTGGTCACGGGCGCGCTGATGGCCGACTCGGAGATGGAGCAGCGCCTGCAGGCGCTCTCCGCGCAGTGGAACTTCTCCACCCTGGACAAGCCGGTGCGGCCGATGAACCTGGCCAACGCGATCAAGCAGCTGGTGACGGCCTCGCGCGCGTGAGCGCGCAACCCGCCGCGCACCTTGCGATCAGAGCAGCCAGGAGAAGAAGATCAGGTACAGGCCGCCCAGGATCGCCACCCATTTCGACACGTAGTACACGCGCCGGTGGCTGGCCTTGAGCTTCTTGGCCTGCAGCCGCAGCTTGTAGAAGTTCTGGAAGAAGCGGTTGATGCCGCCCACGCGCTCGCCCGCCTCGTTGGGCGCGGCCGACGCCGCCATGATGTTGTTGGCGAACCAGCGGTTGACGGCGGCCAGCAGCCGGCCGTGCAGGGGCCGCTCGATGTCGCAGAACAGGATCACGCGCTGCTGGTCGGTGGTGTTCGCGGCGTGGTGGATGAAGGTCTCGTCGAACACCACGGCCTCGCCGTCCTTCCAGAAGTAGCGCTGGCCGTCCACCTCGATGTAGCAGTCCGGCGAGTTGGGCGTGGCCAGGCCCAGGTGGTAGCGCAGCGAGCCCGCGTACGGGTCGCGGTGGCGCACCAGCGTGCCCTCGGGCGGCAGCGACGCGAACATCGCGCCCTTGATGGACGGGATCTTGTTGAGCAGCTCCACCGTGCGCGGGCACGAGGAGCGCGCCGAAGCCAGTTCCTCGCCGTACCACTTCAGGTAGAAGCGCTTCCAGCCCGAGCGGAAGAACGAGTTGAAGCCCATGTCGTTGTAGCCGGTGGCCACGCCGATGCGGCCCGCCTCGTTCAGGCTCAGCGCCTCGGCGCGGATCTCTTCCCAGTGGGCCTGCAGCGGCGCCAGCTCGGGGAAGGCGGCCACGGGCGCGTACGGGCGCGCCTTCACGCGCGAGAACAGCACCATCAGCATGTTGTACGGCGCGAGCAGCACCGTGTAGTCGGTGAACGCCTTCATCAGGCCGAAGCGCGCGCGTCCGCGCAGGTGCACGAAGGCCGCCGATCCCATCAGGAGGACGAAGAGGCCGACGCGGATCGCGATGGAGTACGGATGAGTCATGGGGTGCGCAACGCGGCGGCGACGCCGCATCAGGAGGAACCCGGCATTTTGCCGGGAATGGGCTCCCCTGTCCTCGGGCGTGTCATCCAGGGCCTGCTCGACCGTGACCGTCGCCCCCCGAAGGCTGGCCTGCCGAGTCCCCAAGCCTCGGGAGTCCGCCAAGCTCGATAATCGGGACATGAATCCGCTGCTCGGCACGCTGCATCCCTATCCGTTCGAACGCTGGCGCCTGCTCGCCAGGGACGTCGTCCCCTCCCCGGCCCACCGCCCCATCAGCCTGGGCCTGGGCGAGCCGCGCCACGCGACGCCCCAGCTCGTCAAGGACGCCATCACCGGCCATCTCGGCGGCCTGGCGGTCTATCCGTCCACCCTGGGCGACGCGCGCCTGCGCGAGGCCATGGCCGCGTGGGTGCAGGGCCGCTACGGCGTGGCGCTGGATCCGGCCACGCAGCTGCTGCCGGTGATCGGCTCGCGCGAGGCGCTGTTCTCGTTCGCGCAGGTGGTGGTCGACCCGACCTGGCGTGGGCGCCCGGGCGCGCAGCCCCCCATCGTCCTGTGCCCCAACCCGTTCTACCAGATCTACGAGGGCGCGGCCCTGCTGGCGGGCGCAGAGACGGCCTTCGCCAACAGCGACCCGGCGCGCAACTTCGCCGCCGACTGGAGCGCCATAGCCCCCGCCACCTGGGCCCGCACGCAGCTGATGTTCGTGTGCTCGCCGGGCAACCCCACCGGCGCCGTGATGCCGCTGGAGGAATGGCGCACGCTGTTCGAGCTGAGCGACCGCCACGGCTTCGTCATCGCCAGCGACGAGTGCTACTCGGAGATCTACTTCGGCCCCGAGGGCGAGCCGCCGCTGGGCGCGCTGGACGCCGCGCGCCAGCTGGGGCGCACCGATTTCCGCAACCTGCTCGTCTTCACCTCGCTGTCCAAGCGCTCCAACGTGCCCGGGCTGCGCTCGGGCTTCGTGGCCGGCGACGCGGCGCTGGTCAAGGCCTTCCTGCTGTACCGCACCTACCACGGCAGCGCGATGAGCCCGGTGGTGCAGGCGGCCAGCGAGGCGGCATGGCGCGACGAGGCGCACGTGCGCGAGAACCGCGAGATCTACCGCCGCAAGTTCGCCCAGGTCACGCCGATGCTGGCGGGCCGGCTCGACGTGCGCCTGCCGGACGCCGGTTTCTACCTCTGGGCGGGCATTCCGCCGCATTTGCACGGTGGCGACGACGTCGCGTTCGCCTTGGGCCTGCTGGCTCAATACAATGTGCAGGTATTGCCCGGCAGCCTGCTCGCCCGCGAATCCCGCGGCATCAACCCCGGCGCCGGCCGGATCCGCCTCGCGCTGGTGGCCGAGACCGCCGAATGCGTCGAGGCCGCCGAACGCATCCTTGCCTACATCGAAAAGCTCCAATGACCTCCAGCCTGCAAGCCCTGATCGACGCCGCGTGGGAAGACCGCGCCAAGTTCTCGCCTTCCGACGCGCCGGCAGACGTGCGCGCCGCCGTCACCTCGGTCATCGAGGACCTGAACGCCGGCCGCATCCGCGTGGCCTCGCGCACGGGCGTGGGCCAGTGGACGGTGCACCAGTGGGTGAAGAAGGCCGTGCTGCTGTCGTTCCGCCTGAACGACAACAAGGCCATCCAGGCCGGCGGCCTGCAGTACTTCGACAAGGTGGAGCCGAAGTTCGCCCACCTCAGCGAGGACGAACTGCGCGCCACCGGCGTGCGCATCGTGCCGCCGGCCGTCGCGCGCCACGGCAGCTTCATCGCCCGCAACGCCATCCTGATGCCCTCGTACGTCAACATCGGCGCCTACGTCGACGAAGGCACGATGGTCGACACCTGGGCCACCGTCGGCTCGTGCGCGCAGATCGGCAAGAACGTCCACCTGTCGGGCGGCGTGGGCATCGGCGGCGTGCTGGAGCCGCTGCAGGCCAACCCGACCATCATCGAGGACAACTGTTTCATCGGCGCGCGCTCCGAGGTCGTCGAGGGCGTCATCGTCGAGGAGAACTCGGTCATCTCCATGGGCGTCTTCATCGGCCAGAGCACCAAGATCTACGACCGCGCCACCGGCGAGGTCACCTACGGCCGCGTGCCCTCGGGCTCGGTGGTGGTCAGCGGCTCGCTGCCGTCGGCCGACGGCAAGTACAGCCTGAACTGCGCGGTGATCGTCAAGCGCGTCGACGCGCAGACGCGCTCCAAGACCAGCATCAACGACCTGCTGCGCGCTTGATCCAGGGCCGCGCAGGCCGATAGAGACTTTGGCAGTTCCCTCGCCGCGACCCGCGGCACGCACTTGAACCCCGCGCCTGCACGACAGGCGCCACCAGGAGACGCTCGATGGATGGCGGAAACATGGAACGCGTGCTGCATCTGATGGCCGACAAGGGGGCCTCGGATGTCTACCTGACTGCCAACTCGCCGATCCAGCTGAAGATCAACGGCCAGCTGGTGCCGGTGTCCGACCAGATCCTCACCCCGGGCCAGCCGCGCGCGCTGCTGGCCGAGCTGCTGACGCCCGTGCAGCTGGAGGAGCTCGACCAGACCGGCGAGCTGAACCTGGGCATCGGCATCCGCGCGGTGGGCAGCTTCCGCTTGTCGGCGTTCAAGCAACGCGCGTCGATCGCGGCGGTCATCCGCTGCATCCCGCACAAGATCCCGTCGATGGACACGCTGAACCTGCCGCCGGTGCTGGCGTCGCTGGCGCTCGAGCGCCGCGGCCTGGTGCTGATGGTGGGCGCCACGGGCAACGGCAAGAGCACGTCGCTGGCGTCGATGATCGAATGGCGCAACACGCAGCTGTCGGGCCACATCCTCACCATCGAGGAACCGATCGAGTTCCTGTTCTCCAACAAGCGCTCCATCATCAACCAGCGCGAGGTGGGCCGCGACACGGCCTCGCTGCACATCGCGCTGAAGAACGCGCTGCGCCAGGCGCCCGACTGCATCATGATCGGCGAGATCCGCGATCGCGAGACCATGTCGATGGCCATCTCGTACGCGCTGTCGGGCCACCTGGTGCTTGCCACGCTGCACGCCAACAACAGCTCGCATACGCTGGGCCGTATCCTGTCGTTCTACACGCCGGAAGCGCGCCCCGCGCTGCTGGGCGACCTGGCCGCCGCGCTCAAGGCCATCGTCTCGCAACGCCTGCTGCGCTCCACCGCCGGCGGCCGCGTGCCGGCCGTCGAGGTGCTGCTGAACAGCCGCTTCATCTCCGAGCTGATCGAGCAGGGCGACATCCAGGGCGTGCGCGAGGCCATGGACAAGTCGCTGGCCGAGGGCTCGCAGATGTTCGAGGCCGACATCGCCCGCCTCATCGGTCTGGGCCTGGTCACGCAGGAAGAAGGCCTGCTGGGCGCCGATTCGCCCACCAACCTGTTGTGGCGCCTGCAGAACGACATGGCGCCGGTCTCGCGCGTGCAGGCCGTCAAGGCCGAGTCCGACGCGCCCTCGTTCACCGAGATCACGCTCGACGTGCTGCCCGAGGCCCCGCCCGCCGCCCCGCGCCAACGCCTGGCCGGCACGGAGCACCTGCACCGATCGAAACACGGCTGATGGATTCCACGCTCGTCCTCCTCGAACAACTGATCGCCCGCGCGTCCGTCACGCCGGACGACGCCGGGTGCCAGGCGCTGATCGCGCAACGGCTGGAAGCAATGGGCTTCGCCTGCGAGCACCTGCCGTTCGGCTCGGAGGGCGGCCGCGTAGCCAACCTGTGGGCGGTGCGCGCCGGCGCGCGCCCCGGCCCGACGCTGGTGCTGGCCGGCCATACCGACGTCGTGCCCACCGGCCCGCTGGACCAGTGGAGCAGCGCGCCCTTCGTGCCCACCTACCGCGACGGGAAGCTGTACGGCCGCGGCACCGCGGACATGAAGACCTCGCTGGCCGCGATGGTGGTGGCCGCCGAGGAATTCGTCGCCGCGCGTCCGGACCATGCGGGCCGCCTCGCCTTCCTGCTCACCAGCGACGAGGAAGGCCCGTCGGTGGACGGCACCGTGCGCGTGGTCGACGCGCTGCAGGCGCGCGGCGAACAGCTCGATTGCTGCATCGTGGGCGAGCCCACCTGCGTCGGCACGCTGGGCGACATGATCAAGAACGGCCGCCGCGGCAGCCTCTCCGCGCGCCTGACCGTGGTGGGCGTGCAGGGCCACGTGGCCTACCCGCACCTGGCGCGCAACCCGATCCACGTGGCCGCGCCGGCCATCGCCGAACTGGCCGCCACGCAGTGGGACACGGGCAACGATCACTTCCCGCCCACCAGCTTCCAGATCTCCAACCTCCATTCCGGCACGGGCGCCACCAACGTCATCCCGGGCGAGGCCGTGATCGACCTCAACTTCCGCTTTTCCACCGAGTCGACGCCGGAGTCGCTGAAGGCGCGCGTGGTCGAGATCCTGCAGCGCCACGGCGTCGAGCACCGCGTCGCGTGGACCCTGGGCGGCTCGCCCTTCCTCACGCGGCCCGGCACGCTCAGCGCCGCGCTCGTGCAGGCGATCCGCGAGGAGACCGGCGTCGCGGCGGCGCTGTCCACCACCGGCGGCACGTCCGACGGCCGCTTCATCTCGCGCATCTGCCCGCAGGTCGTCGAGTTCGGCCCGGTCAACGCCACCATCCACAAGATCGACGAGCACGTGGCGGTCGACGCCGTGCCGCGATTGAAGAACATCTACCGGCGCACGATGGACCACCTGCTCGCACCCACCGAATCATGAACCTCATCGACTATGTGAACAGGGCAAGCGCCCGCCTCGACGAGGCGGGCGTTTCGTTTGGGCACGGCACCACCAACGCGTTCGACGAGGCCGCCTGGCTGGTGCTGTGGCGCCTCGGACTGCCGCTGGACGACCTCGACGGCGTGGCCGAGCGTCCGCTCGCCGACGCGGAGATCGCCACGCTGGACGCCTTCATCGGCGAACGCATCGCCACGCGCCGCCCGGCCGCCTACCTCACCGGCGAGGCCTGGCTGCAGGGCGTGCCGTTCACCGTCGACGAGCGCGTGATCGTGCCGCGCTCGCTGATCGCCGAAGTGCTCGCCGAAGGCCTCATCGACCCGTGGCTGCCCGCGAAGGTCGTGCGCGTGCTGGACCTGTGCACCGGCAACGGCAGCCTGGCCATCTTCGCGGCGATGGCGTGGCCCGACGTGGTCGTCGACGCCGCCGACCTGTCGAAGGACGCGCTCGCCGTGGCCGCATTGAACGTCGAGCGCCACGGGATGGCCAGGCGCGTCACGCTGCACCAGGGCGACGGCCTGCGCGCGGTGCCGGCCGACCGCCGCTACGACCTGATCCTGTGCAACCCGCCCTACGTCAACGCCGCGGCGATGAGCGCGCTGCCGCCCGAGTTCCGCGCCGAGCCCGAGATGGCGCTGGCGGGCGGCACCGACGGCATGGACTTCATCCGCACGCTGCTCGCCCGCGCGCCGCGACACCTGACCAACGACGCCGTGCTGGTGCTGGAGATCGGCAACGAACGCGAGTTCTTCGAAGCCGCCTTCCCCCACCTCGAAGTCGTCTGGCTTCCCACTCAATTGCATGACGACGCGGTGCTCCTGGTCACCCGCCGCATGCTGGAAGACGGGCTCAAGCCCGCTTCGAAAGCGCCCTGAAACATGATCACGCTCCGTAACCTGCAACTGCGCCGCGGCGCCAAGATCGTCCTCGACGGCGTCAACGTCAACGTCAATCCCGGCGAGAAGGTGGGCCTGGTCGGGCGCAACGGCGCCGGCAAGTCCAGCCTGTTCGCGCTGCTGGCCGGCCGCCTCCAGGCCGACCAGGGCGACTTCGAGATCCCCGCGCGCTGGCGCCTCGGCGAGGTGGCCCAGCACATGCCCGAGACCGACGACTCGGCCACCGACTTCGTGCTGCAAGGCGACATCCCGCTGATGGAGGCGCAGCGCGAGCTCGACGCCGCCGAGGCGGCGGACGACGGCGCGGCGATGGCCGAGGCGCACATGAAGATCGGCGAGGTCGGCGGCTTCGACGCGCGCTCGCGCGCGCAAGCCCTGCTGATGGGTCTGGGCTTCAAGACCGAGCAGGTGGAGGCGCCCGTCAACAGCTTCTCGGGCGGCTGGCGCATGCGCCTGCAGCTGGCCCGCGCGCTGATGTGCCCGGCCGACCTGCTGCTGCTGGACGAGCCCACCAACCACCTGGACCTGGACGCGCTCGTCTGGCTCGAGGCCTGGCTGCAGCGCTTCACCGGCACCATCGTGATGATCAGCCACGACCGCGAGTTCCTCGACGCGATCACCGACGTCACCATCCACCTGGACGAAGGCACGCTGACGCGCTACGGCGGCAACTACTCCACCTTCGAGGAGATGCGCGCCGAGCGCATGTCGCAGCAGGCCGCCGCGCACGGCCGCCAGCAGGAGCGCGTGGCGCAGTTGCAGCGCTTCATCGACCGCTTCAAGGCCAAGGCCAGCAAGGCCAAGCAGGCGCAGAGCCGCGTGAAGGCGCTGGCGCGCATGGAGCGCATCGCCCCGGTGCTCACCTCCGCCGACTTCTCGTTCGAGTTCAAGGAGCCGAAGAGCCTGCCCAACCCGATGCTGGCCATGTCCAACATGGAGTGCGGCTACCTCGTGCAGGACGACGTCGACCCCGACACCGAGCCCGTGCGCAAGGTGATCGTGCGCAACATCAACAAGAGCGTGCTCGCCGGCCAGCGCATCGGCATCCTGGGCGCCAACGGCCAGGGCAAGTCGACGCTGGTCAAGACGATCTCGCGCAGCATGCCGATCCTCGGCGGCGAGATGACCGAGGGCAAGGGCCTGTCGATCGGCTACTTCGCGCAGCAGGAAATGGACGTCGTGCACGCCGACGACACGCCGCTGCAGCACATGGTGCGCCTCGCGAAGACCGTGGGGCCGGAAGGCCGCGAGCAGGAACTGCGCGACTTCCTGGGCCAGTTCCGCTTCGTCGGCGACATGGTGCACCAGGTCATCGGCACGCTGTCGGGCGGCGAGAAGGCGCGCCTGGTGTTGGCCTCGCTGGTGTGGCAGCGCCCGAACCTCCTGCTGATGGACGAGCCGACCAACCACCTGGACCTCACCACCCGCGAGGCGCTGTCGATGGCGCTCAACGAGTTCGAGGGCACCGTGATGCTGGTGAGCCACGACCGCGCGCTGCTGCGCGAGGTCTGCGACGAGTTCTGGCTGGTGTCGCACGGCGCCGTGCTGCCGTTCGACGGCGACCTGGACGACTACCAGAAGTGGCTGCTGGAGACCTCGCGCGCCATCGCCCGCGGCCAGCCCGCGCCGCCGTTGCCCGGCAACCTCAACGAGCTGCTGCCCGGCGGTTCCTCGTCGCTGGCGCCCAGGCCCGCCAAGGCCGCCGCGCCCACGCCGGCGCCCGTACCGGCTCCCACGCCGCAGACCCGTGCCGGCGCGGCCCGCAACGAAGACCGCAAGCAATCTTCCCAGCAGCGCTCGCAGGTCGCCGCGCAGACGCGCCCGCTGCGCGTCGAGGTGCAGCAGATCGACGCGCGCATGGAGAAGCTCGCCGCCGAGAAGGCCGAGCTCGAGGCGTCCATGGCCACAGGCAAGCTGGGCGGCCCGGAGATCGCCGACGCCGGCCGGCGGCTCGCCCACGTGGGCGCGGAAGTGGCCAAGCTGGAGGAACGCTGGCTGCAGCTCAACGAGCAGATCGAGGCGCTGCAGGCGGGGGGCTGACCGCCGCGGCTCCCGCCGGGCCGCGACAACCCGTGACCTTCGTCGCACTCGATTCACACGATGGCCTGCGAATTGCTGTCGTCCCGGCTGACAATGCGCCCACGATTTCTCGGATACTCGCGTTCGATGAAGCCCTTGCGCCACCTGCTGCCCGTCGTGTTGCTCGCCGCCCTCTCGGGGGCGTGCGCGGCCGCGCCGGGGCCGGCGGGCGACGGGCCCACCTACCGCATCGTCGGCCCGGACGGCAAGGTGACGTTCTCCGATCGCAAGCCCACCGACCCGCAGCTGAAGACGCGCGAGCTGGGCCAGACGGTGACCGCCCCGCTGCTGACGCCGTCCACGCAGCCCTTCGACCTGCACCCGGCCACGTCGTTCCCCCCGACCGCCCGCCCGTCCGGCAACGACGGCCTCACCCCCGCGGCGGACATCACCGGCAAGCCCTTCCCGCCGGGCCTGCCCGACGCGGTCCTCGATGTCATCGTGCACCAGTTCTTCGTGCAGACGCTCCTGGAGACCTGCGGCCGCCTGCGTCCGGCATCCATCGAGCGCTACCAGGTCGGCGTGCTCAACTGGCGCGTCCGCAACGCCGAGATCCTCGAGAAGAGCAACCACATCACCTTCGCGCGCTTCACCGGCGAGCAGCGCGACACGCTGCGCGCCACCGCCCGCGCGCGCCTGGCGCAGCTGATCCCCTCCAGCGACATGCCCGAGGCCGATCGCCTGGCCTGGTGCGACCGCATGAGCACCGACCTCGCGCGCCGCCAGTTCGAGCTGGCGGGCGACATGCGGGTGGCGCCGATCCTCTATTTCGAAGCGCCCTGATCGAGCAAGGCCGGCGATCGCGCCGGCTCCCAATGCTCGGCGCACCAGGCCGCGACCGCCGCGCGCTCATCGGCCCCGAAGTGAAGTCCCAGCTTGCTGCGGCGCCACAGGACGTCGTCGGCACCGCGCGCCCATTCGTGCTCGTGCAGGTAGCGCAGTTCGCATTCGAACAGTCCCGGCGCGACCTCGGCGCCCGGGGGGCCGGCGTCGCCGATGACGCGGTCCAGGCGCGCGCCGTACGCCCGCGCGAGCCGGTGCAGCACGTCGGCCGCGAACTGCGGGTAGCGGCGGCGCACGGCCTGTTCGAAGCGCTCGAAGTCGGTGTCGGGGCGGCGTGCCGGGACTATCCACTTGGCCAGGTCGCCGCCCGGCAGGAACGCGCCGCGCGTCCAGGCGCCGCGTTCCGGCGCCACGCCGAGCGGCTGCATCAGCAGGTCGGCCGCATCTTCGGCCAGCCGCCGGAACGTGGTGATCTTGCCGCCCCACACGGTCAGCAGCGGCGCCTGGGCGGTGTCGAGTTCCAGCGAGTAGTCGCGCGTGACGGCCGACGGGTCGCCCGACTCGTCGTCCAGCAGCGGACGCACGCCCGAATACGTCCACACGACATCGCCGGGCACGACGGCCTTGGCGAAGTAGCGGCTCGCCTGCTCGCACAGGTAGTGGATCTCCGACTCGTCGATCTTCGCGGCGCCGATCGGGCCGTGGTGCTCGACGTCGGTGGTGCCGATCAGCGTGAAATCGTGCTCGTAGGGGATCGCGAAGATGATGCGCTTGTCGGGGTTCTGGAAGATGTAGGCGTGGTCGTGGTCGAACAGCCTGGGCACGACGATGTGGCTGCCCTTGACCAGGCGCAGGGCCTTGCCGTGGCTCAGGTGCGCGTGCTCGGACAGGAACTGCGCGGCCCAGGGGCCCGCGGCGTTGACGAGCGCGCGTGCCCGCAGCGTGTGGAACGAGCCGTCCGCGTGGTCCAGCGTCGCCTGCCAGCCGTCGGCCGCCCGCTGCGCGTCGCGGCAGCGCCAGCGCGTGAGCACCGTCGCGCCGCGTTCGCGCGCGTCGATCGCGTTGAGCACCACCAGGCGCGCATCGTCCACCCAGCCGTCGGAATAGACGAAGCCCTTGGTGAAGCGCGGCTGAAGCGGCGCGCCCGACGCGTGGCGGCGCAGGTCGACGGTGCGCGAGCCGGGCAGCACCTCGCGCCGGGCCAGGTGGTCGTAGAGGAACAGGCCGATGCGGATCATCCACACCGGGCGCATGCCGGGATCGTGCGGCATCACGAAACGCAGCGGCCACATGATGTGCGGCGCGCTGCGCAGCAGCACCTCGCGTTCGGCGAGCGCCTTGCGCACCAGCGCGAACTCGTTGTATTCGAGGTAGCGCAGGCCGCCATGGATCAGCTTGGTGCTGGACGACGAGGTGGCCTGTGCGAGGTCGTCCTTCTCGCACAGCACCACCTTCAGCCCGCGCCCGGCAAGGTCGCGGGCGATACCGGCGCCGTTGATGCCGCCGCCGACGACCAGCACGTCGCAGGCGGTGGGGATTTTCGTCTCGGTGGGGCGGGGGATGTCCGGCACGTGAAGGCGCAAGGCGCGGCGAGGGGCGGGAGGACGGCGCCCGGGGCGATGTCCGGCGACCGAGGCGTGTTTTCCGTATTATCCGGGCGTCGCCCGCCCTCCCCTTTTCCAGCCGACAGGACGCCACGTGATCAAACGCCCGACATGCCTCCTCGCGCTCGACCAGGGCACCTCCAGCTCGCGCAGCATCGTCTTCGACGCGCAGGGCCGCATGCTGGCCATGGCGCAGCGCGAGTTCCGCCAGATCTATCCGCAACCGGGCTGGGTGGAGCACGACCCGAAGGAGATCCTCGAGTCGCAGTTCGCCACCGCGCGCGAGGCGCTGGCCAAGGCCGGGCTGACGGCCGCGGACATCGCCTCCATCGGCATCACCAACCAGCGCGAGACCACGCTGGTGTGGAACCGCGCCACCGGCGAGGCCATCCACAACGCGATCGTGTGGCAGGACCGGCGCGCCGAGCCCACCTGCGCGGCGCTGCGCGAACAAGGCCTGGAGCCGACCTTCCGCGCGCAGACCGGGCTGATCGTGGACGCCTACTTCTCGGGCACCAAGCTGAAGTGGATCCTCGACAACGTGGACGGCGCGCGCGCCGCCGCCACGCGCGGCGAGCTCGCGTTCGGCACCGTCGACACCTGGCTGATGTGGCATCTCACCGGTGGCCGCGTGCACGCCACCGACGTGAGCAACGCCTCGCGCACGCTGATGCTGGACGTGCACGCCAACACCTGGAGCGACGAGCTGCTCGCGATCCTCGACGTGCCGCGCGCACTGCTGCCCGCCGTGCATCCGTCCAGCCACTGCTACGGCGCGACGTTGCCCGAGCTGTTCGGCGCCGCCATTCCCATCGGCGGGGTGGCCGGCGACCAGCAGAGCGCGCTGTTCGGCCAGGCCTGCTTCCGCCCCGGCCTGGCCAAGAACACCTACGGCACGGGCTGCTTCATGCTCATGCACACCGGCGCCACGTTCCAGAGCTCCACCAACGGCCTGATCACCACCAGCGCCGCGCAGCTGGACGCCACGCCCGTGTTCGCGCTGGAAGGCAGCGTGTTCATCGGCGGCGCCGTCGTGCAGTGGCTGCGCGACGGGCTGCGCGCGATCCAGGGCAGCGGCGAGGTGCAGCGCCTGGCCGAGAGCGTGCCCAGCTCGGGCGGCGTGATGTTCGTGCCGGCCTTCACCGGCCTGGGCGCGCCCTACTGGGACGCGGACGCGCGCGGCGCCATCGTGGGCCTCACGCGCGGCAGCACGGTGGCGCACATCGCGCGCGCGGCGCTCGAGAGCATCGCGTTCCAGAGCGCCGCGCTGCTGCAGGCGATGAGCCGCGACGCGGTGGCCGCGGGCGGCATGCCGGTGGCCGAGCTGCGCGTGGACGGCGGCGCGTGCGTCAACGACCTGCTGATGCAGTTCCAGGCCGACCTGCTGGGCATCCCGGTGGTGCGGCCGCAGGTGATCGAGACGACGGCGCTGGGCGCGGCCTGCCTGGCCGGGCTGTCGTGCGGGCTCTACGGCAACGTCGACGAGCTGGCCGCGCAGTGGCAGGTGGAGCGCCGCTTCCTGCCGACCATGTCGCGCGAGCGGGCGGGCGGGCTGATGGCCGACTGGGAGCACGCGGTGCGGCAGGCCACCGCGCGCTGAGACAATGGGGGCCATCCGGCGCGGCGCCTGCATGCCCGCGCCGTTTTTCTTTCCCGAGGAGCCCCCATGACCAGCGCGATGTACACGAACTCCGTCCCCGTCTTCAAGCAGTTGCTGACGGCCCTGAAGACGATCCTGCAGACGACCGCCGCCGAGGTCGCCGCGAAGTCGCTGCAGCCCGACGCCTTCCTGCAGGCGCGCCTGTTCCCGGACATGTTCCCCCTCCTCAAGCAGGTGCAGATCGCCTGCGACTTCGCGCGCGGCATCCCGGCGCGCCTGGCCGGCGTCGACGTGCCGGCGCACGACGGCAACGAGACGAGCTTCGCCGACCTGGACGCCCTGCTGGAGACGACGCTGGCCTTCATCGGCGGACTCGACGCCGCGAGGTTCGAGGGCAGCGAAGGCCGCGAGATCGTGCTGCGGCCGGGCACCCCCAAGGAACGCAAGCTCGGCGGCCAGGCCTACCTGTCCAGCTACGGCCTGCCGCAGTTCTTCTTCCACGTGACGACGGCCTACGCGATCCTGCGCCACAACGGCGTGGCGATCGGCAAGAAGGACTACATGGGCGCGTACTGAGCGCCCCCCGCCGGGGTCAAGGCACCTTGGGGCGGCGCGGCGTTTCCTCGAGGGACTGCAGCTCGCGCAGGCGGCGGTGCGCGTCGCCTTCGGGGTCGAACGGCAGCTGGTGGCGCGCCTGGACGTAGTGGTGCGTGAAGACGTCCAGCCAGGCCTCCAGCACGCCCGCGGCCCGCGCCTCGCCCGCCAGTTCCAGGCACAGCGACGCCACCTCGCTGGTGCAGAAATGGTCGTCGCGGCGCGATCGGCGCAACACGTAGCGCGACACCTGCTCGGGTGCCAGGCTCAGCACCGGGAGCCGGTCCAGGCAGGCGCTCTTGCGAAACATCTTGCGCGCCTCGTTCCAGGTGGCGTCCAGCAGGATGAACAGCGGCCGCCGCTCGCCGTCGTCCGGCACCGACCGCACCACGCGTCCCGGAGCCGCGTACTCTCCGGGAAACACCACGAACGGCTGCCATTGCGGATCGGCCAGCAACGCGAGCAGCGCGGGATCGACCTCCGTGCGCGCCCAACCGAACGCGAAGGTGTCGGGCACGACGTCGGCCACCAGCCAGCCCGTGTTGGTGGGCTTGAGCGGCTCGATGTCGGCCATCAGCAGGCACACGCCCGCGCGGGTGGGCAGCGTGCGGCGCAGCGCGCACAGGCAATGGCTGGGGATCAGCCGGCAGCCTTCGCAGCGCGGGCGCGTCGAGCCTCCGCGCGCCAGGAAGGGCTTGGCGCTGCGGGCCAGGCGGGCGGCGCGCAGGAGGGAGACGGCGTGAGGCATGGCGGCAATTGTCGGATGCGGCGCCAGCGCGAACGACGGTTTCGCGCCGTAGTCGTCAAAGAAGGGTTCATTTTATTCATTTCATGCCGAAATCACCTCGTCGCCACGCGTCTACGCTTGCAACGTCTTCGAATCGGAACACCCCATGAACTTCCTTGCCCGCCTCAAAATCGGCCAACGCCTGCTCGCTGGCTTCGCGAGCGTCCTCGTGCTGGCGATCGTCGTCGGCGTCTTCTCGATCAGCCGCCTGGCCCAGGTCAACGCGAACACCAGCGACCTCGCGACGAACTGGCTCCTGGCCACCCGGATGCTGAGCGAATTCAAGACACAAGCCAGCATTCTTCGCCGCGCGGAGGCGTCGACCATCATTTCCGGCAAGCCCGACGAGGCCACCGCCCAGTCACGGCGCGCCTCGGACACGAAGGCCAGGGCGGCCGACGCGTGGAAGGTCTACATGAGCACCGTCGAACTGCCCGAGGAGCATGCGCTCGCAAGCGCCGTCGAGTCCGCCCGCGACCGCTACTACGCGGCGCTCGACAAGGCCTTCACGACGGACTACACGGCGCCGGACGCGCACGACAAGGTCGTCGCCTTCTACGAGGGCGAGTCGAAGGCGTCGTTCGACGCGCTCTTCGACGCGATCAGTCGCGACATCGAGTTCCAGACCAAGGGCGCGGACGGCGCCTACAAATCCTCGCAGGACACCTACTCCAGCGCACGCCTGGCCGTCATCGGCCTGCTTGCCGCCGCCGTGCTGGTGGGCGCCCTGATGGCCTTCGTCATCACGCGTTCGATCGTGCGCCCGCTGGACAGCGCCGTGAAGGTCGCCGAGTCCGTCGCCGAGGGCAACCTGACCTCCACCATCGTCGCCACCGGCGTCGACGAGGTCAGCCAGCTGCTGCGCGCGCTGCGCCGCATGAACGACAGCCTCGTCAACATCGTCTCGCGCGTGCGCAACAGCTCGGACTCCATCGCCACCGGATCGAGCCAGATCGCCGCCGGCAACACGGACCTGAGCCAGCGCACCGAAGAACAGGCCAGCAACCTGCAGCAGACCGCCGCGTCGATGGAGGAACTCACCGCCACGGTCAAGCAGAACGCCGACACGGCGCGCGCCGCCACGCAGATCGCCAGCAGCGCGACGTCGGCCGCCGCCGAGGGCGGGCGCGTGGTCGGCCAGGTGGTGTCGACGATGGAGGAGATCACCTCGTCGTCGCGCAAGATCGTCGACATCATCGGCGTCATCGACGGCATCGCCTTCCAGACCAACATCCTCGCGCTGAACGCCGCCGTCGAGGCGGCCCGCGCCGGCGAGCAGGGGCGCGGCTTCGCCGTCGTGGCCTCGGAAGTGCGCAGCCTGGCCCAGCGCTCGGCCGAAGCGGCCAAGGAGATCAAGTCGCTCATCGGCGCCAGCGTGGAGAAGGTCGAGAGCGGCTCGCACCTCGTCGACGAGGCCGGCAAGTCGATGGCCGAGATCGTCACGCAGGTCACCCGCGTCAACGACCTGATCGGCGAGATCAGCTCCGCCAGCACCGAGCAGAGCACGGGCATCGGCCAGATCGGCGATGCGGTCAACCAGCTGGACCAGGTCACTCAGCAGAACGCCGCGCTGGTGGAGGAGAGCGCCGCCGCCGCGGAGAGCCTGAAGGTGCAGGCGGCCCAGCTCGCCCAGGTGGTGTCGGTGTTCCGGCTGAACGCGAACGACGCGGCGGCCCAGGTGCCCGTGGCCGCCGCGCCGGCGCGCCGGACCGTCCCCATGGTCGAGCCCGGGCTGCATCGCCCGGCCGCGGCCCCCGCCAGGCCCAGGGCGGCGGCCAGCGCCCCGAAGGCCGCCGTTGCCGCCAGCACGCCGGCACCCGCGCCGCGCGCGGCCCAGCCGGCCACGGTGGCCGAAGGCGCCGACTGGGAATCGTTCTGAGCGATCCGTCAAGCCGCGCGCAGTCGCGGATTGACGGCGACGTCTCCCGGACGGAAACGCGCGGTTACGGGCAACCCTGTCCCGCGAACGGCGGGCTCGCGCGTTGGAGGGACAGGGCGATGCGCAGCGTCGCGTCGCCGGCCCCTGTACAGTCCAGGAGACAAATGACCTCCATCCTTTCCCGCACGCTCGCCGCCGCCGCGCTCGCCGCCGCCGCGGGCCACGCGTCCGCCGCCATCACGCTGTTCGGCCACGACAACTTCCACGGCCCGCGCGTCACGCTGACCCAGCCCGCGCCCGACTTCCGCGACTTCAACTTCAACGACCGCGCGTCGTCGGCGATCGTCGACGGCGAGCCCTGGGAGGTCTGCCAGGACGTGGGCTTCCGCAGCCGCTGCGCCATCCTCGTGCCGGGCAGCTACCCCGACCTCGCCGCCGTGGGCCTGGGCGACCTGCTGTCGTCCGCGCGTCCCGCGCGCCGCGAACCGCCGCCGCCCCCGCCGGTGGCGCCGCCGCCCGACGGCGACATCGTGTTCTTCGAGCACCCCGGCTTCCACGGCCGCGACCTGAACGTGGGCGGCCAGATCGACGACTTCCAGCAGGTCGGCTTCAACGACCGCGCGTCGTCGGTGATCGTGTTCGAAGGCCGCTGGGAGGTCTGCGAGCACCCCGGCTTCTACGGCCGCTGCATGATCCTGCGCCCGGGCCGCTACCCCGACCTGCGCGCGATGGGCATGGACGACATGATCTCGTCGGTGCGCCGCGTGCGCCGCGACGCGAGCTTCGACGACGACCGCTATGCCCCGCCGCCGCAGCCCATGTACGACTGGCGCCGCCGGCCGCAGGAATTCCTCGAGTCCGTGCCGGTGGAATCGGTGCACGTGGTCTACGCCGCGCCGCAGCAGCAATGCTGGGTGGAGCAGTCG
>Ga0210384_10001434_pt1 | contig 32490 bp, 49 predicted proteins | sample IncBWH2MmetaG_FD_160574 | JGI IMG/M metagenome (GOLD analysis project Ga0210384, IMG submission 160574) | Forest soil microbial communities from Barre Woods Harvard Forest LTER site, Petersham, Massachusetts, United States - Inc-BW-H-2-M | ecosystem: Environmental > Terrestrial > Soil >...
AGAAGCGGATTCCAAGGTCGCCTATCTGGGGATGGTGATTGCGATAGCGGCTATCGGACTAGCGGTGTACCTGTTTCTTCGTCTCGGAGGTCCGCTGGTCGAGCGTCTGGGGCCGTGCGCCACAGGAGCCATCAACCGCATCTTCGGGTTCTTAATCCTGGCTGTTGCGGTGCAGTTGGTATGGGACGGCGTGGCTGATTTCAAGTGATAGACGTGGCGCGGACGTCCGATCGAAAAAGCGAGGGCAGGCTCTCGCCGGCAAGAAAAACCAACAGAGCCCTGAAGCCAGCCGAGCGCGGCTGTCCCTCTGTGAACCGCTACTTGATCGGGACTAGGAGAACGGAAATGAGTGCACCCATGAACTACCTTGACGGAAATGCAGCCGCGGGTGAATTGAGCAGAATATTCGCTATGGACGTTACGACTGCAGAGGGACAGTGTGCACACTGCGGCGCGAAAAGGCGCTTCGCCGAAGCGCATTTATACATAGGTGGTCCCGGCGTCGTGGCCCGCTGCGCTGTTTGCGAGCACGTCCTCCTTCGTCTCGTAAGTGTCCGCCAGCGCGTACTACTTGACATGCGTGGAATGAAGTACTTGAGCCTCGACACAGCAGAAACCCGCTAGGCCCGCCGATAAACGGGAGTTTCGGAAGGAGAGAGTATGAAGCGATCGATGATTTCCAAGAGCCTGCTGCCGGGAGTGGCTTTGCTGCTAGCCACTGCTATATTTGCGGCGGACAAGAATAAAGGCTCACTGCAGATCCCCGAGCAGGTATCCGTTAACGGACAATCTCTTCCTGCCGGAACCTACACGGTGGAGTGGACGACCGAAACGTACACCGTGAAATTGGGAGATAGCGATCTCAATGTGGACTTGCGCATTCTGCAAGGGAAAACAGTCGTCGCGACCGTGCCGGCCCGCATGATCGGTTTGCAGCGGTCGGATTCGTGGGGTTCGGTGGTCGAGAGAAAGAACCAAGACGGCAGCCGCTCACTTTTGGAAATTCATTTCGGTGGGAAGAAGTACGCTTTTGCATTGGGCGGCGAACAAGCCAGGAGGGACATCGGCGAGAACGCAATTAAGTGAATATTCGCAAAGCTAGATGACAAACCCACATCATCCCGGCGGGGGTTCAGAAGGATGTGATAACCACGTTCTGTCACTTCATCCATTTCTTTCCCTCGCGGCAAGCCGGTGAGACTTGGATTGCACGGCATTCGGGAACCGTCTTGCTTTCGATTTATGAGCCGCACATCGTGGGGTGGCTGAAAAACCAAGCTCAGTACGGTCAGATACTGGCGTGAAAGACGGCCCGGAACAAACCATTCCGCCACTTCGCGTGGCTTATTCGCAGGAAGGATCGGCCCAATCTAGCGACATAAGCAGGGGCCTCGGCAGTGGGGGGCTACTGAACCCGGGAGCGGCGCCGGGGTTGCCAGTCACGATAGCCTCCTCTTGCGGGAGCTGAAAGCATGACGAAGAAGTTTGAGCTTGTGGTGATCGGGACCGGAACCGCGGCATCGGCCGTGGCGTATAGGTGCCGCTCTGCTGGATGGCAGGTGGCAGTTGTTGATTCGCGGCCGTTCGGCGGTACCTGCGCGCTGCGCGGATGCGACCCAAAAAAGGTACTTGTTGGCGCCGCGGAAGTGGTTGATTGGATCCGGCGAATGAAAGGCAATGGAGTCCGCGCCGAGCAGTTGCAAATTGATTGGTCGGAACTGATGCGTTTCAAGCGCACGTTCACCGAGCCGGTCCCGAAAAATAGCGAGACGGAGTTCGCGAAGGCTGGCATCGCGACCTTCCACGGTCGCGCTCGTTTCGTTGGACCATCTTCAGTTCAAGTGGGCGAAGAGGCTTTGGAGAGTCGGTACGTAGTAATTGCAGCTGGCCGAAAACCAGTAGACTTGAAGATACCCGGAGTCGAACATTTTACGACGAGCCAGCAGTTCTTGGAACTCGACGAACTTCCGCGCCGCATCCTATTCGTCGGCGGCGGGTATATAGCTTTTGAATTTGCCCACGTGGCGGCGCGGGTTGGATCGCAAGTCACAATTGTGCATCGTGATGCTCGGCCCCTTCCACGATTCGACCCCGATCTGGTCAATCAACTCGTCGTCAGAAGTCGCGAGCTTGGCATTGAGATTCAGCTTGAGACAGAGGCAGAAGGGATCGAAAAGCGCGCTGGCAAGTTCACAATTCACTGTTCGACTGCAGGTCGGAAGCTTTCCTTCGAGTCAGATATGGTCGTCCATGCGGCGGGGCGCGTGCCCGAAATCGACGACCTGGGGTTGGATGCCGCTGGAGTCAAATGGGACGAACGTGGAGTGAGAGTCAATGAATTCCTGCAGAGCATGTCCAATCCTGCTGTGTATGCGGCGGGCGACGCGGCTGCAAGTGGAGGTCCGCCCCTCACGCCCCTGGCAGGCTACGATGGCGTGATCGTTGCAGCGAACTTGCTGAAGGGGAATCAGAAGAAACCGAATTACACGGGTATTCCGACGGTCGTCTTTACGATCCCGCCTCTCGCTTCTGTAGGACTCAGTGAACGCGAGGCGCAAGCGGAGGGGCTGAAGTACCGCGTCAACAAGGAAATGACTTCTACGTGGTATTCCTCTCGCCGCGTCGGAGAGAAATATTCCGGTTACAAGGTTCTAGTCGAAGTGGGCACGGATCGTATCCTTGGAGTCCATTTGCTAGGTGATCAGGCCGGGGAGACAATCAATCTCTTTGCTGTGGCAATACGGTCCGGGATGTCCGCTACAGATCTGAGACACAATGTGTTTTCTTATCCCACACACGCGTCGGATGTGCCGTACATGGGAGGTTGACCAGCACCTTCGCACCAACGCCTCGCACATATTCGCCGGTGGAGACGTGGTCGATCGAGAAACCGAAAGCCAGATGGCTAGGCCAGTAGGCAGTCACGATGGCGGTATCGCGGCGCACAACGCGCTCTCGAAAGAAAAACCGCGTGTCGTGGATCGTCGCGTGATTCCCCCAGCCATCTTTACGGACCCGCAGATCGGCATCATCGGCCTCAGCGAACAGCAGGCTATTGAAGCGGGACACTGCTGCTGGTGAAACACGAGTCCGATGTCGGCGGCGAACAAGCCAGGACGGACATCGGCGAGAGCGCAATTAAGTGAATATTCGTAAAGGTAGATGACAAACCCACATCATCCCGGCGAATGATAAATCGTGTCCTCGCTGGAACACCGCTTGCACGGTAGATAGAAGCTCCCCACGAAGCCCACCAACAGAGAAGCGTGCTAGGAGAGGCGGATGTAGACGGATTCAAGACCTTGTTCCGAGCCGCTTCTCCCCTCCTTTTGCTGATCAACAAGGCGAAGGCGTCCGATCAGGTGTCGCCCAGATGTCTCCTTGTTGTTATATCAACATCACGAATTCAGCTAAACCCCAACTCAGACTGTTACAGGGTTGCTCTAAACGTACCAAGGCTTACTCGTCTACCCACACCTGCCCATTCCTGGCCGTCCCTCCATTGTCCAGCCGTCACCAATAGAGACAGTTTTGGTCTGTTATCCCCGTCCCGTCAATTTCCAAGCGCAGGCTTTACATATCCACACGGGCAGCGTCCCGTCACCGGCGAAAACCGATGGCTCCGATTTTTGTATCGGGGGCATCGCGTGTATTTGCGCCGGGCTGCCTGAGCCTTTTCAAGGTTCGCACGGACAGCGGCTAACTTCGAGGCGGACTTCGAGCGTCCACCTCGACGACCGATCCGCGATAGGTATTTGGTCACTTCAGAAGGCACAGGTTCAAACTACAGAAAGCCGCTTTCATCGTCAAGCCCCACCGTACCAGCAGAAATCTTCGCTTTGTATTCACCACTCATTCGCTGGCTCCCTGTAGAAGGCGAACGTCGCATTACGCAACGCGTATTGATTTTAAGCATCTTAGCCAATTCAGGCGCAGGAACAATGGACTTAGGTTATCCATAGCAAGCCGAAACGTCGCTTTCTGCGGGATATTGCGACTTTTACTTGATTTGCAAAGCAGCTTTGTATACTTGACATTCAAAGCTGCTTTGTGTTATAATGCGCTCAATGAAAAAGACTGGAGTTGACCGAGATTCTCAGGCCAAGCGGTCAAACTCGCTCAAGCACTTGACCGAAGATGAATTGCTCGATGTCTTCGAAACTGCTCGACGACGGAGCCCCCGAGATCACGCCCTGTTGATCGTTTGCTTTCAGCACGCCCTGAGAGCAAGCGAATTGATTTCTCTCAAGCTGGGCGACATCGATTGGCGCAACATGGAAATCACAGTTCAGCGACTCAAGGGATCCTTGAAAACTACTCAGCCTCTGTTTCGAATGCGGGGACGTCCGTGCATGGACGAAGTCTCTGCCTTGCGGACATGGTTGAAGGAGCGGCCAGCCGATTCGGGTTCCGATTTCCTTTTCGTTTCGCACAAAGGTCGGTTCAACCGCAACACGGTTAATCGCATTTTTGCGAAATACTGCCGACTGGCGTCCGAAGCTCGCGTGGCTCGAGGCGAAAGACCCATTAGTGAATCGTGCCGGCACATTCACGCTTTGAAGCACAGCCGCGTTACATCTGTCGTCGGAAAGATGGATTTATATCTTGTCAAATTGCTCGCCGGACATTCTTGCCTATCGAGCACACTCGTCTATGCGCACGGCTCACAAAGGCTGGCCTGCCACGAGGCACAGAGGGTTTCGGTCGAAACGTTTTCGTAATTGAGGCTAGGCCCAAATCGTGAGATACGAGGATCGCAATATATCAATCGCTTTCATCCACGTTGCGCTGCGCGCTGCCTTTCAGTGCGACAACCCATCCTGATTTGTCAGCCGTACAACCGGTGTCACGCTGGGTCAATAACTGTAGGATTCGGCGTGCCACCAGTCAGGCAGGCGCCCGTTTCAGCGTACGTCCTGAGAAGGGCAACACAGCCGCACGGCGCCCTGCCAGTTGACGTAACCCCATCCTTAACCGCGGAGTGTACGTACCAGAAATCGGGCGTAGCACTTCCAAGTTATTGAATGCACAGCCCTTACGATTGGACGATTTTTGAGTCTCCGCTGTATACTGCAACTGGAGTTAGCATGCTGAAAAGGCATTTCATCCGCGACGGCAATCGCAGGATCATCGGCTCAGTAACGACTGGGTATAGCGACTCGTCCAGCGTCGTCCGCGATCAACGTAACCAAATTACCGGCCGCACCAACGAGCGTTTAAACAACGTGCGTGATGCACGCGGAAACATAGTCTCCACCAACTCGGCTGATCCTGGCCTGGTAATCGGCCGCAAAGGGTAGCTCTCACCCATCTCCCCTCAGCTAACTGCTCTCCCCTTTCTGCTTCGAAGGGACGTCCCGCGAGGCGACCCCATGTCTGGAGCTTTTTTCGTTTGAGCCATCACAAGGTGCAACAAGGAGAAAACGCTGTGTGCGAGATCGGTAAGCCAATTGAGATCGTCGACGTCGAGCCGCTGGTTCTCCCCGCGCCCCTGTGCATGGAGAAGGAGCAGCCCACGGAGCAGCCCGAGATCGTCGAAGTCCCCGTTACGGAGACGACCATTGAGCGTAGCTTTGTCGAGAAGCTCTAGCCGTCACGGCGGTCGCTCTTTGCCCCACGCCAGATACGGCGTGGACTTGGCGAAGGTTCCCGACACGTACATCGAGCCGTTCGTCGCCTACCGGGCGTGGAACTGGACAGCCAAAGGCGTCACTTCGCTGAACGGTGCGCTGTGGACGCCCAAGGTCGCCTTCGAAGCCACGTGCCACTATGCTGGCGACCTGCGCTCGATGCGGGCGGCGGCAATTGGGTCGGCAGCGGCGGAATTCTGGGAATCGAAGTCCCACCAAGTCCCCGACCCCAGCTGCACCTGCGGGATGTACGCCGGAATCAACATGCAGCACATGATCGACATCAACTACATCCAGCGCGGCATTCACGGCGAGGTAGCTCTTTGGGGCCGCCTGTATCGCCACACGCTCGGCTGGCGTGCGCAGTTCGCGTATCCCAAGTTTTTCGTCGTCCCGACGAATATGATTCCGTTCAGATTCGACGAAGCACAGAAGTGCCTTGCGAAGCTGATCGAGTTCGACGTCGATATTTATTTACAGCCGGAGCGCGAAGCGTGCGCCGGCCAAGAGAGAATCCCGCTCTGGATAAGGGACTACGGCTACAGCCAGCAGGGCATTTCATTTCTGATCGAGAAGCGGCAGAAGTGGTACTCCGGCGAGAAGGCAGTCCACACCCTCGCGGTCGGCGACCGCATCGCGGTGTTCAGCGACGTAAGCGGCGGCGGCATTGGCGTCGTCAGGGAAATCAACGGCGACGAGATGTACTACACGATGTTCAGCCTGAACGTGATCTTTCGCAAGAAAATCAAAGAGGTCGTGTGGGACGAGCGGAACTGGCGATGGCAGACGACCGGAATCGGCTCGATTCGCAAACTCGAACAGGCGATGGGGAAATAATATCGGTGAGGTCTGGCTATCTGGGCGGCTCGCAGGTACGCGGAATGACGAGAGACCTTGGGTTCCGCACGCAAGACGGGATTCTGGTCTACAAACTCGGCTACCGAGCTGGATGCAGGAACGTGCTGCGATGATGCGGTGGCTCAAGGAGATGCTCCTGCTCAACATCGTGCTGGTGCCATAACAGAGGAGACTCGATGCTGAAATGGTTGCTGAAATCCTCGCTCATCCTCGCCGTCTTCGTGCCGTTCGCTGCGGCGCTGCCCTTAGCCTCGGTCATCCTGTGCCGCACGCCGGGCGGCGCGGAGTTCCTCTTCTGGACGGGGCCTTGGTCGTGCTGCGTGCTGGTGCTGATCTACAGCCAGCTTAGCGCCTGCAAGTTCTGGCTCGGCGCGGAGCACGTGCGCCAGTGGCGCGAGGTGAACGGCGGTCTGCTGCACACATCCGTCATCGCCTGCGGCTGGACATTCGGCGCCTTGATCTGTTCCTACGTTGCGGAGTTCACGATGCTCTTCCTTTTTCGCCCCTCGCCATCCGCCAGAACGCTGCTCCCGGTCTTCACCTACAGCCCTGTGGCGTTCGCTTGGATATGGAGGCACACCCGTGGCTAAGCCTCGTAGGCTCACGCCGGAACTGTTGGGCGATCTCCTTCGCATCCACGCCACGTGCGTGCATGATCAGGAACACAAGTGCGCCCTGACCGTGTTCTTGCAGCCTCTCTGCTGGGAGATTAACTTGGCTCTCGGTCTCGGCAACGATGAAGATCGCGCCTTTCGGCGCGTCAATCCGATGTGCGCCGCCCGACCTTTGAGGACTCCCTTCGTTGAGGAGGGATGCAGGCTGGCTGATTCTATGCACGAGGAGGAGGAATAATGAAGGACGAGACTCTGTTTGACGAAATCATCACGACTCGCCTCGTACCGGATGGCAAGCTTGAGGCGAGCCTCAAACCCGATTTCGCCGCCGCGCAGGAGATGGAAGCCTCCGTCGCCGACATGGTCAAGGCGTGGAAAGATTTCAAGGACGCAAATGGCGACCAGTATCCAAAAGCTGTGTGGGGATACAACTGGTGGAAAGCCTTGTTGTACCTCGCGCTCGCCGAGGATCATTTGAAGGAGCAATTCCTCGGTCGCGACCGTTCTCCCAAGAGCATCGCGCAGTATCACAGATGGAGGCTCAGCCTGTGTGACGGGCGACCGTTCCGAGCAAACGCGTGAGGGACCCCGTGGTCAAGGGAGGCGACATCGTTTCGTCCCCTGACAGAAGTCTGTTGTGTGTCGTCGCTCTTGACGACAAGAAGGTTGTTTTACGGAGGTGCGACAATGAAGGTGTTCTAATCGGCATCCAGCGCGGCGGGGAGAGGATCGAGGTGCGCTGGGAAGAGTGGGCGAAGGGCTGGGGACTCAAATTTCCGTGAGGGAGGACGACGCTTGGTCACCGACGAGCAGCAGGCAGCGGAGATGGAACTGACGGACGCCGCGATGGAATACGTCGAAGCAGAGAAGCGGCGGGTCGTGATGCTCTCCCGCAGGGGCAAGAGGACATGCGCGGAGTTCGACGCGGTAGACCGCGTCTACCGCCGCGAGAAGAGGCTGCACGCCCTCTTTTGCGCGGGCGACAGGAGCGACCTGGACATCCGTATTATCCGGAGCACCAGCGGGAAATAGATGTGAAGGAACAGGCCGATAAGGACTGGGATGAAATCCTCGCGACGCATCGGGCCGTGTGTGATGAGGAGAGAAGAAACTAGCCGCCGCTATCCGAAACAAATCACGGCCCGGTGCCGCGTCATTCGTCCGGCGCCATCATATCGTGCCACCTGCTAACGTCGACGCCATAAGTAAGTTTTGCGAGATCAAGATTCCACGGATCGTCGAGGGGCAGCTGAAATTCACACTGGAACGGAAAGGACTGACTCGATTCCGCGCCGTCCCCCCGCCAGACATCCGAGTTTGACCCCCATTGGAGCGTTACCTCAACTGAACCTGTAACCGCGTATTTGATCTTGTCCGCTCCGATCGCGGACACGGTGACGCTGTCCACGTAAAGCTCGTCCACTGAAAAGTGCGTCGCCAACTCGTCTACTTCCAGCATGGCGTCGCTCAACATCCTGTCAACCGCAGCACTGTCGAGAGCTTCGGCTATCGGCTTGAGCACCGCTTCGCGGCAGTCACGCAGAGCATCCAGAAACGCCCCCATGGCCGCCGCGGTTCTCTCGGCAACTGTCTCCTGGTCCGCTTGGTCCGTGATGATCGTATTTTCGCCGCCGTGGACGTGCTTGCTCAGCTCGGCGAACGCATCCGTCAGGCGCTTGCGAAGAGGCGGCAAATCGACCTTCAGTTCATCCTTCACGAAGGCTTCAGAAAGTCCGCCCTGGATGGCAAACAAGACCCGTTGCCCCCGGGTGGGTTTGCCATCTCTCCTCTCGGGCGTGAACCACGACGCTTTGACGACCTCACTTTCCGGCGACAGCGTGTCCATCAGATGTTCGAATAGAATACGCATTCCCGTGGAAAAGAAATTGAGGCGCAGCGGGTTCTTGTGGTCCGCCAAAGCGCGCAGCGAACCTTCGATGGCCCAGCCGGAGAACTGGTCATCTGTTTTGAGTTTGAGTGCCGCAACCGTTTCCGCGAGTGTCGGCTTGTCGCTATCCATGGGCCGATTTATATCACACGGTCGCTACGGCGAGGCAATTACGGGCTATCTCTACCTTGGGCCGATCACTGGTGTTTTAGGTAAATGTCCACGAATATTTGAAATACTTGCCGATCCTCCTTCGTCGGCCACTCGTGCTGCGGCGCCGGGATATGCGATGCGTATTTCCGCAAGCGTGGCAGAGAACTAACTTGCCTATTCATCGTCGTGGTGTAATGTGGTGAACGCTTCCCCAAGAGGCAATCCAAAATGAATCAGAAAAAAAGAGACTCACGTCGCGCGAAGAGCAAGCATGCATCGTTGGTTCGTGCGTCAAGCAGCTTTCCGCCTGCCCTTTACGAGGGGCTAGATACAATTGCCCAGCAAAAGAAGAAACCCGGGAAAGCCCGGCCGCCTAATACACTGTGTGGGCGGGGCTCTATTTTTCACCGCACCTCCGCTGTTTTTACTCCCCCGGGAAGGGCCCCGTCCAGTCCTTCCGATCTCAATTCCTCTTCACGTTCTTGCAGTTTCCCTCTTGCGCTGCCCGCAAACGCAGGAGGTTCCAGCATGTTGAGGATCACTTAATATCGCTCACTGGGGCCGACGGAAACGCTTTCTTCAGAAGGCGAATACCGTTTATAGCGGTGTCCGCGGCCCGGCAGCGCTTTCAATCGCCAATACGTTTGCGACAAAGTGATTCGCGGCATGCCTCGCCGCCAGAAGTACGAGGAGATATTCAGCAACAATTGCAAATGCTCCGACTGCAATCGTCCGAATAGGAGGATGAATCAGGACTGAGGCCGCCAGGAAAGCGGCCATCACGCTTCCGATGAGCGCCGTCATCTCACGATAACGCAAATAGGCGCAGTGAGCATCCTCCACGCCAACCTCTTCGGCATTTTTCCTGTACAGACTGTACCAAAGCGCGGTTTGCTGTGCCGGCTCTGACGGTAACTGACCATATTGTTCTGCCAGACGCGGCCGATCAACTCGCGGGTCATGGAGCGCTATCTGGGTGAAGGCGCGACTCGATGGCAGACAGTTGTGAATTCGCCAGAAGACCAGCATCTCTTTCCAGCTCTTCGGCACTGCCCAGCTCAGAATGCCAATCACAAGGGCAAGCGCCGCGGGCAACGCAACGAGCTTGCCCAGAATGGCGACGTTTCCTTTTGTCACGCTGTCGAGGAGAGACAGCACCTGGTTGAATCCTTCGAGCAGTACTCCAAGACCGATTGCATTCAGCAGCACGAATGCGATCAATTGAGAGCGGTTTTTGGACTTTAGCGATTTCCCCATTGAAGTCCCCGGTTCCACCTCACTGGGATTTCAGGCCGTGTTTGCTGAAAAAGGGCTCAAGTTCTTTTTGATTCTCCAATGCGATTTGCTCGGTCGGTGCAGAATCCTCCCGCCCGGGAAGAAGTCCGAGGTGTTCCAGGTAATAGAAAAGGAGCGCTTCGCGGACTTGCAGTACGAGCCGGCCATCACGCATCCCATAGTCCAGTTCGATCACTTTCTTCTGCGAGATCGACAGTTGCATCGCGGGGACGACAACTACTTCAACGTACGTCTGCCAATCAACGTCTGCCGAAGGATCAATCGCGAAACTATCGTCTGCGCGGATCTTCAGAACCCGCGCCAGGACGAAGTCCCGGTAGTCGCCGTGCCGGTGACAGAACGCTCTCGCGTGCCAGCGGAATCCGTCGAACGCAAGTGCATGCGGGGCTATCTTTCGCTCGGCGGGTGTTGCTGCGTTCATAGATTGATAATCAATATCTACGTTGCGATGTTCACGGATAGCCTGGAGCATGATGCGCAAAGTGAGGGCGTTGAGTGACCTGTTCATGTCCTTCACGACGCCGGCAGCCGGCCGCCATCCCAGGAACGTCGAATTCGATTCAAGATTGCCCGACTCAACCGCCAAAAGCCGGTTCAGATATCCGTCAGCAGAATTGCTCGCCAGAACCGGGGCGAATGCCGGCCCGGCCAGGTAGGCTTTCTCCGTACTGTCGTAAACTGCGTTGTCGGGTGCTATTTCCCGGTACTTCGCAAAGTCGAGAGATGCCTGCGGCACCGAGATAGCGAAAAACTGGATCAAGTCAGAACGGTTTATGCGACCTTCCCACATCAGACGGAACTCGATGAACTCCAGACGCTGTTTCTGACTCCAGCGCACTGGCCAGATTTGTTGAACCTCCAAGTTATGGGCCCCCGAAAGATTTTACCCCTCTAAATTCTAGATGGGTATAAAATATAGTCTCATTGTACTTGAATCGGCGTGCCGTTGGCCACCTGCCGGCAAATTAGCTGGTTCCCGGAGAGTATATGCCTACGACTATTACGTTTTTCCCCGTGGATAACGGGGACATGACCCTCATCACCCTCGGAGACAAGGCCGGCACGACGATCCTCATTGATTGCAACATTCGCGCGGCGGCGGACGATCCGGATGACGCTACCCGCGATGTCGGCGGCGATCTGCGCGACCGCCTCAAGCGGGACAGCACTGGACGCCCTTTTGTGGATGTTTATCTCCTCGGCCATCCTGACCAGGACCATTGCCGCGGTCTCAAGAAGCATTTTCACTTGGGGGCGCCGAAAAACTATCCGGACGACAAGAAGCCCGACAAGGAAAAGAAAATCATGATCGGCGAGACTTGGTCCTCCCCGATTGTTTTCCGGCGCGCTAGCAAGCAACACACGCTTTGCGAGGATGCGTTGGCATTCCAGGCCGAGGTAAAGCGCCGCATACAGCGAGCCCGGGATGCGCAATTCTCTGGCATTGACGCCGGCGACCGGGTCCTGATTCTTGGCGATGATGAAAACGGCAAGACCGACGACCTCCGGGCCATCCTTGTAAGGATCGACGAGGACTTTGACACCGTCAACGGTGCGCGAAGCAGTGTATTCAGGGCGCGCCTCCTGGCGCCGCTGCCGATATCGGCTGACGAGAAGGAAGAGGAGGAAATCGGCAAGAACCACTCCAGTGTGGTTTTGAATATGGAACTGGCGGATACCGCAGCGCGGAAAACCGTGAAGAATTTTCTCACGGGCGGTGATGCGGAGGTGCTTATTTGGGAGAAACTCTGGGACAAGCATTCGAATGAACCGCACCTCCTCGCCTACGATCTTATGCTGACCCCGCATCACTGTTCATGGCATTCGCTGTCGCGGGACAGTCGCACCGATTTGGGCGACAAGGCCAAGGTCTCTCCCTCTGCCAAATCGGCGCTCTCGCAAATTCGAAATGAAGGCACAATCATCTCCAGCAGCTGCCCGATCAAGGATGACGACTCCGATCCCCCGTGCCACGCCGCAAAAGTCGAATACGAGTCCATCGCCAAAAGTGCGAAAGGGCAGTTCTTGTGCACGGCGGAACATCCGGCGGAGAACGCGCCGGCTCTCATGGAGTTCACCCTCTCGGATGGCAAACTGACCAAGTCCGTCCGCTCGGCAGCTGCCAAAGCGCCGGCTATTCTCACCGCCGGCATCGTCGATCGAATCGGAGCGAAGGCGGCTGAAGCCGAGGCTGTAAGGCGCGGTGGAAGTAGTCGCTATGCCTAGCAATGCCGGCATCATGGCGCGGCATCTGGAGGAGGGAATTCTGCGAGCGGATTCCTACCTCCGGAGAGAATGCGGAGCCCGCCGCCTTCCGGATGCCGACGCCCGATCCGTTGATGGGCGATCCTATGTCGCAGGATGGCAGCTTGTCTTAGAAACTGACGTTGCGCGCCACCGCGTCAACGTTTATGCCGATCATCAGTTTCCATTTTCAATCCCGCGATTTTGTCTTGTCGACGGGCCGCCGTTTTTAACGTGGCCTCATATCGAAGAAGACGGATTGATGTGTCTGCCGACCGGCAGAGTCGCGAAATTTCGCGAGCCCGACAACGTCATCGGTGAACTGCTTCGGGACGCGTATCGGCTCATTGACGAGTCAGAACGCGGCGCGAACGAGAATGACTTCCGCAGCGAATTTTACTCTTACTGGAATCGCAAATTATCGACTGACAGCGAGAAGGTGCGAAGCTTGCTCGATCCACATGGCCCGAGCAGGCCCGTGCGAATATGGCGCGGCAAGACTTGCCCCGTTGTCGGAGAGAACGAGCAGCAGGTTCTTGGTTGGTTGCGCAACCTGTATGGAGACAAGCCGCAATTCGATTCAACGGATGAAGCATGCCTGCTCTGGATCAAGGAGCCCCTGCTGCCGCGCGAGTATCCCAAAACTGCAGCCGATATTTACCGCCTCGCTTCATCCGTCCCGGGCGGCAAGGATCTGTTGGCGCATTTGGCGAAAACCAGTACACATCCGTTCTATTTCCTTATCGGCGCGGACAGTGGAAATGGACCCTGCCTCGCCGCCGTCCGGACGGCCAAACCGGTTGCCACAGACTTCCGGGGCAAAAAACGCGATCCCTCCAAGGACGGATTTCGGCCGGGTAAAGTTCCTCCAAACGTTCAAGCCCTACGCCTTTTTTCGTCAGATGCAACTGCGACCCGGATGCGGGGCGAACGCGCAGATCCGGAATGGATTCATGGGCGAGGACAAGATCCGCGGCAAAAGGAACTTCGCTCAAAAACGGTCCTTGTTTTCGGATGCGGGTCCGTCGGTGCCCCGATTGCCCACCAGCTCGTTATGGCAGGCGTAGGACGCATTATTCTTGTCGATCCGGACGTTCTGTCATGGGCGAATGTCGGTCGGCATCCTCTCGGTGCGGATCACGTCGATTTGCACAAGGCATTGGCGCTCGCTGAAATCTGGCAGAAGGCATATCCCCACGCCCGCATTGAAGGATATGCCATGACATCCCACCAATTCCTGGAAGATCATGCAGAATTAGTGGGCAGCGCCGACATTATTCTTTGCGCAGTCGCCGACTGGAAGGCGGAGCTTGAGCTGAATCTCCGGCAAGTCTCGGCAGAAATCACGGTCCCGCTTCTTTATGTGTGGATTGAGCGCAATGCGTGTGCCGGTCATGCCGTGCTGATTGTTCCTGGCGGTCCCTGTCTTCAATGCGGCTTTTTGCGATCCGGGGATGCCAAGCTGCAGGTCACTCTGTGGCCGGTGGAAAAAAAAGAGACAATGGAGCCTGCCTGCGGCGCGATATTTCAGCCCTACGGTCCCGTCGAATTGCTGGGGACCATCTCGGCAGGAGCCGCTCTTGCACTAGATGGGCTGCTTAAGAAAATTACCACCGCAACTCATCGCGTTTGGGCAGGGCAAGAATCACTGTTGCTGGAGGCCGGCGGCGGTTGGTCAACTCAATGGATAGAGGGGAAACAGGACAGGACCAAGGGTGGTTTTCAGGAGGACCGTGTTTGGGAAAGAGATTCGCATTGCGATATTTGTGGAGCCTGCGAGCCCGCAAGCCCCTCGTCTTCCAGATTGGACAGTCAGCGCAGCGCCTCATCATCAGCGCCTCCGTCCTGAATCACTTTACGAAACATCAGCAACTGGACAATGGTTCGCTCGAAGCCGGCGGTCAGCTTTTCGCGCGATTTTTAGACGAATATGTGACGATTTCAAAAGTTACCGGTCCGAGAGCCGCCGATCATCGTTCTCGCTACTCCTACGTTCCAAATCGCCGAGAGGAACAGAGAGAAATCAACGATATGCACCGCAGGGGGTTTCATTTTGTGGGTGACTGGCATACCCATCCGGAGCCGGTTCCCACCCCCTCTCCCTCCGATATCAGCACAATCAACCAGGCCGTGGCCAAGTCTCAACACCATTTGCTTGGTTTCATCATGGTCGTCGTAGGCAATGGCAGTTTTCCGTCGAGCCTCCACGTCTCGTTGAACACCGCAACGTCTCACCTTCAACTCTTGCGGACGCGTTAATATTCTTTTGCCGTAGGGAATGGTGGTTGACTTTGGGGGCGTGCGACATGGTGAAGACATTCGAGGCAGTTCAATTCTGGTGGCTGTCGCATGAATTAATGCGTATCGAACAATCGCTCCCGCCGGCGATGACGAAGAACTGGAGCCCGGAAGTGCGCGCGGCGTTGACCTTCGCCTTAAACCAATGCACGACGGCCGGATTGGGCGACGCGGCGATCCTGCCGCTTTACAGCGTCGGCGCCGAGCTGGAAAGGTTCGATCTGACGCTCGATTACGAAACTGACGTAAGGCCACAGCTGAAAGCGGCGCGCAAAGCTATCGAGGTGGAGCTGGGCAAACGAAAATTTGTCTATGTCACTGAAAATTTCGTGCGGTATCTCGAACGGGACCAGCTTTTCGGCAAGGAAGTGTATGACGCCTTTCCCGCCGCGCGCTTCGACCTGAAGGAAGCGGGCAGCGCCGTGGCCTGCGGCCTGAATACCGCGGCCGGATTTCACCTGATGAGGGCTGCGGAGGTCGGTTTGTGGGAACTCGGGAAGGACCGGCGGATACCCCTGGCTCAGAAGGACGCGATTGAATTCAAACAGTGGGGCGCAATTATTACCGAGCTGGAAACTGAAATTCAAAAGATTCAGCAATGGCCGAATTCCACAATCAAGGAGGAAGCCCACAAATTCTATAACCGCCTTCTGCAGGAAATCCGGGCCTTCAATGATGGATGGCGACGCCATATAGCGCATGTCCGTAAATCGCAGCCGCCGCCGGCGGACGAGGACATACTTGCGTTGAGTGGACACGTCGAACGATTTCTCAAAACTCTGGCGACCAAGATTTCTGAGGGACACTATACGGATGTAATCTGGAAATAAAGAGGAGTTGGCCCCAGGATTCCTCGAGGGCTCCACAGAAGGCTAGAATGGGGTGTCCCCTCAGCGCGACAGGAAAGAAAGCTATGAACAACGACATTATTAACAAGATACCCGGATTGATCGCCGGTCCCGTGAACGAAGCGAACATCCAGCATCTTTTCACGCTGGCGCGCAAGCTCATCGGCAGGGCGCCCAAAGGTGATCGGAAGCAATTTTCCTTGCTGAAATTCTACTGCGACTGGACCATGCATCGGGATATTGGGCACTCAGTCGCCGGGGCCTCGATCCTGGCCGATGCCCACAACATCATCGCCGACCATCTGCAAAAGAAAGACAACACAACCCTCATGGCGGACCTGACGGCCGCTCTTTCGTTGAACATGGTCAGGGACCAGCTTAATAATCTGCTCGCGTATTTTGGCGGGGCACCGGCGATTGATGAAGCGAAATGGGCCGCGATCGTTCCGGTCATGGCGGAGATCATCGCCCACTGCCCCCTGACGATCGATCCCGGAAATCGTCGGCTTGCACCCACGCTCAAGGCGATCCGGTCACGGCCGCTGAGAGGTCAATCCGTAGTCGAACAGCTCATGGTCATAAAAGTCCCTAACAAACCTCTGGACCCCAAAGTGGCCGAGAATGAGATCACGTACTGCATTTCCTTGAAATCCACTGACACCGCAACGTTTGTCTCGCCTCTGCTGCGAACGTAACCTGGTTATTTTAGTCGCGCGGTCCCCCAGGCGGCATCGTGGACGAATTCGCGTCGAGTGCTTGCGAATCTGTGCCTTTTCGGAGGCGCGGGGAAGCCCGTTATGGCAGTGCGATGTCATCGTCGGTCGGCTCGACGAGTGACTCCATATCGTCGACTTCATACTTGAGCCCTTTCACGTAGACGACTTTACCGGCGGCTGGCTCGACGGAGAAGAGATCAGGCTGAAAAACGCAGATGTTCGCGCCCGGTGCGACCGAGCTTGGAAAACGGATGCCGTCGTACGCCTGTCGGCGGATAAGGTCCGCCAGCAGCTGCGTCACGCTGTATTTGTGGCGGTCTTCGGGTGTGATGGGCAGGCTGATTTCGCGGCTGATCGTATAGCCAAGGTGAAAAATCTCAAGCAACGCATCGGAGCTGGAAAAATCCGCGATGTCGATTGCGCCGAAATCCGCCAGCCGAATTGTTTTCAGGCTGCGGAAGGACGCTATCGAGACGCGGTGCCCCAGATGAGGGCGGACCTCCACGGCGGCCGTCGCTTCGTCGGTGGATAGATAGAGAAATGAAACGCCGCCGCGGTTCAGCCGCCCGGGCGTGGCTTTCGCAGGCGGCGGAGCGCCGATTTCCGATCCCGTGTATGGCTGGAAAATCGTCTCTGAAGTCCAGCCTCCGTCCGTCCGCATGAAGCGCTTCGCGATCCCAATTCGCGCTCTGAACATCGTCGTATTCGCCGGCAAGAACGTGTTGATTCTGTCTTCCAGCTTCGCAAGAATTTCCGCGAAGTCATTTTCCACCTCGAAATAATTCTCCTTGGCGAGGCGCTTCGCTATTCTTTCGTAGAGGGGCGACGAGGATGTGCTGATGGCGTCGAGCGGCGGCAGACGCCCGATTTGTTCGTCATTGCCGGCGTAGACCGCGATGCCTTTGTCGTAGTCGGGATACGGAGGATCAAAGAGGCCCATGAGGAATCCTTCGGATTCACCGGCATCGCGTGGAAAGCCAGCCGCGGCGGCATGTTCGACGATCGGATTCTCCTCGCAAAGTATGGAATACGGCTCTTGCTCGCCACCCCAATGGCCGTTGTAAATCCACTCATCGTAGTGGAATCTGACAAGCGCACGAACGAGCGAAGAGAGCGCCTCGTGTACCCCAGGCGCCGAGGCGACCAGATCGCTGCGATGACAAATTCCGCATTCATATCCGGTCGATCCGTGCTTCTTCACGAACCCTTTCAGGCTCGAGTGCTTCGCGCACTCGATGCAGATCGACTGCGGCTCCGTTTCAGGAGGCGGTGCGGGCGTCTTTGGCATTGCGTGCTCTTTCGCGGGCGACGTTTTCCGCTTTCCGGTTTTTTCCGTCCTGGGTTTATTACGCACGACCTTGTCCACGCCCTGCATCAGTGCCGAAACCCATTTCGTGTGTTTTCGCAGCGGGCGCGTATGAGGGCTGCGACCGCCTCGGCGACGGGATGGGCAAGATCCATCGTGCCGAGCGCGGCGGTGACGATTTCGGCCACTTCGGGCACGCGCTGTTTCACGAGCGGCTTTCCGAGGCCCGCCTCTTCCGCCAGCTGTTCGAAGTTTTTCGGCAGGACTTTTTCCGAGGAATATTCGCCCCCGATTTTCATGGCCATGGTCTGGCTCAGTTCCGGGTAGTAGATCGTGCTGACGATGTCGTATGACGGAGCCAGCCTGATGTCGAGATTCGCCGTGCCGACGCCGTGATAGAGCAGGGAAAAATTCTTGCCGTGCGCGTCATTGTTGCCGACGAGGTAGTTGTAGATGACGGCGTCAAGCAGGCGCGCGAGATCGACGACCGGCGCGCTTGAGACTTCGCGCAGCAGGCCGAAACATTGCTTCAGGGACGGGCCGCCCTCTTTCTGGTATTTGGTTTCGGAGACGATTCCCAGCGCCTGGCAGAAATCTTCCTGGTGCAGCCGGTCGAGCACGGGCGGCCCGCCCGCCGTCTGTCGGTGCATCCGGTCATAGCGCTCGACTAGCAGATAATCGAGGCCGTCGACGCTTCGCGTCTCGACCCCGGCCGCCGGCAGACCGGCGGCCGCGGCCAGTTTCATGCACAGCGCTTCGTTGAAGACGACGCCGTTGAAACGGTCGACTGCGGATTTGAGAATATGCGTGCTCGGCGCGCCGCCGAGCGGGAGGGAAATATCATTACCTTCGATACGGACGGCGACTTTGTCCTGTGCCCCGGCAAGCGAAAGACGTATTCCCTCGTCGCCCGCCAGAAGCGGGCGTTTCGGGAGTTCCCTGAGAATTGCGGCTAGTTCGTCGGGAGAGAGCTTGCGATAGCCGTAATGCTGTTCCGGTAGTTTCTCGCCCGCCGGAATGAAAGTGACGGCGCCCGCGCACTCGCCGCCGATTTGCTCCAGCATGGCGTAATCGTTGCGCGCGCTGATGCCGAGATTGCGGGCGATGATCTCGCGTTTGGTCTCTTCGGGCAGGATTCCGCCGAAGAAGCCCCGGCATTCATTGCGGGAGAAACGTTCTTTTCTCAGGGGGAGCGATTGCGACAGCGCCGTGGCGCCGGGCTTGTTCAGCCAGCTCTCCGCGTAGGTGAAGGATATCTGGCCGCCGTCATCCTGGACGAGCTGGCCGGCGAGTTCGTTGTGCAGGTAGACATCGAGTGTTCTTGCCATGCGCTATTCTTCCTTCGCCGGTGCCGGCGGCGTCAGCGCGATCTTGATTCCCAACGTGTTCAGGATCGTCAGCGCCTTGCCGATCTCGCAGGTTTCCTTGCCCCGTTCGAGTTCGATGACGAAGCGCAGCCCCGTTCCCGAGGTCAGCGCGAGGGCTTTCTGCGTAACGCCAAGTTTCTTGCGCGTGTCGCGGATAAGTCGGCCGATCTGCTGGGTCGTATATTTCAAGACGCCTCCGCTTTAATGTTACCGTACGGGAATATTACAGTGTTTTTGGCAAGAAATCAATGCAATATTACCGTACGGGAATATTATGCATATTTTGCTCAATGATCGATAAAACATTCCCGTACGGTAACATCATGGCAGCCTGAAAGTAACCTGCCTAGCGCGGCGGGCGGATACGCTTGGGCAGGTGCTCCTCTTCAAGCGCAAGGCCGGTGGTGTCGTGGCGCACGTCCGCCAATTCGCCAAGGCTGCCAACGAGGCCCAGCACGAAGAGAACGCGGGCATAAGCCCCCATGGACACGCCGGGGTCGCCCTGCCGCTGGGCCCCGTGGCGTGCTTGACTCGGGACCCGGCGTCGTAGACCTTGCCGACAACCTCGTTCTCTTCGGCAGAGTATTCGACGCTAACCATGAGATGGGCGTCGCTGGCGCGGGGCCGGGTGAATCGGAGAACCACGATGGAATCATCGTCCGCAAAATCCAAGCCGGAGGGCGTCGAGCCCTGCTCCACGGCCTGGCGGAGATCTTCCACCGTGGAGCATTCCAATCGCTGAAGGAACACGTCGGTCGCCGCGGGGATGTTGTCCGTCGTGAGCGGGATTGGTCTGCGGTGAAGAAGTTTGGCGCGGTGTTTGCGTATCAGAAAATATCTGTCTCTCGCAGCCCGTGCCGCTCAGCCAACACCGGGTGCCGGCGGACCAACGCCAAGAAATTTTTCCTTCCCCTCGACTTCGAGCAATTTCCGATGGGGCCGTGCTTCGCACGAATCAGCCAGAATTTCATGCGCTGCAAGAGGGCGGCTTCTTTCAGTGAAGGTCTTACGTTCATTTTTCTGAGAATTTTCCCTTGGGGCGCATGCGCCCCGGTTTTGAACGGAAATTGAGGAACTAGTTGCTGATTCGAAGGGACTTACCCCGAACAGCCTTGCTGATTCCCACACACATACAAGGAAATGAAAGTCGTTCTACGGCCTTGAATAACACCGAACGGCTCGGAAAACGCGGTGCTGGAGGCTAAAACGCAGTATTAAAGAGGAGACAAGTGCCAGTCCCGCAGGCTGGCGTCTTACGCGACGGCCAAGTCCTCTAGCTTGGCCGTCTTTTTTATGCCCAGAATGGTTGACATCACCGGCCAGCGGTTCGGCAGGCTGGTCGCCCGTGAGCGTGCCGCCGACCTTATTTACAGCGGTCGCCCCTTCACTGCGTGGCGTTGTGATTGCGAATGCGGCGCGTCGTCCGTCGCCACAGCCAGCGGACTAACACGCGGTCTCACCAAGTCTTGCGGGTGCCTGCGTCGGGAAACCGGCAAGTTCAAGACCGTCGATATTACCGGCCGGCGGTTCGGTCGCTTAATCGTGGTCAAGCGTGTTGGGTCCAGAAGCGGCAAGGCGCTGTGGGCGTGCGATTGCGATTGCGGGACGCGCGGCCACGAGACGACTCAGAACCAGCTCCAGCGTGGCCATGCCCAGTCCTGCGGCTGCCTCCGCGAGGAGTTTCTGAACCTTGGTATCAGGAAGGCGATGATGCCGATGTACCGCCCGAAGGCGGTGAAGATTACCTACCCGATTCCTGAAACCCCCTACCCCGGCAAAAGCAAGTTTTTCAACCAGGTCCAGCGCAGGATGTTGCAATTTCGCTGGGAGCGCGTCGAGTTCGAGGCCCGTCAGATCGAGCGCGGCAAGTGGAAGGAGCCGGAGCGTATCCCCTTTGTGCCCCTTGATCACGATGGCAACGTCATCCCGAAACTCGACCTGAAAGCCCTAGCTCGGGCGAAGGCCGCCCGTGCTCGGGAAATCCCTGTCACAAAAGTCGAGGAGATTCGTGACATACCGGCCAGCTACAACACCGGCTCGTCCCTGGCCGATAGAGTCCGCATCGTCACTGATGAAGAGTGGGCGCGGCTTAGTCGCTAGTCGCAGGGCTAACTATGCAGCCAGTCTTACGTTTCTTGGCGCGTGTTGAACATCGTGCCGTCGATCCACTGCGCGGACACGCCGACGAGGCGTCCGCTCTTGCGGTCGGTGATCCCGAACCTTTTCGGCTAGTACGCGCAGCCCTTGCCAGCAGCCGCGGATGTGTGGCCTGTTTCTCCGCTGGCGCTTTCAGTTTGGATTCGATTTCCGTGGCCGTGAGATGACGGTCCGCAAGGAAAGGCATATGGACGAGGAAATGAAAACTTATCGGCTCACCTGGCACGGCCCGGTGGGCAATGTGGAGTTCGATGTCGATGCGTTCGATGAGGACGACGCAAAGCACACGCTGGCAGCATGGCTGAATGGTGATGATGACTTGGGCGATCTGATCAGGAAAGTTTAATTCGCTAGGGCGTCGAGCGCGGTTTCTTCTTTAGCAGCAACTTTAGGCAGCCTTTCACCTGGCTCCTCGTGCAGGACACAGAGCCACGTGCCGCGCACTTTCGTGCAGGCTGGCTGGGGACAACGTATCGCAACCGGGGTAATACTTGGGTTACGCAGCCAAGCACGCCACATCAGCGGGGAGTTTCTCGTCCTCGTCGCAGTTGGTGTTGGATGGTAGCTCAGTCATAACGGTTCCACGCCTTCGGTAGTCAACGCCTTGAGTCCGGCATGAACGTCTTGGATCTTGGCGTTGTTGGATTCGACTTCTTCCACCAGGAATTGCTTGAGCGAGATGAGTTCCTGGCGGCTGAGGTTGAGGGCGACGTTATCCGGTCGATTCAGTCGCTCGTCGCGCTCGCGCAGGGTCTCTTCGATCTTCTGAAGAATGGCTGTCGCTAAACGGTTGCGGAGTGCGGCGCGGTCGAAATCTAACATCAAACTATGCACAGTGCTCATTCGCCCACCTCGATCACGACTTCTTCCTTTTTCTCGAAGTTCGTGTTGCCATCGTGCAGCAGCGCCCGGACTTTCTCCCCGCGGCGTTGGATAGTCGCGACTGCATCGCGGAATTCCTGCGCGCCGATACCGAGCAGCTTCGTCGCCACTTTACCGGCGAGCACGGTCTGCCAAGCGGCCATGAAAAGGTTGAGTCCTGCGTCGATCACGTTTTCGATGTGCTCAAGGCTGGCGTTATCGACGTAGGCGGTGATGGATGAGTAGCCAGTGTTGCCGTCGCCGTACTGCTTGTCGGCGATCTCAACTGAGACCGTGAGTGTCTTGATGCGGAACGACGGCTGCTTCTGCTGACCGACGCTCCCGTTGTTTTCTGCAATAGGTTGTTCTCCTATTGAATTTGATACTGCAAACTTGGTTAGTTTTCTGCTTTCTAGTTCTCATCGAATGTGGGGAGCTTCTCGCGCTTCTTTTCCATTGCGCTTCGCGCTCCTGCTGCTTGCGTCGTTGCTCACGGTCTTCTTCTTTACCTACTGCTTCGCACTGCGAACTCATATCTCCTCCACTGGGCTGAAATGTTTCCCATCGTACCCGGCGCCAATACCCTGAATTTACCTGGCGCTGTTGGCCTACACGAAGAAGTTGCCGACCGCCCGGTCGCGGGTGAGGCGCGAGGCGATGTCGAGGGCCATGGAGGCGCGGTCATGCGCCTCCTGCCTGATGGCCGTGTGGTCACCGTTTGAACGTTCCATGCTCCACGCCGTTGCCCATCAATACGTCGCTGAGGTCCTTCGTCGCGGCCTCAAGTGCCTCGACTCGCTTTTCGAGTTGGTTGTGTTCGGCGACAAGCTGGTTCGTGTAGCCCACTAGCTTGTCGAATGTCGCCCGGGTCACATACCGCGGTGCCTCTGTTGCCTGCCCTGCCTGTGCTATTGCCTCGGTCATAGTGCTCTCCTTTTCGTCCTGACTATCCGCCAGGATCGTTTCTGGGATTTCGAAGGTTTCCGCCGCGAGTTCCCTGACGGCCGCCGCGAATTTCTCCGCCTCGATCTGGGCGTCCATCTGTGTCGGGAAGGGGCCGTGGAATTCGCCATCCGAGACGAACGAATAGCCATTCCTCGCGGGAAACACCGTAATCAGACCGCCGGTGCTCTTGAAATACTTGTACAAATTGCCTGGCTTCTTCTTGCCAGGGTTCCAACGATCCAACTTCATATTGCTACTGCCTCCTGCGGCGCCTCTGCTTGTGCCAGTGCCGCCTCGATCTTGTTCCACATCTTTTCCCCATCTTCGTCGCGGTAGCGATCGGGATATTCCACGACGTGCCGGTCGGACTTCAAAACGTAGCCTTCGCCGATGACGTCCTCGCAGGCCGTGTCCATGCAGGACTTTATGGCCGCGTCCACTTCTTCCCAAGAATCTGCCGGCGCGGTGTAAAAGAAGGCGTCATGGACGGTCGATCCCACGTCGATTCCGCGCTCGGTCGCGTAGCACACGGTCAGGCGCATGATCTCGGCACAATTGCCTTGCATCGGCAGGTTCATGGCCGTGCGGCGATCGTGCCCGGTCGGCTTTTTCGGCATCCACAGGTTCCAGCCGAACTCGGTTTGGACTCGGTGTTCGAAGGCAAGCTCTTCTTCATTGGCGGTCAGCCACCGCTGGTATGCGGGGTAAAGCCTGGCTTCCTTCTCCTGGTACGCCTTCGCCTTCGCCACGGAGATGCCGAGCACCCGGGCGAGGCCCTCGGCGGTCTGCCCGTATTGACCAGCGAGGACGACGGGCTTGAACTTGTTGCGGAGTTCGCGATGCGTTTCCTTCGTCGCGCTGTAATCGCAGAAGCCGTAGTCGGCGGCCTTGACGAGGTATGCGTCGCGGTGCATGTAATGATCCCAGCGCAAGGCGTCGCCGGACAGCGCGGCGGCGATTCCGTATTCCGCGTTGCTCCAATCGCGGTGCATCAGCACTTCGCCTTCGCGCGGCTTCAGCAGTGAGCGCAGCGCCTTGGTGGCGTTCGGAAGGTTGATGGCCGTGGACGGTTGCGACCGCGAACTGCGCGCGGCGAAGGGCTGCATCCAGGTGCGGTTGCGTCCATCCGGGCCGACCGTGAACTCGAACTTGGTCTTTGCGATGCCCAGGAACTTGCGAAGCTGGCGAAGCTGCTGAATGGCCGGGAACTTGTCAGACCATTGCCGCCCCACGTCTTCAAGGAAGTCGCCGTCCAGATAAACGCCAATGCTGGTGCTCGGCCATTCCTTTTCGCTGAACCCCATGCCGCGTACCCAAGCAGTGGCGTTCTTGTTGTTGAAGTGCGGCTCGTCCTTCTTGTCGAACTTGTAGATGTCCAGGCCGTGCTCTTCGAGGAAGGCGCGGATTACACTGCTCCGGACGGCCATCGTGTTGCGGTTTAGCTGGGCGAGCTTGTCGGTGTCGGCCGGAACGCCATTCCACTCCAGGCAGGCTTGGCCGCGCATGCAGCGCCCGCGATGCAACGCTTGGTCGATGTTCTCGATCTGCGGCACCATCTTCTGCGCGAGCGCCAGCAGCATCCTCACATCGCCCCGGCAATACTCCAGAATCTTTTGCGTCTCTTCGCTCGTGTACGGATGGCCTTCGTTGATCCGGCCGACCATCGCTTCCTTGTGTTCTGCCGGCGTTGTGTCGAAGACGCCGTAATCGTGGCAAGTGTCGATCAGGCTGGTGCTGATGTATTCGCCGCGCTCTGTGACCTTGTTGTTGGTGAGATTTCTGCGCTCAACCCAGAGATCGAGGACGTTCCGTGGAAGGCCCCATCCGGCGGCCAATGCGAAGCCCAGTTCGGCGCCCGCGCTGTAAACAACGTGCAGTGCGTCCGGACCGAAGGGCAGCGGATTTTCTGCGCGTTGACCGGCGTGGTCGAACCAGACGGTCTTGGAAATTCCAGACCGCGCTTCCGTCGCGGCCATACAGACGGGCGTGACTCGCCAGCCTGGGACTGGGATGAATTCGGAATCCCAGACCCAGACTTCCTTGAAGCGTGCGTAGAGCGAGTCGAGCATATTACTGGGTGAAGCCGTCTTCGTCGTCGGGAAAGAGCAAACGGTTGACGACTTCGTGGTTGGGGTTGTCGATGATGCAGCCATCGAACGCGAGCTCGAGAAGCTGATCCATTGTCTGGTTGGGCCATTCCGGTTCGCGACGGAGCATGCTCGCGTAACGGAAATCGTAGGACTTGCTGTTGGCGTTCCACGAGGATTGAATCCACTTTTCGCGGGCCTCGGAAATCAGGCGGCGCGTGGAGGAGCGGGGTGACTTTTCGGTCTGTCCGGCCTTGAACAAAAACTGCGTGCCGTCAGAGGTGATCGCCCGGGTGAGCAGCGCGGGCGTCGTGAATTCGGCGAGTTCGTCGGGGAACTCGACGTCGGGTTCGAGAAGGTAGATGCCCTCATCCCGTCCGCCTTCGATGACCAGAAGATCGACGGGAATCTGGAATTGTGGGTCTCGGTGTGCGTGCCACCACCATTTTTTTGCCGGCGTGCGCACTTCGAGTTTCGTTTGGATTTTCCCCTCGTTGGCCGATCCGCCCTCGGCCACGCTCGCTCGCTTCTTTCGGAGCTTGGCGGCGCGCCCTTCGGGAGGATTGGCTGGCATCTGGGGTACTGTTTCGGGGAATGCTTCTTCCACGTCCGAAATCTCGGGCATGGGCTTTGGGTAAGACATATTTCCTTGCGAACACACCTGTAGCGTGTTCGGCTTACGCTTTGATTTTGCGAGGTTCCGTAGCGTCTGGTCGGAAAGTCGCCGTAGCAGCGCAGGAAACTTCGGTGCGCCAAGCCCGCTACGGTTAACTTGGCGCACCCTAGAAGCCTTTGGGGGGCTCCCGCGATTCCCTTACCCTATTTCATACTGCCCTTTTCGGGATTTCGGAATTTCCAGGCGAAAACTTTTTCACGCGCGGAAAATTCAGGGTAGTTCAGGTGCCTGACCCCTCTCAGGTGCTTCAAGTGCCTGACCCCCATCAAGTGCCTCAGTTGATGACACTGTAAAAGACAAAACCTAAGAGATTCTTTTTGTGTTACTTTTTGCGCAGTCGACTCAACCCCCTCCTGGCCAGTTCTTTCCACGCTCACGCCGTTATCCGGGATAGGATTTCCTTCAAGCTGCTGTCGCCCATGCCGTCGCTGGCATGCTTCAGGTCGCAGACGAAGCATTCGAGCGAGCAGTATCCGCTCACGTAATAGGTCCCGGCATTGCTGTCGTGATCGTCGAAGCACATGAACTCCTTGACCGGATTGGCGCAGTTCGCGTGAGCGCACATGTCGTACGATGTGGTGATTTCCGTCACGCCCTCGCTCTGGCGGTAGTTGACGTAGAACATATGGCCGCATGCGCCCAGGAAATTTAGACGGCAGGACCGCTGCTCCATAGGGGTCACCGAGACGAGATGGCAGTCATCGGATCGTAGGCCGTTCAGCCGGTTGTGCTCTGTGCAGACCGGGCACGTCTGGTATGTCTTGTTTTTCACTTTGTTGTCTCCATTGGTTTCATTACTCCACGTCCGTCCAGCCGGACGGAAATCCGTACTGCGTGTCCAGGCCGCCTGAAATCGCCAATGCTTCCGCGTGGCGCTCGCAGAACCAACGGCCCGCGATCTTGATGCTTGGCCGGTTGGCCGCACTTCTTGACCGGCCCGTGCGTCTTGTCAGGGTTGTACGCTGTGCACTGGCAGTAGTGTTCGCTCATAAGGTCTGGTTGGTCTCCCATTGCTTGCGAAGCTCGTCCAGGACGGCCAGCACAGCGCCGCGATAGCTGCCCATCGCGTTGCGTTCGACGCGGTATAACTCCGCGCCCGTCGCGCCGAAAACGCGCCCAATCGCCATCCACGGCTCGCGATGCTCGTCAAACACGAGCGTCACAGACGCCGCCAAGTCTTCGCCGACCGCGATGTTTTCCATCGCTGTCAACAGGTTGCATTTGCCTGGAGTAACCATTTTGAACCCTCCTCTTTACTTAAACTTTTATAGGCCGTCGTCGCCCGGCTCCCACACAGGCGCGACGCCGTAATATGGCGGAAGCTGGCTGGTTCGCTCCGCGCACTCGCGCGAGCAATACCACTCCTCGCCAACCAGCAAGGCGTCCTCGCTGTCCAATCTTTTCGCGCGATGCAAGCAGTAGACCGTCATTAGTTCGCGACCGTTCCAGGGTAGTAGTCGCAGCCGGTGCGCATCTCGCGCACAGTCAGGCAGCCGACTGCTTCACACTCGCCGCCGCCCTTTATCGTGACGATGGCGCTCCAAGCCTCGCCCTTCGCGTTCGTCACGGCCACCTCGAGCGGAAATTCCGCCCGCTCCTCGTGCGCCTTGCCGATGAGGCGCCTCATCGCGCTTTGATACAGCGCCGCTGCGTCTCGTCCGTATGTGATCCCGATTTCTCCCTGCGGTGTTTTCGTTGCAGCTTCGCTGCTTCCTGGACCCACAGCATTCCGCTCCTGAGCCACATCTCCCATCGCCGAACCTTGTCCGCGATCATGCCGGGGGTCGTGCTTTCGCGCGCAAGCTGGAGAAGGAACTCCTTGTTACCGGCCGCCGCGTGCCGCGCGTTGTTGATTTCCTTCAGTCGCGCGTCGTCGTTCCAGATCAGCACCGTGTTGCCGGTCTCCGTGTCGAAGGTGGCCACGTCCGGGTCCGGCATACCCGGGATGCGCGCGAATACGTATGCCGCTTTCGCGCTGAGCTTTATCCTAATCATTGTTGTTTTTTCTCCGTCATGTCCGCCATTTTCAGGACGGTCTTTTGCGGGCCGGCGACGAGTCCCCAGCGGCCGTCGCGAAACTCGATCACACCTAGTCTTTCGAGCTCGCGCAGATCCTTGGCCATCTGGATCTTCTCCGCTTCGGTCAGGTCGGAACTTTCGACCCAATATTTGTGCTCGTTGTAGTCCATAGGTATTTCTTTCCTCCTAGCCTGTTTAGTGGTTGTTCTGATGTGCATCGTCAGTCCCGCATTCAGCGGGAGACCGTCGCCGAATTTCTTCGGCTAGGTTTCGCACTTAGTCCGCTGCCGCTGCGGCGGCTTTCACGATTTCAACCGTTGCGCCGAACTCCGCGAACTTCCCTACGATCCGTTCCGCTTCCGCGCGCGTGAGGCCCGCCATCAGGGCCTGGCCCGACCCCGCGGCGTCAGCCAGGTCCTTCGCTTCCTTCAGGCCGAGGCCGGTGGCTTCGCGGATGGCCTTGATGCAGCTGATCTTGTTCGGGCCGTACTCAACGAGAACGACCGCGAACTTCGAATCTTCCGCTCTCGGCGCCGGAATCGCGGGAATCACCCCGGCGTCCGACATCCTCGCGACCAGGTCCGCGACCGCTGTCGGATTGAGGGCCTTCATCTCCCCGACGATCGACTCGATTTTGCCGGCGGTCTGCATCTCCGCCGCAGCGTCGGTCGCGAGGGACCGCAGGTCGATCGCGGTTTCGACCCCCGTGTTTACCCGCCGAAGCGCGCCGAAGAGCGCGTCGATCCCGAATTCGCCCGCTATGCCCTTCAGGCGATCGACGCCGCTGTCCCTGATCTGGCCGCGAACTTCGGCGAGACCCGTGCCGATGTCGGCCAACAACTCTTCGAGCGCCTCGACAAGCCGCGAACGCCGATCCGCGTTGAGATCCGCGAACGCCAAGATCTGCTTAACCTCGGCCGCTGCCGACTTGCGGACGGCCTCCGCTTCTTCCCTTGCCTCTAGCACCATTTTTGAGTTCACTTTGGTTCTCCTTCTTTCAGATTTTTTACTGCCGTCAGCATTCGGCTTTCGCCTGCTCAGTCTCGCTGCCTGCTGCTTGCCGACTTACACAAAAACAAAAAGGGCGCGGTCATTAAAAACGTCGTGCGAGCGGGAATCGCACCCGCATCGTCCTGACGTCTCTAATGGCCGCGCCCTAGAATCTTTGGCGCTTGCCCGTCAGGGTCGCCTTTTTCGTCGGCGTCCCTTATGTACTGGGGCGACCCTGCCTTTTCAGGGCACCCTACCTACATGAATTAGTCTATAGGGTGCCCCCAACCTGTCAACAGCTAAAACGGCGTCAAAACGCCAAAAATCTGCTAAGTCCAATGAGGCCTTGGCACTTACGGACGATCACGCCCCGTCTCCATCACCTTATATAGATATAGATCGTGTCCGGCGTAGCGGTCGTGGGATTCGAGGATGCCTTCCCATTCGCGCTGCAGGTCTGTCATAGGTTGCCGCGCGGGGCCAGGATTTTTGCGAGCGACCCGTCCTCGATCCTGACGCGGAAATCAGCGATCCGCTCGTTGTCCCTCACGAAGACGTCGCCGCGCTTGGCCGCCTGACGCTTGCTCTCGCCCTCGCCGAAAGGATTGGCCTTGTCGATCAGCGCGCGTATCCACGCGGCAAGTGCCTGCTGCTCCCTTCCGCCGGCCTCCACCCTCTCGGCCGCGTGCCGGAAGGCGCGCCCGATTTCCGGCCGGTGGATGGCCGTGCCTGCCCGAGACCCTAGCGAAGCTGCGCGTCGTCGCGTATTCCACGAGGAGCCGAGCGAGCGAGTGCGTCGCCTTCTTCCCGCGGTTGTCATCCTTTCCTTGCTGCGACGCGTGTTCGAGGTCCTCCTGCCTCCGGGCTCCCGTGGCCACCTGGTGTGGGAAGGGGCGGTCGCCGTGCGCTGCGACGAAATCCGAAACGGTCTTGTACTTCTTGTAGTCCTGCTTGCCGGGCTCCAAGTCGCGGGTTCCGGCGGGCACGTAGAAAAAGCTGTCGATGCTCATTGCTGTTCCCCTGTCCTGCAGGCCTTGTTCGAACGCTGTGGTTATTTGTGCTCACTAGGCGCCTTCGTTCCCGTTGTGGCCGAAAGTGCTGGCGATCAGCTCCCGAAGTTGGGACGCACCCTGCTTGCGTAGGAACCTCAACCAGTCTTTGTAGTGCGCCCTGAAGGGCGTATGCCGCGAGATCCCGTACACGACGATGATTTCGCCCTCGCGCTCGAAGCGAATCGTCTGCGTGGCGAGTTCTTGCCTCAGCCTCGCTAGCTCCGCCTCTTTTTCCCGAACCAGGTTTTCGAGGCTGCCATCGTCGACATTCCAGAGTTGGCCCGAGTCGCGAATCCTACCCTCGCCTCGAGCCGCTTTGCGGCGGATGCCGGCCTTCCGCGACCACACGCTTACCTGGGCCATCGCTACGCCGTGGGCGTCCCCGATCTCCTTGTAGGTCTTGTCGGGGTTCTCACGAACCACCTTAACTACGGCTTCTTTTATTGCTTCCGCTATTGCAGTTGTTCCCATGCTCTTTTTCTCCTTAACTCTTCTAGGCCGCCCGCATCGTGCCAGCCCGGTCATAATCACCATCGTGCTGCCGCCCATGGGCACGCCGATGCCGGGAACCGATGGTCCTCGCATAGGTTGTTCGGCCCTGAAATCCGTCGCTCCGGCTCGCGATCATTTTTGGTGTTGCAATGTGGTGCACGTGTCCCTCCTTTCTTTTTTTGTGGCCCCAATCAATCCTTGTGCCCCAGGTAGTGGCGACGCCGATCCTCAGACGACAGGTTCCCCAGCGGCAGATCGCACAGTGGGCACCACATTTCTCGCTCCCGCTTCTGTTCGCACTCGGGGCAATCGTCCGAGTCGTTCCAGCAGATTTCGCACAACGTCAGCGGTCTGTGGCACGTCTCGCACCGGACTTTGAAGCCCAGCGGGTTGACGCGCCCGTCGCGGTCGTTCTCGGTCAGTGGTTCACCACAGTGATCACAGGCCGGTGCTCGACGGACTTTTACCGGCCTGACGTATTTGGCCCCGTTGGCGGTGTCGGTCCTTAGTTCACGGTTTTTCATCGGGCAACCTTCCAATCCTTCTCCGCCGCTCGTTGGAACGCAGCGTTGAACAAAACTTCGTCGCGCTTTTTCTCGGCCACGCCGATGACCGTGTCTTCGAGCTTGGCGACATCGCTCCCGTCGAACGCGCTGTAGTCATCCCCGTCTTGATTGCACGGACCGTAAATTTCATACAGCGGCTTCATGACTTCGTTCGCCACTGAACGGCCCGCAAAAAGCACCTGCTCAAGCCGGTGCCTGCGATCCGGTGCGACGGTGATTGTGTACAGAACCGCCAAGTGCTCTTCGATCACTGCTAAGTCAACTCCTCTGATCAAACTCATAGAGCCTCCTCAAGTGTTGGTAACTGAATCTCTCGGGTCTCGTTGATGACCTGAATCTTTATGGTTTTGCTGGCGGGTAGCTCGGGCTGGTTCTCCGTCGCAACCAGGGCCTTGCTCAGTTCCTCGGCTGCCGGGTGTATCGGCTCGGCTTCTGGCTGGGCCATCTTTTTCTTAGCTTCCTTGACCGCTTGCCTCTTTTTGAAGTCAGCGAGTACCTGGGACGCGGGCCGGTTCTCGTGCTGCAATCTCGCGCAGGTTTTGCATGTCGGCTTCTTGCCTTCTTCCGCAAGCTGCTCGGTTTTAGGCTTCCCACACCACGTCTTTTCCAACATCGGGTACTTAGTGTTAAGCGCGTGGGTCTTCGGCTTGCGGTTGGACTTCTTTTTCCGGGTGGACGTCTTCGCCTCGCTCACCTCGTTGGTCATCGGGGCGTCCAATTCTTCAGTCGTAAACTCAAGATCGACTGCGGCGATCTTTCCTTTGGTCACGGATTTCGTGGGTTCTTCGATCATCTCGATGTGGATGTTGCCGCGAATTTTTCGCCGGTCGCGCTTGGTGCCCCAAAAATCTCCAACTCCTTCCGGCAGGGAGATGCGGAATTTCGCGATGAAAGGTTTGTCGTTCTCGTCGGCCAGTTCAAAACTGACGATCTGATCGTCCGTGAGCTTTGACACCCGAACGGCGTTCGGGTCTTTCTCTTTCCGCTCGCCGAGAGCTTTCTGGAACCAGCGGGTCGGGTCTTTCGTGCCCGGATTCGGGCAGGCCCACCGGCACCAGTCCGTCCAAGTTTTCTGGTCGTTGAGTTTCTTCCCCTTGGTGTATAGCTGGCGCACCACCGTCACGAGCGCCCGCAGTTGGTCGGTGTGCTTCTTGCGGGCTTCGTTGTCGGTGTGCAGGCTGGCCGCAGCGGCCTTCGCCTTCTCACCGAGCATGTCGTTCGAGTTTTTCATTTTTCCTCTTTTCTCTTTCTCCGCCCGCAAACAAAAAGGGCGCGGTCATCAAAAACGTCGGCGCGGGATTTGCACCCGCAAAGCCTGACGTCTCTAATGGCCGCGCCCTAGAATCTTTGGCGCTTGCCCGTCAGGGTCGCCTTTTTCGTCGGCGTCCCTTATGTACTGGGGCGACCCTGCCTTTTCAGGGCACCCT
>Ga0210384_10001435_pt1 | contig 32473 bp, 21 predicted proteins | sample IncBWH2MmetaG_FD_160574 | JGI IMG/M metagenome (GOLD analysis project Ga0210384, IMG submission 160574) | Forest soil microbial communities from Barre Woods Harvard Forest LTER site, Petersham, Massachusetts, United States - Inc-BW-H-2-M | ecosystem: Environmental > Terrestrial > Soil >...
GCCGTTCTTTTTCTGATACTCAAGCGCCTGCTTTAGCTGATCGGCCGAGATCAGACTGTCTTTGACGAGAATTTCACCAAGTCGAGAAGACATAATTGTTCGTCCGCGGTACTAGAACCGCTGGAAGAAGCAGCGTAACATGGTGAGTAGCCGGAGGTGGGAACCGGCTGGGTCGTTCGTGGTGAATCAGCTAACATCCGATACGCCTCCCGCAAACCTGTACCAAAGGACAGGCTATTTTTTGCTGCTGTACGACCGGACAGGAGGCGTTTTTCGAACGAATTTGCAGGGAGCCGGCCATGAAATAATCATCGGAATTCGCCCCAGAGAACTTCCGATCGAGTAGCAAGGCGGCCCGACCGGCTTTCGCAGGTCACAGTCGGTTAATTCTCAGAAATACTCAGTACGAGAGAAAATTCTTGTGAGAAAGTGGTAATGCCTCGGCTGCTTCCGTTGACCGCCGAGGCAGCATCCATTACGATGGGGATGCATGTGGGGCGGTTAGCTCAGCGGTTAGAGCGTCCCGCTTACACCGGGAAGGTCCGCGGTTCAAATCCGTGACCGCCCACCATTCGTCAGCAAAGCGGTTGCAACGCGGGGGACGTAGTTCAGTTGGTTAGAACGCTGCCCTGTCACGGCAGAGGTCGCGGGTTCGAGTCCCGTCGTCCCCGCCATATCTCCAAACATTCCTCGCACTGGTTTGACGCGGATAAAGACAGACCCATGCGTTCCCGGGGCGCATGGGTCAAGTATCCATTCGTTGTGGAACTCTACTTGGCGTCCTTTTTGGCAGCTTCCGCTGCCTGCTTCAGCACATTATTTGCCTGCTCGAGAAGCTCCTTGGCTTTCTGCGCATGGCCCCGCATATCCCATTCATTGGCCTTTTGAGCGGCCAAGATCTTTTCATAAGCCTGGGTGGAGAGTCGCTGGGCTGCTGCCAGATTGGGATGACGCTTTTCGCTGACATTGTACTTGGGTCTTTGAGCAAGAACTGTCCGGCCGCCTAGGAGCCCAGCCAGCAGCGCGATGGCCAGAGACTGTCTCATTCTCATGCTGTTCTCCTCAGATTTAAATAGAGCTCGCCGCGCTAAATCAGCTTCGAGGACCGAGCACGCGAGCTAGTTTACCCCGCGCCGGAATTGAGCTATACCCATGAGAGCGCATGTCGCCAAACTATAACCCGAGATGTGAGGAATTTTCGCCGAGGTCGAATGGCAAGGGAATCCTGGGTAGCTTCATCGCGAACTACTCGAATTCGGGCTGTAGATCGAGCAAAAATGAAGTACTGTAGGGTTCAGTACTTTTCTGGATCAAGTCCATGGTCAGTTCGTCGCCATTAAGCCCAAAGGACACTTTAGGATAGCGGGATGCCAGAGTTGTGCAAACTATTGCACCTCGCAAATTTTCCCTCTCAAGAATCCCCAAAGTTGTGCTGAAAACAAATAAGTTACAGCAAACTTTTTGCTTGCCGGATTGGATGCTTGAATGCTATAAGATGCGTGGGTTCAAATGCGCGGAGGTGCGCCAGTGAAATTTGTAAGGGTCCTATCGATAACTGCACTCATGGTATTTGCGGTAAACACTGCGCAGGCGGATGACACGCGCGTGAATATGAACGGTGGCCCAGGAGGAAGTCCTACCTGTGGCTCGAACACCGCTTCGGCCAATAACGCCGGCCTGCTGACGGCCGATTGTTTGGTCCAAGATACGGCACACGGCGGGACGGGCACCGTCACGACGTTCTCCTTTGAGGTCGCTGATTCCAATACCATTGGCGGCGGGCTGACATGCGCATCTAATTTGAGCCTTAACCTCGGGTGGACGCTGACTACGCAACAGGTTGGTGGGATCGACATTTGCACTCTGACAGCCCCAACGACATTCGACAAACATGGCCCGGTTGAGGAATATCTTGACGATCTTGGCGACGGTCATTCGAAGCCGAATGATACGGATTGTGACCCTGACGACTTCGTTCTTGGGATTCCCGTTGGGTGCGACATCAAGATTGATAGTGCGACTGGTGGCGACGGCTTGTTCGCCCCGAACACTCCGGTTGGCTTCGCTGCAGGTGGGAATCCATTGCCGTCATTGCCTGAGCCGGGCACTTTGGCCTTGTTGGTGGTCGGTTTGACAGGGCTGCCGCTGATGCGCCGCAAGTTCGCGCGATAACAGCCTGAATTTTTATTTGCCATCGGGGCGGGAGCAATCTCGCCCCGTTTTTTTTTAGGAAAGACCCCACCCCGCGATTGCTAAAGAGTGAGTCACCCTTGCTTTGCTGAAGCGGGTGGGATGAAGGTACGTTTAATGGGGCGGGGTTGTGAATTCCTTGACCATCACCTGAAATTCCTGCACGTTTTGTAGATTGGCAAGCTCAGGGTCAGCCTGAGCGTCCTTCACCGGGTAGCCTTTGCTGAACGCTTCACGGAGTGTCCGGAGGGCATCTCCGGTTTTGCCAGCCAGATTTTCTACTGTGGCTTGGACATAGATTAGACCGACATCTTTCTTGTCGATTGCTCTAGCGCGCTTAATGTATTCCATGCCGTGCGCAGAGTCACCTTTCTTGGCATAGTAGAGGGCCAGATCCTCCATGGCTCCGGTATTTTGAGGGTTCACTTGGAGATCCTGGAATGCCAGCGCAATGGCCTTGTCGTATGTAGCCATAGCTTTGTCTTTCTGTCCTGAAGCGCGGTAGGCATCGCCCAGATTGCCCATGGCCAATTCTTGATTCGGGCCAAGTTGCGTGGCCTTTTCAAAGGCTTGGATGGCCTCGTTATAGCGTTTCAGCATGAAATACGTATTTCCAAGGTTCGAATAAGCGCTCCAAGTTGGTTCAAGCTCGATTGACTTCTGATACGCGGGCAGGCTCTCTTCCGTTCTTCCGAGCCTCTGCAGAGCATTGCCGAGATTATCCCAGCCGCGGACATTGTCGGGGTCAAGCTCGGTGACGCGCTTGAATTCTGCGAGGGCCTGTTCTGTCTGGCCGATGGAAAAATAAGCATTACCGAGAACAATGTGATGACCCCAATAATATTGGTTTACTTCAATTGCCTTCTTATAAGCAGCGATAGCCTCGTCCTTCTGCCCGCTCTCCATATAGGCATTGCCTAACCGGACGTAGCCCTCATCCGAATTTGGGGCAAGCTGGAGTCCACGCTTCAACTCGGCAATGGCTTCCGGGAATTTGCCGGTCCGGAGATAAACGCTGCCAAGGGCAAAGTGAACCTCCGGGATAGTGTCCTTCAACTGCTCAGCATGTTGCGCGGCGCTAAGAGCCTTTTGCGCCCAGAAAGCATCCTTCTTTTCCCTGTACATCGTCAGGCTGGCGTCCGCCAGGCCAGAATATGCCAGCGCGAAGGTTGGATCTCTGTTGATTCCCTGCTCGAAGAATTCGATTGATTTTTGAGCGCTCTTCACCACGTCGGGGCCGCGCAGAGCCTGCCGGCCTCGCAAGTAAAGGTCATAAGCATCCACATTGTCGGTAGGGCGCTCGGCGGCACGCGCCATTTCTTCGCTGCTGGCCTTGATGTTCAAGGAGGTGACGAGTTGTGATGAGATTTGGTCTTCGATGGAGAGCAAATCCTTCGCGGCGCCTGTGAATTGCTGGGTCCATAATTTCTTCCCCTCAGCAGGGTCCGTGAGGTTGACGATCACGGCCATTTTGTCGGACGTGCCTTGTATCTTCCCCTGCACAATCAAGTTCACGCCGAGGTTGCGCGCTGTCTTTTCAAGGGGATCCTTGTCCGAAACTTTCGCAATGGCAGTGTCAGATGCAAGTCGCACTTCCTTGAGTTGGAAGAGTTTTGCCGAAAGAGCCTCGTTGAGGCCCTCTGCCACATAGGAGAGTGATTGATCTTCACCCAGCACGCGGAACGGGAGGATGGCAATGAATTTTCCCTGAGAGAGGGGAGGAATACCCGTAACTCCTGGGCTGCCGGCTTTGCCGCCGAAGAACAAGTGGCGAACGGGCGGGATGGCGAGTGCCAACGCCACGGCCAGTACCGCAGCGCCCGCAACCCAGGCCCATCGCCTCTGGGCGAACTCTGGTATTTCTATCTGAACTGTGCGGCTGGAGCTGCTCGAGGATCTTGAGCCCTGTAGGTCGGCGAGAATTTCGTAGGCGTTTTGATAACGTGAGGACGGATCTTTTTCCAGGCAGCGCATGATGAGTCGCACCAGCCAGTTGGGGAGCGAAGGATTCACCAGCTTGGGACTCTTGGGCTTCTCTTGAATGCGCTGATACATCACCTTCAAAGTTGTTTCGCCGGTGAACGGAACGTCGCCCGTGACCATCTCGTAGAGAATTAAGCCGTAAGCGTAGAGGTCGCTACGCTGGTCGGCGGGCTTCCCTTCTACTTGTTCGGGCGACATGTAGCGTGGCGTCCCGAGGAATGCGCCGGTACGAGTCATGCCGATGGCGCCCTCTTCGAAGGATTTCGCCAACCCGAAATCGGATACAAAAATCTGATCGTCCTTGTTGACAAGAATGTTTTGTGGTTTCAGGTCGCGGTGGACCACGCCTTCCGCGTGCGCGGCAGCGAGCGCTTCGGCAAGTTGCACGGAGTATTTCAGAATTCTATCGAGCGGGAGTTTCGGATTGTCTCGGAGAATTCCATGAAGATCCTGGCCCTCCACGTAGGCCATGGTAATGAATTTGACGTCTCCGACCTCGCCCATATCGTGAATTCGGAGGATGTTCTTATGGGAGATCTTGCTAGCGAGAACGAGTTCTTGTTTGAATCGCTTTAACGCGTCGGTTTCGCCCATGACACCCTGGCGAACGACTTTGAGCGCCACCGTGCGGTCCAGGTCTTTGTCGTAGGCTTTATAAACCCGTCCCATCCCCCCCTGGCCGAGAAGGCCTTCGATCCGATAACGCCTTCCAAAATCGCTTCCAGTGGGAAGCGCTGTAGCATCCACCATTTGAATGGTTTCGGACTCTCCCACCGGCATGGGGGTACCGCAGCGTGTGCAGGATTCTGCGTAGTCGGGATTGACCGTACTACAGTGAGGGCAATTCATCGAATGAGCCGCCAGGCTGGCTCAAGACTAGGATCCACGAATTTGAATTATCCGGCAACATAAGTCCTGCTGCAACAAATAACTCGCGGCGAACAATCAGTTTCTGGGTGCAGTGAGGCAGGATAGACTTGCAGGGATTGCATGGCGGATGGGGGAACATGCTTGGCACCCCGGTACATATCTGGGTGATATTTGGGATCGTGGTAGTGGTGGCGCTGGTCGCAGACCTCGGCGTCTTCCACCGTACTGCGCGCAAAATCACTTTGAGGTTGGCGCTGGCGGAAAGCGCTGGGTGGATCGGGCTGGCCCTCAGCTTCAACCTTTGGATTTACTATTCGCAGGGCGCCCAAGCGGGCTTGGAATTTTTGACCGGCTACCTGGTGGAAAAATCCCTGAGTGTGGACAATATTTTGATCTTCATTTTGATTTTTCAAGCCTTTCACGTCCCGGCGCGCGCACACCATAAAGTACTCTACTGTGGTGTGATGGGTGCTCTCATCTTGCGAGCCGCGTTTGTCCTGGCCGGGGTCAAGATGCTGCAATCGTTTCATGTTGTTGTTTTTTTATTCGGAGCCATTTTGCTGTTTACTGGATTTCGAATGATTCTGGCGGGAAAGCGAAAAATTCAGCCTGAGCGCAATTGGCTGGTCCGGCTGACAGGACAGTTTATCCCCGTGCTCACCGAATACGAGGGAGAACGCTTTCTTGTGAAGCGGGAGGGGAGATGGAATGCAACGCCTCTCTTCTTAGCGCTCGTTGCGGTAGAAGCGATGGACATCGTGTTCGCCATAGATTCTGTTCCGGCAGTCCTTGCAATCACGCGCGATACGTTCATCGTGTACTCTTCGAATGCGTTTGCCATCCTGGGACTTCGCGCGCTCTACTTCGCGCTGGCGGACATTCTGCCTCGCATCCGATTCCTACATCAAGGTCTCGCCGCCATACTGATGTTTGTGGGAGCGAAGATGTTGTTGAGCGACTGGTGGTCGATATCCGCGGACGTATCGCTCGGAGTGATCATTGTGGTGCTTGCGACGACGGTGCTTGTCTCGTTGGCGGTATCCCGCAAATCCGGGCAAGTGGAGAGGACTTAGCTCAAGCGCGCATCCGTGCCCTACTGCAAGTTCAGGGCTAGAAGTCGAGGCTCGGTCATCTCTTCGATCGCGTAGCGCAATCCCTCTCGGCCTAATCCGGATTCCTTCACTCCCCCATAGGGCATGTGGTCGATTCGAAACGCGGACACGTCGCCAGCAATGACACCGCCCACTTCGAGCTGTTCAAAGGCGGAAAACAGCAGCTTCGCATCGCGGGTGAAGACGCCAGACTGTAAACCATAAGGGGAGTCATTGACGCGGCGTATTGCATCACCGAAATCGTCATAGGGCTCAACGTCGACGACAGGAGCGAACACCTCTTCGCAACTCACTTTCATTTCGTGGCGCGTGTTGGTGAGAATAGTGGGCTCGAGAATCGAGCCGTTGCGTTTCCCGCCGATGGCGATCCTGGCGCCCGCAGAGACGGCTTCTTCGATCCATGCTGCCGCGCGACGCGCTGCGTCCTCACTGATCATCGGGCCGACGTCTGTTGATTCGTCGAGCGGGTCACCGGTCTTCAGATTTTTCACGCCAGCAACCAAGGTGGCCAGGAATTCATCGTACACGCCACGCTGCACATAAATTCTCTGGACGGAGATGCAACTCTGCCCTGCAAAGGAAAATCCGCCCGCGACACAGCGGCGGGCCGCGTCTTCCGTATCCCAATCTGAATGGACAATTACGCCGGCATTGCCTCCGAGTTCAAGCAGCACCTGCTTCTTTCCTGCTTTTTGTTTCAGAGCCCATCCGACAGCTCCGCTGCCTGTGAAGGTGAGGAGCTTCAACCGGTCGTCTTTCACCAGAGCCTCGGCCTCGGGAATCGCAAGAGGCAAGACATTCAGGCCGCCGGCCGGCCAGCCGGCCGCCTCGACAACTTCGGCGAGGAGCAGTGCCGTCAGCGGGGTCTGTGGCGCGGGCTTCAGCACAACAGTGCAACCCGCAGCGATCGCGGGCGCAACCTTGTGCGCTACGAGATTCAAAGGGAAATTGAAGGGAGTGATGGCAAAAATCGGGCCAACGGGAAATCGTCGCACGATTGCGGCGCGCCCCACAGTTGATGGTTGCCAATCCAGGGGAATCCATTCTCCACCGATGCGTGTGGATTCCTCGGCTGCGACGGAGAATGTGAACACGGCGCGATCGACTTCCGCGCGGGCGGTCTTAATTGGCTTGCCAGATTCGAGTGCGATCAGTTGAGCGAATTCCTGGTGGCGAGAATGAATGCCTTCGGAGACCGCGCGCAAGACTCGCTGACGCTCGTAGGCGGGTATCTTTTTAGTAGTGTCAAAAGCGCGTTGAGCGGCGCGCACGGACGCCTCGGCATGGGCAGCGGTGGCGCGGTGCCCCTTGCCAACAACGGAATGATCGAACGGCGATTGAATTTCGAATGGCTCGCCTTCCGTGAGCCACTTGCCATCGAGAAATAAGCCCCAGTTCTTCACGGGTATTCTGGTTGCAGTAGCCATAGCAGATGCCTCGAATTTTCAGAATATTAAGCGCGGCTTGGAGCCGTAACCGCACGTGATTCGGTCACGCTCGCCAATGCCGCCTCGAAAACATCGAGGCCCTCCTCAAATTGCTCGTCTGTGACGGAGAGTGGGACGAGTACGCGCAGGACATTTCCATAAGTCCCGGAGGAAATGAGGATCAAGCCGTGCTCGTGGCAATATTTGAGCACTTGCTCGGTTTCTTCCTTGGCGGGCTCGCGGGTTTCCGGCGAGCGTACCAGTTCGATGGCGCGCATCGCTCCCAGACCCCGCACGTCACCAATCAGGGGAAAGTTCTTTTGCCAAGAGCGGGCGCGGGCTTCAAATTGGGTACCTAGCTTTTCAGCGCGTGCGGGAAGATTTTCGCGCTCGAGGGTTTCGATGGCAGCGAGTCCGGCAGCACAGCTCACCGGATTACCTCCATACGTTCCGCCAAGGCCGCCGACCTCCGCTGCGTCCATCACCTCTTCGCGACCTGTGACCGCGGCGAGGGGAAGGCCGCCAGCGATGGACTTCGCGGAAACCAAGATATCTGGGACCAAGCCGTGGCGCTCCGAAGCGAACATGGCACCTGTGCGGCCGAAGCCTGTTTGTACTTCGTCGGCGATCAGCAGAATCTTGTGGCGATGGCAAATTTCCTGGAGGACGGTAAAGAACTCACCCGGCGGGACCACAAAGCCACCCTCGCCGAGAACCGGTTCAACAACGACTGCGGCGACAGCTTCGGCTGCTACTACGCGCTTGAACGTGTCTTGGAGATGATGAGCGCAAAAAACGTGGCAGGAGGGATACTGCAGCGAGTAGGAGCAGCGATAGCAATAGGCGTACGGAATTCGATAAACATCGCTGGCGAAAGGCTCAAAGCCTGCTTTGTACGGGTGCGTCTTGCTGGTGAGCGACATGGTCAGCATGGTTCGGCCGTGGAAAGCGTCTTCAAAGCAGATAATCGCCGGGCGACGCGTGTAACAGCGCGCGATCTTTACAGCGTTCTCTATGGCCTCGGCGCCACTGTTAACAAGAATCGTCTTCTTGGTGAATTTTCCCGGCGTCATTGAGTTCAGCTTTTCCGCCAACTCGATGTACTTTGCGTACGGCGCAACTGCGAAGCAGGTATGGAGGAAGGCATCCACCTGTTCACGGATTGCGGCAATCACACGGGGAGCGCGGTGTCCCACGTTCTGGCAACCGATCCCTCCCGCAAAATCGAGGAAGCGATTCCCGTCCACGTCTTCGAGCATCGCGCCTTCGGCACGGGCAGCGAATATTTGTGTGGCGTGGGAAACGCCGCGTGCGACAGCGGCATTGCGGCGGCGCATCAACTCTTTCGACTTGGGCCCGGGGATCGAGGTGCGCAATTGAATTGTGTTCATGTCAGTACCATCCGATTGGCTGTTCGTTGAGGTTGATGTGCACCTGCTTGGTTTCCAGATATTCTTCGATCCCCCAGGGACCGAGCTCGCGGCCGAAGCCAGACTGTTTGTAGCCTCCCCAGGGAGCTTCGACATAAGTGGGCTGCATGTGATTCACCCACACAATTCCGGCTCGCAGAGCTTTGACCACACGAAACGCTTTGAAGATATCGCGCGACCAAACGGCTGCAGCGAGGCCGTAAGGTGTGTCATTGGCAATGCGGATTGCAGTGGCTTCGTCAGAAAATGGAATCACGGCGGCGACCGGGCCGAAAATTTCCTCTTGTGCAATGCGCGCGGAATTGTCCACATCATAGAAAATGGTTGGCTCCACGTAGTAGCCGCGCGAGAAAGCAGCCGGGCGGCCGCCGCCGGAGGCGATTCTTGCTTCCTTTTTTCCCAGCTCCTGATAAGAACGGACACGATCGAACTGTTCTTTGCTTACCAGCGGCCCCATCTTTGTTTCACGCTCGAGCGGAGGGCCGAGGCGAATTGTCTTGGCCTTCGCCGACATGGCTTCGACGAACTTCGAATAGATTTTCTTTTCCACCAGGATGCGGCTGCCTGCCGAGCAGACCTCGCCTTGATTGATGAAAACGCCGAAGAGGGCGCCGTCGATGGCGGCCTCGAAGTCAGCGTCGGCAAAGAAAATGTTGGGTGATTTTCCACCCAGTTCGAGAGTTACGCGTTTCACCGTGTCGGCCGCCATTTTGACTATGGCCTTGCCGACGGACGGGCTGCCTGTGAAAGCAACTTTGTTGACGTCCGGATGTTTAACAAGCGGCGCTCCAGCTGTCTCGCCGAATCCAGTGATGATGTTAACTACTCCCGGTGGCACGCCCGCATCGGAGAGGTAGCCGGCAAATTCGAGCGCGGTGAGCGGCGTCTGCTCGGCGGGCTTCAATATGCAGGTGCAACCGGCAGCCAGCGCCGGCGCGAGTTTCCATGCAGCCATCAGGAGTGGATAATTCCAGGGAATTATTTGAGCAGCGACGCCAATGGGCTCTCGAAGGGAAAGGCTGAGTGCGTTGTCCGGCACGGGATTTACGTGCCCAAGAATTTTTGTCGCCAGACCGCCGTAGTATTCAAAACAAGTCGCCACGTCGGAGATATCGTATTCGGCTTCCACAATGGGCTTGCCGCTGTTACGGGATTCCAGTTCGGCTAACTTCGCGGACTCTTTGCGGACGCGTTCGGCCAGGCGGAAGAGTATCCTGCCACGATCCTGCGCAGTCGTCTGGGGCCAAGGGCCTGACTCGAACGCGGCTTTCGCGGCAGCCACAGCGCGATTAACGTCTGTCTCATCGGCATCAGGAACTTCTGCGATGATTTCTTCAGTCGAGGGGTCCACCACCGGGAAGGAAGTGCCGCGATGACCTTCGGCGAATTCCCCACCGATGAACATGCGATACCTTTTGACTGCGACCTTGGCCTCACTGGCCATAATTACCTCCTGCATCAAAACCCATTAGATGCGGCTGGCGGCCTCCTGCGGCGCCTTCCTCCGACCATACACATAAAAGAAAAATGCGGCGAGTCCGATGAAAAATGCCGTGCCGCCAAACATCCAAAGCTCATAGAGGGGTAATGATGTGATCTGTTGGGCAGGGAAAAATGCCAGCGCAATCCCTAATATTGTGGTCACTAGTCCACTGGCACCTGCGAGAATCAGCACCGGTTTGCCGTAGTGTCCTTTGCCAGATCCAGGATTTATTGCGAGCTTCAGCAAGGCCGCAAACATGTAAAGGAACGGAACCAGTTGCAGCACGACAGCGAGCGACAGTAATTTCTGAAATGTCTCTTGCACGCCGGCGCCAATGGAATTTACCGCCACAAGCGCCATAGAGATTACGGCATGCACAATCAAAGCGGGATAGGGGGTCAGATAGCGCGGATGCACTCTTCCCAACCATGCGGGCAAATAGGAATCGAGGCCGGCTACGAATGGAATTCGGGCTGAACCCGCCAGCCATGCTGAGCCGATGCCTGCAATCGAAAGGCTCAGCATCAGCGCGAAAGGAGCAACGATCCAGGCGACACCAACGCGATCGGCCATATGGCTGACTGCCTGCACGATTCCCTGCAGAACGCTGATCTCATTTTTGCTGACGGCAACCAGCAGGGTGAGCGTGGCCGCGATATACAGCACTCCAGAAAGTATTCCTCCCCAGGCCACGGCGCCGGGCAAGGTCCACTCAGGGTCTTGAATTTCGTCACCCATCACAGAGGCGAGTTCCAAGCCAACCAGTCCGAAGCAAATCACGCCAAAGGAATTGAGAACAAAGCGCGGATTGGCAGGGATGCGGAAATCCGCTGCCGTGACCGTGGTTCCAAACCGAAAGTAGACAATCACGCCCAGCGCGACCAGAGTGATCGCTGCAAGCATGGTACCGACACCGCCTAGATTGTTGATCCACTTTCCAACGCCCAATCCCACGATGTTCAACACCACAAGGAATGCCAGCAGTACAAAGGATGCTCCTACGGTGAAAATCTTGTTCTCCGCCAGAGCCTGATGGCTGGGGCCAAGGACAAAGACGGACACGCCGACGAAGTACAACATGACCGTCGGGACATACATCATGTTGTTCGTCCAATAGCACCAGCCGGAAAGAAACCCATGAAAGTCGCCAAAGACTTCCTTGGCCCACAAGTAAACTCCTCCTTCACCTGGATAGCGGTGAGCCAATTCGATCACCGCGATCCCCTGGGGCCAGAAGAACAATAAGAGTGAAACGAGCCAGAGCCAGACAGTGACGCCTCCATTCGACGCAATACTCGGGACAACATTAAGGTTGAACACCGCCACTACGAACAGCGCAATGAGGTCCCAGCGGCCAAGAACCCGTTTTAGATGCACCGGGCCATTTCGCTTCATTTCTGGTTCGGGCAGATGGACCTCCGCATTGGCGCTTCAGTGTCCAGCGCTGGTGGCCGCATGCGGTTGCTCCTGAGCAACTGCGAGCGCGGGAGCCAATTCCGAGAACGCTGCTAGATGGCGATCAATGTCCGCGTCAGCGTGGGCCACGGAAATCGTCGCCTGTTCGTCCCACCAGTATGGCTGCGCGAGGACACCTCGATTCACCATTCCAAACCAGTAATGCCGCCAGAGTTCCGTGTCCACCTTCAACCAGTCGCGATAGTTGCGAATGGGTTTCGAGGTGAACATGAGCGCTGCATTCGCGCCTGCGCCAATAACGTAGGCGTCCAAGCCGGTCCTCTCGATTTCCTTCTTGTAGCCTTCCACCAGCTTCTTGCTCAGGCGATTCACGTGCTCGTAGGCGGGCCGCGTCAGCACTTCCCGGAATGTGGCCAAACCTGCGGCCATGGCAACGGGGTTCGTGTTGTAGGTGCCGCCATGGAAGACACGATGGTCTGAGATCAGCCCCATCACTTCCTTCGTCGAAGCAAATGCCGCGAGCGAGAAACCGCCGCCGATGGATTTAGCAAGGCAGACGATGTCCGGTTTGACCTGGAAATATTCGCAAGCGCCACCATAAGCCAACTTCGCGCCCGTTTTTACTTCGTCGAAGATCAGCAACGCGCCGTGCTTCCTGGTGATTTCGCGCAGAGACTGGTGGTACCCGGGGTCAGGCATCAGGATGCCCACATTCATCATAATTGGCTCGACGATTACAGCGGCAATTTCACCGGGATATTTTGCGAAGAGCCGTTCGACGCCCGCAGGATCGTTGAACTGTGCGACGAGCGTATTCTGCAAGGTGGCCTTGGTCACGCCTTCGCCGCCAGGAATTGCATTCGGCATGGTGGGATCACCCACTTCACTGGCCTTGGGTTTTACAGAGACCAGAGCAGAATCATGCAGGCCGTGATAGCCCCCTTCCATCTTGATAATCCGATCGCGCCCCGTGACTGCGCGAGCCAGACGAACTGCGTGCATGGTGCATTCGGTTCCGCTGTTGCTGAACCGAACCATCTCGACCGGGAAGCGCTTGCAGATTTCTTCGGCCAGCTCCCATTCCAGGTCATGTGGCATACCGAACATGGTGCCGGTCACGAGCCTTGCCTGCACAGCCTTGATAACCGCCGGATGGCAATGTCCAGCCATCAACGCGCCAAAACACAGATTGAAATCGACGTATTCATTTCCGTCAATGTCGTGGATATGTCCGCCTTTCCCATCGCGGACAAAAATGGGGTAGGGATCGTACGCGCGGTAATTGCTGGCAACACCGAGCGGCAAGCGGCTGGTGGCCTTCTGATGCGCATCGCGAGAGCGCGGGGTGCGCTTCTCGTAAATCTCAATTTCCTTCCGAAGACCTTCGTGCATCACTTCCTCCGTGAAATTGTCTGCATTGGCCGAAGCACGGCCCAGAGAATCAGTGCACTTCTGTTTACATTTGAGCGCTCCTCAAAACGCGCATGGAGCACAGACCGCACGATTTTACGGCGCGCTAACATTTTAGCCCCGCCGCGCATTGCGGCGGGCGAATGAGCTCTGTAGGAATACAGGTGCACAGCGGCTTTACAGTCTCACGTTCCATCGGCGAAACCTGAATCCACGTTGCTTCAGCTCCGTGAAAAATGGTTTTGGCGGGACCACGTTTTCAGGGGCTTGCACCCCGATTCCCTGAATTTCTCCGCGGCCACGCATTACGGCCGCAATCGCTGCTGGAAACCCAGTGTCGCGCGCCACGGCTGAAAATTGTGGTCGCACAGAGTAATCCGCCCACATTTCCATGGCCACGGCCGCGCGGCGGCCGTTCTGCTTGCCGGAAACGACCACGCGAATGGCTTCCACATCGAGCGGCGTTTTCTTTGTGGCGTGTTTTTGTAGAAGCGCCAGGAGGACCGCGCGAGGCGCGACCCTGGTCCCATTCACGGGGATCGGGTCGCGGCTTGTAAATCCTGCCTGGGTGAGATTGTGGACCATGCTCACAAGCTGTGGCTCGTAATTGATCTTGAAGAAGACTTCGCGCACGCCCTTATTTGCAAAGCTTATCGGCAATGTGCCGAGTTCGGAGTGAATCGAATGCCGTAAGACGATGTTGCCGATGGGATCAGGAAATTTCCCCGGTTCGGGATCGGAGAGCAAAGGCTTCTCCACATACTTGCCGTTTTCAAAGACCACCGGCGATGTGGTCAGCTCATCGAGAATGGTCGCGATCGAGAAGGTGTAAGCGATAGGGCTGTCGTAGTTCTGCTTATCGGCTCCGGCGTTGTAAACGCGAATGGATTGCACCCGGTCGAGCGGGTCGCACAGGGCGCGAGCCATTACGTTCGTAACTCCCGGCGCGCCACCCATGCCGGCGATGGCGATGCGTCCAATGCGACGAAAATCGCGATCGAGTGCAAACTGCTTCCGCGTCATGTGATACAGGCCGCCCAAATCCATGTAATCAATGCGCGCGGCGAGAGCGGCGCGCATCACGTCGAGGTTCCAATTGAATTGGGTGCAATTGACCACGACATCCGAGCCGCGGAGGAGACGCGCGAGATGGGCGGTGTCGCGCACGTCGGCAAACGCCCCGCGAGCCTTGTCATGTCCAAGCTTTCGCGCAACTTCGTGAGCGCGGCCGCGGTCAAAATCACCCACGACGACGTGCTGAACTTCGCGCGCGCCGCTTAGGTCGTGCACCACGGCCCGGCCCATCATTCCCGCACCTAGCACGAATATTTTCATGTCACTCCAGGACTCTCAATTGACCCTGAGACGCCAAAGCGAGGGTTCCTCTATCGACGGACACCCTCGCTGCGGTGATTTCCTGCGCATTTCCTAGAAAAGAACCTTCAGCCCGAACTGAATCACCCGCGGACTCTCGCGCGTTTTCGTGATCACGCCAAATGTGCCCCCCGGCGGAGGGAGATTACTAAAGTTTCCATCGGGGTTGGCGAACTGGGTGTGATTCCAAGCGTTGTAAAACTCAGCTCGGAACTCTGTGTTGAAACGCTCGTTGATAGCTGTCCTCTTCTCGATGGCCAAGTCAGTGTTGCTTATCGCCGGCCCACAGCAGAGCGCGTGAGGCAGATTGCCAAACTGGCCCGCTACGGTTGGATCTGAGATGTTGGATGAATCGAGCCAGATTCCACCATTCTTCTTGGGATTAAGGAAGTGGACCGGTCCCGTTACCTGCGGTGTGTTAACCACCTCAAAGTCGAAACTACTTTGGAGCTCAGTGTCATCTTGCGTCTGAATGCGGATCGGGAACCCGCTCTGATAAGTCACGATCCCGGAAACGGCCCAGCCGTTGACAACCTTTCCCACAAACCCGTCGTGCTTTGGGATCGGAAGCTGCCAGTAGGGACTGAAGACGAAGCGGTTGGTCGCATTAAGCAGTGAAAGGCCACGAGTGGCCCGGGAGTTGAGCGAGTTCAAGAGATTCTCAAACGATGCACCCTGGTCAATGGCCTTACTAAACGTATAAGACGCTTGGAAGAGCAATCCATGCGAAAAACTGCGGTCAAGGGAGATCTGCAGCCCGTTGTAATTCGAGGCCGCAATCGTGTCCTGGGCGAAAATGTTGCTGAAGACTGGGATGCTGTCCGCTGGGCAGCCGACCCCGGTTGATGGCACACAATTGGGAGAGGAGAATGGGCGAGTGCCCACCAGAGTGATTCCACCCGCACCGACCGTCCCCGCCGGGACACATGTCGGATTGCCGCCGCCCGAGCCGTTGTAAGGCAAAACCAAGCCACTGCAATTGATCGAAGGCACACGGAAGGGCTGGGGCGGCATGGCCGAGATTCCCGCAGGAATCGTCGTCCCTGGAGGGATAAAATACGCACTGTCCTCACTGAACGGACCACACGTCGTAGGTATCCCGCCTGCCGACGCAGGAGCTGTGAGCACGTTATTTGGGTTCGCAGCCGCAAGGTTTGCCAAACCAAGACATGTCTGGATATTGCCTGCGTTCCGGTCAACAGATGCCAATAGCCGGTGCGCCTGGGTTCCGACGTAGGCGACACGCAAAACCATAGACTTTCCCAACTGCCGTTCTAATGTGAGATTGTACTGGTCCGCATACTGCGTTCGGAGGTGCGGCTGAAATTCACCGAATAGCAACATGGGACGGAAATTTGCGAAATCGACGCAGCCGACAGGCCCGGATGGGTTGAAACTGCAAGGAGTAGTCGGGGTTTGGGCAATGACCGGGCCAAACGGGTTGGGGGCATTGCCGCCAGCCTGGAATTCGAATGGGAGATTGAAAAGAGTGTTCGAAAGGAAGCTGCTGCCCCCGAATGGTGGCTCCGCGCTGAATTGTTCAAGAACAAGCTGCTCGATCGGGTTATAAAAAATTCCGTATCCCATGCGGACGCTCGACTTGCCCGGCCCGCCTGTTAACTTGGCTAGCCATCCCTCAGTCCACCCAGGGCTCCAGGCAAGACCGACACGCGGCGCCCAGGCCTTGTAGTAGGTCGAAGTCAGTCCACGTGGCACTCCCGGATCGTTAGGAAACACAAGCCCTGTTGGAAAAACCGCGCCAGCCGGACCCGTTGGACCGCAGTCGTTACTGCCATAAATGCTAATCAAATTTGCGCTAGTCACACTGCTTGGATTGAGCAAACAGGGATATTGTGTGTTGATCGCGCCCGGGCGAAAAGTCTGGAGGCGGTTTCCCAAATCATAGTAGGGCGTGTTGAGCTCCCAGCGCAATCCGTAATTTAGAGTCAAATTTGATTTAAGCTTGTAGCTGTCTTGCGCGAATAGGTAGAGCGCTGTATTCCGAACGTTCTCTGCCTGGGCAGCGCCCTGGGTGTAAGAACCTGGTGCGCCCAGGAAGTAGTTCGGGTAGAGGTCGCTGGAACCAACGTCGTTTTGGCTGCCGGTGAGGAACGTGTAATCGCCGCTGATGTCGAAATAAAGGAACTGATCGAAGCGCTGGCGTCGAACATCGCCGCCAAACTTTATGGTGTGCTTCCCGATCGTCTTGGTGTAGTTGTCTGTCCATTGGAATGTGTTACCCACCTGGGGCAGCTCGCCTTCGAAGTTGTTGCCGATGATGAAACCTCCGCTGACGTTGATATAAGGGACTCCGACACGGCCTGGGATATTTGTCGTGATTCCAGCTTGAGGGTTGGCGGGATCCGAGAAGCAAAATTGAGCAGAAACTGTTTTGCAGGATGCCTGCACGCTTGACAGAGTATGGATCGGGTGATCGAGATTCCCCTGCGCCTCGCGAAAATAATTGAAGCGGAATTCATTCACCGCCGTAGCCCCTAGCGTCCATGTATGGCTCAAATTCCACTGCTGGATGCGTTGCTTGAAAACGGCGCCAAATCCAGGCACGTTCGCGCCCGCGGCTTGAAAATTGGAAAAGGGCTCAGTCCGATTGTCGTCGGTAAAATAGTAGTACGCCGTGAATAATTGATTCTGTGTGATGTGGTGATCCAATCGGATGGTGAATTGATCGTCTCGTTCGGGTTTCACCGGAACTGCAGTGAATAGACCAGTTCCATCTGCGGGCTGAATCGGCTTGATGAACTGATTGTAAAGATCAAGCGCGGTGGGATCGAAACACTGCGTTGGAATTTGATTCCCGGCGAAAATGGTAGAAAACGGCTGTGGAGTATTTCCCGCGACTGCCTGTGCCAAAGCAGTCTGGCCACCAGGGCTCAGGGCAGCAGCACAGCCAGTTCGGTTGTTAAGGATCTGAGCGAAGTTCTGATCGTTGAGCATTCCTGTAAACTGAGGCCCAGAAGAGAAGTCCCCGCTCGCTTCCCCCCCTGGCTGCCCGTTCAATCCGGTGGTGGGCAGGAATACCTGCCCAGAGGAAATGCCCTGACGTAACCGGTTGCCTTCATACGACCCAAATACGAAAGTCTTGTCCTTCTTTATCGGCGCACCGAGCGTCGCTCCAAATTGGTTCTGAATATATTTTGCAACTGACGGATCAAAGTATCCCTTTGTGTTCAGCACGTTGTTGCGGAGGAACTCATAAAAATCGCCGTGCACGTTGTTCGTGCCCGATTTCGTCACCACATTTACAACCGAGCCTGAATTTCGTCCATACTCCGCATCGAAGGTATTTGTTAGGACGCGAAACTCTTCTACTGCATCTGGCGAAGGCTGAATGGCAGGTGAATTTACGAAAATGTCGTTGCCATCGCCGCCGTTCACCATGTAATTGTTCGAACGTCCCCGGCCGCCATTCACCGATACCACACCCGCCTGATCGCTTCCAAAGAAGAGGTCAGCGCCGAGCTGCGACTGTACCCCGGGCTGAAGCTGCAACAGCTGGTATGTATTCCGCTGGTTCAGCGGCAACGCGCGGATGGCCGTGTCCGCCATCACAGCGCCTATCTGTGTGCTGGTGGTTTCAACTTGGGCGGCGTTGGCCTCGACGGTGATGGTTTCGGCAGAGCCGCCGACCTGGAGAGTGATGTTTACGACGGCGACGTGGCCGATGCTGATGACGACTTCCTTGCCGAGGTATCTTTTAAATCCCTGGGCTTCGGCGCTGACGGAATAGGTTCCAACCGGAAGTTCAGGTATGTCGTAGGAGCCGTCCTTGTCCGTGGTGGCCTTCCGAGCGACAGATGTTCCGTCTTGCGTTGCGGTCACTTTCGCGCCCTGGATGACGGCACCCGTTTGGTCACTTACGCCTCCGCGAATCTCACCGGTTGTTTGTCCGAAGGCTGGACCAGAAACCATCAAGCTCACACCGACGAGCAGACACACGCATAGCCATTGCGTCAGTTTCATCGCCGCTCCCTTGGAAAGTTTGCGTCCACCCCAGACGCTTCCCCCGCCACAAATTTCCATTGCAGGTACTGGAAAAACCTTACTATAATTCGCGAACGTTAGTGGAAGGCCCGAGGGTTGTCAAGGAGAAACTATTTTGGGCATGCGGGAAAACGAGAGGGCGAAGGCCGCGCGCTTACCTGGGCACCTTCACATCGGTGATGTGGCGCGGCTGGTGGGCGTTTCTCCTTCAATTCTGCGTTCGTGGGAAAATCTCGGCCTGATCGTACCCGCCCGGACGCGCAGCCACTACCGCCTTTATTCGCATTCCGATGTCCGGCTGCTGAAGCGCGCCCAATTCCTTCGTCGCGCTCGCGGCATGAACGCTCCTGCGATCGTCCATATGCTGAAAACTGAGGGCCTCCTCCCCGCTGCCAGCGCAGGACGAACTAAGGCGAATCCCGTGGGACCGCGGCTGCGTCGGCTTCGATTGCGCCGCGGTTACTCGCTGGCTCGCGTCGCACGCGCCGCAAGTGTCTCCGTTGGATTTCTTTCGGCGCTGGAGCGCGGACAGATGAGCGCTTCGGTAGCCACGCTACGGCGATTGGCACGATTTTACCGGCTAAACATTCTTTCACTTTTCGATCCCACCGAAGCCAATCCTGGGCGTGTGCGCCCTCAGGAAAGAAAAGTACTTGAAGCGGGCCCCGGCGTCCGGATGGAACTCTTGTCTTGGGGCAACACGGTGATGGAACCGCACCTATTTCGCGTTTCCCCGTCAGCCGGCAGCGGCGAATCGTATTCTCATGAGGGCGAGGAATTTCTGTTTATCCTTCGCGGCTGCCTGGAAATTTCGCTAGACGGAGGCGAAGCTCATCGGCTGGAAGAAGGAGATAGTTTTTACTTCGAAAGCAGCGCGCAACATCGCTGGTCAAACCCGGGCAAGAAAGAAGCCTGGGTGCTGTGGGTGAATACGCCGCCCACTTTTTGATTGGGCTAAAGTACCAAGCCTGACTGACCGGCAAGATTGGGGGAGCGACTGAGGTTCCAACTTCCTATGAACTGGCTAGCGATTTCCTGTGCGGTGGTCCTGGGAGCAGCGGCGGGGGAAGTTGCGCCGTCGGCACGTCCTACTCCACCTGCTAACATCATCATTCTTCATGGAAAGGTGTACACAGAGAACCCACGGCAAGCATGGGCCGAAGCCGTTGCTGTATCCGGCGAAAAGATTGTAGCCGTGGGTACGGATACGCAGATTGCGGCGTATCGCGGTCCTCGCACCCAGACTATTGACGCGCGCGGACGCGTGGTTTTGCCCGGTTTTACGGATAGTCACATTCATTTTCTCGAAGGATCACTTTCGCTTGGATGGCCGGATCTGAATGGAGCGCGATCTGTCCTGGAAATCGAGAAGCTGCTTAAGCCATATGCAACGCCCGACTCGAGTGACAAATGGATATTTGGGCAAGGCTGGAAATACGACGCCTTCGGTGAAAAAGCGCTCCCAGACAAGGCGCTCTTGGACCGTTTGTTTCCCAACCGGCCCGCTTACCTCGAAGCCTTCGACAGCCACACTGGCTGGGTGAACAGCAGAGCTTTGGCCCTCGCAGGAATTAATCGCGACACTCCAGATCCGCCTGGTGGAAAAATCGTTCGCGATCCTGAAACGCATGAACCGACTGGCGCACTGGTGGAAGACGCGCGCCATCTGGTGAAGAACCTTGTTCCCGAGCCAAACCCAGAGGAAAAACTCGCCGCCATCCGCAAAGGCCTGGCACTCGCGGGCGAGTATGGTCTGGTCAGAGTGCATGCGGCGGGAGAAACTAAAGACACTTTTGGCGACTTCTACGATGTAGACCTGTTTGACCAGCTGCGACGAGCGGACCAGCTAACTGCACGGTTTTACATTTCAAAGATTATTGAACCACCGGAGATCACGCCTGCCGATATCTCCGCACTTGAACAAGCGCGTTCCAAATATCACGACGACTGGATCTCCGTGGGCGCCGCAAAGTTCTTTCTGGATGGGGTGATTGAGGATCATGCCGCTGCCTTGCTGGCACCTTACCTGGATGCGCCGGGGAATACCGGCAGTACGCAGTGGGCGCTCGAAAAATACGATGAGGCAGTCGCAGAGTTGGATCGTCACGGATTTCAGATTTTCACGCACGCGGTCGGTGATCGCGCGGTCCGTATTGCTCTTGATGCGTATCAGCAGGCAAGTCAGAAGAACGGGACTATGAATCAGCGCCACCGAATCGAGCACATCGAACTTGTTTCTCCTCAGGACATTCCCCGTTTTGCATCTCTCGGCGTGATTGCCAGCATGCAACCTCTGCACGCTTATCCGGAAGAGGGAGTGTGGGGCCGCCGAACCGGCCCAGAACGTGAACAATTTGCGTTCGCCTGGAATAGTTTGGAGCAGGCTGGAGCGCATCTGGCCTTCGGGAGCGATTGGGAAGTAGTCACGATGAATCCCTGGCCGGGCGTCGAAGTCGCAGTGACGCGTCAAGACGACAAGGGGCAGCCCGCAGGCGGTTGGGTGCCCGAGCAACGGATCACTGTCGCCCAAACCATCGCGGCATATACAGTTGGGCCCGCCTACTCCGGGCACAGAGAGACGACGGAAGGATCGCTTGAGACCGGAAAGCTCGCTGATGTCATCATCCTTTCGCAAGACCCTTTCAATGTAGATCCACACGAACTGCGAAAGACGGAAGTGGTGCTGACGATGGTCGGCGGCCGTGTGGTGTACCAACGACAGGGCCAGTTCCAAATCAAAAACCAAACCGCAGTGAAGTCGAAGCCATGAAGAAAAATCTTACAATCACTTGCTTCGCCATCCTCCTCGTCTTTGGTTCCAGCGGCTGTAAGAAACAGACGCCGTCGTTGACACTTCTGGTCTGGGAAGGATACGCAGATCCGTTGTACGTGCGCGCATTTGAGGAATCGCACAATTGCAAAGTTAGTGCGTCCTATATGGGGTCGAGCGACGAGCTGGTCGCGAAGTTGCGCGGCGGGAGCGCTAGCAATTACGACGTTATTTCGCCTTCTAGTGATGTCGCCACCATGATTGCGGCTTCTGGTCTCGCAGCGCCGCTCGATCTGGCGAAGCTGCCATCCTACTCGCAACTCTCTGAGCGGCTGAGATCCCTGCCTCTGGTCCGCGTGAATGGCAGCGTGTACGGCGTACCATTTACCTGGGGCCCGAATCCGCTTCTTTATGATACGAAGGCATTCGCGATTGCCCCGGATAGTTGGGCCGTCCTTTGGGACTCCAAATTCAAAGGAAAAATTTCCGTATGGGACGAGCTTTCGACGCTTTACATGGCCGCGCAAGTGCTTGGCTACGACAAGCCAGATCCGAATCATCTTTATAACCTGAGTGATCCAGAGCTGGGAAACGTGAAGAAAAAGCTAATTGCGCTGAAGCCGAACATCCGAAAGATCTGGACTACTGGTGGCGAGTTGACAAATCTGTTCGAGAATCACGAAGTCGTGGCTGCGATGGGCTGGCCTTTGATGACGAACCAGCTTCGCAAAGTGAATTTCCCCATTGGCGAAACAATCCCCAAAGAAAATACAACTGGGTGGATCGATCATTTAATGATCACAGCAGCTAGCGAACACAAAGCTCTCGCGACGCAGTTTCTCGAGTACATGATAGAGGCGAAGACGCAGAAGGCCGTCGCCGATGTCACAGGTTACGACCCCGCGAACCCGCAGGCTGGCCCTTTGATGACTGTGGAACAGCGAAAATCGCTGCATCTAGACAATGTGGACGAATACATGACCCGGATTTATTTTTGGCAACAAGTCGCGCGACGGGATAAGTACAACGAGATCTGGAACGAAGTGAAAGCCGCCCAGTGAGTTTTTCTTTTACCCATTCCTCGAAACAGTTTCCAACCCCGGTGCCTGAATCCCTACTCTCCGTCCGCAATGCGGTAAAGCGTTTTGGCACACGAGAAGTCCTTCGGGGAATTTCTCTCGATGTCGCTCCCGGGGAATTTCTAACTATCCTCGGGGAAAGTGGTTCCGGGAAGACGACCCTGCTCCGGCTGATCGCTGGATTTGAACAGCTCGATGGTGGCGAAATTTGGATGGCTGGCGAGCGTCTTGATTCCCTACCGCCCTACAGAAGGCCTGTAAACACAGTATTTCAAAGCTACGCGCTGTTTCCACACCTGCCGGTCTTCGACAATGTCGCTTATGGCCTTCACGCGAAGCGCGTCCCCAAATCAGAAATTCCAGAGCGGGTGAGGGGAGCGCTCGAAATGGTCAAGATGGGCGAGTTTGCGCAAGCGGCTCCTGCGCGACTTAGTGGGGGGCAGCAGCAACGCGTGGCGCTGGCACGCGCCTTGATCAACCGACCGCAGGTGCTGCTGCTGGACGAACCGCTTTCGGCGCTGGATGCAAACCTTCGTCGGCAAATGCAAGTCGAATTAAAATCGCTGCAACGCGAGGTCGGTATTACATTCATATTTGTAACGCATGATCAGGAAGAGGCCATGGCCCTATCCGACCGTATTGCACTCCTGCGCGCTGGACTGCTCGAGCAGGTTGCCGGACCTCGAGAAATTTATGGGAAGCCCTTCACGGCATACGCCGCGGCGTTCATCGGACAGACAAACCTACTGCACGCAGAGGTGAGAGATGGCGTTGCCCAAGCCGGGGCAATTGTCTGGCCATATCAGGGAGCCGCTGGACGAGCTTTGTTTTCTCTTAGACCTGAATGCATTCGCCTAATTGCACCGGGCGCAAATACCCAGGCGACGGGCGGCTCAGCGACTCGGTTCCATGGGCGCATCCTGAACCAAACGTTTGGTGGCGCGACGGATTTGCTGGAACTTGATTGCGGAAATTCGCAGATTTTGCGGGCTCGGGTTCCAAGTCCCGGGCCACTAAGTGGTGACCGGGAATTTGAGTTCTGCGGCAGCGATGCCGTGCGTGTCATTGGCGTGAGTGAGGCCTGAGTGTATTCACGTGCGTATAAAGCCGCTGTGGCTATCCCACCTGTCCTTTGGGTCACTGTGTTTTTGCTGGTACCCTACGCCATTCTGTTTTGCTACAGCTTCTGGTCCCTATCTCCGCAGCAAGTAATTGTTCACAGTTGGAACGTGCAAAATTATCTTCAACTGATCCGTAATCCCATCTATCTCACGGTCCTTTTCCGATCCATGCGTATCGCTGCAACTGTAACCCTGCTCGCGCTCCTCCTGGGCTACCCGCTTGCATACTTTGTCTCGTTTCATGCGGCAAAGCGGAGAGATTTACTCTATCAACTGGTCATCATTCCCCTCTGGGCTAGCTACCTGGTCCGAGGGTACGCCTGGAAGACAATCCTCGGAAGCGACGGCGTGTTGAACGGGCTCCTGCAGTATTTGCACATTACTCAGCAACCTGTAGAGTTTTTTCTCTACAGCCCGTTTGCGGTGGTGCTGACGCTCACACACATTTACACGCCTTTTACTTTCCTGCCGATCTACGCATCGCTCGAGCACGTTCCTCGAAACCTAATGGAGGCATCCCAGGATCTCGGTGTCTCTCCCTGGAGCACATTCCGCCGAGTGATCCTGCCGCTCTCTCTGCCAGGCGTACTCGCGGGGGCAACCTTTGCCTTTGTGCTGACGCTCGGCGATTTCCTCGCTCCGCTCCTCGTTGGCGGCCCAAGCGGAATCATGATTTCGAACATTGTGGTTAGCCTGTTCGGTGCGGCGTACAACTGGCCCCTTGGCGCGGCAATCTCCCTTTGCCTGCTTTTACTCGTCGTCGGATTACTCTTTGCTACCGAACGGTTGGAAAAAAGGCTCTTACCAACATGAGACGAGAAATCAACTCCCGGCGGCCGCACCTGCTCACTGCATACGCGATCCTTGTTTATGCCTTCCTTTATCTTCCAATTATTGTTGTGGTGGTTTATTCGTTCAACGGGTCTGGTGTCGGAGGCTTTCCCCCATCATCTTGGACATTCAATTGGTACACCCAAGTCTTTGCCGATGCTCCTCTTTGGGACGCTGTGTTAAACAGCTTGATCGTCGCGGCCATTGCAGTAGCGATTTCGCTTGCGCTTGGTTTGCCGGCAGCGTTGGCCCTAGACAGAACACAGTTTCCAGGGAAGGCGGCCTTTCGCCGTCTGGTTCTGCTGCCGCTCATTCTACCGGGAATTATCACTGGCTTGTCGCTGCTGATGCTGTTTGTGGCCGTGGGAATGAAGCTGAGTCTTGTGACGATTACACTGGGGCACGGGACAGCGCTGATCTCCGTCGCTACCACGGAGTTGTTCGCCGGACTCCAAAAGCTCGACCGCGCCCAGGAAGAAGCTTCCCTTGATCTCGGTGCGAATCATTGGAAGACATTCTGGCGCGTAACATTGCCGAACTTGCGCGTTTCGCTGATTGCTGCAGGATTGCTGATTTTCACGCTCTCGCTTGATGAAATCGCGGTTAGCTTTTTTCTTATCGGGCGCGACAATACACTGCCGCTCGAAATCTGGTCAAGGTTACGCCGCGGAATTACCCCGGAAATCAATGCTATCTCCACCCTGATCTTGCTCTTCTCCATCAGCACGATCTTGATTTGGTACCGCCTGCGAACTCGCAGCGCACATGCGAGAGAGCCAGTCGCGACCATGCTGCCCACAGCACTTGAAGGAGAGCCACTATGAGCGCTAGCCGGAGGGAATTTCTCAAGTTCATCGTCGCAGGTTCAGTAGCAGCCGGCTGCCCGGTGGACCTTTCGCTGCTGGCGGCCCCGGAGGGGGCGCAATCACAGATTGACGGAGACCATTTCGAGATTTGCCACGAAGTCCGCGACGGTCATACCTTCGCGAAGCCCCCCGTAACGAAACGCTATGATGTCGTAATCGTAGGTGGTGGCGCCAGCGGCCTCGGCGCCGCGTACTTTCTTCAAAGCCACGATTTTTTGCTACTCGAAAAAGAACCGCACTGGGGCGGCAATGCGACACTTGCAGAATCCCAAGGCCAAATATTTTGCACCGGGTCCGCTTTCGATTACAAAGGAAGCGCGAGCGATCAACTGGCTCGCGAAATCGGCCTTGCACCCCTTCCCGTCAATTCGCCTGATCCGACCATCGTCAACGGCAAGTGGGTGCCCGACACATGGGGCTCGGGGCTGGACCAGCTTCCGTACTCTGAGACAGTGCGCGATAGTTTCAAGAGATTTCGCTCTGAGATGCTGACGCTGGCGGCGGACAAGAATCAGCTTCAATTCGACAACGTTCCGCTCACAAAGTATCTAAAGCCTTACGCACCCGAGGTGAAACAATGGTGGGACTGTTACGGCCCATCGAACTATGGTGCGCAGGCTGCTGATACTTCTACGATGGTGGCGCTCACCGAACTGAAGGAGCAGACAGAGGCTGCCGAAAACGATACACGCGTGACTTTGCCGGGCGGAAACGGAGTCTTCACCCAAAAGCTTTCGGAAATCCTGCAAGCGAAATATGCCGAACGGATGCACAACGACGCGACGATTGTTTCGGTTGATCCGCAACGATCAGAAGTCAATGTGACTTATGCCCACGGCGGGGCGCTGCGGACTGTCGCGGCCAAATTCATCGTGATGGCGACCCCAAAACTTATCTCTTTGCGGCTGGTGTCTGGGCTATCCGATGATCAAACAGATGCAATGCGTTCGTTCCGCTATTGCCCTTACGCCGTGATCAACATGATCTTCGACAAGCCTCTTTACGACCGGGCATATGACACCTGGTGCCCGGGAAATACCTTTGCCGATATTGTGGTGGCCGATTGGGTGAACATAAGACAACCGGATTTCACCCGGAAAAACAGCATCCTAACTTTCTACACGCCAATTTCTGAGCTGGATCGGAACAAACTCTTGAAAGTTGAGGGCTGCCGCCAGATCGCTGCAAAAGCCGTACGCGATTTTCACAAACTGCTTCCGGAATTGGGCGCGGAGCCAACGGAAGTCCATTTCTACCGTCGCGGCCACCCCATATTCCTCTCCACACCTGGAACTTTTACAAAGGTGATTCCGGCAGCGAACCGTCCGCTTGACAGGATTGTTTTTGCAAATACTGATTCGGTCGGTCCGGAATCCGTCCTAGGCGGTGCTGTCGAGGCTGCACAACGTGCTGCGAAGTGGATTGAAAAACGTATGGCCGGTGCTTCCCTGCTGGCCGCAAATGCCGCCGCGGGATTTCAGAAATAAATTCCAGTGCTATTCAGGTCAGGACGATGTCGCGCCATGCGGTGGAATGGGGCAGTGGTGTTGGGATTGAGCGCTGGAAAGAAAACAAAAGGCATTGGTGATTAAGGAGAAGATGTGGTTGGTTAGTGCCGCGCCGTCACGTTCATGTTGTGGACGCCTGCGAAGAGAAATGTCGCAGTGCTCACCGTTTGTGGAACCCACCACAGTCTGCGAATCATGTCATTTTCGCTGCGCTGCATGCGCCGCGCGATGAAATCGAGTGCCACTGGCCCGCCTTGGATTGCGGCGTAAATGGCGCTAGAGTGGGCGAACGGCCTCATCATCGGGTCGACTTCAACGGCTCCCCGCGCGATCGCCTGCCTCGTCGAGTAAGCATCGAAAGTTGCCGCGCCATGCTGGATCATCGACAGCGCCACCCAGCTTCTGGTGTAGCGTCGACGCTCAGCCATCATAACTTCCTGCGGTTTGCCCGGTTGAAGCTCGGGAACTCGGACGGTCGAGAGGGTTTGCGAATCGGAGGACGAATCAAGGGAGACAGCGCTTAATTTAGCTGTCGAAGACTCCTTCGATGTCGTGCTCAAGCTTACTTTTTCAAAACTAAAATTCGCCAAGTTGAAGGATTCCCGCTCAGGAGAAGCAGAGGTGCTCCATTGAGGGGTTGCGTTAGACGGGCCGGCGGTTTCCTGGTTCAGGCTGGTGAGCAGTGAGGGCGTGGGGGCGACAGGTGCGGTGAGCGCGCCCGGGGCGAGTTGAAGAACCAGAACTGCGACGGCAAAGACCATGGAAGGGGGACTCCTTGTTCGGCCAGCCGCAGCCCACAAAAGCACGGCTAGTACCAAGTCCCCCGTCGTACTAACTTACTGAATTTTAAACACATAGCGGCCAAAGCGCTTGCTTGCGACCCAAGGTGCGAGCCGTGGGATTAGATTTCAGTGGAATTTCACTTCCACAAAATTCGGGTTGGCTTCCTTTCGCCCCTTCGCTTAGTAATTCAAGGCAGCCCAATTCAAGCTTATTCGTTGGCCCCAGACCCTGGATCAGTGCGGAAGTAATTGGAGCTCCGTATCTTCTTTGCGCCAGAAAAAGGGCGGATATTTCTTTTGTGCGGGCCAGAGCTCGTCAAGCGAATCGGCTTGGTAAAGCGTCCCGTTTTTGACCACGTACAGCAGATCCCGCGAGTTGTGGATGTCATCCAGTGGATTGGAGTTGAGCACCAGGAGGTCTGCCAGTTTCCCAGGCTCGAGAGAACCCACCTGCTTTTCCAAACCGATGCTTTCGGCACCATTTACCGTAGCGCAATGAAGCGCCTGCCAGGGAGTCATCCCCCCGGACTGAAGCATCCATAGCTCCCAATGAGCTCCAATGCCCTGCTGCTCACCGTGCGACCCCAACGCAACATGCCCGCCTTCGCGCACGATTCCGGCAGCTCCTTGCGCAATCAGAGAAAACGTGTACTCCTCGTCCAGGAGCAGGGGACGTCGGCGCGCAACACTATCCACCTGTTGGTGGGGAGTGAAGTGCATTACCTTCGGATCCTCGTGAATGTTCATGCGTTGGCGCCAATAAAATTGCCCGAACTCAGCACCGTAGGAAACGATCAGAGTGGGCGTATATGTGGTACCCGCCTGCGCTTCAAGTTCGATCACATCTTTGTAGATGGAGACTACTGGCAAGCTGTGTTCGACTCCAGTATAGCCATCGAGAGCCATGGTGAGGTCCGTCTTAAGGTCCCCGCCCCCCTCTGCCGTGAGATTCAGTCCCTCCTTCGCGGCAGCCATAGCCAGCCACTGGCGAACGACGCGCCGCGGCTGCATGTATTCCTTCAGCGAGTCCGCTCCGTGTAATTTGTAGCGCTTCACCAGGTTTTCCGCATCCTCCAGGCTCGAAATATTGCCAGCTTCAGTGGTGATTGCAGTGCCCGTGGAATAAATCCGCGGTCCTACCAAATCGCCCGTGGAAACAAGTTCACCCTGGGCAAAGACGGCATTTGATTCGATGGACGGATCCCGCGTGGTAGTGACGCCGTAAGCGAGATTCGCTGCGTAAGACCATTCCTCATCCGTCATCTCAGCGTGTTCTGCTTTAAGGTGCGAATGAATATCTACCAGGCCTGGAATAATAGTCTTGCCGCGAGCATCAATCACCTTTGCATCCGAAGGCGCGCGCATTTGGCTCGACGGGCCGATGGCCTTGATGCGATTGTTTTCAATCAAGATATCGCCACGTTCGATGATTTCCTCGCCCTTCATGGTTATCAGGCGCGCGCCACGCAGGTAGAGTTTGCCGTGCGGGATGTCGCGTGGCACCTGTAAGCCGATTGAGAATGTTTCCGGTTTCCAGGCCGGCGGCTTCGATTCTGATTTGGGCGGGGTTTTTGCGTCAGGCTTCTCATCTGCACTGGCACTGGAATTCTCGGAAGAATTCAGCTTCGGCTCCTCAGCTAGCAGCACGGTATCTCGATACACGCGGTAAAAATCGTTCCCGAAACTCCAGGTCAGCGTTCTTCCGCCGTCTGCCCAGTTGATATAGTTAGCGCCTTCCCTGGTCAGGCGCCTCACGGGCAGAGCCGGCGTCTTCAGACTTAGAGTGATGGGTGTGTCGCCAACCTTGGGGAAGGCGGCGAGATAAGCATTGTAGCGATCCTGGATGGCAACCCACTCACTGTCCGGTGAAGGAATCATCAGAACGAATCCGCCCTCCATCTTGAAATGAGTCTTCTTGTCCACGCCATCGAGCCGAACCGAGCGCAACAACCGCGAAGGTAAACCGGGCCCCTCGGTAGGAGCCGGGACGTCCTCCATGTAATAGACGCGCGTGCCGTCGCCATTGAAAGTAGGCTGCTGGTAACCGTCGCCAGCGAGGGCAACAACGGTGTGGCTCGCCCCCCCGTCTGCAGATACCCAGCGGACCTCGTGGACATCCGCCGCATCGCCCGCCAGAAAGCCGCCCTTCGATCCCATGATGAAAACGACCTTGTTCCCGTCTGCCGACCACTGTGGCGAAGAATAATATCCGGCCGAGCGGCTAAGTTTGACAGGCTGGCCGCCGACCTCAGGAATCTTCCACAATTCACCGCCGTCTGAATCCGACCAGGTGACGTAAGCCACCCACCTCCCGTCTGGTGAAAATGTTGGAGAATATTCTCGGACTGTGCCTGATGTCAGCCGGTGCGGCTTGCCGTCTGGCAAGTTCATAGCCCAGATTTTCCCAACTGCGCTGAATACGATTTGCTTCCCATCCGGCGACTGGTTGGTCCACCGCATTTGGTGAACTGTGAGCGGGCCGTCGTCGATGGGCCATTCCGCGTGAACGCGAGGGGCGAGATCCTGCTCTACTTTTGCAGTGAAGGGGATCGTTGAGACCTGATGCGTAGCGATGTCCACGCGCTGAATGTGGCCCTCGCGCGTGAATAGCACAGACTTCGAATCAGGTGTGAAGGAATAGCCGGGAAGAAGATCATTTACGGCAAACCCTTCTTGATCGTCACGCTGGATCGGCAAGGCAAGCCAGTGCTCCTCGCGCGTCCCGAGCTCGCGAATGCGCAGGCCCGTTTTGGCGTCGTGGCGCGACGCGTAGACGAGCCACTTGCCGTCAGGCGAGATGACCGGTCGCAGACCGCCGCCGTACTCAGAGGTGATTTTTTCCACCTCGCCCGTTTCCCGATTAAAAGTGTAAACCTGGAATCGTCCGATGTCCGTGTTGTACTTGTAGGTGCCCGCGTGGCTCGAGAAATAGACCAGCTTCCCGTCCGGTGAGAATGTTGCGCCTGAGCAGATTGCCGTCTCACCTTTGCCTTTAACTAATTCAATTCCCTTCCCACCACTTTTGTGGAAAAGCCACAGGCTGGTCATGCGGAGATAGTCCGTATTGCCGGGGTATGGGCCGTACTTGCGCGTAACGATGTAGTTTCCATCGGGCGACCAGGCGGGTGAACCCAGCAAATCATCTGTCTCGTCGCTTACTTTCCTGGCGCCCGTGCCATCCACATTTATGACCCAAAGATTGTCGCTGCCGCTGCGGTCGCTGATGAACGCGATCTGTTTTCCGTCGGGCGAAAAGCGGGGCTGAAAATCCCACGCCGGGCCTTCAGTCAGTCGTTTCGCCTCGCCACCAGTCATGGAGACAAGATAAAGGTCGCCTAAGAGATCAAAAACAATTTGTTTTCCGTCAGGCGAGGCATCGAGCGAAACCCATGTGCCTTCATCGGTGGTGAAACTGATTTTGCGCGTGGTCTTGAGCGGAAGGCCTTCGTCTTTCTTCTCCGTCTTGGCTCCAGCCTTGTCAAGGGCCTTCGCCTTGTCATCTTGAGGTGAGGCACTCGCGCTCTCGGCGGCTGTTCCCAGCGTCAGCAACATCAACAGCATTAGCCCACGAGTCCTACTCCATCCGCTCACCGTCATGCCCATTGCCATTGTCTCCCTCCGATCCCACTGCTTCTCAATAATTCCAAGGCCCAAACAAGAACCGCTGATTTTATCCTAGGCAAGCTGAAACAAACACATATGCGATTGATTGACGCGCTGGCCGCTACATGGTCTCAGAGTATTTCCGGAATATCCGGTCCTTTGCCATATAAACGTTTTGTCCTCCTCCAGGATTTTGAGGGTAAAATCCCCGGCGGCAATCATAGGAACGGGAGGAGTCATGCGCAGAATTCTGTCTCTGTATACCCTGTTGGGCCTGGCTGTAGTGGGGTTGGTGACAGCCGTTTTTGCGGGAGATCCCCCAAGAACATATGTAAATGTAGGAAAATTGCTCGACGTCCGCTCAGGGAAAACGCTCAGCAACCAGGTGATTGTTATACGTGGAGACCGAATTGAACGTGTTTCCTCCCGCGGTGATGTCGCGGTTCCCCCGCACGGCGTAGTAGTGGATTTGAGCCAGGCGACGGTGCTGCCGGGACTGATTGACTGCCACACGCATATCATGCTCGCAGACACCGACGATTCGCACTACGACGAGATTTTGCTCAAGCAGTCCTGGCAATACCGCACTATCCTCGCGACCTTGAATGTGAAACGCGACCTCGAAGCGGGCTTCACGGCGATGCGCGACGTGGAGACTGAAGGTGCGATGTACAGCGATGTGGACGTTCGCAACGCTATTAATCAGGGACTGATCCCAGGGCCGCGACTCAAAGTCTCCACCCGAGGGATTTCTTCCACAGGCGGTTACGGCCTGGCGGGCTACTCGCCGGAAGTAACTGTTCCCATCGGCGTACAAATTGTGGATGGAGTCGCTGAAGCACGGAAAGCAGTCCGTGAGCAATTTAATTACGGGGCAGATCTGATCAAGATTTACGGGACGGACCGCTACAACTTCACGCCTGAAGGGAAAGAAGTAAGCGTCGCGAACTTCAGTTATGAGGAAATTCAGGCGATCGTGGACGAAGCACGCTTGAAAGGTATCAAAGTCGCGTGCCACGCCTATGATGGCCCGGGCCTGCACTACTGCATTGACGCGGGTGTTGCCTCAATCGAGCACGGGATCCAACTCGACGATGAAGCCATTAAGAAAATGGTGGCGAAGGGAACCTATCTCGTACCCACGTTGTACGTGTACGCTGGCGCGTTGGAGAAGCTTGACCTTGAGAAGTCCGGCGGAAAAACAAGCCGGGTGATT
>Ga0210384_10001436_pt1 | contig 32463 bp, 27 predicted proteins | sample IncBWH2MmetaG_FD_160574 | JGI IMG/M metagenome (GOLD analysis project Ga0210384, IMG submission 160574) | Forest soil microbial communities from Barre Woods Harvard Forest LTER site, Petersham, Massachusetts, United States - Inc-BW-H-2-M | ecosystem: Environmental > Terrestrial > Soil >...
GAAACCACGCCGCCCGTTACAAAGATATATTTCGGGGCGACCCGCAAGGCGCTCGACTTCCTCCGAGAGAATGAGCGTACTCGTCATTATGGGCAGAAATGGACTAGGTGTCAAATCGCGATTTACGGGAGGAAATTTTTAACCACGGATGAACACAGATAAACACTGATGAAGAGTCAGGAAAACCCAAGACGAGAAAAGAAATGGATAAATGAGATCTGATGGCTAAGCGGCGTTGGGTTGTTCGCGCAGTAATTTTTCGACACGCTCGATGTCCGCGGGGACATCCACGCTGACGGCATCGTAATCGGTTTCGACCACGCGAATGCGGAAGCCATTCTCGAGCCAACGGAGCTGCTCGAGTTGTTCGACGTGCTCCAGCTCTCCCGGTGGAAGTGTCGGAAATTCCAGAAGAGTGTCGCGGCGGAAGGCATAGAGGCCGATGTGTTTCCAATGGCGCACGGCCAGGTTGCTTTTGGTGTCGCGAACCCAGGGAATGGGGGCGCGAGAGAAATACAGTGAATTCCCATCGAAATCACTCACGACTTTCACGATGTTCGGGTCCATGATTTCGTTCGGAAGCGTGATGGCGCTGCAGGGCGTCGCGATTTGAACTGATTCGTCCTCGAGCATGGCTGCAACGACGGCGTCGATTGTGCCGGGGTCAATGAGCGGTTCGTCTCCCTGAATGTCCACGTAGAGGTCGGCTTCGACGTGGGTGGCGACTTCGGCGACGCGGTCGGTGCCGGTGCGGTGGTCGTGGCGGGTGAGAATAGCCTGGGCGCCGAAGCTCTCAACGGCCTTCTTGATGCGCTCGTCGTCGGTGGCTACCAAAATGCTCTTGACCAATTGTGCGCGCCGAACACGCTCGACGACGTGCTGAATCATGGGTTTTCCAGCGATGGAAGCAAGCGGTTTACCCGGCAAACGCAAAGAGGCGAAGCGCGCCGGGATAATCGCTAGCACATTTTTGGAACTTAAGTTCATTTTGAATTCCCGCGCCTTCCCCCCTCGGCGGGAATAAATAGTAGCACGGGGAGTTATAGACCATGAGGGGTAAACATCCACCGCACATCGCGCTTGCTTTGGAATTGCCGAGTGTTAGAATCGGTGACAGAGATATTGGTGGACGTCCTAGTCCCGGGACGAGTGGGGGCACATTGGAAGACCGCGCCGTACAGCCGGGAATTCGCGGGAGGCTGGTAGCGGATTGTGCCCGGAATGTGGCGCGGACGGCATTGCGAAGCGCGGTTTCTGCTTCCTTGCTTTGCTCCGCTTTGGCCTTCACTTCATGGGCACAGAGTACCAAGCCCGGTCCCACACCTGATCCAAACAATACCCAAAGGATTCAGCGCGGCAAGCCACTGAAGTCCGAGGTGGATATCACGCTCGTGAATGTCACTGTAACCGATCCCTATGGGCGGCTCGTCACCGGCCTCGAGCAAGATAGCTTCCGCGTTTTTGAAGACAACATCGAACAGGAAATTGTGCGCTTCTCGAGCGAAGACGTGCCCATCTCCATTGGCGTGATCTTCGACATGAGCGGCAGCATGGCGGACAAAATTGACAAGTCCCGCCTTGCCGCGGTGCAATTTTTCCGCACCGCCAACCCGCAGGATGAATTTTTCCTGGTGGATTTCAACGACCGCGCGCAGCTCGCGAGTCCCTTCACCGCCAGCGTTGACGAATTGCAAAACCGCTTGATGTTTACCTCCGCGCATGGCGCGACGGCTCTCTATGATGGAATTTATCTCGGATTGAGCCAGATGAAGGGGGCACACAACACCAAGAAAGCGTTGCTCATCATATCTGATGGAGGCGATAATCATAGTCGCTACACGCAGTCGGATGTTCGCAGCTTTGTGAAGGAGGCGGACGTCCAGATTTATGCTATCGGGCTTTATACTCCCGGCGGCGGCCCTACGCCGGAAGAACAGCAGGGCCCGGCCCTTTTGACGGATTTGACGACCATGACCGGCGGGCGCACATTTGGAGTCCGCCAATTGGGCGAGCTGCCCGACATCGCTTCGAAAATCAGCATGGAGTTGCGCAATCAATATGTCATTGGCTACAGACCGACTGACAAAGCTCACGACGGCAAATGGCGCAAGATTAAGGTCAAGCTCCACCCGCCCAAGGGGCTTCCGCCGCTCACCGTCTTCGCCAGGTCCGGCTACTTCGGGCCCGGCCACTAATTTCCCGTCGTTCCGCAATCTGTATTTGATTCTGGCATTCGCGCTTGCGGCACCGTGCGTTCGCGCGCAGATTCCCACGCTGGCTCCGCCACAGCCGCCGCCTCCGCCGGGTGCGGCATCCCACCAAAAAAGTGATCAAGGGCAACGCATCCGTGTGGGCACGGATCTGGTGGTGCTGCACGCAACAGTCACAGACGACCACGGGCAATTCGTGCCCGGCTTGAAGGAATCCAATTTCCGCGTGTTCGAAGATAAAGTGGAACAGAAAGTTTCCGCCTTCGCCAGCGAGGACGTTCCTGTGACCTTGGGACTCGTGATCGACAACAGCGGCAGCATGCGCGAAAAACGCGCGCAGGTGAATGCCGCCGCGCTCACCTTTGTGCGCACCAGCAATCCACAGGACGAAGTTTTCGTGGTGAATTTCAACGACGAGTATTATCTCGACCTCAACGAAGATTTCACCAACAACCAGCGGGAACTCAACGAAGCGCTCTCGCGCATCGATTCACGCGGCAGTACCGCGCTGTTTGACGCCGTGATTGGCTCTCTCGATCATTTGAAAAAGGGACACAAGGACAAGCGCGTTCTCCTAGTGATTACCGACGGCGACGATGACGCCAGTCGCAAGACGCTGGCCTACACCGTGCAGGTGGCCCAGCAGTCCGATGCGCAGATTTTCGCCATCGGCGTTTTCAGCGACCAGGACCGCAAGAGCGATAAGAAAATGATCCGGAATTCGAAGAAAGAATTGACGCAACTGGCCACCGTTACCGGCGGCATGGCCTACTTCCCCGATAATCTGGAACAAGTGACCGCGGTCTGCACGCAGGTGGCACACGATATCCGCAATCAGTACACGCTTGGCTACTATCCCACCAACACCGCGAAGGACGGAACATTCCGTCAGGTATCCGTCCAGCTAGTCCCGCCGAAGGAAAGATCGAAGCTGAGTGTACGCACACGCACCGGCTACTACGCGCAGAAATCCACTCAGGGCGATTGAGAACAGGTTTGCTGCATCCGCCTGCCCTAGCTTGAAATTAATTCCAGGAAGCTGGTCCCATGCGGGATCTTCCCGCGGAAATTTTCCGCCACGGTCTGGCCCATGTCCGCCAGAGTCGACCGCGTTCCCAGATTTCTTCCAAACGTAGTGCGAGGCGTGTAGGCCAGGATGGGGACATATTCGCGGGAATGGTCCGTGGTGGGATTCACGGGATCGGGGTCGCAACCATGGTCCGCAGTAATCAGCAACAGGTCGGAAGGCACCAGCCGCGTGAGAAATGGTCCGAGAAGCAAATCGAATTCTTCGAGCGAGCGCGCAAACCCCTCCACGTCCTTGCGATGGCCGTAGAGCATGTCGAAATCCACCAGGTTGGCAAAAATCAACCCCCCGCCCTGATTCCGCAGCGCTTCATTGAGCTTGGCCATCCCGTCCACATTGTCTTTGGTGGTTGCGTACTTATCCACGCCGCGGCCGTTGTAAATATCGTGAATTTTTCCCACTCCAAAGACCGGCACCTTCATTTCCGCCAGAAGGTCCAACAGCATCGGGCGCGGGGGATCCACCGCATAGTCATGTCGCCGCTCTGTGCGCTTGAAATTTCCCGGCGTTCCCGCAAAGGGTCTCGCAATGACGCGGCCTACACGGTTCGGCCCGTCCAACAGCTTGCGCGCAATCTCGCACATGCGGTAAAGCTCCGGCACGGGGACGACCTCTTCATGCGCGGCGATCTGGAAGACGCTGTCGCCCGAGGTGTAGATAATGGGCGACCCCGTGCGCATGTGCTTCTCGCCCAGCTCCTTGATGATTTCCGTCCCGGAGGCGGCCTTGTTTCCGATGGTTCGCCGCCCGATTTGCCGCTCGAATTCCTCGACGAGCGTCTCAGGAAATCCATTTGGATACACAGGGAACGCCTGGTCCAGCCAGATGCCTGCCATTTCCCAGTGCCCTGTGGTGGTGTCTTTCCCCGGCGAGCGTGTTGCGCCTTTCGCGAAGCTGCCTGCGGGATGGTCGGGCGGCGCGAGGTGATCCAGGGGAGTGATGTTGGCGATGCCCAGCCTGACAAGATTCGGGAGTTGCAACGGACGCGAGCGCGCGATGTGACCAAGCGTGTCGCGGCCCACATCGCCATAATCGGCTGCGTCGGGGAGCGCGCCAATGCCCACGCTATCGAGGACGATCCACACCACTCGCCCGAATTGAGGACTTCCCTGCCCCATGGCCCCCTCAGACCCGGTTGGGACATGCTACCGGCTGAGGATTGTACTCCAAGCAGTTCAGGAGAACATCCGCTCCTCGCGTGAAGGCATGCCATGTGGTGCGCACAACATTCCTGAAGAGCCAGCCTCCGCGCCTGCATTAGAATGTACGGCCATGGCTGCTGCCGCCGATCTCGACCACTTGCGCATCGTGCTCGTAGCCGCGCGCAACCCGCTAAATATCGGCGCCTCTGCTCGCGCCATGAGCAATTTCGGTTGCCGGCACCTGCGTGTAGTCAGCCCTTACGAAGCCGGATTTCGCGAGGCGCGCTCGGCCGTTGGCGCCTCCGCGGTGCTCGCGGCCGCGGAAGAGTATAAATCGGTACCGGAAGCCGTGGCCGATTGCACGCTGGTGGTGGGAACCACGGCTGTGCGCCACCGGGATTTGCAGCACACTCTGCGCCGGCTCGAAGATGGCGCCCGCCTGGTCCGCAAGCGTCTGAGCAAAGGGTCGAACCGCGTCGCGCTGTTGTTCGGCTCGGAAAAATTCGGCCTCTCGAATGAGGCCATGAGCCATTGCCACTGGCTTTTGAATATCCCCACGCGCGAAGAAAATATCTCCATGAATCTGGGGCAAGCCGTAGCTGTCTGCCTGTACGAGCTGATCCGTGATGAAAAAGCCGCGCGCCAAAAAGAGAAATTGCCGCTCGCAGCGGCGGTGGAGGTCGAGCGCTTCACGTCAGTCTTGCTTGAAAACTTGTTCGCCAGCGGCTACCTAAGCCGCCGCCGCGTAGCGGACGCCGAACTTCGAATCCGCCGCCTGGTCCGCCGCCTGAACTTGCCCGCCCGTGATGCCGTGATTTGGTTCGGCATCATGCGCCAACTCCTCTGGAAGATGCGCTCTGGACAATCCGCTACGGGCGCACTAGATAAGTAGTTTTATCAGGCTGCGAACCTGATTTGCCGCGCTTGACGCGTCGGCGTATAATTATTTGTTTACGCACATGCCGACGGAACCCACTGTAAAGACCGCCCTCGCAATTCCGCCCCGAGCGCCCGTTCCCGGCGACGCTGAGGAAATCCGCGTGCGCGGGGCGCGCGTCCACAATCTGAAGAACATCGATTTCGTCATCCCCCACAACGCGATCACCGTGGTGACCGGCGTATCAGGCTCGGGCAAATCCAGCCTCGCATTTGACACGCTCTACGCCGAAGGCCAGCGCCGCTACATCGAATCGCTCTCCGCTTACGCCCGGCAATTTCTCGAGCGCATTGAAAAGCCCGACGTGGACGAAATCAGCGGCATCGCACCGGCCATCTCCATCCGCCAGAAAAATTCCACGCGCAATCCGCGCTCAACCGTCGCCACTGCCACAGAAATCTATGACTACCTCCGCCTGCTCTACGCCCGCGTGGGCCACACCATCTGTTTCCGCTGCGGTGAGGAGGTGCGCAAAGACACACTCGACGAAATCGCCGCCCGCGTCCTGGCACTCCCGTCAGGCCAGCGCTTTTACGTTTTGTACGAGCTGAAACTCACTCCCGAGCCGCCTCCGAATGCGCCTCGCCCTCGCAAGAATCCTCCGCGCCCCACTCCGGACGCGATTCGGCAAACGCTGGTCAGCCTGCAGAAACGCGGCTTCAATCGCCTTTTTCAAACCGGACGCGTGTTCGAGTTGGCGACTCCGGAAGAATTGCTCGACCTCGATTTCACCAAGCCTGTTTATGTCCTGGTGGACCGCCTGGTGCTCACGCCGGAAATTCGTTCGCGCCTGATGGACTCGATCGAAATCTGCTACCGCGAGGGCCGCGGCGAAGCGATTCTCGAATTTGTCTCCGAAACGCAAGGGGATCCGGCTGCGACTCCTGCCGTTCCAACGCGAATGGTGTTTAACGAGCGCTTCGAGTGCAAGAGGTGCGGCGCCGTCTATCAGGAACCCGAGCCGCGCCTGTTTTCCTTCAACAGTCCCTATGGCGCATGCCCGCGCTGCCAGGGTTTTGGCAACACCGTGGATTTCGATGTGGACCGCGTGGTGCCCGACAAAGGCAAGACTCTGGCCGACGGCGCCATCGAGCCATGGACCAAGCCGCGCTACCGCCAGCTCGCGATTGAAATGCGCCGCTACGCGCGCGCAAAAGGAATCCCGACGGACATTCCGTTCCGTGAACTCACCGCTGCGCAGCGCGATGCCATTCTCGATGGCGACAAAAAAGAAGAGTACCCCGGTGTAAAAGGTTTTTTCAGTTGGCTCGAACGCAAAAAGTACAAATTGCACGTCCGCGTTTTTCTGAGCCGCTATCGAGGCTACGCCGTTTGCCCTGACTGCCACGGCACTCGATTGCGCGCCGAAGCCCGCGCCGTGAAAATCGCCGGCCGCTCGATTACTGAAGTCTGCCAGTTGACGGTGAAAGAAGCGCGCCCGTTCTTTGAATCTTTGCAGCTCGGCGCCGCCGAAACCGTCATTGCCGATAAAGTGCTCGAAGAAATTCAGCAGCGCCTGCGCTTCCTCGATGAAGTGGGCCTTGATTACCTGACCCTCGACCGCCTGACCTCCACACTTTCCGGCGGCGAAGCACAGCGCATTCAACTGGCCACTTCGCTCGGCTCGCATCTGGTCGGCGCGCTTTACGTACTCGATGAGCCCTCGATCGGCTTGCATCCGCGCGACACCAACCGCCTGATTGAAATCCTCAAGAGCTTGCGCGACCTCGGCAACACGCTGCTGGTCGTCGAGCACGACCCCGACACGATTCTCGCCGCGGATAATATTCTCGATCTCGGGCCGGGCGCCGGCGAGCATGGCGGCAAACTTGTTTTCGCCGGCAATCGCGAAGCGCTGCTCGCGGATCCGCGCTCGCTCACGGGCCGCTATCTCCGCGGCGAAATGAAAATTTCCGTCCCTGCGAGGCGGCGCAAACCGCAGGGAAAATTCTTGAAAATCACCGGGGCGCACAGCCACAATTTGCAAGGCGTTGACTTCATGATTCCCCTCGGGGTGCTGGTGGCCATCACCGGCGTTTCCGGCTCGGGAAAATCCACGCTCGTGTATGACGTGCTCTATAAAGCGCTGCAGGCCAAACGCACCGGAGGAAACTTGCGCGACGTTTGCGATCGACTGGATGGCGATTCAGCGCTCGCGGCTATTGAGATGGTGGACCAGTCTCCCATCGGCCGCACTCCGCGGTCGAATCCCGCGACATACTTGAAAGCTTTCGACCCTATCCGCGAAGTTTTTGCATCCACTCCTGAATCAAAAAAGCGCGGCTTCACCGCCGGCCATTTTTCATTCAACATTCCCGGAGGCCGGTGCGAAGCCTGCCAGGGCGATGGCACGGTCACCGTCGAAATGCGTTTTCTCGCCGACGTGGAGCTGGTGTGCGAAGAATGCCGCGGCACGCGCTACAAAACCAGTGTGCTGGATGTGCGCTACAAAGATAAAAATATCCACGACGTGTTGCAGATGACGATTCGTGAAGCGCTCACATTTTTCGCGTCGAATCCAAAGGTGATCGCGCGGCTGCGCGTCCTCGAGGAAGTCGGTCTCGGTTACCTCCGCCTGGGGCAATCCGGCACCACGCTTTCCGGCGGTGAGGCACAACGATTGAAACTGGCCGCGCATCTTACCCGCCAGGAGAACACGGGCATTCTGTATATTTTCGACGAGCCCACCACCGGGCTGCACTTCGACGATATCCAGAAATTGCTCACCGCGTTCCGCAAATTGATTGAGGGCGGCGCTTCCGTGCTGATCATCGAGCACAATCTGGATGTCATCAAGTCCGCCGACTGGATGATTGACCTTGGTCCCGAAGGCGGAGACGCGGGCGGCCGCGTGGTAGCCGTGGGAACACCCGAACAAGTGGCGCGCAATTCTGCCTCGCACACTGGAAAATATCTGGCGCGCGTACTCAACCTGCGCAACGGCGCGAATCACACAAATCATTTGACTCCGGGCAATGCGAACGGCCCGGCACAGAATTCCTCCTCTGCATGACGATTCGCTCAATGTCGCCGGCGTGTTGGGGGCTGCTGGTTTTTCTCGGCGCTTCTCACAGCGTTTTCGCGCAAACGACGAATCCCCCGGAAAAGAAAACTCATCGGGTGCAGGACCCGGAAGCTGTCGCCCTGAACAGTCTGCTTGCTGCAGCGCAGGCCGCCATGGATAGGAAGGACTACTCGGCCGCGGCCCAGAATTATCAGGAATATCTCGCCAAGAAACCCGACGACGCCCTCATTCACTTCCAACTGGGCTACGCCTACACCGCCCTCCAGCGGCCCGCTGACGCTCAGGTCGAATATAAGCGAGCGATCGATCTCGATCCCGACGATCCAAAATTGGCTGCCGCTTACCAGAATCTCGGTTTGACGCTGATTCCAACTGATCCGGCCGCCGCCATCGCACCGCTGCAACACGCGGCAGCGCTGATACCCGAGGACGCGCGCACGAAATGGCTCTTGGGCGTCGCGTTGGAGGCCGCTGGGAAAGATACGCTCGCGCTCGAGCAATATGAAGCCTCTAAAAAGCTGGACGACAAAAATCCCGATATCCGAAATTCTCTTGGCTTCGTGCTTCTGCGGTCAAGCCGCATCGCTGAGGCCGAAACACAATTCCGTGAGTCACTGACGGCGTACCCTGCCGGCGGGCCCGGGGCCGAATCTCACAAGGGCTTGGCAGAAGTGTTCATTGCCGAGAAGAAGCCGGAGTTGGCGGTGCCGGAGCTGCGGGCATATCTGGAAGTTCAGCCAAGGGACTCGACCGTGCGCGTTGAGCTGGCTTCCGTGCTTGCCGATCTCGGCAGAAATGATGACGCGCTCGTCGAGCTCGACCGCGTTGCGGATTCAGGCTCAGAAACTGTCGCTGTCCTCAAGCTTCGCGGTCGAATCTTTTTTCAGATGAAGCGCTACGACGATGCCGCCACCGCTTTGGAGCGGGCTACCGCACTTGCGCCGCAAGACGCAGACATCCCAGCGCAGCTAGGCCACGTCTATCTTGAAAAGCATGATTACCCGAATGCCATGCGTGTACTCATTGTGGCCTGGAAAATAGCACCGAATGACAACGACGTCCTCGGCGACCTGATTGCCGCGGAATATCTGAACAAGAATTATTCCGCCGCTTTGCGTGGGCTCGACGTGCTCGCGAAACGCAAAACGCTTCCTTTGGGCACTCTCTTCGTCCGCGCGACCTGTTACGATAAACTAGGGCAAGCGGCCCAGGCGCTTGAAGCCTATCAACAATTTCTCTCGGTCAACAAGGACGAGAATAGTGACATGTATTTCGAGGCTTCCGCGCGCGCACGTTTTCTCGCTCGTGAACTGAAAGAAAAAAAGAGGTAGGGCATGTTTCAGTTCTTTCCTGCTGCCGCCATATTGGCGGCTACCATTCTTTCAATCCCACAGACCGCGCAAGACCGCGCAGCCGATTTTCGCGCTCGATTCGCGCGGGAATCCGATCCTCTGCACAAGGCACGCATGATGCCGCAGTATGGCGATCTGGAATTTCAGTCCGTGCATGATGCTATCGAGGAAGGAAATCTTTCGCAGGCGGTTGACCAAGTCAAACAATATCGGGACGCGGCGCAATCGGTTGCAAACAATCTCGACGCCAAGGTAGCTGACCCGGAAAAGCATCCAGCCGGCTTCAAACAGCTTCAAATTTCTTTACGCTCCTCGCTTCGCCGGTTGGAAGACATTATCGTGCGGCTGCCGAGCGACGATGCCAAGCCATTCCAGGAGTTGCGCAAGGATTTGGAAGAATTGGACCGGCATCTCGTTCGTGAGCTGTTTCCGCGCCAGCCAGTTGTGGAGACAGGACCGCCGAAACCAAAAAGTTAGGAGGCCACCATGCGCCGCTCTGCCTGGATCGTTGCAATGATCGCTGCGATAATCGTGCCCTCCATTTCAGTTGTCCGCAGCGCGCACGCGCTGCCGCAGAAAAAAGAATATCTGACGCAGACTGAAGCCGACAAAATCCGCGATGCGGAAACCCCCGCCGAGCGCATCAGGATTTTCGTCACTTTCGCCGAGGACCGCTTGAAAAAATTTCAATACGAGCTTGGCCGCACGGTGCCGGAGCGGCGGCGCTCGGAAATTCTGAATGGCTTGATGAATGGTTATGCAGGCTGCGTGGATGATGCCGCCGACCAGATCGCCATTGCTCGCGAGAAACAGGCGGACATCCGCGCTTCGCTCAAACTTATGAAATTAAAGTCGCAGCAATTTCTCGATGTACTCGAAAAACTGGACCAGGGCGGCCCGGAATTCGATACCTATAAGGACACCCTTGAAGACGCTGTGGAGGCCACAAGAGATGCGCTTGGGGACATCGAGAAAGCTGAAAAGGAAATGGCGCCACCTCCTGTGAGAAGAAAGGCGTCATGAACCGGACACCTCGACGCGCGCATCTGGTTCCGGGCGGTGAGCGGATATTCCAGAGGATCTATACCCGGCTCGGTTGCGAAGGACGCCCGCCGCATTTCGTCGTGGAATATCATCCGTACTCGGACCTAACGCACACCATCCGGCTGCGCGAGGATACAGCCCACGTCAGACTGTCGGACGTGTTGCGCGGTGCGTCGCGGAATATTTTTGAGGCGGCGGCATCGATCCTGCTCGGCCGATTGTATCGCCGCGGTGCGCCACAGGAATTAGTTGCCATCTACCGTAAATTTTCCTATTCACCGGCAACGCGTAGAAAGCTCTTGCTGCTGCGCCAGAGCCGCGCCCGCAAAGCCGAACATCTGCCGGCCGGCGCTCATCACGATTTGGAGCCGCTCTTTGCCCGGCTCAACCGCCGATACTTCCGGAATTCGCTCCCCACACCGCGCCTCGGCTGGAGCAATCGCGTTTGGCGCACGCAGCTTGGTTGCTTCGATCCTGCTCTGAAGCAGATTGTGATCAACCGTCAGCTCGACCAGGGTGGCGTGCCGGAGCATGTGGTTTCCTATGTGCTCTATCACGAAATGCTGCACCTGAAGCATCCCATACGATTCGCGCGCTGCCGCAGGCAGTCGCACTCGCCGGAATTTCGTAAAGAAGAAAAGCGATTTGCGGATTACGAGCGTGCAATGAAATTCCTCAACCACTTCCCTGCGGATTGATTTCGCGACAACATCCTCGCAGCACTACTGCCCGGAGAGTTTTTCGATTTTCTTGCGGATGTTTTTCGCATCTGGAGCCGTGGGAAATACCCGAAGGTATTCCTTGTAATATTTCAGCGCTTCCTCTTTTTCTCCTTTTTTCTCGTAGGCTTCCGCGATCAGCAGGCGCGGTTTGGCAAAATTGGGCCGCAGTTCGATGGCGTCTTTGAAGCGGTCAATGGCCGCGTCCACATTGCCCTTGTGCAGGTAAAACATCCCAACTTCCAGATCTTTTTGCGCGGGGTAAGGATCATATTTGTCGGCAGCTTTTCCGTTCTTGTCGTCGGACTTTTCCCCCGGCTTCTCTCCGGGCTTGGTTTCGGCTTCTGAATCCGGATCTGGAAGATTCTTTTTTGAACTCGATTCTTGCGGCTGGTTTTCCGCGTTCTTCTGCGAGTCCTGTTTTTGTCGATCCTGCTGCGCGCCTGCCGGATCAGCGGCAAGCGTCAGCAGCAGGCTTAAGAGCGCGGCTTGTAAGAGATTTTTCATTCCCCGAGCCAGGTAGTTAGGGTTTGATTCCGTTTGCTATCATGGGAGTTGTCCGCGGCAATACAACGCCGAAATGGCCAATCGCCCAGGACATTGTAGCGCTTCTCGATGGAACTCCGCGAAAAAGTCGGTCAACTTCCGCTGCAGCCCGGCGTGTACCTCTTCAAGGATGCCGCGGAGAAAATACTTTACGTCGGAAAAGCGCGCTCGTTGCGCGGCCGCGTGAAATCTTATTTTCTCGAATCCAGGTGGCAGGATGCGAAGACCGGCTCGCTGGTGCGAGAGGTCGCCGACGTTGACTACATTGTCGTTGATAACGAAAAAGAGGCCCTGGCTCTCGAGAATAACCTCATCAAGAAGCACAAGCCGAAATTTAACGTTCTGCTGCGCGACGACAAGACCTACCCGTACATCCGCTACACGGCCTTCGAAAAGTATCCGCGCGTGTACGTCACGCGGCGGTTCAATAAGGACGGATCGATTTATTTCGGGCCTTATTTCCCCGCGAGCCTTGCTTACCGGCTGGTTCATCTGATCCACAAACATTTTCTGGTGCCCTCGTGCACCGTGGACTTGACCCGTCCGCATCCTCGCCCCTGCCTGCAGTATTACATTCATCGCTGTCTCGGGCCGTGCGTTGAGGGGCTGGTGACGGACGAGCGCTACACGGAAGCGGCGCGAGATGTTCGCTTGTTTCTCGAGGGGCGGCGCAACGATTTGGCGCGCAGCCTGGAATCGCGCATGCAGCGCGCATCGGATGAGGAGCGCTACGAGGAAGCCGCCGGCTATCGCGATCTGCTGCGCACACTCGGAGAAATGGAAGAGCGCCAGAAAATTGCGGCAGCTTTCGGGGACGACACGGATGTGCTGGCGTGGTACGCCGAACCGCCGCAAGTGGCCGTAAATCTCTTTCATCTTCGCAGTGGCCGCGTCGTGGACCGCCGGGATTTTTACTGGGAAGATCTCGAAGAATTTGATCCCGCGGAGTTTCTGCCCTCGTTGTTGAAACAACTTTATCTGGATGCCGCATATCTGCCGCGCTACATCCACACGCCGATGGATTTTGAGGATCGCGAACTGCTCGAGGAAATATTGAGTGAACGCGCGAGCCACCGCGTCGAGATTCTGAACCCGCAACGCGGCGCCAAACACGCCTTTCTCGAGCTGGTGGAGAAAAATTCCCAGCATTCCTTTACACAACGTTTCCGTGTGTTGAAGCCGAGTTCGAAGGCCATTGCGGAGGCTCTCGAATCTGCTCTTACACTTCCCGAGCCGCCTAAACGAATCGAGTGCTTCGACATTTCGCACATCCAGGGATCAGACACAGTCGCTTCGATGGTGGTGTGGGAAGACGGGCGGATGAAGAAATCCGATTACCGCAAGTTCATCCTTCGCGGCGAGGCCATGCCGGAGGGCCCGGAGAAGCGCGAAGGATTGCTGCGCGACGATTTCGCGAGCATGCGCGAGGCCGTGGAGCGCCGATACCGGCGGCTGCAGGAAGAGCGAAGGCCGCTGCCGAGCCTCATCCTGATCGACGGCGGGCTCGGACAATTGCACGCCGCTGCGCAGGCTCTTGAAAAACTTGAAATCATTAATCAGCCGGTCGCCAGCATTGCGAAAAAGGAGGAAATTCTTTACGTGCTCGGCCGCGAGCACGAACCGATTGTCCTCGAGCGCCATTCCCCGGTGCTCCATCTTATTCAGCAAATTCGCGACGAGACGCATCGCTTTGCCGTGACATTTCATCGTCAGCGCCGTTCGAGCCGCCGCCTGCGCACATCGTTGACGGAAATCCCCGGAGTAGGTGAACGGACCGCTCAGAAGTTGCTGCAAAGATTTGGCAGCGTTGCGCGCCTCCGGAAGCTGACACTTGCAGAGCTTTCGGTGGAATTGCCACCGTCCCAGGCACAACGTGTGTTCGAAGGATTGCATGATGTGAACAATCCCGGCACAAATCCGAGCTAAAAAACGACAACTCCACACACGCGCCTCGGGGCATTGCTTGCCTGTACTGGTAAGGCTATGCTACTGTGGAATTTGGAGGTGCTTGATGAGTGAAAATAATGTGGGCTCGAAGGCCAGCTTCTTTCTGGTTGGATTAGGAATCGGGGCGCTGGTGGGAATCCTGTTTGCTCCGAAGTCGGGAGAAGAAACGCGCGAGTATTTGACCTCGAAGGCCGATGAAGGCCGCGACTACGCACAGAAAAAAGCACGTGAACTCCGCGAGCGTGCCGAGGATTTGATTGAGCGCAGCAAGGAAATCATGGCGCGACAGAAGGATTCGCTCTCGTCTGCGGTAGAGGCTGGCAAAGATGCTTACCAGCGCGAGAAATCGAAGGCGTCCTAACTCCGTACAGGAGTCTCATGTCCGGTTGGGTTGAAGCATTCATCATCGTCGCGACGATAGCCATCGTGATCCAGATGGCCATCCTGCTGGCAATGTTTGTCCAGATGCGTACGGCGATCGAGAATTTCACGCGCCTTGCGAACGACCTGCACGCGCGGCTGGATCCCATCCTGCTGCGCGTGAACCGCATCCTGGAAGACTCCGAAGACCGCATTGCGACCGTGATGGGCGATGCTGCGGAAATTTCGCGGATCGCGCGCGGGCAGGCGCAAAAAATAGACCGCGTGTTCACGGAAGTAGTTGAACGGCTGCGTGTGCAGGTGATTCGCACGGACCAGATACTCACCGGTGTACTCGAAGTGGTGGAGGATGCCGGAACAAAAGTCCGCAATACCGTGTGGGCTCCCATCCACCAGGCGTCAGCACTGCTGAAGGGCCTGAAAGTCGGGCTGGACTTCATTCGCGGCCAGCAACGGCGACGCCAGGAACCGGATTCGGCGACTCAGGACGAAGAACTCTTCATTTGAACCGGGGCTCGCAGCCCTCGCGAGCTTTCATAGCCAGCTAAATTTAAGAATCAGCGCCGACGCGATCCGTTCGCGGGTGCGCGCGTGATTACCGAATCCAGCCGCCGCCGAGAACTTTTTCGCCGGAATAAAATACCGCGGCCTGACCGGGGGTAATGGCGCGTTGCGGCTCGCGGAAAGTGACGCGGGTGGACGAGGCATCAAGAGCGATGATTTCGGCTGCGGCAGGATCGTGGCGGTTGCGAATGCGGACCATGGCTTCGACTGGACCGTCAGGAAATTCGAACGGAATCCAGTTCACGTCGCGGACTTCGCAGACAGAACTACGTAGATCGGCATCCTCTCCGACAATGAGTTGGTTGTTCGCGCGATCGAGTGAAACCACATATACCGGACGGCCTGCGGCGATTCCGAGGCCGTGGCGCTGGCCGACGGTGAAGTGATGCAAACCATTGTGACGCCCGAGTACTTCTCCCGTGGTGGTGATGATATCTCCGGTTTCTGCGGGCAGCTCGCTTCCCTGCTCCCGTAAATATCCTTCAATGAACCGAACATAGTTTCCGGTGGGAACGAAGCAGATTTCCTGGCTCTCGGGCTTTTCTGCAACAGGCACTGCAAGCCTCCGCGCGATTTCACGGACCTCCTGTTTGTTGAGTTCACCGAGTGGAAAATCAGTGCGCGCAAGCTGTTCCTGCCTGAGGCCGAAGAGGAAATAGGATTGGTCCTTCGATTCATCGAGGGCGCGGAGCAATTCGTAGCGGCGTGATTCCGTATTGTAGCGGACGCGTGCGTAATGGCCGGTGGCGATGCGGTCGGCGCCGATCTGGCGAGCGGTGAGAAGCAGTTGATCGAACTTCACGTGATTATTGCAGAGCGTGCAGGGAATGGGTGTGCGCCCTTCGAGATAATCGCCGACGAATGGGCGGATGACGGTCTCCTCGAATTGGCGCTCGAAATTCACCACATAGAACGGGACACCGAGATGTTCAGCGACGCGACGCGCGTCGTACACATCGTCAATTGAACAGCAGCGATGCTGCGCGGGACCATCAGTGGCAAGTTCAGGCAGGCGGCGCTGATTCCAGAGCTGCATGGTGAGGCCGACAATGCTCTGGCCACGCTCGTGCAGGATTGCAGCAACTGTTGAACTGTCCACGCCGCCGCTCATGGCAACGGCGACGGTAACTGCATTACCAGATTCGGCGGGGACGACCGCGCGCACATCCTCACACTGCACCGGCAGTTGCAGTCCAACATCGCGTGAACTCATCGAACGGCCACCCTGGCGGATTCGTGCGGCGAGATGGAGCGAAGACGCTTTACAACAGCCGGGATGACTTCAATGGCGTGGTCGATTTCTTCGGAGGTGGTGGGGCGGCCGAGACTGAATCGCAAACTGGAGCGCGCTTCGTCGGGCGAGAGTCCTGCCGCCAGCAGCACGTGAGAGGGTTCGACAGCGCCGGAGGAGCAGGCCGCGCCAGTGGAAACTGCCAGGCCCTGAAGATCGAGCGCGATCAGGAGAGCTTCGCCGCCCGCAGCCGCGAACGACAAATTTGTGGTGTTGCCAACGCGTCTGGCGCGATCGCCGTTGACATGCACCGAAGAAATTGCGGCGAGCACCGCGCTTTCGAGGCGATTGCGCAGCGCTGTGATGCGCTCCGTATCGGCTATCAAATTCTGTCGCGCAAGTTCTGCAGCCTTGCCAAGACCAACGATGCCGGGAACATTTTCAGTGCCGGGGCGGCGGTCGCGTTCGTGGCGCCCGCCATGAAATTGCGGTTCGAGCGGAGTGCCGGAGTGAATGAACAATGCGCCGACTCCCTTGGGGCCATAAATTTTGTGGGCCGAAAGGCTCAGCAGATCCACGCCGAGGCATTTCACATCGAGCGGCAACTTCCCGGCTGCCTGCACTGCATCGCAATGAAAATAAATTTGGGCTTCGGAAGCAATTTTCCCGATCTCATCGATGGGCTGGATAGTGCCGAGTTCATTGTTGGTGTGCATCACGGTGATCAGAATCGTTTCCGGGCGCAGGGCGCGACGGATGTCGTCGGGGTCCACGATTCCATCCTGGCCGACGGGCACGAAGGTGACGGTGACACCGGTCTTTTCAAGCGCCTGGCAGGAATTCAGGACGGCGTGATGTTCGATGGCGGTCGTGATGATGTGCTTGCGCGGAGCGCGCGATGCGGCGAGCAAGCCGAAGATTGCGAGGTTGTCCGCTTCAGTGCCGCCGCTGGTGAAAACAATTTCGGCAGGCTTGGCGCCGATAAGAGCAGCGACAGACTGGCGGGCACGATCCACGGCGGCGCGAGCCGACTGGCCAGCCGAGTGAATGGAACTGGCATTGCCGAAATTTTCGCGGAGGAATGGCAGCATGGCGGCGAGGACGGCGGGGTCTACGGGAGTTGTCGAATTGTAATCAAGATACGCGCGCATTTGCTGGCCTTGAATTATTCAGAATAGCGGGTGCCTGGGAGGGGGTCAAGCTGGCGGGTTAGGCCAACGTTGACCGCTATTGTTGCTCCCGGGGACCCCCGGAAAAATTACCGATTAGAACTGACCTCCATCGTTTATTTTCAGCGAGTTACGTCGAATTCTATTCGTAGCCCATTACCGATTAGGATCGGATACAAGCTGGCCTCGCACTGCCTCATAATGCTGGATTTGATGGCAGCAAGGACCCGGTCTGGCAAGTTAGCGCTGCCCATGCTTTGAGTTTTTTCATGGCCCTGTTTTGAGGCTAGCAGGATGCGCGAGGATTGCAAGGGATCGGGGCGGTGGATGTTGGGGGATCCACGGGGCGGCCCGTGTGCCTTGGGTGCGGGACGGCACGCCTGAAGTTCTATTAAATCAAAATCTCAAACGAGAAATCTCAGATTTGAAACCGCGGGATGAGTAACTGATGGGACCGGGCTGCCTTGACAGGGGTGCGAGCGTCCGCTAGCGTCGAAGGGGCGGTAGAGTTGGAGACGCAGGACTGCAGGGCGGCGCTTCAAACGAACACACCTGACGGGGGAGAGAAACTTGGCACGGCCCATCATTACACTGACAACGGATTACGGCACGAACGACCATTTGGTCGGGGTGATGAAGGGCGTGATCCTGAGCATCAATCCGGAAGTGCAGGTGGTGGACATCACGCACGGGGTGCTGGCGCACGACATTCTGGACGGCGCGATGACCATCAGCCAGGCTTACAATTATTTTCCGCCAAAAACCATTCATGTGGTGGTGGTGGATCCGGGCGTAGGGACGCCGCGGCGACCGATCCTGGTGGCGAGCGACCAGCACTACTTTGTGGCTCCGGATAATGGCGTGCTCTCGGCTGTCTATGACCAGACGGAGGCGCTTTACGGCTGGCACATCACGTCAGAACACTATTTCCGCAATCCGGTGAGCAGCACTTTTCATGGGCGCGACATTTTTGCGCCCGTGGCGGCGTGGCTTTCGAAATCCTGGCAGACCTCCGCGTTCGGCGATCCCATGACGGACTTTGTGCGCTTCGCGATTCCGAAGCCGAAGACTTCTGGAAACACCATCAAGGCTGTGGTGCTGAAGGTGGATAATTTTGGAAACTTGATCACCAACGTGAAGGCGGAAGATGCACCAGCGCTGGTGGCGGCGGATGGGAAGTTCACGATTAGAGTGGGAAATGCGGAAGTAAAAAAACTTCATCAGACGTTTGCCCAGGGAACGCCCGGAGAGCCGTTTGGAGTGATTGGGTCGAGCGGGTACCTGGAGATTTCTTTGAACAAGGGAAATGCGGCGAGAGCGCTGGGCGCGGCGCGTGGGGCGGAAGTAACCGTTGAGCTGGGGTAGGCTTGAAAACCGGTTTAACCACAGATGAACACAGATAAACACTGATAGGACTTCTTAAGCAAAACCTTCCTGGATAGACCTTGCGTTGACTCGATTCCGTACTCATTAGGCTGGAAGCAGATCCTTCGCTGCGCTCAGGATGACACCGATTAGGCTGTCATGCATCGCGATGACGCGCATCCAGATGGCATGCGTCGCGATGACTTGCGTCAGGTTGGCTTGCGTTGTGATGACTTGCGCGAGGAATGGCGCGTGCGATGGTGTGGGCTAACGGGCGAGAGAGGTCACGATTAGGTAGGCGCGCATTTTGGGGTCGAGCCAGTCGCGGAGGGCGTCGCCTAAGAGGTTGAAGGCCAGGACAGCGGTCATGACGGCGAGGGCGGGAAAAAGGACTAGATGGGGCGCGTCGAAGAGGTGCCCGCGCGCGTCGTTGAGCATGGCGCCCCAACTGGGCATGGGCGCGAGAACACCGACGCCGAGGAAGCTGAGAGTGGATTCGGCGAGGATGGCTCCGGCCATAGCCACAGTGGCTTGCACGAGGATGGGCTGCAGAATATTGGGGAGCAGGTGGCGCAGGAGAATGCGGGCGTGGGAAGCGCCGAGCGAGCGCGCGGCGAGCACGTATTCCATTTCCTTGGCCTGCAGAATTTGAGCGCGGGCAAGGCGAGCGTAGCCGGCCCAGCCGGTGACGACCAGCGCGAGGACAACTTTGCCGAGGCCGGGGCCGAGGAAAGCGGCGAAGGCGATGGCCAATAGGATTCCCGGGAAAGAAAGAAATGCGTTGATGAGAACGACGTTGACGAGCCGGTCGAACCAGCCGCCGAAATAACCCGCCAGGGAGCCGATCGCGAGACCTACCAAGCCTGCGCCCAACACCACACTGATGCTGACGAGCATGGAGACGCGTGCGCCGAAAATAATTCGGGAGAGGATATCCCGGCCGAGTTCGTCGGTGCCGAACCAGTGCGCGCTGCTGGGTGGCGAGAGGCGCGCGGGGAGATTTTGCGCGGTGGGGCTGGCGAGTGCGAGCCATGGAGCGCCAAGGGCGAGGATGATCAGGAGTAGCGTGAGGGCGAAGCCCCAGCGGCCGGGGGCGCTTTGGCGCAGGAAATTGCGGAGGGCGGTCATGGAGTGGACTCCGAAGTGACAGAAAAAGAAACTTCAGGGGCTAAAGCCCCGAGGTGAGCGGAGCGTTTGTGTCCGGGCTGAAGCGTCGACCCAGAGAGCTGACACAACAGCCGCGGATTGAAGACGGCCCAGTTCATTCGAGGCGCACCCGAGGGTCAACGAGGGCGTAGATAAGATCGGTCATCAGATTTACGAATACGTAGGAGACAGCGATCAAGAGGATGCAACCCTGCAAGAGAGGATAGTCGCGCGCCTGAATGGCCTGCACGGCGAGGCGGCCGACACCGGGCCAGGAAAAAATGGATTCGGTGACGATGGTGCCGGCGAGCAGAGTGCCGAATTGCAAACCGAGAATGGTGAGAATGGGGATGAGCGCGTTGCGGAATGCGTGGCGGAAGAGGACGGCGGATTCGGAGAGGCCTTTGGCTCGGGCAGTGCGGACGTAGTCGCTGGATAGCTCCTCGATAACGGAAGTGCGCACCATGCGCGTAAGGATGGCCGCGAGAGCAGCGCCGAGCGTAATGGCCGGCAAGAGCAGGTGCGAGATACCTCCGCGGCCTGAGACGGGAAGCCATCCAAGATAGACGGAGAAAATCAGAATGAGCACCGGACCGAGCGCGAAATTAGGCACGGAGAGGCCAAACAGGGTGAAGACTCCGACGGCGCTGTCGGTCGGTGTGCCGCGGCGCTGGGCAGCCAGCAATCCTGCGGGAATACCAATCGCGGCGCAAAAGAGAAGCGCGACGGTGGCAAGCTCGAGGGTGGCCGGGTAGTGCGACCCCACAACGCGAAGCACAGGCTGCTGAAAACGGAAGGATTCTCCGAGATTGCCATGGAGAATTCCAGCGAGGTAGCGTCCGTATTGCACACCGAGCGGGAGATCGAGGCCCAGAGTGTGGCGAAGCTGCTGCAAATCTTCCGCGCGCGCGCCTTCGCCGAGCATTTGCTGCACGGGATCACCGGGAACGATGTGGGCGAGCAAGAAAACCATGGTGAGGATGAGCCAAAGCGCCGGGAGCGCGAGGAGCAGGCGGAAAGCGAGGAAGCGCATCATTGTTCGTGACCGGTTCCTCGATCGGTGTCGGGGGCGCCGTCCCGGTTGGGTTTTGCGTGCGACTCCCGGCGCGGTTTTGCGGCGGCTTTTGTTCTTGCACGCGGGGCGGGAGCGTGTTTTTCAACAGAGGCAAGTTTTTCGATGCCCTCCGGAGATGGGATGGGATGCAATTCAGCAGGGGCAGGGACAGGCGCGACCTGCAAGAGCTTAATTTTGACGCGCGAGACGCGGCGATGATCCATTTCCATTACCGTGAAGCGGTAGCCTTCGGCTTCAAAACTCTCGCCGCCGCGCGGGATGAATCCGAGGCGATTCAAAATGAAGCCGCCGATGGTTTCGTAGGAAGGATCATCAGGGATGGAGATGTTGTACTGCGTCTGGAGATCTCGAATATTGAGAGCGGCGTCGAAAATCATCGAGCCATCGGGCAGAGTCAGGGGGCGCTCGACCACGTCGAATTCGTCGTGAATTTCACCAACCATTTGCTCGAGGATGTCTTCGAGAGTGGCCAGGCCGAGGATACTGCCGAATTCGTCCACCACCATGGCGAGGCCGGTGCGGCGCGCGCGGAATTCCAGGAGCAGCTCGCTGGCAGGCTTTGTTTCCGGGACGATCAAGACGTCGCGAAGCACGGTGCGGAGATGAAAGTCGGTGGTGGAGAGATGCTCTTCCGCGCGGCGAGCGCACTCGAGAAGAATCCAAATCAAGTCTTTGATATGGACGAAGCCAAGGATATGGTCGAGCGTTCCCTCGTAAACGGGAATGCGGGAGCGCTGCGTGGTGGCGAACATTTTCATGGTGTCTTCGAGGCTGGCGTTGGCCGGGAGTGCGTGAACGTCGGGACGAGGGACCATCACTTCGCGAACCTGCACCTGGCCGAGCTCCATGGCACTCTGAATAAATTTCACTTCGGCGGCGGGCAGCAGGCCGCGGTCCTGCGCCTGCTGGATCATTACTTGAAGTTCTTCCGTGGAGCGGACCAGAGTGTGGCTGTGGGGCGAGTCAACGCCTAGCGCGCGAACCATTTTTTCGGCGACGCCGTCGAGGAGGTCAATGGCCCAGCGGAATGTGGTGAGAAACCAAGAGAAGGGCCGGGCGATGAGCAAGGCCACGCGTTCGGCGCGGGCGAGGCTGAGACTTTTGGGGACAAGTTCGCCGAGAATAACTTGCAGGACGGTGAGCAGGCCGAAGGAAACGATGAGGGCGACGCTGTGCGCAAGTAAAGCAGCCCATGGACGCGGGATTTCCGCGACGAGTGGAGCGATAATTCCGGAAAGCGTGATCTCCCCAAAGTAGCCGAGTAAGAGGCTGGCGATGGTGATGCCGACCTGTACGCCGGAAACGACGCGGCCGAGATCGGCAAGCAGGGCTTCGACGATTTTTGCGCGGGGGTCGCCTTCTTCCACGAGCTGGCGAACGCGCGAAATGCGCACGGCCACCAGGGAAAATTCGGCGGCCGCGAAAAATGCATTCATGCCGACCAGAAGCAGCACGGCGAAAAGGTGGACGGCGATCATCGCGCGGCGTCCCACACGTGTGGCGATATTCGAGGGTGGAGTTTGCGCAAGTAAGCGCCCGCGGAAGGCTGCGAGAGGTCCGATGAGGCAACCATCGGGGGGATTTTAGCAAGATGCGAGGCGAAGCAGGGAAATTCCCTCGCGCGGCATGCGGAGAGGCTACAGATCAGACATTTAATTTTCGACGCGGACACGCACAGGACCGAAGGCGACCAGACGCGAGGGCAAATCCCGAAGATAAGGGATGCGGAAGAAGGCGCGGACATACCACGGGATACTGACCATTTGCAGCGAACGTAGCGCGTTGGCGATGATGCCCTTCTGCGCTTGCGCCTGCAAGAACTGGATGATGCGAGTGGGCCATTCGCGTTTTTTCTGGACTTCCCGGAGCTGATCGACGGTGACTTGGCCGGAGAGAAGCGGCTTGGTGAGAATATTCGCGGCGACCACGGCGTCCTGAATCGCATAGTTGATGCCGACGCCGCCGATGGGCGACATTACGTGCGCGGCGTCGCCAATCACCAGCAGGCCGGGCTTGTACCACACGGGGCAGCGGCTTGATTCAACTGATAGAAGGGCGATCTGATGCCAATCCGTTAGTGACTGGACGTGTTTTTCGAGCTGCGGAACAATTTCGACAATATGCTGGCGAAGGGCTTCGAGGCCTTCGGCGCGAACCTGCTGGTAACTGCCTTTCAAGATCACGTAGCCGGACTGCCAGTAATCGCCGCGGTCGAGTCCAATAACCATGTGGCCCTTGCCGATGCCGCCGAATGCGCCGCCGGGTGCGTCGGGGTCCGAAGGAAGGCGCGGCAGGCGAAACCAAAGGACGTCCATGGGAGGAGAAGTCTTGATGGGCTCAAAGCCGGCGAGAGAGCGCACGCGGGAGAAGCGGCCGTCGGCGCCGACGGTGAGGAGCGCGCGGACTTCATGTGTGCCGTCGTCCGAAGCATAACGCACGCCTTGCACGGTGCCGGCTTCTGTAATTAGTTCAGTTACATTCGCGCCCATTTTGAGTTGAAAATTCGAATATTTGCCGGCCTCTTCGGTGAGGAGCTCGAGCAGCAATTTTTGGTGCACCATGAGTATGTAGGGATATTTTGTTTTCAGGCGGCGGAGATCGAAGGGAGCGAATGTACCGTTCGCGGCCGCGATGATGGGCGCAAAGACTTTGCCTGCGCGAAGGGCAAGGACGCGGCCGGCCAGGCCGAGCTGGTCAAGAATTTCGAGGGTGGAGGGATGGACGGTGTCGCCGCGAAATTCACGGTCGAAATCTTTATGCATTTCGAGCAGCGTGACGCGAACGCCACGGCGCGCTAATAGCAGGGCCAGCATGGCTCCCGCCGGACCGCCACCAACGATGCAACAGGTTGTGTCCGAGGGGGTGGTGGTTGCGATGGGAGCCGCGGCGGGAGCGGCGACGGGAGTTGTTACGGAGGCCACAGCCACGGATTCTACCTCCCTCCATTTTTGATGCAAGAGGAGGGTGCGGTTGCGAGGTTCGAGTGGAGTGGGCTACACTCCCCGACGTTTTAATCCTACACACATGACTCGGAGCGCCAGAATCATTCGCAATGTGGTTGCAGCGCTGCTGGTGCTGCTGGGGATTGGTGTGATTACGGGATGGTGGATTGTGCGACGGTCGTTGCCTACCCTCGACGGAAGCGTTTCTGTTGCCGGGTTGGGCGATGGCGTGATTGTGGATCGCGATCAGTGGGGCAGGCCATGGATTCGCGCGAAGTCCACGGAAGATCTGGTGCTGGCGCAAGGATATGTGACCGCGCAGGACCGGCTGTGGCAGATGGATTTGCTGAGGCGAGCGGCGGCAGGGGAATTGTCGGAGATTTTCGGCGGCGTGGCGCTGGAATTCGACAAGGAAAACCGGATTCTCGGGATGAGCGAAGCGGCTGAGCGGGCGGCTGCGGACTCGAACGGCGAAATTCGCGGTTTGCTCGATTCCTACGCGCTGGGCGTGAACCGGTATATCGAGCAGCACTCCAATAAGCTGCCGATTGAATTCGTCCTGCTGGGTTACAAGCCGCGGCCGTGGAAGCCGGCGGACACCTACCTGGTGAGTTTGTATATGTACAAGACGCTGACATCCACCTGGAAATCAAAATTGAACCGGCAGTGGATAACGGAGAGGGTGGGGGCGGATAAGGCGCGAGACATGTTTGTAGTGGACTCTCCGCTGGACCATTACATTGTCGGCGGCCCCGCCACTGGGGGAGCGCACTCACCGGCGGCTGTGCGAACCAAGCGACCATCGAGCGCGTCGCTCGGGGGGAGCGAGATGCCGCCATTTGCGGCAGAGCAGTGGGGCGTTGCGCGGGCCCTGCTTGGGCAATTTGATGATGAATCTTCGGAAATCATCGGGAGCAACAGCTTTGTGGCTAATGGTAGTCGCACGGCTTCAGGCAAGCCGCTGCTGGCGAACGATACACACCTGGGGCTCGCGATGCCTGGAATTTGGTACCTGGTTCACTTGAGCGCGCCGGGATGGAATGTGGCCGGGTTTGCGCTGCCGGGGGCGCCGCTGGTGATTATCGGGCACAACGAGCGCGTCGCGTGGGGATTCACAAACAGCAATGCGGACGTCCAGGACCTGTTTATCGAGAAATTCCAGTCGGAGAATTCGCGATATTACTGGGCGAACGGCGCATGGGTGGAGGCCAACGCAAGGCAAGAGAAGATTCACGTCCGGGGGAAAGCGGACGTCGTGGTCACTGTGGCGGTGACACGCCATGGGCCGATCGTGCATCGCGATCCGCAGGGGGAAGGAAATCGGTCATACGCGCTCCGGTGGACGGCGCTCGATCCAGGCGGGCTGGATTTTGGATTTCCGCTGCTGGGGCGAGCGAAGAACTGGAATGAGTTTATGGAGGTGACGCGCCATATCGCCGGGCCGGGCCAGAATACAATTTATGCAGATGTGGATGGGAACATCGGTTTCACAGTCCCGGCGCGAATACCAATCCGTTCGCGCGGCGATGGCACTTTACCTGCTCCCGGCGAGACAGATGAATACGAATGGAGTGGGTATATCCCCTTCGATGAGCTGCCGCGAACGTTGAATCCGTCTGAGGGGATCATCGCGACGGCGAATGCGCGCACGATTGGGCCGGAATACAAGCATTTCGTTTCTGATCGCTGGGCGGGGCCATATCGCACTGCTCGTCTGTATGAATTGCTGCAAGGCCGCGACGGATTGACTCCCGCGGATTGCAACGAGATACAGAATGATATTTTGAGCCTGCCAAACAAATTTCTGAGCGAGCAGCTAATCCTGGCGACCCGCTCAAACCGACCGATGGACGCGCGCGTGAAGGCGCTGATCGAGAAACTGAAAAGCTGGGATGCGCGGGCCAGGGCCGATTCCGTTGAGACCTCGTTCGTGGAGTTCACCCGACACGCGCTGTTTCACAATCTGCTGGCGCCGCTGCTGGGGGACGAGACCTCACGGTACGAACTCTGGGAGCCGCGGAGCGTTTACAACAATGTGTGGTGGCGCGACAAAGTGTTTCTTGAAAATATTTTGCGCACGCGTCCGACAAGCTGGCTGCCGAAAGGATTTGCGGACTACGATTCCCTGCTGATCGACAGCGCGAATGAAGCGGTGTCGCAACTCACAAAAGCGACCCAGGAGAGCAATCCTTCGCGGTGGACATGGGGCAGGATGCATCCGCTGGATATGACCCACCCGCTCGGGCGGGGCAATGCATTGCACTCGGCGCTGAGCATCGGGCCATATGAGACCGGCGGAACGATTGATACCGTGAAAGCGATGGGCGTGGGGCACGGACCGGCAATGCGCTTCGTCGCGGATCTTTCGAATTTCGACAACTCGCTGATGGAGATCACTGCTGGTGAATCCGGTCATTTCGCAAGCCCGTACTATCGAGATCAATTTCCAGATTGGTTTGCGGGACGCGGCATTGCCGCGCCGTTCACTGAAGCTGCGGCCGAAAAAACGCGCGCGCACCGGCTGTTCCTGCTGCCCGCGGGACAGAATCTGACTGCCCACTAAGTCAACACGAGAAATGCGCGAGCTCTGTTCTGCTGAATTGTGAAGCCATGCGCCTAAGATGGCGGGGATGGAGTGTATTCGGTGCAGAAGGCCGTTGTTGACGCTCTCCCACGTGCGCTAGAATGCTGACGCAACCGTGCGGAGAATGATCCAGATTGAGACACGATGAATCCAGTTCCCAATAAAGTAACAGAGCCAGCACGCAAAGGCGATTTTGAGAAGTCGCTTACTCGGCTGGAGGAAGTTGTGAAGCGCCTGGAAAGCGCAGAGCTCTCGCTGGACGAAGCGATGAAACTTTTTGAAGAGGGTGTGAAGCTTTCGCGCGAATGCCAGAAACAGCTAGAAGAGGCAGAAGGGCGCGTGGAGATCCTTCTGAAGAAAGCGGACGGCAAGATCGCGGCAGAGCCGTTCGAGCCGGAAGAAGAGTCCTCCTGATCCCGGAAGCAGCACGGTAGGTTGGTCTTAGAATTAATCCAATGCAAACCGAACGTATGAACCTTCCCATCTTCTACGAAGAAGATCACGCGGGGATCGAGGAGGCGCTTGGCGCGCTGCTTCCGCGAGAGGACACGCTTCCCTTCTCGATTCATCGAGCTATGCGCTACAGCGTGTTCGCAGGCGGCAAGCGGATTCGCCCGATCCTGTGCCTGGAAACTGCCCGGATGTTCACACAGAATCCCGCGGCGGCTGTCGCGGTGGGATGCGCACTCGAATTCATTCACACCTATTCGCTAATCCACGACGACCTGCCGGCGCTCGACAACGATGACCTGCGCCGCGGCAAGCCAACCTGTCATAAGAAGTTCGGAGAGGCGTTGGCTATTCTCGCGGGGGACGGTTTGCTCACGCTCGCGTTTCAAACCCTGGCGGCGGCTCCGCTGGAGCACGAACGGCGCGTGCGCGTGATTGCGGAAATCGGCGGCGCGGCCGGCACTGTGAACGGGATGATCGGCGGGCAGGTGGCGGATATCGAAGCCGAAAAAAAACAAGTGAATGCGACGGAACTGGAGTACATCCACCGGTCAAAGACTGGTGCGTTGATTCGCGCGTCAATCGTGGCGGGTGGGATTGCCGGAGGCGCTGCGAACGAGGATGTGGAGCGATTGCGACGGTTCGGCGAGCACATCGGCTGGGCATTCCAGGTGGTGGACGACATTCTCGACGTGGAGGAAACCTCCGCCGCGCTCGGGAAAACTGCAGGAAAAGATCGAGCGCAACATAAGGCCACCTACCCGGCGCTGTATGGGCTGGTGCAATCGCGCGAAGTGGCCGGCGACCTGGCAGCGAAAGCGATGAAAGAGCTGGATTGCTACGGCGAGCGCGCGGCGCGGCTTCGACAACTTGGCGAATTTCTAGTGGCGCGCCGTTCCTGAACGAGACGACCTTGCTCCCCTGCGCATGAAATCCGAGCCTAGGCACGAAGGTTCCCTGCCTGAACCAAACAAGAAAACACATAAGACCGGCAAGGTGCGCCTCGATGTGTTGCTCGTTAAACGAGGGTTGGCGGGATCACGCGAGCGAGCGCAGACGATGCTTTTGGCCGGACAGGTGTTCGTGAAGGGTCAGAGGATGGAAAAGCCTGGCAGCCAGGTGGCGGTGGACGCCCAGATTGAGATTGTCGGAGAGGCGCTGCGATATGCCAGCCGCGGCGGATTGAAGCTCGAGGGTGCGCTGGATGATTTCATGGTGACGCCGCGTGACAGGATTTGCCTCGATGTCGGGAGTTCCACCGGAGGATTCACAGACTGCCTGCTGCAGCGTGGCGCCCGCCGGGTGTACGCGGTGGATGTGACTGCGAGCCAGCTCGATTGGAAACTCCAGCAGGATCCGCGAGTGACGCTGGTGGAGCGCAATGCGCGATACCTGCGTGCGGAAGATGTTGCGGAACGCGTGGAACTGGTGGTGTTGGATGTTTCATTTATCTCCGTGAGTAAAGTGCTTCCCGCGATTGTGCCGGTGGCAGCGGTGGGCGGCGAGTTTTTGATTCTCGTCAAGCCACAGTTCGAGCTGGAAAAGCGCGATGTGGGAAAGGGCGGGATCGTGCGCGATGCAGCGCTGCATCAGAGAGCCATTGAGCGGGTGAGTGTCGCGGCCCGCGAGGCTAAGCTCGAAATCCTGGGCGTGCGGCCCAGCCACTTGCAGGGCGCTGAAGGGAATCAGGAGTTTTTTCTCCACGCGCGTCGCGGCGGGTAGAGTAGAATTCTGCGCTTACACGAATGATTCGCGCCGCCGGCATCGTCTGCAAACCCATCAGGGAAGTGGTGTGCTCCGTGGTGCCACCGCTGATTGAATGGCTGCGCGCTCACAAGATCGAAGTGTTCGTGGACAAAGAAACGCAGGCTTGCATCGACACGAAGACGGCAGTGCTGGCACGCGAGGCGATGGGCGAAAAGATCGAATTGCTGATCGTTTTGGGCGGGGACGGCACCTTGCTTTCCGCCGCCCGAGCACTCGGCTCACATAAGGTTCCGATTCTCGCGGTAAACCTCGGTGGTTTGGGATTTCTCACCAGCGTCACACTCGACGAGGTATACCCGATGCTCGAGCAGATTCTCGCCGGGCAGCACCGCACGGGCGAGAGGATGATGCTGGAAGCGGAAATCATGCGCGGCGGGAAAACGGCAGAGCGCCACACGGCTTTGAATGATGCGGTGGCGAATAAGGGAGCGCTGGCGCGAATGCTGGATTTTGACGTTTCCGTGGACGGCGATCACGTGGGGAGGTATCGCGCGGACGGTTTAATCGTTGCGACGCCCACGGGTTCGACCGCCTACTCATTGGCAGCCGGGGGGCCGATCATTCATCCGGGCGTCGATGCGTTTGTGATTACCCCGATTTGCCCGCACATGCTGACAAACCGCCCACTGGTGATTCCGGATACCTCGCGCGTGGAAATTGATTTTTCCGCTGCCACGGGGCCGGTGTACGTGACCCTCGACGGGCAAATCGGAATTCAGTTGCTGCCGATGGACGCACTGGCAATTCGGAAGTCGGCGAGCAAGGTGGCGTTTGTCCGCCCGCCACGAAAAAGCTATTTTGAGGTTCTTCGCAATAAGCTGCGTTGGGGAGAACGCTAGAGATTCGTGCTGCGTGGGGAAGCAGAAATCGGGGTTAAAGCCACGGGCGAATTTTCATTGGACCTTGAGGACCACGAGGGTCCGGTCGTCCGGTGGGTGGGCGCCATTCGAGAAGCGGTCCACTTCTTCCAGAATTTTATCCGCAATCAAGTTGGCCGGAAGTTTGTGGTGCTGCGCTATCAATTTGCAGACGCGGTCGTGGCCAAAAAACTCGCTGGCTTCGTTCATGGTGTCGCCGATGCCGTCGGAATGAAACACGATGACATCGCCGGGATCGAGGATGAAACTTCGCTGGTCGTAGACCACTTCCTCAAATAATCCGAGCGGAAAACCAACCAGGCGGATTTTCTCGCAGTGTCCATGGTGGTAAAGGAACGGCTGCTCCTGGCCGGCATTTGCAACGCGGAGTTTCCGGCGGCCGCGATGCCAAGTGGCGAAGCACAGAGTCATGAAACGGCCTTCGATGGTGCGCTCGCTGAGAAATCCGTTGATGGCATGAAGCATTTCCGCGGGGCGGTGTTTTTGCGGCGCGAGGCTGCGAAGGGTGCCGATTCCGACCGCGCCGTAGAGAGCCGCGGCACTGCCCTTTCCGCTCACGTCGCCTACCGCGATGGCCAATTCCTGCGGGCCATAGCGGAGGAAATCGTAGAGATCGCCGCTCAACTCACGCGAAGAAACCACGCGCGCGGCAATATCGAGGCCGTATTCGGGTCCGGGCAAGTGTGGCAACAGCGCGCCCTGAATCCGACGCGCGGCGCTCAGATCGCGCTCCATACGAGCTTCATCCCGCGCGACGCGCTCATACAGGCGAGCGTTTTCAATCGACACGGCAAGGTGCGCGGCAAGGATTGAAAGTGCCTGCACATGGTCCGCCGTAAAATAATTGAGCTGCGGGCTTTCCAGATCCATCACGCCGACAACGCGATTCTGGTAGATCATCGGCACTGCCATTTCGGAGCGGGTCTCCGGATTGACCATCAAGTAGCGCGGGTCGAGCGTTACGTCGGGAACAACAACCGGCTGGGCCAGCGTCGCGGCCGCGCCAACGATCCCCTCGTGCGCCGGGACGGCGAATTTTTCCTGCACGCGCTGGCCAAATTTTACAGTGACGCGATGGCGGAAAACGTGGTCCGCTTCGTCGTAAAGGAGAATGGAAAAAATCTGGTAATCGATGAGGCGCTTGGTCAGTTCTGCCGCACGGCGCAGCACCTCTTCCACCTGAAGAGTGGAATTCGCCTCGCGGCCGACTTCGTTCAGCAGCAGAAGCGTTTCCGCCTGGTTGCGCTCATGTTGAAATAGCCGTGCGTTATCGATTGCCGTGGCGATGCGCCCGGCGACCAGCATCAGAATATTCTGCTGGTCTGGCGTGAAGTAATCGAGTTGGCTGCTTTCGATATCGAGCACGCCGATCACACGGCCACTTACAATCAGCGGAACGGCGAGTTCCGAACGAACGCCGTCGAGGGCGTTCAAGTAGCGCGAGTCTTTGCTGACATCAGCGACACGGATGGGCTGCCCGGTGACGGCTGCGGTTCCAATGATTCCTTCCCCCATGGGAATGCGCCAATGTTCGACTACTTCGGGGCGGTGGCCGATGGCGAAGCGAAAATAAAGCTGGTTAGTGCCAGATTCCGGAAGCAGCACGGCGAAAATTTCGTAGGCGATGAGGCGCTTGATCAGCGCGGCCGCACTGTCGAGAACCTCGTCGAGGTTTAAGGAGGCATTGATCTCCTGGCTAAGCTCCGCCAGGACGGCGAGAGTCTCGGCCGGGATGTCAAATTTCGTGTTGAGTTCGGTGGATTCCATTTAAACTTGCCTGTTTCGCTCCAACCCCTGCAGGAACTTGCACTTCCGAGCACGCGGGCTAAGAGTTAAGATGCCTTCCTGTACGGAACGGTTCAATCCATTATATCAGGCGCGGAAGCGCGGCCGGAGGGAGAGCTGGGGGCTAATTCGCAGACGCTAATAGCTGGCGGTGGGAGCGCTGGTGGCGGCTAGTTCAGGGGTAGCACCCGCTCGGGCTTGCTCGAGGATTTTCACGCTGGCGCTGGCGCCGATGCGAGTGGCGCCTGCCTCGATCATTTTCTGCAAATCCTCCAGGCTGCGCACACCGCCAGAAGCTTTCACGCCCAATTCCCCACCGACTATAGCGCGCATCAGGCGAACATCTTCAGCGGTTGCGCCACCGCTGCCGAAGCCGGTGGAGGTCTTTACGAAATCCGCGCCGGCGTTCTTGGCTGCCTGCGAGCCGCGAACTTTTTCTTCGGTGGTGAGCAGCCCGGTTTCGAGAATCACTTTGCAAATGGCGCCGCCGCGATGACTAGCTTGGGCCACGCCGCGAATGTCTGCTTCCACAGCTTCGTCGAGTTTTGATTTCAGCGCGCCGATATTGATCACCATATCGATTTCCTGCGCGCCGAGTTTGATGGCTTCTTCGGCCTCGAACATTTTCACTTGCGGGAGCGTGGCGCCCAGGGGAAAACCAACGACGGTGCATACGCGCACTTCGCTACCGCGCAGTAATTCCGCAGCCTGCGAGACGTTCCAGGGATTCACACAGACGGAGGCAAAACCGTACTTCAAGGCTTCCAAGCAGATTTTGCGGATATCGTCCCGAGTGGCGTCAGGCTTGAGTAAAGTGTGATCGATCAGGCGTGCGATGTCCGCCTCGATCGGGCCAACTTCTGCACCCGCGGAAATTCTGGCGGCGCCCGCCTCGACTACTTTGCGGGTTTTTTTCGAGCATTTCTCGGCGCACCACTGATTGCAACCGGGGCAGACAAGCTCGTCAATTTCCAGGCCGCAGAGGTCCGCGCATTTTTCATTGCCGACATAACCCAGAATTTCTTCGGTAATGGCCTGGATAACACGTTCGAGCTGCTGCTGATCCACCTGGGGCGCTCCGTCTGTGCGGATTTTTGCGGCGCACCTGCGCATTCGC
>Ga0210384_10001437_pt1 | contig 32459 bp, 25 predicted proteins | sample IncBWH2MmetaG_FD_160574 | JGI IMG/M metagenome (GOLD analysis project Ga0210384, IMG submission 160574) | Forest soil microbial communities from Barre Woods Harvard Forest LTER site, Petersham, Massachusetts, United States - Inc-BW-H-2-M | ecosystem: Environmental > Terrestrial > Soil >...
AGTTCAGAAGCACGATGGTGGATTGGCACCAGGAGTGTTGCTGAAAACGCCCCTTGCGAGCCAGCCAAGCGCCAAGCAAAAGACCTATCCCCATGGCGATTTCGAGGACGAGAACGACATTGGCGCGGCGCGGAGCGGCAGTTTCAAGGAATGCTGCCAGCAACAGTTTGTCTCCACGCAGACTACCGACTACGTTCAGTTCGCTGTTCAGCTAAGAGTCTTGTTTGGCAGAGAAAGGTCGCTCCGCACTCACTGCACGATGATTTTGCCGGTCATCTTCGGATGAATCGAACAGAAATACGAATAAGTTCCCGGCTTGCTAAAGGTGAAGGAGAATTTTTCATCGGTATCCAGCACTTTGGATTTGAAGATCTTCGGATCATCGGTGCTAACTGTGTTGTGAGGGATATCGTCGCGGTTTGTCCACGTAACTGTGGTTCCCACCGGCACTGTTAGCGTTACTGGACCGAAACTGAAGTTGTCGATTTTCACTTCCGTCGTCGATGTCGTCTGCTGCGCCCATGTTACAGAACCCTTCCGACCGGTGCCAAAAACTCCGATTCCCAGCACCAGCGTTACTGCTAGACCTGCAATGAATACACTTCTCCTCATGTTTTTTCTCCTTTTTAAGTTCGCATTAATTTGAGTTTGGCTACGTCTTGCTCGAGCGGGCGAAGAATCCACTGGCGCCCGTGCGTGATGGCCTACGACTTCAATACACCGCCTTGCTTCACACAGAAGTCCTCGGTTCCTGCCTAGGCCATGCACTTGCGAATACTTCGGCGATTGGCGCCATCGTTGTTATGTTCGTGCAAGGGACTCATCTTTTTCTTCTCAGACATGCTCGCTCTGTTTGTATGCACGGTTCCCCATGCACGGTTTCCGTCGTTCTTCAGGGTTGATCTTGAGAACGGCGCCGCGGGGGCTTGGGGAGCCCGCGTCGCCGTTCAACGTGCGCTTCGTATATCAGGACCGAGCCACTAGCCGATTTATTCCCGACTCGCGTACACACTCGTCGGTTCCCCCGCTCCTTTTCGGCGAGAAATGAGAGGGAAATAAAATTGGGCTGAATCGATTGCTGCTCATGAGGTCTCAGTGGAATAAAGGTTCATTTTGTCCAAGAGCACGCGTGCGCCAAACTCTTTGTGTCATCGTCGTTCCAAAGCGATATGCCTACAATGCATTTTGTGTGCAAAAGGATTTGAGATTTTACCAACTTAGTTGTGTATTCGCGCTGATCTGGCATGTGGGGTCCGCATCTGCTAGCAGAGTGGAAAGATTATTTCAGGCCCATTCTAAAAGTCGCTCTGACGACGTGCTGACGTTTTAAAATGGAGATCAGCCTGCGGTTCGCCAAAACTTGAACCGAGACCAAAAACGGGGCGGTTTTTGGTAGAGCGGTCCTGAATAGGATCATCGCCTCGATACAGCATGAAAGACTCCGGAGGGCACGAACGCGAGTGCACGTGGATCGCACATATATATACAGATATATTCAGCAAATAAACAAAAGTTTTGCGCCCAAGCGTATCCTTGCCTCGGGTCATTCCAGATCGAAATGTCAAAAACGCAACCGGTGTTGTGAAGTGGGCACTGTTTCATTTCCTCTGAGGTGAAATCGTTTTCATCCGGCATCAACAAGTGAAGCAACAGAACGTCTGGTTTCAGCGCGAGGTCAACAGTAGGGTTTGTGCAAAACTGGCCGCTTCGCCGACCACTTCATAGTCAGGATTATCCTTGAGCACCCACACAATCGCCGAACGCATTGTTCCACTCTCGTCCGCTACCACAACTTTAACGGGCATGTGATTGGATTAGCCGGATGTGTGAGTTATCAGAAATTTGCTCTCTCAGCCGTGATCGCGTGATCAGCGGTGCCGAGAAATTGTTATTACCGCGGCTCCGCAACTGCCTTCTGAGCCATGGCATGGTCCGGATGTTGTTTAAGAAGTTCTAGAAGAACATCACGAGCCTTCGCCGGTTCGCTTTTCACTTCATAGATTTTGGCGAGATTCAGGTACGAACCGTCAAACTCAGGAGCCACGCGAATGCATTCCTTGAATGTACTAATCGCCTCATCCAGCCGTCCCGTTCGCACGTAAAGAATACCCAGATTATTGAGCGCTTCCGGGTAGTGCGGTCGAATCGTCAAGGCTCTCCGCAGATATTGGTAGGTCCGGTCAGTGTCATCTACTCGAGCGAAAACCATTCCCAGGCTATAGTTCGCTTCAGCGTCGTCAGGGTTAACCTGCAGGGCGCGCTCGAATATCGCTCGGGCGTCTGTCCATCGTTGCTGTTGGCGGTAGGCGTTGCCAAGGTTATTGAGAGCGATCAGATTTTTGGGATTCTGTCGAACCGACTGTTCAAAATTCTTTACTGCTTCCTCTGACCGGTCCGCCTGCATGGCAATTACACCCAGATTATTCCAAGCATTTGTCCAGATATCCGGATAGCGCGGCTGCAGTTTCAACACCCGCTCAAAGAGTTGGCGGGCATCGTCCGGCTTCTCCCTTTTCAGATAGACGCTTCCTAGACCGTAGTAAGCTTCCGCGCTTCGAGGGTCATCCCGGACCGCGAGAAGAAACGATTCTTCCGCTTGACCCAGGTAGTCCCGGTGAAAATAAACGAAACCGTAAGTGAGATAATTGCGATGAAACTCGTTGATGTCCGTCACTCCCGCGAAGGGAAGCGCCATTTTTAGCCGCTCCGACGCCGTGCGGGGCATGTTGCGGAAATCTTCTTCGACTTGTTGCGGGTCAACTGGCCCTTGATAGACCTTGATGATCGCGCCTTCCTCGTCGATCAGAAAGGAAGTTGGAATTCCGAGATCCCTATGCCTATCGAACATATACCGGTAGAGCAAGTTATAGACGCCGGCCATGTCCTCGGAAGCCAGGACTATGGGGAATGATATTCCCCGGTCGCCGGCGTATTTCCGGACGGCTGCGGCTTCGCTGGCGTTGTTGACACTGAACACGACGAGTTGAAGGCCCTCGGCCACCCAACGTGAGTGTGCGCGTTCGAATTGCCGTAATTGCGTCTCACACGGAGGACATTCCGTCGCCGCCAAACTGAGCAAAACCGGGCGGCCACGAAAGCCGCTGAGGGTTGTAATTGCACCGGAAATGTCCGGAAGCGCAAAATCCGGCGCCGTCACTGGCGCCAGGAGCCAAAGATCACATTCTAAGGGAAGTGGTGTACTCGCCGCCCCAGGCGAAAAGGACTTCTTCGTCTTCGCCGCTGTTCGTGCCCGGAACGTTTCGGCTCGGTATTCGTCCGCGCCTTCCTCAATCGAGATCCGCTGGCCTGGGCGTAAATCGCTAAATACCTGCACGAGGCCACTCGGCCAGCGCACCGTGGCGCGCAGCAGACCACCATCGTTGCCCAGTCCGAAAAAAACCTCCTTGGAATGCTGAGAAAGAAATCCTGAGCCGGCCTGCAGTGCCTTGCTCTGGCGGCCTTTTGCAGTGTCCAGGGTGATGCAAGCTCCGATGCCATCGCGATTGCTCTTGCGACCGGTGAGGCGAAATGCCACGGATTCCCCGAGGTCCGGCATGTCGTTGCGCAGAATCCGCAACTGCGGGCCATTCCGATTCTTGAGAAATACTTCCAGGCGGCCATCATGATCGAAGTCCGCCAAGGAAAACGCGCGGCCGTCTTCCAGAAAGTCCAAGCCCACGGTTCCGGAAACGTCGGAGAACGTTCCGTCCCGGTTATTGGCATAAAAAACGTTTCGTTCGGATCCGCTCAAAGTACCGTCCGAGCGGATCAGATCGTTGAGGGCGTTCCACCCTTGCTCGTAATCCTGCGAGGCTTTGCCGTCGAGCGGCGCTTGCGACACGACTTGCCGCCAGAAGAAGCTAGAAAGGTCGTGGCTCGACGGACCCGTGATCATGCCGTTCGTGACGTACAGGTCAGGAAAACCGTCATGGTCGTAGTCCCACGCGTCGGTCGACCACGACCAACGACCCATTCCCACACCTGCGCCGGCAGTCGCCTCACGAAAGTGGCCGTCTCCTTCATTGTGGAACAGCGAGTTGCCGTTGGCGTGTTTGCGATACATCGCGCGGGTTCCCTCCGGAACCCCCGGCATGAAGACCTCTTGCGTGCTGACGCGCTTGCCCGCGGCGGACCACATATCCGCGACGTATAGGTCGTCATTGCCGTCGTTGTCGTAATCGAGCCAACAGGCGCCCATGCCAGCCCCGATGTCTTCAACCCCTGCTTGACTCGCGACATCCGTAAAGGTCCCATCTCTATTGTTGCGGTAAAGGTTTTTCCCACCGAAATCATTCACCACGTAAAGATCTGGCCAACCATCGCGGTCGAAGTCGTTCCATTGGCAACAGAAACTGTAGCGGTCGTTGTTCTGATTAATTCCCCAGGTGACGTCGCTGAAGGTACCGTCGCCATTGTTGTGCATCAAGAAATTCGGCGGGCCGTTGCGTGCGTCATGATATGGCAACGGGTATTGGTATTGATCGAAGCCCTGGTGGTAAAGATACAAGCAGAAATAGACATCAAGTCTCCCGTCCCGGTCGTAATCGGCGACCGCCGCGCCGGTGAAAGTACCCTTGGGAGAGCTGGCGAAGCAGAAGGCATCGGGCTTCAAGCGAAACGTGCCGTCACCCTGATTGATAAACAATAGCGGCCCCACCGATCGAACCACCAACAGATCTTGTCGCCCGTCATTATCGAAGTCGGCGAAAAGGGCGCAGGAAGTGTCTTCTAGGATTCCCAGTCCGGAAGTTTGCGTAACATCTTCGAACGTTCCGTCACCGCGGTTGCGGTACAGCCGGTTGGGAATTCCAGCGGTCTGACAGATATAAACGTCGTCGAAGCCGTCGTTGTCGAAATCGCCCACGGCGATGCCGTTGTGCCCGTAAACGTCGATGCCGCAGGCCCCGTCGAGCACGGTGCGCCAATAATCATTTCCGCATAGCAACTGCGACCTGTAGGAGGCGTTGCCGGCCATAGCTTCACGCGTGATATCCAGGAAAATGGGAGTGGCGGCGCGGCTCCGCGTCTCTTCCAACGCCCGCCACTTTCGAAGCCGCAGTTCGCCTGACGCAGTCGTCTCCCAGTCTAGGTTTAGGTTGCCCACTCTTTGTTCCCGAAAGAAAGACGATCCTGAACCCACCAGGTCGTAACGCACTTGAGTTTGTACGGTCGTGGGCGCCAGGAGGGTCGGCGAAGTAGGACCATGGACCTCGATGCCTGTCACCAGGAACTCCGCCGTCAGCACTTTCGACAACGGACTGATAAGTGATGCGAATTCCGCGATAAATTCGTCTCTTCCTAACGAGAGTATCTCGGAAAATCGATCGCGATACACTTCAATCCCAGGGCCGGAACGCAAGCAGCGGACTTCTACCGGCCGGAAAGGCGACGCCAGGAAACCCGGGGCCAGAATGTCCTCCAAGGTCCGAAGTCTGCCAAAAGACTGCTTCAAACTGGAACTGATTTTCGCGAATATCGCCTCAATTTCGTCCTGAAACTTTTCACTGATGAATACGTCGTGGCCCGCCTGGGTTTTCAGCAGCACGGAATCGAGTGGGGACTGTCCTCGGTAGTGAGGAGTAAGACGATAATCGAGCGGTGATAGATCACCATCCGGGGCATTCAGGCTCACCAGCTCCATGAGGTTGCCGGGAAGCAACGCTACTGCCGCCCCTCGGGATAAGCTAATCAAGAAATTGCGGCGGCAGATGTCAATGAGCGGGGGCGTCATGAGTATCCGCAGCGGGAAGTCATCGGAATGGGATAGAGATTTCTAACATTTGGCGTGGAGGCTGTCAAGTAGACTATAGTCTATATTCTCCATTCTCCACCGATGCGGCTTTCGTGTTATTCTTCTGTCGTATCTTCTGTGTTTCGAGGACCGTTTTTGTGAATAATCCCGCGGGAGACCTTTCCGCGAAATGCTAATCCCGAGTAGCTTTTCCGCCAACCGAACCGTGAAACTCGAGCTACTGCCAACTTCACGCCAATGGACGCTGCGAGTGTTCATAGCTTCGGTGGTCGCTCTGATGCTGTCTGCCCCTCGAGCAAGTTGGGCGCAAAATACAATCCAACCTCGAGTCGGAACCACGGCTGCTGGGCATGACGGTACGGAGGCTCACCTTGGCCGCGGGTATGCGGCCTTAAAGAACGATCGCTTTGACGAGGCAGCCCGGGAGTTCCAAGCTGCTCTCGAACTTGACTCCACATTGCTCCTGCGCGCGCGCTTTCCGTTGGCGATGGCGCTATTCGAACTCCACCAACCTGAGGAGGCCCGTCGCGAATTTGAAATCGTTCGCCGGGAAGTCGGGGACCATCCGAACGTCATGTATTACCTCGGACGACTGGACTTGTCGGAAGAAAAATTCGACGAGGCCATCCAAAAATTGACCAAGGCTAGCGCGAAGCCGCCGTTCCCGGACACCTACTACTACCTCGGTTGCGCTTACCTTAAGCGCGGTGATAAGGCATCCGCAGAAAAATGGCTACATGAAGCTGCCGCGCTAGATGCTCAAGACTCGCGCGTACAGTACCAACTAGGTGTTTTGTATCGGAGTTCCGGACGTCCGGACCAGGCGCAAACCGCTTTTTCGCGGTCTGAAGTGCTGCGTCAACGCGAGGCTGAGAATGGCCGGTTGGGAATGGCCTGCAATCAAAAGCTAGATCAGGGTTCCTTGGAGGCAGCCCGTTCGGTTTGCGAACAGCTGTTCGATCTCAGTGATCCGCAAAAGCTGGCGGCGCTCGGCACCATCTACGGCCAACATGGGTTCTATGAGGAAGCCACCAAACCTCTCCGCCTCGCAGCGGACCTTAGTTCGAATTCTCCCCAGATGCAGTACAACCTGGCCCTGGCTTACTTTCGGCAGAAGCGCTATGAAGAAGCTCGCGTGGCCCTCGCTAAAGCGGTGAAACAATGGCCAGATCTATTTGAACTTGACGCCCTATATGGCGCGGTCTTGTACCGGCTGGGTGAACAGGATACCGCCTACGCAGTGCTTAACCACGCGCATGAACTGGACCCGCAGAACACCGAGTCGACCGATCTTCTATACCGGGTCTCTATGCTTCTGGCGCGGCAAAACCTCGCGGACAAAAAATTCACCCTCGCTGTTCGCTATCTGGGAGAGGCTGCGCAACTTCGTCAGACGGAATCGGAGCCTCACCGGCTCATGGCAGAAATTTTCAGCGTCACCGGGGAACCGGAGCGAGCGCAAGCAGAGCGCGGGGAAGCCGAGCGCCTGAATGCGTCAGGCGGCGCCAACCCGTGAATTAAAATCGATAATTGAGCTTAGACACGCTGTGGAACAAGGTGATTGACATTGACTATTAGGCGGCTCCGGAGTTTCCGCCGTCTGGACTCTAGCGCCGGAAAAAAAAATACGCTCTTGGAAACGAACAGAAACCTTTGATTGCCATGATCCTTTGCTCGCGCATTGCATTCCCCTCTTCATTAGTGACCATTCGTCGCGGTCGCGTGCTGCTTATCGCTCTGGTTGCTCTGTTCGTGAGTGTTTTGGCCCGCCCGGCGTTGGCGCAAGCCGGCGCGCGCCAACGCCGGGATGCGATCACCATCGAGGGTACCGTTCGTGACTCGACGGGCCATCCCATTGCCGCTGCGTTTGTTGTTCTTGAAGATGAACGTGGTTCCAGGCGTGCTGACACGAAAACGAATACCGATGGGTCTTTCGATTTTTCTACCGATCAAGTCGGCGCTTATAAGGTAAGAGCGGAAAAGCTAGGTATGGGCAATTCCGCGACAAACCTGGTGGTCCTTTCCGGAGTAAGAATAAGGCATCTCGATCTGGTTATCGAAACCTCAACTGCCACAGATTCCGCGTCATCCGATAAGGTTTCGCCTTCACGCTCCTCGCCGACAACGATGGAGTTTCAAGACCATCCTAATTTCACTGTGGCTGGGGTTACTGACTGGAGCAATGTTGGGCTGCACGGCGCGGATACCAGCATGCGAACCAGCGAAACGCTCGCCCAGGAAACCCTTGCGCTGAAATCAGGTTCCTCGCCGGAAAACTCGCCTGGCGCTCCAAATGGTGCGGCCATCCTCCGCGACACGCACCAGTCTGAAAGCAATTTGCGCGCAGCCCTCAACAAAGCCCCAGATAGTTTCGAGGCCAATCATCGGCTGGGAGAATATTACTTAGCCGCAAAAACGCCACGAGACGCAATACCGCTGCTGGAGACCGCATACCGCATCGATCCTGTGAACCAGACCAATGCTTACCATCTGGCGCTGGCATATGAGGCCAACGGCGACTTCACGGCCGCCCGCAACCAAATCCGAAAAATGCTCGCAAACGGAGCGGACGGCGCAAACGTACATCATTTGTTGGCGGAGGCAGGCGAGCAATCAGGCGATTCTCTGCTAGCCGTTCATGAATTCGAAATCGCCGCACGTCTGGACCCCAGCGAACAAAACTATTTCGATTGGGGAGCGGAACTGCTTCTGCATAAAGCCCCCGTACCGGCCGTCGAAATTTTTAGCAAAGGTTCAGCGGCCTATCCGCGCTCCGCAAGAATGCTCGCTGGGCTCGGAGCGGCTTATTACGCCAGCGGCTCGTATGAGGAAGCGGCCCGCCGGCTTTGTAATGCCTCAGACTTGAACCCCAGCGATCCCGCACCATACATTTTTCTCGGTCAGATGGAAAAGGCCACGGTCGCGACATTACCCTGTAGCGTACAGAAACTTGGACGACTCGCGCACGAGCAGCCCGACAACCCGCTGGCAAATTATTACTATGCGGTGGTTCTTTGGAAACGAGCCAGAGAATCGGACAATGCTGCTGATTCTAGACAGGCCGAAGAGCTCCTCCAGAGAGCGGTGAAAATCAATCCTCAGTTCGGCGCTGCATATTTGCAACTTGGGGTTTTGTACTCCGCGCGCAACGATTTCGGTCGTGCCATTCCCTGCTACCAAAAAGCCATCGAAGCAAACCCGCGGCTCGCCGAAGCGAGATTCCGACTTAGCTTGGCCTACAAACAACGTGGCGAGGAATCGAAGGCCCAGCAAGAACTTCAAATGTATAAGCAAGTCGAGAAAACTGAGGCTGCAGAAATCGAACAAAAACGCAAAGAGCTGCAACAGTTCCTGGTCATTCTGGGTGGCCAGCCAGCCGTCACCCCACCGCGTTGAACATCGCCTAGTTCGCTTTGTGTTTTTTGCTCACTGAGTGGGCTTCCTGAACAACGCGTGTTCTCGTTCTTGCAACCAAATACAACCCTGTTTGTATTCCACCACCTGCAAACTACGACCTGCGGCTTATGTTCGAGACCTGTAGCTGAACCGCCGGCGCGACTTCTCGTAGCACAGCATCAGTAACGTCTCTCTGGCTAATCCTGGCGCCCTTGACTTCAGCGAGGGTCACGCGGCGGATTGCCGAATAGTCCTCGCCCGCGACGATCATACCTACCAGAGCGATCTGAAGAGGTGAAAGGCTGGGGTTGAATGCCGCAGTTTCGATGTACGACCCCTTATAAATGCGACCCGACTGAGTTGCCAGTGCAACGCCTGCGGGAGCCCCCGTATAACGTGCGTACGATTTCCGGGCCGCCTTTAAGGCCGCCTCTAGCAGCTCATCGGACGTCGCATCGGACAGCGCTAAATCGACTTCTTTCACTGGAAAAGCGCCGCCTTTGAATCCCATGTCTTTTCGGCCGAAACCCATGGGCAACATCGAAGACAGCTTCACAGGCGATTTCCCCTCCAGCAATATTCCTATTTGACCGTCCGGCGATAGCTCGCTCATGAACTGCCGGCAATGGCCACACGGCACTGCCGTGACAGCTATCGTGGAAACTCCGGTATCGGAGTGCATGTATGCGTTAGATAGCGCGGCTTGCTCGGCGTGAACTGTAGATCCCAATGACATGCCCGCGAACTCGACGTTGCCCCCAAAGTACAAGTTTCCGCTGACGCCTCTCGCCACTGCCCCGACAAAAAATTGGGAGATCGGGGGCCGGGCATAGGTTCGTCCCAAGGGCAGCAATCCGACCATGAGTGCATCGATGTCTTTTCCTTCCAAATCCATTAGCTCTTTAACCTTGGCTGCGGGAATTTGCCCGCTGTATCCGGGGGCATTCGTCACGCGCGAAAGTGTTTCCCGCGCTTTATCTGTAAAGTTAGGCAAGATGCTGTTCAACGAGTTATCGTCGCTCTCCCACCCGTAGACAAGTGCGGAGCCCGCAGCCGCGAGTCCCAGGCCGGCTGAGCCGAGGGCGGCCAGAACACTGCGCCGATCCATTTTTATATTAGAAGTCATCGTTTGGCGTCCTTGTCCATCATCGGATGGGCGAGGTCGGTTCTGTCCTATAAATCTCGCCTATAAAATCGTAGCGATTCGTCATTAGTTTCTTTCGAGAGCACTGATAAGGCCCTGGAAGAACTGGGTCTCCACCAACCCGGTCGGCCAAGATCAAGGTCTTGGTAAACAAACATCCATCTCCGCACCACCGGATCTAGGATTCACTTCAGGAAACGACTCCCGACTCCCTGAAATTCTGGATCTTCTCTTCCGAATACCCGAGCCATTCCAAAATATCTTTGGTGTGCTGACCCAAGGCTGGCGGCGGAAACCGGAATCCCACTGGAGTCTGCGAAAATTTCATTGGAGAGCCGACCTGCTCTATTGTTCCCAGGTCTCGATGTTCAAGAGTAAAATGCATCTCTCGGTCCCTGACATGCGGGTCCTCGTAAACTTCGGCGATGTTATAAATCGGGGCCGCAGGGATGCCGGCTTTGTGGAGTTTTTCCAGCCAATACTGGGCGCATTGCTTTTCGAGAGTCATTGATAGTTGATTTGCTAGCGTGAGCTGATTGACGGTGCGCAATGCGTTGGTTGCAAACTTTTCATCCGCCAATAAATCTTGCCTCCCCAGCGTTTCACAGAGCCGTATCCAAATTCGCTGGTTTCCCGCTCCGATGACAATCTGCTTGTCGGCGGTCGGAAACGCCTGGTAAGGCGCGAGCAGCCGATGCGCGGAACCAGTGGACTGCGGAACGTCCCTGGTCGCAAAAAATATTGCGGATTCCCAGACCGTCATACTAATCGCCGAATCGAGAAGCGAAATGTCGATATGCTGGCCTTCCCCGGTTCGAAGCACATGAATATGGGCAGCCAGGATAGCTTGTGCGCTGTACAGTCCGGCGGTGAGATCTGAAATGGGCACCCCCACCTTCGTCGGGGGGCCATCGGGATATCCTGTCACGCTTATTAACCCGCTAAGCGCCTGGGCTACCAGATCAAAGCCGCCCCTTTCTCGATATTCTCCGGTTTGACCAAAGCCGGAAATCGAACAGTACACCAGCTTTGGATTAAGCTGCCGCAGGTCCTGGTAGCCTAATTGAAGCTTGGCCATGGTGGAGGGTTTGAAATTCTCAATTAATACGTCAGCTCTGGTGGCCAACTCACGAATAATTGTGCGGCCCTTTTCTGTCTTTAAATCAATACAGATGTCGCGCTTGTTGCGATTCAAACCTAGAAAGGCCACCGACTCGCCGTTCATGAAAGGGGGCCCGAAACGTCGGGAATCTTCACCGGCAGGTTTCTCAACTTTAATCACGTCGGCGCCGAGATCACCAAGCAACATAGCGCAGAAAGGCCCGGCCATCACGTGGCTTAGGTCCAACACCAGCAGCCCTTCGAGCGCCCTTTTCTTAGCCATTCTTCTGACCTTCTCCAGAGCAGATTCCTATTTTTTTAACAGCCGTCAATATTCGTAAATACTAAATGGCTTGAATTCGTTTTCTTGCGGTCTTTGCCAGTCAGAAGTTCGTTCGATGATCACAAACCTCGTGCTGCACCTTGGGCGAAGTTGAAACCTGGGACAAAATGCTTCGGCAATTCTTCCAGTGCGAATTTGCCGCGACGAAACTCTCCGGTCTGCTATTCCGGGACGATGATACATCGGAGCAAGACCTGATATAAACTCCCTGCCGGACCAGGCGTTATGAACCAGTTAAACTCTTGCTGTACCCACCAGGATTCTTCCGCAGTCCAGTCGCCGGAGTTGTGACCAGGTGGTCTCGAGCACGCTACTGTTGCCACACTGATCTTAAAAGTATATTGACGCCCAGCGCGTCGTTGCCAAAATCTTATATAGTCTATAGACTATATTGAGTCGTGCAGAGTATAGAGCCCACCTTCCGGACCGTCAAGTGCTTTTCGCTGGCTGTCTGTAGAGTAAGACCGCGCCCGAACAAAGGGGATTGAAGCTTGATCAAAACCAGGAAACGCATCGTCGTGGCCGGTGCTGGTATCGCCGGAAGCCTGATCACCGCCGGATTGATGAACCATGACGCGCTTGAAGTCATCTGTCTCGAGCGCGTTCCCGCGCGGGACCAATCACAGGCCGGCACCGGTCTCAACGTCGGCCCCAATGGTCTGAAATGCCTGAGTTTCCAATTGCCGGCACTGGCAAATTCTATCATCGAAAATAGCCTTCCCTGGCGGATTTGGACTGTCGCGCTCTCCGATGGCGAGGTCCTTATGGATCTCGACTTGATGGAAGTCGCCGACAATTTTGGAATTCGAATTCGTTGGGGAGAACTCTATAAACTGCTGCGCAGCCATCTAGCAGATCATGTCCTTTTCGACTCGGAGATCCTTGCCTGTAACCTCCAGAGCGACGGCAGGACCAGCATCACGTTCACAAGCGGTGGAAAGCGCGAATCACGCGTCCTCAAGGATATCGACCTGTTGATAGCCGGCGACGGCCGTTATTCCTTGGTCCGGCAGACCTTCTTCGGACCCGCGGCGCCAACTTTTCTGGGCGTTTGCCTCTATCGAATTCTTTATCCGGTCGGACCAGACTGTCCGATCGACGACTACGGACAGTGGTTCAACGGTCCGAATCGTTTACTGGCATTCCGCGTCCCCGGCGACTTTGTCTATTACGCCGGTTCGTTCCCGATCGAACTTGGCGGCGGCATACCTGAGTCCATGAAGAATCCCGACACGCTGCGCCAAGCCTACACTCCGAAGAACGGCAAACCCTCGCGCGCGGTGGCCTTCCTGATCTCGAAAATTGAGGAGCACTTCGAACGCATTCACTGGGCTCGCATTCAAGAGGATAGCATTCAGTTTGCAAACGACAGAGACGCGGTGTTATTAGTTGGCGACGCCGCGCATCCGATGGTCCCCACGCTCGGGCAGGGTGCGACTCAGGCGGTCGAGGACGCGTGCGTCACGATTGACGAAGTACGCCGGGCGCTCGCGAACCAAGAACCCCTCTGCTGCGTCCCTTCCCGCGTTGCAGCACGCCGCAGTGATCGTGTGCAGTTCGTCGTGGATTTTTCACGCGAAGCTACAGACACTATGCTGGCAGGCGCGGACCCCAGAGCCGGAACAATTCTTAAGACCAAACGCCCATTCCAGGACAAACTGATGCGCCTTTACCGCGATGTCCCAGTCCTGGGGGCCAGCTTCGAGTAGCCTCTATGTCAGAAAAGTGAAGTATTTCCAGGTAGCAAACATTCCCCAATTAATTAGCCCGCTTCATCGGCGAAAGTTGAGGCGCCAAGTATCATGAACATTCTTGTCACCGGCGCGTCAGGCCTCATCGGAATGGCGCTTCGCGAACACCTATGGGGCGGGCCCGATAAAGTTATTGCCACTGATGCCACGCAGTACGGGCGCGATGATTCCGGACTGATCGTCGCACGACTCGAAGATCGCAGTGCCATGGAGAAGCTCATTAAACAGGAGGCCATATCGCACATCATCCATTGCGGCGCCATTTCCGGCCCGATGATGGCGCGAGACAATCCCATGGCCATCGTGGAGAGTAATATCGTTGGTACCGCGGTGCTCCTTGACATTGCTCGCCGCTCAACTGTACAGCGATTCGTCTTCTGCTCCTCAATCAGCGTGTATGGCGACGTCGGTCCCGGCATCATCACCGAGGACACCCCCCTTCGGCCGACATCCATCTATGGAGCCAGCAAAGTTGCCGGTGAGCAGTTGGTCCGCGGCTTTGCAGCCGAGAATGACTTCGAGGGCGTCAGCCTACGGCTAGCACGCATCTACGGCCCGTATCGACGGGCCGATTGCTATGTCGGCAGCATGATCCGTGACGCGCGAGCGCACCGGCAAACGATCATTCCCGGCGACCCAGACTTCCTGTATCACTACATCTACGTCGACGATGTCGTGGAAGCCATCATGCTGGCCGCCACCACGCCGGAACTTCCCCATATCGAGTACAACGTCGGACCTGCGGAAGTCTTGACCATGCCTGAGGTGGTAGAGCGAGCGAAAAGGGCCATCCCGGAGATTTCCGTGTCGCTCGTGCCCGGGGCCGACGAAATTAGCGACCGCCAAGAGCGTTTCGACATCTCGAAAATCGCAGCCGATTTAAAGTGGAGACCGCGCCGGGACCTGGTGACCGGAATCGCCGACTACGCCCGGCGCATGCCAAGACGTTAAAGCATTGAGTGAAGCAGGCTGCTTCGTACCGCGTACGGGATGTCGGGAGCAGCGTCTGTACTGCTCAACCAAACTACTCGATCGATTTACTCACGCTCGCGCGCGCCTCACGGCCCCCATGAAGCTTTCTACTTTCTCGGGATCGAACTTACCAAAGGCATCCGCTGAGCTTTTCAGTGACGAACTGACAATCACACCGTCGGCGAGAGCCACAACTTCTGCAAAATTCGCCTCTGTGACACCGCCACCAACCAGGATCGGAACGTGGGCCGCCTTTCGCGCGACTGTCAAGTATTCAAGAGTCTGCTGGTACGTCTTTCCGGTAAGCACTAAACCGTCAGCGCCACCCAAGCGCATCGCAAAACCGAGATCTTCCTCGAAACCCCCAGAAGCGATAGGTGTGCCGGTCCGATCGTGCACATCTGCGAAGATGGCAATGTTCTCCGCATCCACCGCGTTGCGCGCGCGAATGGCTGCGTGACTCTGAGCGGTCTCAAGTCCGAACGGAGTCATCATCGCTCCTATGAAAACTTTTATGCGCACGAAATCCGCGGAAGCCGCGGACGCCACGGCAAACATAGCTTCGGCGTCGTTTTCGAGAAGATTGAGACCGACCGGGCGCCCAAAACGTTGACGGATTCCACTGGTCACCCGCGTCATCCAACTGATCTGAGTTGCGGTGGCATGATTGTCCACGGGCAAATCGCCGAGGTTTTGCACCATGAGACAATCAACCTCGTGCGAGCTCAGTACCTCGGCTTCTCGGAGCGCCGCCTCCAGGACCGCCTCGATACGGCCGCCGTTGTAGCGGCAACTCCCCGCAAGCGGTTCGAGCTGGACCATCCCGACTACCGGCTTACGGCCCGCTCTGATCAGTGACAAGATCTCGCTCATCCAAAATCCCTCCATGAAATGATTGCCTCGCCGGCCGCTACATCGATCATTGCGTTTTCTTCCCGTCTGTTTCCTGCGCGGCCACCAGCATATGTGTTTAACTGTCCAGCGCGAATCGCGGCCATAGTGGCGCTCGGTCACGGGCGGCCTCGAATCGGCGCGCGAACTCCAGGAGCGCATCATCGGAGGCATATGCGCCTACGAATTGGCCACCGATTGGCAGGCCCGACCGCGATAGTTCAAGTGGGAGGTTGATAGCCGGGTGACCGCAAACATTGACCCACGCGGTGTAGATTGCGTGACCGCGTGGTCCCGCAGGGCGACCATCGATTTCGGTTGGATGCGACTCTTCCGCCGGCCATGGGAGTGCCGCTGCGCTGGGCGTGAACACGAAATCATAGCGGTTGAAAAGCTCAGCCATTTGAGTCCGGAAAGAAGAAACCCGCTCGAGTGCGCCCACATAGTCGGCCGCTTTGATTGCGTCTCCTTCGCGAGCCCGGGCGGTCACGAATGGTCCTACCACCGCCTCGAAGGATGCACCTTGACGCCGCACTAGGTGCGCCACCGCTGAGCAGCCGATGACGCGCCACACCTCGTCGATTTCCGCTCGATCGAATGGGATCGGACCGCGCTCCAGCTGGTACTCATGATCGAGCAGCCATTGGGCCGTCGAATCGGTAGCCCATTCCACTTCTCGATCGAGCGGGCAATCGCCGAATCGCGGAACGTACAAAATGTGCAAAGGTCTCGAACTCGAATCGCGTTTCTTTTGTGCTGCTGGCGCATGAGAGCGTGGATCACGCTCGCTCGGGCCCGCCAAAATTGCATCGAGGAGCATCAAGTCGTCCACTGAGTGAGTCAAGGTTCCGATCACTTCGAAGTCGGATAGAAGTTCGGGAAATCCATTGGCGCGTGCGTACCGGCCGATCGAAGGTTTGAAGCCGACCAGGCCGGTGTGACATGCTGGCCGGCGGATAGATCCACCCCCATCAGTGCCGATGGCCGCAGGCGCCAATCCCGCGGCAACTCCGGCGGCTGCGCCGCCGCTGGAGCCGCCAGGCGTTAAGCGGATGTCCCAAGGATTGCGGCTTGTACCGAACAGACGATTGGAGGTATATCCTTGGAGCGCCAGTTCTGGCACATTGGTTTTGCCGATGATAACGGCACCCGCGGCGCGCAGTCTTTCGACCGGCAATTCGTCATGCTCCGGAATGTGATTGGCGTAACCCTCACTGCCCCAGGTAGCCGGAAAATCACGCTCCAGCAGATTGTCTTTGATGGTTATGGGAATACCGTCGAGGGGCGATAGGGGCTTGCCGCGCCCTAGCCTCGCTGCGCTGGCTTGGGCCTGAGCTCGCGCGGCGTCAACATTCATCGCGACCATAGTATTGAGGATAGGATCGAGTCGCGCGATGCGCTCGAGGAAAGTGTCCAGAAGCTGCACCGGCTCCAGGGCCCCGGTTCGCAGCGCCAGGGCCAGCGCTCCCACGCCGAGCTGCCACGAATTCGCGTTCATACCGTTACTGCGTCTCAGCCACGATCGCTACCAGCCCGCCACCATCGGGACCTTGATGCTCCGCGCCACCAGAAATGAAAATGCGGCCGTCGCCCAATGCCGCAGCGCTCATGCCGCCCACGGCCGCGCGGATATGGCGCTGCGCGTTAATGTCAGTGTCGTCTAACATAGTGTGGCGGTAGCCATGGACTTGGCCGCGCCGATCCGGTTCGGCCTTGATGAGCACCGCTTTAATGCGTTCGCGGTCAGCCTCAGCTACACTTGAAGTTGAGGGAATGCCGAGATCGTGCAGCGCGTCGTGAATGGCCTGAACATCCAAGGCGTCGGCCATCTCACGATGGGCGATGCGTAGCTTGCCGGCCCATCCTAGTCCATTGCCCAGTACGATAACTTCCGTTCGCGAAATTTCCACGCCTGACGAGGCGCTCACGCGAGAAGAATAAAGACTGGTGTCCTGGACCAACGCTCCATCCGATAACTTATCGCGTGGCACATCGCCAAGGGCCAGAGCCGCGCCCAATGCGCCCGCGGCCCGCGCAAACGCCATGGCCCGATTTGGATCCGAAGCCACGGTGCTCTTGCCGCGCCGTCGCGCCTCTTCGATTTTCGCCGACGTTAGGCATGGCGCCTTGACCTGCACGAAATGGACTTCTTCAGGGGCCAGTCCCGCGTCGGCCATGGCGGCCCGCACGGCGTCCGCCGTGGCCTCGACGTGGGGCATTCGGCCCAGAACTTCCGGCGCCACAGCCTCGGAGAAAGAGGTGCCAACAGCCAGAGCCGGCTTATTTATTGCGCCGCCGGTGCCTTTCGTGCGCGCGAAAACCACGTAATGTGGACTCATCACGCCCTCCGTACCTCCTGACAACACGCAAGGGACGCGCTCTGCGGCGCCCGCGGGGGAAATTTTCAGCCGCGCACCCAACAAGATCATCAGTGATTGCGTGAAATATCCGCGCGTAAAATCGTTAACGCCGCCATTGCCCTCGGTCTTCCCGATTATCGCCGCAACATGATGTGGATCCAGCGTGCCTGCGTCAAACAACGCAGCCAGTTCGGACAGATCTCCTGGATTTGCCATGCTGAGTCGGAAAACCCTGGTCTCCCGAATTTCTCTAGAGTTCATTCTAAAGTTCTCCCTCTGCCCAAACGCCTAACCATGCGTGAATCCATCGCAGTTTTACTGAGGTCTTCCCCGTGCCTTTGATTCCATACATTCCCTGTTACCGGCGACTCCCGCCGGTGCAGGTCGCGTTTGCAGCCTAACCCTAGGCCTGGACCTTTTCCCCACCGGGGTACGCCCCTTGCGACTGCTTGGAATCGAAAATTTGCCGGAAATTGACTTTCTGCCGATTGGGGTCGTCGAAACCAAGGAATCTCACGTTGCGATTTATGGCGATTTGGCAGGTCAAGTATTCGAACGGCACCTTGTAGACAAATGGAGTGAGCGCTTCGCGGATGCCGATAGGCATGGGGAAATAAACGTCTGCAGCGGCTGACGCCAAAAGGTCGTCTTGTGGTCCGATAATGTAAACGCGGGAGCCGACGTCTCGCGCTGCCCGGGCCTGCTCCAGTCCACGTTCCCGGCCCTCGCCGGCGGGAAGCACTATGATGGTGTCGGTCGCCTCGTCGGTGATGAAATAGTGTTCGTGGGCCCATTCTTCGAGTTCTGAACAATGACAGGGTTGCCGAAGTGCTTCGAAAAACTTGGCCATGCCGAAATAGGCAGTTGCGTAATTCGGGCCGCCGCCGAGTATGACCACCTTGCGATCGGGTGTGAAATCCGACGCTATGTCTTGGCACAGCTTCTTCACCGCTTTATCGGCTGCAGCCATGTGATCGGCGACTGCGCTCAGTTCCGCAATCAACTCTCGCACCTGGGAAGCCGGCAATACCCCAAGCTTCTCCGCGAATGCCACCGAGGCGACGTAAAGGGCCAACATGCTGGCGGTATAACTGATGGTCCCCGGGGTGACGACCCTCGTGCCGTCCGGCGACTCCTTAATGTTCGGCGGAGAATAAGCCTTTATGAACGTTTCTGCTGTGTGCGCCAGCGCGCTCTCTTCACTCACGGTGACCGCGAAAGTCCACGCGCCCATCTCGCGAGCTAACCGCACGCCTTCAATGGTCCGTGATACTGTGCCGGAATTGGATACTCCAAAAACGAAGGAATCGGCGGGGAGGTCGCTTACCAAGTATCGGGAGAATTCCAGCGATTCAAGCGGCTCGACCCAACGGCCTGTGGCCTTCATCATGAAACTACGCACCGCTAAAGCCGCGCAATAACTGTCGCCGCAGCCGATCATGAAACCGTTTCGAATGCTGCCCGGAATGCGATCACGCAGCACACTTCGCATAGATTCCAGCATCGGGTCGATATGCTGGCGCACGAATTCCGGCTGCATGCCAATTTCCTGTAGCATCACTGTCTTTTCACGATCCATCGAGCACTCCCTTTCTTAACTTCAGCTACAGTAGATAAGCCTCAACCCGGGAGCGCAGAGCAGCGAGGCACGCATGAGCTTCCGCGGGTTCTGCGTCAGCGAGTGTCGAAGGCCCCAGGCCTGCGACGGCAAACGCCGCTGAAACAGTCCCTCTCAAAGCTGCTTCGACCGCTTCTCCAATCTCGACGTAACCGGCTAGAAATCCGCCACAGAACGCATCACCTGCACCGGTGGCGTCGACCACCTGAGACGCAATGGAGGGCAAGCTGAGGTAATCACTGTCGCCAGCCGAATGAACGATCACACCTTCAGCTCCACGTTTTATCGCGATGACTTTGATCTTGGGATCTAAATCGCGCAGGCGTCGTAAACCGTCGAGATCGGATATCCCTGGGTAAATCGCTGCGACGTCCTGGCGGCTTGGCAGGAAGAAGTCAATTTGGCCCAGCATGGCAGCAAGAGCTGCCTCATCAACCTCAGCGAGCCTCCGGTCGTCCACGTCGACGGAGATGAGCTGGGCTCCTCGATGTCGCAAATATGCCACGAAATCGGACTGAAGATGCCACGGTAGGGGGGCCAAATGGCAATAGGGATATGGACCCTCGTCTAGGTCGGAAACTCTGGGACAGAACTCAAACCAGTCCCGAGTTGCGTGACGGAAGATAAAATGCCGGGATCCATCTTCCTCGTAGAGTCCCCAATTCCGCAAAGTAAGTCCGCCCTTGGTAGCCAACGACAAATCAATGCGATTCGCTCCGATGACCTCGACTGGGTAGTCGGGGCCGTAGCGCGCCATGATCGACGGGCATACGCCCCACACCGCCATTCCGAGGGCGGCGTATATACTGTTGCCCCCTGGCACGCACCACTTGGTCGTTCCATCGGCAAAAACGAGATCGTCAATGGTCATGTTGCCAAGACAGAAGAATGACCGGGCGCTCACGACTTAGGTCCCGGCCGCATCACTGCAAAGTCGACCAATTCGGTGTTGTAGTAGTTCAGCAAATAGAGCACTGGGAGCCCGTCCCGATCGTAATGAGTTTCGCGGATGAGCAGCAGAGGATGGTCCCGCTTGAGGTGTAAGTTGTTGGCGATCTTAGTTGATGCGGAGACCGCGGTCAGGACCAGTTTGTTGCATGCTATTTGGCGGCGGAGAGTTTGCGTTACGAACCGGAACAGCGATCCGCCATCGAATCGGTGGATGGATTCGAACTCCGCCTCCCCGGCAATGGTGACGTATTCGTTGGCCCAGGCTAGCGGTTGCCGGTCGATGAGCCGTACGCGCTCGATGAGCGCTACCGGAGAGCCTTCAGCGATATCCAGCGCCTCCGCGACCTCTCCCGAAGCCTTAACCTTTGTAACCGCGCAATGTTTCGACCCAGGCTCGCCTCCCATTCGCCGGATCAGCTCCGTCATGGACATTCCCATATCGAGTTGACCGTGAACCAGCCGGGGCACCCTCTTGGCCACAAAGGTTCCCACGCCCCGCCGGCTGACCAGCAGCCCATTCTGGATGAGCATTCGAGTCGCTTCCCTGAGCGTAGCCCGGCTGATCGCCAATGCCTGGGCCAGATCAATCTCATTCGAGAGCCTTTCACCACGAGCCAAAGCTCCTGAGACGATTTGCTGGCGAAGCGCATCCGCTACAGCGGCAGCGAGGTCGGTGCGTTGTCCCCGGCACTGGAAAATGTGGCCTGTAATGTCGGAAATTGCTTGGGCGTCCATGGTCCTGTGTTTTGGGCCGCGTCAATTTCGCGCCCCCGTCATCCGGTATGATGTCTGACATCAGAGCAGAGTACATCGAGTCAGTCAAGGCGAAACTTGACATGCCACCACTCCCATTTTTTGTTACGGTCGGCGTTGGCCCCGTTAGTTAATTCGAATTAAAAAAAATTCCATCATCGGAAACATTCCAAAATATCCTGAGGACGGGTGGATCTGTTTTGGCTCAGAGCGCCACCATTCCCCCGTCCACGCCCACATCGGCTCCGGCCATAAACGACGAGCCCGCCGAGCACAAAAATAAAATCACGGCAGCTATCTCCTCAGACTCGGCAAAACGGTTGATCGGCGTAAGCTTCAGGAAGGCCTCTCGTTGCTGTTCAGTTACATGGCGCTGCAAGGCAGTCATGGTCGTTCCTGGGGATACTGAATTAATCTGCACGTTTTGAGCTGCATATTGCACACCAGCCTGCCGTGTAAGCGCGAGAACAGCGCCCTTCGACGCACAATACGCCGCAGCATCGCGCAACCCGATGTGTGAAGCCGTCGACGCCACATTGCATATCTTCCCGCGCCGCCGCGCCAGCATTGTGGGTAACACGCACTTCATCCCGAGCCACACTCCTTTGGCATTGACGTCAATGATGCGGTCCCAGACCTCCTCGGAAACATCGACCGCGGTGTCGCCAGGAACAGCGATCCCAGCCGAATTGACCAAGATGTCAATCGTCCCGTACTTCGAGATGGTCAATTCTGCCGCGCGCTGCCAGGCGCCTCCATCTCGCACGTCCATAGCGATCGCTGTGGCCACGCCACCCCTGCCACGAATCGCTTCCGCAGTCTCTTCGGCGGCGGCGACGTCAATTGCCACAATTCTGGCGCCCGACGCCGCTAATGCTAGGGCCGCCGCCTTCCCAATACCGCTGCCTGATCCAGTGACTACTGCAACTTGACCCGAGAAATTTAGACCCATCAGATCCACCCTTTCGTAACTGCTGGAGTTTACCGGCCTCGCCATTCCGGCCGTTTTTTCGACAGAAAGGCACGGAGCCCGGTCTTGAAATCCTCGCTACCGTAGGCGAATCGAAGCAGGTCGTCCCCGTCCGGTAGGTTTGCGGCACGCAGCCGCCGGATCGATTCCTTAGCGATATGCATGGTAATGGGCGCGTGAGATAGCAGTCGCAGACAAACCGCACTCAGGGTCTCTTCCATCGCCTCGGGCGCGACGGTATGAACCATAAAACCACACGCCAGCGCCTCTTCGGAGGAAATCGATTCAGCTAGCAGCAGCATTCGTTTGGTTCGCTCAGTTCCGAAAGCTGCAACCAGACGCGCTGTGTTGGCCATTGAGACACAGTTGCCCACCGTGCGCGCGATAGGCACTCCTAATTGCGCGTTAGCAGCTCCGATTCGAATATCGCACGCCGCCGCGATGAGCAAGCCCCCGCCCATCGCGTCGCCCTCGATCACAGCAACGGTGGGAACCGCTAACTTTTCGATCGCTGCGATTACGCTTTCCAATCGTTGCTCGTACGCCATACCGTCTTCGGCTGAAGCGAAAGCTTCAAACTGGCTGATGTCGGTACCGGCGGCGAATGTCCGGCCTGCGCCGCGAAACGTCGCGACTCGAACATTCGAATCAGCTGCGATGGCCAAGCAAGCCGTTGCCAGCTGCTCGTACATTGCCCAGGTCATAGCATTACGTGCGTGCGGCCGGTCAAAGACGATCTTCGCGACGCGGTCCTCAATTGCAAAGTGCACGCTGCCGTCGCTCATTACGCCAACACCCCTTGCGTCCGAAGCCCACGCCAGACTGTCGGGTTGGTTCTTATTCCCTTGGTCGGGTTGTCGATCTCGTCGAGCACGAAGCGGGAACCGTACCATTCGCTGTTGTCAAATATTGGCGTAGCGGCTCTCATACAAAGCCCTTTACGATCACTCCGATGCCCAGTAGACGAAGGACTAATCCAATTAAAACTGCGATGACGCAAAACGCAATAATGGCCCAGTCCCATGCGGTCATTTCAATTTCGGTGATGGCGGTAATTCCGTCACGTGCCCCAAAACCCCTTGCATCCATCGCAGTCGCCAGCATCTCGGCCAAATCCACGGATCGCAGGACCATCGGGCCGATGATCGCGACATATTTTCTGAGTCGAGAAAGAGGACTTCCCCTTCCGACATTCAGCCCTCGCGCCCTCTGCGCCTCGATAATCTTGGTGCGCTCGGCGTTGATTAACGGAACAAAACGAATGGCCGTGGACATCGTGAGACCTGCTTTGTACGGCAGCCCCATCTTCAAAAGACCTAGGGTCATCTTTTGCGGTGAAGTGGTCATCATCCATACACCCGCTGCGGTCAGCAAAAGCCCCACTCGCAGGCCCATGGCGACGCCAAAAAGAAGACCATCCGAAGTGATATTGAGTCCAAATAGTGTGGCCACCACCCGGCCCTGGTGGATGTACGCTGGCCAGATCACCACACCCAAAATCAGGAACCAACTGGCGCCGATTAGAATTGGCAAGAAACGCATGAACGATAAGTGTGCGGATATGCCCACCAAGATCACCATTGTCATAAGCAGTCCCAGGATCAACGGGTGTTGAAACTCCATCGCTAACGCGAAAATGGCGATCATCGCCACGAGCTTTGTCCGGGGATCCACCTTTTGATGAATGCTCGATGGTGTATCCACGTAGATGCTGTAGCCTACTGGCATGTTATGGCTCTCGCCGCTCGGTCAGCGCTTTTTTGAATTCCTCGTAGAACTCCGAGACCGTAAAAACGTTCTTAGGAAATTGGAAGCCGCGGCCGCGCAGTGCATTCATGACTCGGGTGATCTGCGGAGGCTCCAGAAACGCCTGCTTCAGGATTTCGACATCCGCCATGACCTGGCGGGTTGGTCCGTCAGCCAGGATCCGGCTTCCGGCCATCACCACTGTTCGTCTGGCGTATTCGGCGACTATATTCATATCGTGGGTGATGATAATGATAGATCGCCCCTCCTGGTTCCACTGGCAGAGGAGATTCATGATGCTCCGAGTCCCCCTAAGATCGAGCCCTGTAGTGGGCTCGTCGACCACCAGGATGGACGTACTCATTGAAATTACCGCGGCCACTGCCAGCTTTTGACGTTGTCCACGTCCAAGTAGAAAAGGATACGTCTCTGCGTCCTTTTCCATTCCCACCAATTCCAATGCATGCCGCACCCTCTTTTCGATCTCCGCCTGATCCAAACCAAGACAGCGCGGCCCGAAAGCAACTTCGTCACGAACCGTCTTGGAAAATATCTGCTGATCGGGATTTTGGTACACAAACCCCACGATGCGGGCCAGCACATCTAATCCCGCTTCGCGGGTATTATGGCCGCCGACGATCACATCGCCAGAGGTTGGAATCAACGTTCCGTTGAGCATCTTAGCCAGGGTGGTCTTGCCGGCTCCGTTTTGACCGATGAAAGCAACGAAATCGCCGGGCGCGATCCTCAAATTGATGTGGTCTAGAGCAGGAGTCTTGGATTCCCCGTAGGAATGGGAAACATCTCGCATCTCGATAATCGGAGACTGAGAATTAGACATCTGATCCTTGCAATAGTTGCGAAAGAACCTCGACGGCTTCGTCCTCATGAGGTGTGAACTGGTCCGAGGAAATAAAACCATCTTTCATCAACAGAAACAGCAGCTCCGCGACATGTGGCAGACGTTCGCCTTCGGTGCGATGGAAAAGATCGACGTTTCGAAATAGCACGCTCGGCGTATCATCTGCCACAATGCGGCCTTGATCCATGAGGATTATCCGGTCTGCGAACTCTGCCAGTTGCTCGGCAGCGTGTTCGATCATGATAATGGTCATATCCAGCCGATCGCACAGTTCCCGTACCACAGTAAAAACTTCGTCCTTCCCGGCGGGATCGAGTTCCGAAGTGGGCTCGTCAAAAATCAGCAGCCTCGGTGACATCATGAGCGCGCTCGCTAACGCGACCCTTTGTTTTTGTCCTCCCGATAGGCTGAACGTCTCCCGTTTTTCTGCACCATGCATTCGAACCGAGTCCAAATGAGCGGAAAGATTCATGAGAATTTTCTCTCTTGGCCACTCGTAATTGCCCGGACCAAACGCAAGATCTTCCTCCACGGTCAATCCGATGATCTGAGCCTCGGGGTCCTGAAAGACCAATCCGACCTGTTCACCCAGAAAAGCAGGCCTGACCTCTCGTGTATTCAAGCCGCAAACCGTAACATCGCCTCGCATAAACCCGCTCGTGACGTGAGGAATTAAGCCGCGCAGACACAGCGCCAGAGTGGATTTGCCGGCGCCCGACGGACCCGTTATCCCTACGAACTCGCCTTTCCGGATCGTGAAGGAGACCCCGTTGAGACAATCCTGAATGGCCGTGGGATATCTAAATCGCAGATCCTCCACCACCACCTCAAGATCCGGCGCCAGCCTACCAACACCGCCCGGTGTTAAGTTTGTCGCCTGAGCACTGCCTGTATCGGCAACACCGGCAATGGTGCGGTAATCGGAAACAGTGGCATTGGCGCTACCATTCGCACCATAACGGTCACGCCAATACAGGCCTCTGGCCTTCAGGAACGGATAGAGCACCTGAATCAAGATCGGACCTGTCAACGCCGGGATCAACATGTGATTCAATAAAAGGATCCCGACCAGCGCACTCCAAGCCACCGCCGTGGGCAGCAGGTGCGTGAAATCTAACCAGCCCGCCACCACCAGAATGTGTAACATCGGACCTGCTAGAACGGCCCAGAGGAAAAAGGAGAGCATCGGTCTGACCGACTTGGGGTTGGGCTCTCGAGTCAGTTTATATGGCAGCCACGTTAAGAAGGTATGCCCGAGAAATCCCGCCACTGAGCCTACTGTCAACGCACCCGAGAGGGTGTCCCCAATCGGCATGGAGAAGGTCACGCCGATGGCGCCGGGCAAACCGAATAACACCGCTAGAACCGGTGCCAAACATAACGTCGGGTTCAAACCTCCGACACCGGGCAGCAGTTGAAACTGAATCGGCCGGCCGGCAATGTAGATTGCAGCGGACACTGCAATAAGTGCGACGGTGGTCGCGTCCCAGGATATGTTGTTGCGAACAAACCCGCGCCGGCTGATTGTCCAGCCCGCGAATTCCATGACCCAGATCAATATCGCAGTGGCCATGGCCGACAGACAGAGCCCCATGAGCAACGCATGTAGCGGTCCGGAAGTGATCCAATAAAAAATTCCGTGGTTCAAACGCGCTCCTCTGCGACACAACGGACCAAATAAGTTACGATTGCTCTGTCACATTCCGTTTTCAGCCTGTCAGGCTCTTCCGAGCGATGCAAGGGGCTCCAAACTGGGGCACGGCGATCTTCAACCATTCGAAGCGCGATAAGAGCATGAAGGGCCGTCGGCGCAAGGAATGCTTTCCATTCCTTTGGCTTGCGAAAGCGCAAATCTCCTCTAAAGGAGCCACGTATTTCTGATTGGGGAATTGCTTGGCGCACAGACATCCGGATTCGAACGCTCACGCAGGGACCAGCCTTGTAGTGATCCATCTATGCACTTGTTGGCCCACGGTGGAGCGGACCCTTGCAGTCTGACCCGATAGCGACCCGCCACACGGCCTTTCATAGCGTCGCCGCACTTGAAATCAAGGCCATCGTCCCGGGTGAGTGCCACGAATCAAATTCGGCACTCACAGTTTGAACAGACCACTCGATATTCTCGCTGCAAGTTCCCAGGTTAAGTAGCCCCGGGGAATTTCACCCCGAGGCCCTCCCAGAACCGTACGTAAAGCCTCTCGACTCATACGGCTCCCGTGGTGAAAACCTTACGTTCCCAGAGAGCTAGGAGAGTCGGCTGCCGCTCGATAAGACGCAGCAACCATTTCCAAGCTTGAGTCCGGTGACCTCGCAGCTTCTTGTATTTCCGACAGGCCCAGCGAACCAACGATTGGCCGACATGCCTCTCGATGGTCCGTAGCGCAGAGGGGTTGAATCGCCCGTAGTAGCTGAACCACCTACGAAGTGCCCGCTTCGCTCCACGGTCATTACTCCGCTTCAACGCTACTACCAGGCAGTCCGCCCCTCGGCATCGCATTCGTACTCTCGCCCTCGTGGTTCACTCCACTTGTGGCTTCTCCGTTTGCATCGATGCCAAGGTTCTCATGTTCCATACGCCCGCCTCTTCTAGGTTCAGGCCACCTATATGCCGGATGCCGCTCCGTCCGTAAGCAGGTACCGCCGGAGCTCCTCCCACGATCTTCTAACTACCGTGGTTTCGACATCGTCTTAACTATTTTCGACACGGCAGTGGTTCACTTTCGTTCCTCTCCCTAGAAGTCACCTGACCCGAATTTCGCTTCCGGGCCTTTTCCTTCACCGCTCACCACCACACTCCTTAGAGCGCAGCAGCGGAAGGTGGTTTGAGTCCTGCTCCTGCAAGCCGGTTCGAGGGGCCTTCCCTCATGAGCCGCATAGTTACGCAAAACCGAGCAGCCAATTGGAATGCTCCGTTTTGCTCATGACGCACTTAGAAGATCAGCTTCAAAGCGAACTGGATTAAACGTGGGTTACCTACTGTCGATGTTATCTGGCCGAAATTCGGAGCTTGCAGGAAGCTTCCGGGCTGCGCAAACTGCGCATGGTTGAAGATGTTGAATATTTCCGCACGGAACTGAAACTTCGTGCCCTCGCGGAAGGGCAGGGGAAAGTCCTTAAAGGCCGAGAAGTCAAAATTGACAAAGTCCGGTCCAAAAAGGGGCGCCCGGTTCGCATTGCCCAAAGTGCCAGCCGCAGCTTGCACAAAGCAATCGGTGTTGAAGAAATGGTTGATGGTCTGCGCCTGTCCGCTGGGAAGTGAGCCATTGCAAACTTGGTTCGGTCGATTTTGACCCGCGTTATTCCCTCCCAGAGCCGTCCCGGAGTTGTTTACGGTGGTGATGAAAAGAGGGAACCCGGAAGTGATTCGCGCAATGGCATTGACTTGCCAGTTGCCCAGCGCGGCTTCCGTGGCGCTATGAAAGTCTTTGCCGAACCTGCGGCCTCTGCCAAAGGGCAGATTGTAAACCGTGCTCGCGGTAAAGTTGTGCCTGGGGGTTATTTCCGAAGGTGCTCGATCGAGGACAGCGGGAACGTTGAGAGGATAAAACGTCACGCCAGTCGGAGTAGCGGCAGTATCGGATAATCCATTGTCAACTGCATTCGCATATGTGTAGGCCACCAGGAAGAACAATCCATTACGAAGGTTCTTCGTTTCCGCCTTGACTTGAAGCGAGTCATATCTTGCCAAGCCGTGGTCTACAAAGTAATCGAAGGAGTTAAAGCCCGGAAAAGGCCGGAGTTGCGGAGGATTGTTTCCCACCGTGTTAGGGGGAGCGGAATTTATGTTGAAGTTGCTGGTAAGCAGATGGGCGCTGCGCTGCGCGACATACGCCGCACTCACTAAAATACCGCCGGGCAGTTGGTGCTCGAGTGTCGCATTCCACTGTTGGATTCTTCCCAGCTTGAAATTGAGCGGTTGTAGTCCAACGTCTCCAGTAAAAGTCGCAGGATCGTTATTTCGTACCAGGGTATCAAAGCCGTTTGAGACTGTCCTGGCCGTGGCAGCGTTGATGTTGTCGTTGAAAAAGCTGAAAGTGGCAAAAGTAGGCAAATTGTTCTGTAACCCTTGAGCGCCTTGGTTCCACCCGCCCTCATGATAGATGGCGTAACCGCTTCGAATCGACCATTTCCTACTTCCGAGCGGTGCCCACGCGAAACCCACTCGAGGTTCCCATTCGGTGGCGTCAAATCTGACTCCTACGTTAGGGCCCGCGTTTTGTCCAGCGATCAGGAAAAACGCCGCCGGACTTACCGTCGGATTTGGTCCCGTTGCACCCTCTTGGATAGCAGCCGCCACGTTGAAATTTGTAAATCGATTGGCGACCTCGGTAAACGGCGTTTGCGCGTTCCACGCCAACCCCAGATTTACGGTCAGGTTCGGCGTTACGCGCCAGTCGTCCTGCACATAAGGCCGGTAAACGGTCCACCGGCGGCCCGTTTCCGGTCCGGCCAAAGCCTCATTCTTAACACCTTGCGTGGGTAGCCCTAGAAGCAGGCTGGCGATAGGATTTCCACTGTTGGCGTCCAACGACCCGTTTGCAAATCCCGCCGTATACAGATTGTCAAACACGAACCGACCAGCCTGGAAGTTCGCGGTGAGCAAATTAAACTGATAAAAGCGTACACCCATGCCGCCCTTAATATCATGCTTCCCGCGGACCATGTCGAATTCACCAAGGTAATTAAAGACATTGGTGAACGAGCGGAACGGCGCAAATCCGCGATCCCCGACACTCCAGAATCCTCCACTAAACGCGGTGTCCACCAGCCCGGTGCTGGCACCACCCGTGTCGGCTCCAGGAATTCCTATTTGAGTCGAGATGTCGCTGCCAGTTCCGAAAGACGTAATGTAGTCCCCGATCCGGTTATACCCTGCGGTAACTGTAAACGCGCTGGATGGAGAAAGAATATGGGTCTCGGAAATCGCGACATTCCGCCCATGAGCGTCGAAGAATTGTGTACTGGCAAAGCCGCCCGGCTGTCCTCCGAAACCCGGTAATCCTGACGGTTGAAATTTTTGCGCTTGGTCGTAGCTAAAGCGCGCAAATACTGAGTCTTTTTCACTAACGTGGTAGTCCACACGGCCCGTGAATTGTAGCTCTCCAAGTTTCTCAGTCGGCTGTGAGCGGTAATCAGTGGCCAAGACGCCCGCTGTGTTCGGCAAAGGGAAGAAGTTGGCCAGCGCCTGCGCAGCTGGATTAATCAGGCTGGTCGGGATTTTGTTACAAGGCGTCCCGCCGGTCTGGGTGCCGTTGGCATTCGGGGTGATTGGATTCCCAGAAGCATCGCACGCGAAAGGAGCGCGCGTGCTTTGGCCGGTGGCGGGGTTCGTCACCGTACTAAAGGGGTTGAAAATCTGGGTGGCCGGAAAGCCGGGGAACGATTCAGTGAAATCGCCACTGCGCTCTAATGCCGTGGGAACCTGGGCCAGAAACGTCAAGCCCTCACGCTGGCGCTTCTCCTCATAATTAAAGAAGTAGAAGATCTTGTCTTTCTTTACGGGTCCGCCAAGAGATACGCCCCATTGGTTCTGGATGAATTTCCCTCGATCACTGGCAAAGAAATCCTTGGCGTCCAGCACGGTGTTGCGTAGGAATTCATACGCTGTCCCATGAATCTGGTTGGTGCCCCATTTGGTTGTTAACAACACGGTTGGACCACTTCGATATCCATATTCCGCCGAGTAGTTTGAGGTGACCACCTTAAACTCTTGAATTGCATCAATCGACGGCAAGATCGCGATGCCCCCTGCGGATACTTCATTGTTGTCCACGTTGTCCAAGCGCCAATCGGTTTGATTCTCTCGAGACCCGTTGGCCGAGAGCGAAAAACCTCCGCGAATTGAGACTTCACTGCTTGCGGAGCCGTTGAAAAAGCTCCCCTTGTCGGTCGTACTCACCGTGCCGGGTCCGAGGGTAGCCAGTTGGACGAAATCGCGTCCGTTGAGAGGCAGGTCCGCCACTTGCTCCGACGTGATCACCTGGCCAACTGTGGCATCCGTCGTATTTACTGAAACCGGGTTAGCCGACACCTGTACTTGCTCATTGGTCTGGCCTAGCGAAAGCGTAAAGTCGACCTCACGGTTTTCGTCCACTTGCAGTTTTATATCTGTCGTTTCAGCGGTCTTAAACTGCGGTTTCTCCACACGAATTGTGTAAAAACCAACCGGCACCAGCGCGATGATATATGTACCGGAGGCATCTGTTTGCGCAGTGCGCTCGATCGCAGTTCCCTGGGAAATCAGCGTCACTTTGGCGTCTGGGACCGCTGCTCCCGACGTATCTATAACGGTGCCCGCTATATGGCCGGTCGCTTGTGCCCACACCCTGCCTCCGCTGAGAGTCAGTACCAATGCGAATAACGTCGCCGTAATGTAGCGCTTCATGCACATACCGGTTCCTCCCGCCCCGCAAAATCTCGCTGCCAAGCCCCAGGATTGAAAAAACCGTTCGATTCTTGAGCGGCAGCAAATTCTGGCACCGGCCTGGAATAATCGAGCCAATGCTCAAGTCTTAATGATCGGTGACTGCGACTGAACATATGCCGCTGACAGCGCCCCAAGCCTATAGAAGCCCATTTGCTATTTACTATAGACTATATTATCGGGAGACTGTAAGCACGCCAGCTGTACTTGTCAAGTGTTTTTTGAAATGTGCCTCTTCTTAACGGCGGATCCGCGCAAGGGCACAGACTTTCGAGCGGGAGATTTGCGGCGAATTGATATCCATCCGCCGTGGCTTTCGTCGGGCTGCTAGACCCTGAGGCTGACTCTACTGCGCTAGCAAAAACTCTCTAGACGGGCCTTAGGAAGGTCCGCCTCGGAGCCCATGGAAATACGGTCGTTCTTAGATTGCTTTTCGATCAAACGAGCGGTGGCGTAACATCGACCGTATCATCGCCCGTCTCCAACGATCCCTGAGAGACCTCTTTGAGCTCTTGGATCATATATTTGCAGTCCGCTAGCATGTGTTTGCGCATTGCCAGAATTGCTTTTCGAACGTCGCGCTTCTCGATCCATTTCAAGATGGTGCGGTGATCTGCCAGAATGCGTTTCACTTCCGTTTGATTGAATGTGATTTGTATGCGAGCCAGGCCCAGCGGCCGCCTTACGAAGCCGACCAGCGACATCAACCAACTATTCTCCGATGCCTCAATGAGCTGGTCGTGAAATTCCGTATTTTTTCTAACCAGTTCAACCGAATCATTACGCTTGGCCGCCTGTTCGGCTTCGTGGAGAAGACGGTCTAATCCCTGCAAAACCTTTTTATCAAGCTTTCCGATCGCCAGGCGCAGTCCCATAACTTCAAGAGCCTGCCGGCAGGAATATAAGTCTTCGACGTCCTGTTGAGAAAGCTTGGTGATCCTCACGGTATTCCTACCAACAGGTTGTAGCAGTCCATCGTGTTCGAGCTTGCGCATGGCCTCGCGCACAGGTGTCGGGCTGACTGCCAGCAATTCCGCCAGGAACGCTTCTGTTACTTTTTGCCCGGCCTTTAACGTTCCGGCAAGGATCATTTGAAGCACAGCCTTATAGGCTCGTTCGTACAGGGGTTCGCTAGTTAATTTAAAGGATTGTTTCATACACCGGACCCGATTGGATTGCCACCCGCCTAACGGTTTTTCGCATTATGGCACGATATCGCGCACAAAGTGACAGCGGAGGATTAAATCACATACTGCATGCGTGGCACAGAGGCAACTAGAAAAAGAAACACTTGAACGACACTCGCGCGCCGAGCCACCTTATATCATTACTTTTGTCCACGGTGAGGTTTCGGTTCTCGAGTCCTACTTCGACTAAAACGCCGCTATTGGTAGCGCGCTACTCTCCATATGGCACCCAGATGTT